>Ga0126373_10000421_pt1 | contig 27956 bp, 20 predicted proteins | sample PanSoiMetPlot_11_FD_92545 | JGI IMG/M metagenome (GOLD analysis project Ga0126373, IMG submission 92545) | Tropical forest soil microbial communities from Panama - MetaG Plot_11 | ecosystem: Environmental > Terrestrial > Soil > Tropical forest > Bulk soil | place: Panama | collected 2016-02-17 | reverse complement strand
TAATCTTGAGGTGAGTGAACTTTACCAGCTTAGACGTTCTTCAGCGGCTGCCGAGACTAGCCGGAATCCAGAAGTCTGTTGAGATGCGAAGTTCGCCACAGCTTGCTGGGCGATCCGCATTTGCTCGTCCGTTTCGATCATGGGAGGCAGCTCGGGCCTGAGCAGATCCGTGCCTGTCTTGAGTATGCCGCTCGGATCGCTGAAGAAATCGTGCTTGCGGACCAGTAAATCGGTTTTGAACGAGCCTCTCTGTCTCAAAACTTACCGCTTTGTGAAAAAGCAGGGACCCTTACTCAGGCCGGGATCCGAACCAGCGCTCGACAATTACGCGCACATCGTCTGAGTGGTTGTAACATGACTTTCGTTTTCGGGGCCACTTCATGAGTTGCGTCGATGATTTGCTCCATGGAGCAACTCAACGCAGGATTGCCTGCTACGCCACCTCCGATCAGGACGCCATCGCAAGGTTTCGTTCTTAATTGATTTTTGAAACCGTCGAGGCCGGTCTCCGGCGAGGCGTGAGTGATTTCGTATTTGTAGTCAGCGCGTGTCATCCGCTTCCTGCAGGTCGCTCAACCTCTTCGCGATCTTCGAGCGGCCTCTTCCGGGATCGATGGATGATCGAGCGGCAGCCCAATGTGGAAGATGGACACAGCCAAGATCGCCCACTGCGGATTTGAGGCCGGAGCCTGTGTGGTTTCGTCGCTCGTCGAAACAGGTTACGACTGTTCATGAGTTGGGCCGTGCATCGGGACAAGATTAGATTGGGTCGCTGCTTGAAGTTGATCGTCGTCGGCTGGAATTGATCGGCAGTTGCAACTTACTTGCTGATTTTTGTTGACAGGCGATAGGTGATCGATTAATCTAGGACCAAAAGAGTCCAATATCGGGTGGGCGCCAGGAAGGCGGCTATCGCGCTTGGATTTTTTGGCACACTAATCCGTCTGGTTGCTAGGGTTTACACCCTGCGCAGAGGCGGAGTAACTGAAGTTAGAGAAAGAGAAATAAGGCAAGCCACGTGGCTGACTTTGGCGAAGCGCACCACGTGGCCCAGACAAATCGACAACCCGCAGGCTGACGATCGCTTCTCATTTTAGGCTTGTCAGCCGCGACTTTTCAAGGATGGTGAAACCCGGAATGACAAGCAGTGTCTTGAGTATTCGTGCATGGTGTGGTTTTGCAGTTTTTCTTTGCTTTTTGGCGCCCGGAGCGCGCGCCCAGGAGAGTCCATACATCATCACGTACGATCATCATCTCGAGGAGCCTGGGAACCTTGAGGTGGAGTATTTTTCGACCTTCGGCACTCAACGAGCCAGCAACGATTTTCACGCGTATTGGCTGGAGCTCGAGTATGGCGCGACTGCCTGGTGGACGACGGAATTCTACCTGGACGGCCAAACTACGTTCGCCGACAGCACGCTTTTTACCGGCCTGCGCTGGGAGAACCGGTTCCGGCCGTTGCGTGCCGAACACTGGATTAATCCGGTGATCTACGTCGAATACGAGAATATCAGCGAAGCCGACAAAATCATTAAAGAGGTGGAGGGCCACGATGTTGAATCCGATCTCGGGGATGCGAATGCAGCGTTGCGGCAGGGCCACAATCATGAGCTCGAATTCAAGTTAATTCTCTCGAAAGATTTCAAAGGCTGGAATTTTGCCATCAATCCGCTGGCGACTAAGAACCTGTTGCCGGACATTCCGTGGGAGTTTGGCTATGCGATGGGCATTAGCCGCCCTGTGGCTCTAAAAGCGTCGCCACGGCGCTGTGTGTTCTGCCCCGAAAATTTCATAGCGGGCGTGGAGATGTATGGCGGCCTCGGCGATACGCAGAGTTTTGGCCTTCATGAGACGTCGCAATACCTGGCTCCGGCGATCGCGTGGAATCTTCCTTCGGGGTGGACAATACGTGTTTCGCCGGGATTCGGCCTCAATGACAACAGCCATCGTCTGCTGCTGCGCTGGGGACTGTCGCGTGAATTCTCCGGGTTCGGCGAAATCGTTCGCAGTTTGTTCCAGGCGCACTCATGAGGACCAAGCGCGGCTGTTTTCGATTGTTTGCCACATTGCCCATCTCGTTTGTGCTGGCGCTTGGCGCGAGGGCACAAGAGAGCCGCAATGACGAACCGGTTGAGTCGATACTTGCGAGTGTTCCGGATAGGGCCCGCGCGAAGCTCAACCCGTTAGAGAAGGATTCGGACGCGGCGGCCGGTGGCAAAAAGCTCTTTGAGCGACACTGCACCGAGTGCCATGGCGAGACCGGCGCTGGCTCCAGACGAGGACCATCGTTGCGCGCAACCGTCGTGCAGCGGGCTAGGGCCGGAGAGCTGTTCTGGATCATAACGAACGGCGTCGTACGTAAGGGAATGCCTCCTTGGGCGAAGCTCCCCGAACAGCAGCGCTGGCAGATCGTCACATACTTACGGGCGGACGGACGCTAGGGAGAGCTCCAGCTCGTGGTTAGGGTTGCCGCACGCGCGCGGATCGAGCAGCACGTTTTCAGGTTCGCCACAGCTTGCTGGGCAACGCGCATTTGCTCTACAGTATTGAGGTTCGGATGGTCGCTACCGTCCACCGAGGGTCTGGAGCGCATTTGCGTGTGAATCTAAGCGACACAATCATGAGGTGGCTCAGCAGGCGGTTGGGACAAACGAGTGCGCACATCTAAAAGAGCGCCCGAATATAGGAGAACGGGATTTCTGAGATTTAATGGCGCAGTCGTGCGGGATCCTGCCATAGGTGCCTGGATGAAAGAGCACGGTGAATTGGGAGCCATTGCACGGCGGTGGTTTGAAGCGATGCGAGAGTGCGGAGACGAAGTCCGGGAGCTTTTGCATGATGGCTGTCCCGTGGCTTGTTTGGGAGATGCGCCCTTCGGCTATGTCAACGTGTTCACCTCACACGTCAACGTGGGGTTCTTTCAGGGCGCATCGCTGCCGGATCCGGCCCGCTTGCTCGAAGGAACCGGCAAGTGCATGCGGCATGTGAAACTGAGGCCGGGAAGGGCCGTGAACGTCACAGCTTTGAGCAAGCTCATCGAGGCGGCGTACTGGGATATAAAGGCACGCGTCGAGAACGGCTAGATCACAGAAGCGTGAAGCACTGGATTCCTTACTGAAGGGATGTCGGCTAGCGCACGTTTTCTTGTGACTAACATCCGCCTTGAAAAACGGGTTGTAACTGATCCGACAGGCAAGCTGATCTATTCGACTTATCTGGGCGGTTCGAGCCAGGACCAGCCGCAGCAGATCCTCGTGGACCCGCAGGGCAATGCGGTGGTGCTGGGCTTCACGCACTCGCCGGATTTTCCCGCGGTGAATCCACTGCCGTCGGCGGGATACACGCCGCCGAGTACGGACGTTAGCGGAAAGCGATCAGCTTTATCGCGAAACTCGATCCGACTGGTTCCAAGCGTGTCTATTCGACTCTGCTTTGGAGCAACAACGCCGAGGCGCCCAACGCCACCGGAATGGCCCTCGACGCGACCGGCAACGCATACATCACTGGATTCGACGTTCTCGCCGCCGCGCCTACGCTAAGCAGCCCACGTCTGACACCTACCTCGGGTGCCTAGAAAGCACCGAATCTTGCGACGCGTTTCGTGCACGTATGGTGGCCAAGCTATGGCGTCCGGCGCGCTTGTTTGGGAGGCGGTGCTAGGCGGAAGCAAACAAGAGCAAGCGAGCGGGATCGACGTGGATTCCGCCGGCGCTGTTTACGTGGGAGGATACACTTCCTCCGCAGACTTTCCGGTAACGGCCGACGACGGGATCCAAAAGACGCTTGTCAGCAAGAGTGGCGGCAACGCATTCCTGGCGGTACTGAATCCAGCGAGTTCGCAGCTCGTGTATGGCACCTACTTCGGCGGAAGCGGGACTGATATCGCAAATGGTGTCTCCGTGATCCCGGGCGTTGGAGTGGCCATTGGCGGACTCACGACGTCGCCCGATTTCCCGGTGACCGCGGACGCGGACTAGAAGACGTTGACGAACATGCCCGGCGGATTTCACGCGGTCTTGAGGCCGCCTGGAGTGACTGTTCCCGGAGCTGTAGCAAGCAACTCCAGGCCGTTGGGTGTCGCGAAGTCGAATCCAGTCGAAACCTCTGCTTTTGCGGCCGATCCGGTTCGGGGGCTATTCACAGCGACAGGAGGTTTGGCGGGCGAATTTCTCGAGGCCCTTATCGAGTCCGCCAGCGGGCCAGCACGGTCTCTTGGGTCTACGCCCGCAGAGTTACGTCGACCGGTCCGATCCAGCCCGTGGCCATCAAGCCCCCCGATAATACCTTGTCCAGCACCATCAATTGGGGCGCCCAGTATGGGGTGTCTGTCGAGCATGCAGGATCGTACAACAATTCCACGGTGGTGTCGCGCGCAGAACCATCGCGTGCACTGGATACGACGGTCGGGGCGGCCGCCGTCGGGCTTCGAGTCAGCAATCTTGCCGTCGTCAACGCCGCTAGTTTCGCGACATCGGCAGTATCGCCGAGCGAGATGTCACGTTGTTCGGCGACAACCTGGGGCTTCCAAGCTTGCAACGGCGCAATTCGATTCCAGCGGCCAAGAACTGAGCAACTCGGTGGCAGGCATGCAGGTCTTGTTTGACAATGACCCGGCCCCGATCGTGTATACGTCGGCCGGACAGGCGAGCGTCATCGTTCCTTATTCAGTTCAGGGGAAGACGTCGGTTGGTGTGTTCCCGTCCTATAACGGCCTCCTGCAGGACGTGGGCAGAATTAACGTCGCCGCCTCCGCGCCGGGTATTTTCACTGCCGATGGAAAGCAGGCCGCGGCGCTGAATCAAGACACGAGCTACAACTCGGCGTCGAATCCGCCTCCGCGCGGATCGACCGTGGTTCTGTTTGCGCCGGGCGAAGGCCAAACCAGTCCGGCGAGCTTAGACGGGCAGATTGCAAATGGTGTTTATCCGAAGCCTGTGCTGGCGGTGAGTGTGACGATCGGAGGGCAGCCGGCGAGCATTGCGTACTACGGCGCGGCTCCAGGACTGACTGCGGGGCTGATGCAGTTGAACGTAGTGGTGCCACAGAATATTCCCGCCGTCAATGAAGCGGTGCTGCTCACCGTAGGCACTGCGAGCAGCCAGGCTGGAGTGACGATCGCGGTAAACTAGCGCTCAACATTCAAGCTAGCCGAAGCGCTGCCGAAAAGGGTCTATGGAGGCAGGTTATCTCCACGGAACCGCCCGACAGCACAACTAACGGGAGACCCCGCGGGGGCCGACTCTCGATTATGCGTAGAGCAAATTCTCAAGAGCGAGGGTGTTCCGCCGTTCACCAAGAACGCCAATAACCTGATGCTCAAGACGCTGGATTTCGAGGGCAACGGGCGGGAGATGGGAGCCTGATTCTGAAGGATCTGGGGCTGACTTCGCGGATCCTGCGATTGGGGAACTCGGCGATGTTCAACCGGTCGGGCCGGCCGATTCTGGGCGTGGCGCACGCCATGGTTCTGCTGGGTTGGGACCGCATCAGAAACTTAGTGAGCACGGTCCGGTTTGTGGAGCATTTTGTCGATCGGTCGGCCCGGCTGCCGAGTTGATGCTTCTGTCGGTGCTGACGGCGGTGCACTGCCGGGAAGTAGCGCGGGCAAGCGGCCATCGGCGTCCGGAGGAAGCTTATCTGTTGGGGGTTGTTCCGGAATATCGGCGAAGTGGTGATCGCCTGTCATGATCCGATCGATTACGCCTCGATTCTGCTCGCGAAACAGAAGGAGAAAATTCGGCTGGGCGCGGCGTGTCTTCGCGTGTTGAATTTCCGCGCCGATGATGTCCGGCTGCGTGTTGCAGCGGGTTGGAACAAGCCCCCGAGAGTATGCAGGGCGCTGGCCGGGGCTGAGCAGGCTGGAATGCCGATGGATCGGTCGGCGGCTTCGATTGCGGACTATGCGAGCGAGCTGACGCACGCGATTTGCCGCGAGGGGGCGGGATTGGATGCCGTGAACTGCAATGCGTGCTGGATGCGGAGAAATCGAACATGGTGTCAATGCGGGACCTGTGCCAGATCGTCGATTCGGCGGCGAGCGGGACTGAAGCGACATTTACCGCGCTGGGTGTTTCCCGCCGCGCGCTTGCGGCTGGAGCGGCAGGCGAAGCGTGCGCGGACGGTTCTGGCGACGTACCAGGTTTTCACGGCACTGAAGCTGGCGACGCTCGATCAGGCGATCGATCATGCGACGCGCCGGCTTTCGGCAGCCTGGCTTCGAATTGACGGCCTTCGTCATCGGATTGTTGGACGCGGTGATTAAATCGAGGTTCGAGCGGGCGCTCTTCGGTTGGGTGAACGGTGCGCAAACTGCCATCCGAGCACCGTTGGCGAGCGCTAGCAGCACCGAAGACATTCTGCGCGATTTTGAATTTCCGATGAGCAGTAGCGACAGAGTTGTGCAGGACGCGCTGGAGAAGCGGACGGACGTTCTGGTGGATCGGGATCGGGACAATCATTACGATTCTCATCTGGTGGCGAGCCTGCGACCGACGGAATTCGCGCTTTTCCCTATCATCGTGGATGGACAGACGGCCGGTTGTCTCTAGCGGACCGGCTCACGGCATCGCCGGGGCTGGAGATGGCGCGGCCTTCATTGGTCCGGGTACGCAACGCAATGACGGCTGCGATACGGAGCATGGCGCGCGCGTCGTTTTCGAACGGCAGAGCGTGAAGGCGAACGAATGGCCGCAGTGCGGACCCGTGGCAGCGGCATCCATAATGAGTAAGTGAGCTTTCCACAGACGCAAACGAGTCCGCCGGAGCAGAAAAGAGCGGCGGCCTGGTGGTCGAGTTACGGCCTGCTGCTGTTCGTGACGTTGATCAAGCCCTTCAGCAACGTGTTTCTGGCGTGGGGCATCAGGCGATTTCCTGAAGCGGTGGCGGCGAATCCAGGGCTTTTTTTACGTGCGCTGCTGGAGCCGTTCGTGGCGATCGGGATCGTGATGCAGATTCTGTGGCTGCTGACGCGGATGTCGCTGCTGAGTGTCGCGGATCTGAGCTTCGTGCTCCCGGTGACGGCCGCCGGTTATGTCATTTCGACGTTGCTTGGATGGCTTATGCTGCATGAGCCTGTGAGCGCGGCGCGGTGGGCAGGGGCGGCTCTGATATCGCTCGGCGCGGCCTTGGTGGCGTCAACGCCGGAACGCACGACAGAAGCTGCGATGGGGAACTCGCAATGAAATGGGTCTTACTGGCAGTGATTATAGTTTCCACTGTGGTGAGCGATATTCTGCAGAGCCGCGAGATGCGGAGAGAGGGCAACCAGAATCCGAATGCGCCTGGGCTGGGACGAGTGATGGCGTTGGTGGCGTCGCGAGGGTACTTGATTCTTTCGATTGTCTGCCTGGCCATTTCTTTTTTCGCTTTTCTGGCGCTGGTGCAGACGGAGCCAGTGAGTTTCGCGGTGCCCGCGTCGGCGGGAAGCTTTGTACTCGAGACGCTGCTGGCGAAGTTCTTCCTTGGCGAGCGAATCGCGATGCGGCGCGGCGCCGGAGCTGTGTTAGTGGCGTTGGGAATCCTATTGGTCGCGCGATAACACGACGCTCAAAGAAAAGTTGCTAACGTAAACCTCTTTTACATGCGGTTTAAAGACCGTTTTTTCGCGGCGTAGTCTTGTAACCGTGCCGCGTTTCGGGTAACCATTGAAGAAGGGCGTCACGTCATTGCAAGTTGGCACGTAGAGGATTAGTGCGTATTTTTCAGTTAAAACTTGAGGAGCACGCGTGGCAAGCATGAAAGTTGCGGTACTCGGAGGAGACGGATATTGCGGTTGGGCGACGGCGCTGTACCTAGCTCGAAAGGGCCATTCGGTAGCGATTGTCGACAATTTCGCGCGGCGGCAGTGGGATTATCAGCTCGGCGTGCAGACTCTAACGCCGATCCGGCCGCTGGCTGAGCGACTGAAGGTTTGGTATCAGCTCACCGGGAATTACATCGAGCAGTTCACGGGCGACATCACCGACTACGAATTTCTCCACGCGGTGATTCGCGACTTCGAGCCAGATGCCGTGGTGCATTTTGCCGAGCAACGTTCGGCGCCGTACTCGATGATCGACCGCAAGCACGCGGTCTTCACGCAGATTAACAACGTCGAAGGAACGCTGAACCTGCTATTCGCGCTGCGGGAACTGAGGCCGGACTGCCACCTGGTGAAACTGGGGACCATGGGCGAGTATGGAACGCCCAACATCGATATTGAAGAAGGATACATCACGATCGAACATAACGGGCGGAAGGATGTGCTTCCCTTCCCCAAGCAGCCCGGCTCTTTTTATCATCTTTCGAAAGTTCACGACAGCCACAACATCATGTTCGCCTGCAAGATTTGGGGGCTGCGCGCGACGGATTTGAATCAAGGCGTCGTGTATGGAACGGTGACGGAAGAAACGTCATACGACGAGGCCTTGATCAATCGCTTCGATTACGACGAAGTTTTCGGAACGGTCTTGAACCGGTTTTGCGTGCAGGCGGCATTGGGACATCCTCTGACCGTGTATGGCCGAGGCGGACAGACGCGCGGGTTCCTCGACATTCGCGATACGGTGCGCTGCATCGAGCTTTCGATCCTGAATCCGGCCGCACCGGGCGAGTGCCGCGTGTTCAACCAGTTCACTGAGCAGTTTTCGGTGTTGGAGCTGGCGGATATGGTGAAGGTGGCGCGCGAGAAGATGGGCTTGAGCGTCGAGATCGAGCATCTGGAGGACCCCCGGGTCGAGGCCGAAGAGCATTACTACAACGCCAAGCACTCCAAGCTGGCCGACTTAGGCTTGAAGCCGCACCTGCTTTCCGACTCGCTGCTCGATTCGCTGATCAATGTCGCGGAGCGGTATCGGGACCGTACGGATGCGTCGGTGCTGTTGCCACAGGTGAGCTGGCGGAATGGAACGAACCGCCGGCAAACTCAAATGACCGCAACAGCAGTGGCGTTGTAGTTGTTAGCGGTGTCGACACGATTGTTCGACGCGGCACGCACGAGTGCGTGCGCCACAGTTTGCGACCAGACCTAGGCTAGTCCTGCTTCGCGGCTGGCTTTTCGTCGCGCGGCTTGTCTACTGTCACATTCACCGCGAGGAGGCTTGCGTCCGGGTCCTGAGTGGCGTCGACCGCTAGCGGAGTCTCCAGATCGATTTCGGCGGGCTTGACCGTTTTGCCATCACCGATGAATTTGGTCTTGCCAGTGAGCTTGAAGGTGAGGAGCTCGCCGTCTTCCGTCTCGATCACGATTTTCTTCTTGTCGAGAACCTTCAGCTTGCCTTTGAAGACAATGATGACGCCCTTCGGAACGGAGGCGCCGGGTGGGGCGGTTGTCCCGCGGGGCCCGCGCGTTCGAGGATAAGGGTACTGCGCGCGCAGTATCAGTGGGGCGAGGAGGAGAGCGAGAGCAGTGCGGGCACGCGCGGTCATTTTTGCGGTAAAACCACGATCGGAGCGCGCCAGAAGGCAAATTTTTGCGCAGCTGGATCGAAGACGCTGACCTGGCACGTATACTTCCCGGGCTCGAGTTTCGCCAATGGGACACTAAAACGTAAAGGTACTGCTTTGGTTTTTGGGTTCAAGCCATCGGTGACGCGCAGCGGATCGGTTTCGAAAGCTTTCACCTTGCCGCGATAGAAGCTCACGTTCGCCATCACCGGCTGAGTGGTTTCGGCCGCGGGTTGGTAGGCTTCGAGATAAACGTAAAGGTTCTGGTCGGTCCGGAACACGCGCGTGACGCTGGGGACGAGCTTGACGCCGTCTTGGATGAGCGGATGGTTGGCGAGAACTTTCTTGTCTTTTTCCGCGGTGGCGACGGCGGAGGCGAGCGGCTCGCGCTGGTTGCTCAGGACCACCGAGCTGATGGGCAGATATTTTTGTTCCGTGGTGAGATCGGGCACCCGGAACCTGGCTTCGTAGGTGCCCATCTTTCCGGTTTCGTTTTCGCGCGCAAGGAATTTCGCAGTGTAGGCGCCGGGCGGTAGCGTGAAGCCGGTATCGTATTCGAGAGTGGTTTTCGAGAGCTGCTGGCTGCTCTCACCTTTGAGTTTGACCTGGATGTTATCGCGGACGTTGGCGACAATCGTATCTTTCGAGTCCTTGATCTCGCCGATGAAATCGAGGCGAGTGCTGTCGGCTCCGCCGTGGCGGGCGAGTTCGATTTCAGAGCCGGGGATCTTGACGGCGAGCGGTACAAAATAGCGGTCGCGGCCGAGGCGGAAGTAGTCGAGCTCCATCGCGAGATCCATGTCGGTGATCGGGTCGCCCAGGACGAGGGCTTGGGCGAGTTGGTGTTCCTTGTCGGCCGCGCTGAATTTGTTGAACTGTTTTCCGGCGTAGTAGCCTTGGCGGTAATCGAGTTTAGCGATGCGGAAGGCGAGCGTGGTGTTGGTCAGCGAGATTTTGACGCGCCGGTACTTTCCATCGAGGGCGGTGTTCGAGGAATAGTAACCGATGATGTAATAGCTGCTCATGTCCTGCTGGGCTTGAGCGATGCCCATGGAAAGGTCGTTGTTGTCGAGCAGCGCTTTGCCGCCAGTATCGGCGGCGAGTGTGTAGAGCGTCTCCTGCTGATTCTGGAAATTGCTGACCCGCGAGCGGGAAGAACTGCCCGAGTACATCGCCTGACCGCCGGGCGAGCCTTTGGTCGCGTCGCCGAGCGGCGCCTCGGCGACCAGACCGCGAGCGTCAATTGGATAAAACGAAACATTCGCCCGGATGGCAGCGTTGACTGTGGACCGAAGCTGCGCCTGGTTGTCGAGGCCGTTGCGCTGAATGCCACTGGCGAAGTAGACCATTGACTTTTTCTCGTTGAGCGAGCCGAGCATTTTCACGGCGGTTTCAAGCGCGGAGAGCTGGCGGTCGGTATTGAAGATGTTGAACTCAGTGTCGTCCTGCTGGAAGGCAGCGCCTGTGTCGGCAGCGCTGTCATCCTGAGTGCTGATTTCGAAACCCTGGCCTTCACCCAAGGTAAGTTTCTTGATGTCTTTTTCGAGAAGGTCGCGGTCGTCGGTGAAGTCTTCGACGACTTTCACATCGCTCGAGAACGTCATGATGGCGAACAGGTCGGCGGGCTTCATTTGTTCGCGGAGGAATTTGAGAGCGGCTTCCTGAGCGCGGATCTGGTCGTTGATCGGCATGGAAATCATGTCGAAGAACATCACCATGAGGCGGCGGTTGCGGTACTTTAGATCGCCGGGGTGCTCGGGCGAGATTTCGATGGTCGTGAGCGGCTTGACTCCGTCACCGAGAGCGAGCCTGGGCGGAGGCACGATGGTTGGCTTCGCTGGCGGGCCGGTGTCACCCTCGAGCGTTTGAAATTCGAAGACGCTGATCTTCTGCGCTTTGCCATCTTCGGTGATGGTGAAGTCGGTGGGTTTCAGACCGGTGATGGGTTTGCCGTCCTTGCCCTTGATAAGGACGTCTTCGATGACGAGCTGCGTGGTGGTGGAAATCTTGAGCGGCGCCTCCGGGCCTGTGGAGGGATTTGGCGCGGGCGGTTGCGCGAAGGCCAGCAGGGCGAAGAGAGTGAGCGCTGTGATGGATCGCGTCATTAGGTCAGAATCGCAGCCGCAGCGTGAGTTGCATGGATCGCATGGCGCTCGCGCCAGCGGGAAGGCCGAATTGCGCGCTTCCTAGCGTGGTGTTCCATGAGGTGAACGTGACGTGATTCAGGACGTTGGTGGAGTCGAAGCGGATGTCGAAGTTGCGGCGTTCGCCGAGTCGGAAGACTCGTCCGGCGGAGGCGTTCAGGTTGAGCTGCAAGGGGCCGGTGATGATGTCGCGGCCGGCGTTGCCGTACTGGCCCGCCTGTGGCGCTGCGAACGCGTCAACGTTGAATCCATACCCGGGCAGCAGAGGCGCCAACGATCCGACGATGTAGTCGGCGCGGAGGGTTCCGGTGAATCCTGTGCCGGTGGCAACGCGGCTGAGGACGATGGGGGTTTCCGGAAGGCCGCTTGCGACAGTGAGTGTCGACGAGAAGGTCCAGTCTTTTGCCAGCGCTCCTTTCCACCCGCTCAACAGTGTTCCGCCGGTTACGCCCTGGCCGGTGCTGTATTGAAACGTCCCGTTGAACTGGTGCGTTCTATTGAAACTGGAAAGCGAACGCTCGGCGGAGAGATCGAGCCAGTTCTGCGCATAGGAAGAGCCGACGCTGGCACGTCCGCCGATGCCCTCTGCGTCGTCGATGGCTTTCGAGAAAATGTACATGCCGTTCCAGGAAAATCCGCTGCGGAAACGCCGCTGGAGTTGAACGCTCGCGGCATTGTAGTTGGAATTGCCGCCGGAGGTGATGTAGGCGTAGCCGGATGGCAAAGAGCTCGTGGTAGATCCAGTGGGAAATGTGTTGGGCAACAATTCCTGGAGTTGATGCGTGCCTTTGTTGCCCTGGTAGTTCAGTGTCAAAATCAGCGAGCCGGAGAGATTCTGCTGGACGGAGGCCTGCCAATAGTGGAGATACCCGATGTGGAAGTTCGGATCGATTGCGTAGGTCTGGGCGGTCGCGCTGACGGCCGGGGTGAGGAAGGCATTCGAGATATCGTACAGCGGCGTGCAGGGATAGGTGCAGACGGTGTTCGCTTGGGTGACACTGAAAGACAGCGGCGATTGCTGGGCGAGATTCGAGGCCAGGTTTTGGTACACCGAAGTGTTGTAGTAGATGCCGTAGCCGGCGCGGACGACGGTGGAGTGACCTTTTAGAGGACGCCATGCGATACCGACGCGCGGCTGGATCTCGTGATAATTGGGGCGCAGGAGCGAGTTGGGATAACCAGCTACCGACGAAGTAGTGCATCCCGAGTGAACGGTCGCGCAGACTGGAGTGGCGGTGGTGAAGTCGGGGCCGACACTGAGGTTCACCAGGCGATTGTACAGTTCCGTCACGGGCGCCTGGAAATCCCAGCGGACGCCGAAGTTGATGGTTAGATTGTTTTTGATTCGCCAGTCGTCACTGACGAAATCATCCAGCCAGAGAGTACGGAAATACTTGTCGGCATTGCCGTAGGCGATGGAACTGGTGGCTGGCAGGCTGAGCAAGAAGTCGGTGAAATCGTTTCCAGTAAAGCTACCGTTGAACAACAGGCTACCGCGCGGATTCTGCTGGCTTATCTGATTGAAGTCGAGGCGCCGGAAATCGCCGCCGAACGTGATGTTGTGCTTGCCGTGAACCCAGATGAGATTTTCACCGACGGCGCTGGTCTGATTGTGATTCAGAGCGTAGTTACCGTCGGACAGGCTGGAAATTCCGCTCGAGAACGAGATGGTGGGAGGGCCATAAAACAGGGGCGACTGGTCGTTGCCCTGGATGCCGGCATTGCCAGAAATGTTGGTGGTGTTGGCAAAAAATGGAACCGATTGGCTCGCGGAGCGGCTGAATTGATAACGGAGATTGCTAATTAGGCGGTTGGTGAAGTGATATGTCCATTGCAGTCCGGCATTCACGCCGGTCATCGAAGTTGTGTCGATGAAGTCGAATAGATTTGGATTCGTGGTGTGGTTCTTCTGGTAGGCGAAGTTGCCGGTGAGTTGATTCTTAGAGTTGATGGTCTGGCTGATGCGCGTATTGACATTGCTCTGGTTGGTGAGGCCGACCGTAGAGACCTGGTAGTTGTAGCGCGTGCTTCCGGTGAAATTCGGCAACGGGTAGAGATTCAAGAGCGCTTGGGCTTGTGGGCTGATGGCGATGGCGCCGAGTCCCGGGATGATGCCTTGCCGTTCGGCTTCCGTGGGGACAAGGCCGTCCTGAATGCTGGCGTTGTGGTTGCGCGTGAGCTGGTAGTTGATAAAGAAAAATGTCTTTTCGCCGCTGATGAGCTTGGGAATTTTCAGAGGACCGCCGAAGGAGCCAGCGCTGCGAAGGTGGTTGTAAGAGCTCTTGGGAGTTTCCTGGCCCGTGAGCGAGTAAGGCTTGGCGTCGAGAGCAGAGTTGTCGAGGATGAGAGCGACGTTGCCGTTGTACTGACTGCGCCGTCCGCGGCGGGCATTTCCGAACGAGTTGGCGGTTCTTGGGCCGGGTCCGCGGCCGCCGCGTCCACCGCCGAATCCGCCCCTGCCGGGGCCGCCGAAACCACCGCCGCCAAAACCACCGCCACCAAAGCCAGCACCTCCGCCGGCAAATCCACCTCCTGCTGCACCACCGCCTGGTCCACCGGCGCCAGGGCCACCAGAACCGCCGGGCCCACCGGGTCCACCCGGGCCTCCGAGGCCTCCAGGAAGTTGAGCGCCCAAGCCATTCGGTCCAAAATTGGGGCCATTGGGGCCGAATCCGCCGGGACCGAACAGACCCCAATCATTCTGCTGCGGCGCGTTGACGCCCGTGCTCATGCTGCCGTTGACGACGAATGCGTTCGATGCGCTTTGGTTGAGATCGCCAGAGGAGAATTCGTTTTGCTGTCCCGGCATGTTTTCAGCTTGCGAGCCCTGCGCGTCCTGAGATGCGTTGACGTCGAGGGATCGGTAGCTTTGCTGCTGTTGCGAGGCCATAGCCTGACGGAGCGACGGACGAGACCCATCCGGTGATTGCGTGGGACGGTTCCTGCGCGGGGGGCCTGTCTGATTGTCAGTGGTGGTGGCGGCGTTCGGCCGAGCATTGGGCGCGGCTCCCGGCGGCGCCTTTGCCGGGGACGCGGAGGCGCTTACATCGGTGGGCACGGACGATACCGCCGGATTCTGAGGTTGTTTGACGCGAGGAGCGGCGCTTGAGAATTGCTGGTTGAGGGCCTGCTGCGATAAGAGATGCAGATCCCAGGTGGCAGTGGGCGACGGCTTGCTTGGATCCACCGTACTGGTGGTTTTCTCAAAGCCCAGCATCTCGACCGTGATGGTCCACGCGCCGGGGCTCAGATCGGGGAAATTATAGGCGCCCTCGTCGTCCGTGGTCGTGACGAATTTCTTATCCAGCAGTGTGGCAGTGACGGTCGCGCCGGGGATCGGGAGCCCTGCCGACTTCACGGCTCCGCGATACTCCGCGGCGATCGCGGGTATCGCAACCAAGAGCGCAATCCAGCATAGTGTGCAGCGGCTCACGGCGAAACTTCGGTTCCCAAATCGCAAAAGACCCAATCTCAAACTGCGGCTGCTCGTTATGAGGCCCGTTGATACCAGATTCGCATGGTAAGACGGCGCTGTCTGCTGTTTGGTGTATCGCCGCGCGATCACTTAACGTTTCTTTACGCAGTTTTTCGGCCCTTTACAAAATTTTCTGCAGCTGCGCGGTTACTTCGTGGAACTATTTCTCCGGCTGCGCGGAAACCACGGGGACGAGTTGCCCATTGCGGATGTGATAATCGCCGCCGCGCCAGCGAATGCTGCTGCGTGTGAAACTTGCGAGCCACAGCAGGAATGCAGTAGCGTCCCAGAGCGGGATGAGCGGCATGCGCTTCCACAGGATGCGCTGTTTCAAGCCGTGGATGCCGATGAGCCACATCATTGCGACGCGGAGCACTGCATAGGCACCCAGGTAGGCGAGCGCGGTTGGCAGCGTGGGATGTGCGGCGATGGCGGCGCAGCACCATGGCAGAGAGTGGGTGAAGATCAATCCCAAGTGCCCCCAGGGCCGCATGTGGCGCATCACTACCATCCAGCGCAAGCGTTTGTGGAAGAGCTCACCGAAGGAGGAATAGTCGGCAACGGTGCGGACGGTGTAAGGAAGCAGCTCGATCGTGTAGCCATGCTCGGCGATTAGTCTGCCGACCAGCAGGTCGTCGGCGGGGCGATTTTCCAGGCTTTCGTATCCGCCGAACCCGGCCAGATGCGTGCGCGTGGTAGCGATTGTGGTACCCAAGGCAAACTTTACACCGTCGAGTTGGCGGGCGACCACGATGCTGGCAAAGAAGTCGGACATCATGCCTACAGTTTGGAGCTTGTCGGTGAAGGTGACATCTTCGGTTGAAGCGTAAAAGCAGGTTACCGCCCCGATATTTGGGTCGCGCAACGGCCCGATTACAGTGCGGAGGTAATCCGGAGCGACGCGCACGTCGCTGTCATTGATGACAAGGAATTCGTTACGGGCTTCGGTGACGAGGCGGGCCAGCTTCGCGACTTTGTCGTTCGATCCGCTACGTCCGGAACCGAAAATGATTCGAATCTGGAGCTGAGGAAAATCGCGAGCCAACCGCTCGATGATAGGGACGACTGGATCATCGCTCGAAGAGACGCAGAACAGAAGCTCGTAGTCAGGATAATCCTGCCGGCACAAGCTGGCGAAGTTTTCGTAGGCGTCCGGATCGACTCCGCGGATCGGTTTGAGGTTGCTGATGGGCGGAAGGAAATCGGCGGCCGCAGGCGTTGCGGCGCGGCGGAAAAATCGCGCGGCGCTGAAAAGAGCGATCAGATAATACGCGAAAGGGAAAGCCGCAATCACAAGCACAGAGTACGCTAGCAGGTTCAAAGAGTTCTTAGACCGGAGGGGTCGCCCCTATTTTATCAGCCGAGTTGAAGCGCGTTGCAACCGTGAAAGAATCAGAACCGTCACCGTGATAAAGTCATAGGGAAGTCACGGGCACGACGGGTGCGAGGTAGCCACTAACGGGGATCTGCCTGCACGGGAATTGAGACGATCAATTTGTGTGGAATTGCCGGATTTACTCATAAGTCAGGTTTCTACGAGCCCGGGGTGATGACCGAAGCGGTGCGCCGCCTTGCGCATCGCGGACCGGATCGCCAAGCGGTGTTCGAATCGGGCACGATTTCCCTGGGCGCGGCGCGACTCAAAATCCGCGACTTGCGGGCAGGCGATCAGCCGATGCGCGATGCAAACGGCGATGCGGTGATCGCGTTCAATGGCGAGATCTACAATCACGGCGAACTGCGCCGGGAGCTCGAACAAAGCGGACACAAGTTTCAGACCGAGGCCGATACCGAGACGGTGCTGCACGCTTTTCTGGAATGGGACACCGAATGCTTTTCCCGGCTCCGGGGGATGTTCGCCGTGGCGCTATGGTGCGAATCCGAGCGAAGGCTGGTGCTGGCGCGCGACCGCATGGGAATCAAGCCGCTCTACATCGCGCGCCGCGGCGAGGATCTGTACTTCGGCTCCGAGCTGAAATCCATATTCATTCATCCGGAGATCGATCGCAGGCTCGATTTGTCTGCGCTGGAGTGCTATCTTGCGCTCAACTACGTTCCCGGTCCGCGAACGCTGGTGGAGGGGGTAGAGAAGCTTCGGCCCGGATTCTGGCTGGAATGGCGCGACGGGAAGGTTCGGTCCGAGGCCTACTGGACTCTGCCGTTCGAGACACCGCAAGAAATCTCGGTCGATGACGCAGTGGATCAATTGGACGCGCTTCTATACCAATCCGTTCGCGAGCATCTGATCTCCGACGTACCCTTGGGGCTGTGGTTAAGCGGCGGCATCGATTCGTCGACCATCCTTCATTACGCGACGCACGCCCTGGGCGGCCCTCTGAAAACGTTTTCCGTCTCGTTCCAAGGGCGCAGTTTCGATGAAACTGGATACATCCGACCGATTGCAGCGCGGTATGGTTCCGACCACGAGGAACTCGACCTAACCACAGATCTCAATCTGACTGACGCGATCGAGAGTTTCGCAAGCCATGCCGACGAGCCGAATGCCGATGCAGGCGCGCTTCCGGTGTGGTTTCTTTCTGAGATGACGCGCCGCAGCGTGACAGTGGCCTTGAGCGGTGAGGGAACCGATGAGCTGCTAGGCGGGTATTTGACTTATCGCGCGAACGACCTGGCGCGGCGCGTGCGTCGTTTGCATGGGCTCTTATTGCGAACCTGCGCCGCTGCGGCGCGGTGGATGCCCGTTTCCGACGAGAAGATCGGCTTGGAGTACAAGCTGAAGCGATTTCTCGAAGGGTGCCGAATGCGTCCGGAGCGTGCACATGTTTATTGGAACGGAACGTTTTCCGATGCGGAACGGCGACGGCTGCTACACGCCGAGCCGATCGGAGAGCTGAGCGTGTTGCTGGGACAGTTGGCACGCGCGGGTGACCGGACCGCGGCTTATCTCTGGTTCGATCAAAAATATTTTCTTCCCGACGATATTCTTGCCAAGGTGGACCGCATCAGCATGGCGCACTCGATTGAAGTGCGTCCGCCTTTTCTGGACCATCGCATCGTGGAGTTTGCAGCGCGCCTCCCGGAGAAATTCAAAGTGAACGGCTCCGAGCAAAAAGTGATCTTGCGGCGTCTCATGAAGAATCGTCTGCCGGACGCGGTGCTCGAGCGAAAGAAAATCGGATTCGATATTCCCGCGCACGACTGGCTGCGCGGACCGCTGCTTCCGCTGCTTCGCGACACGCTCGAAGCCGGTCTCGATAAGCATGGAGACCTGTTCGATCGAAGTGCGATTCGGGCGTGCGTGGACAGTCACCTTGCGCGGCGTGAAAATTTTGGATACCACTTATGGGGCTTGATGATTCTTTTTCTGTGGATGAAGAGGTGGAACATACAGACCAGCGCCCCGGCGGCGGCCCAACAGTTGGCGGTCAGCGCCTCTACGATCACCTAGTTATTCTGCTGTTCGCAGCAGCCATTTATCTCGGCTGCATCGTTTCCCCGCCCTCGTTGATGGACGATGTAGATGCCGTTCAGGCGCAGATCGCGCGCAACATGCTCGCCTCGGGTGACTGGGTTACAGCGCGGCTGGACGGCGTTGCCTATCTCGAAAAAGCGCCGTTGATTTACTGGATGATCGCGGGCTGCTACAAGATTTTCGGCGTTCACGACTGGGTGGCGCGTCTGCCCGTGGCGCTGTCGTCGATCGTTCTCGGCTGGCTCACGTGGGCCTTCGGCGCGTGGGCGTTCGGGCGGCGCGCTGGTTTCTACGCGGGGCTGTGCATTTCGACGTGCGTAGGGCTGTTTCTCTTCACGCGGATTCAGATTCCGGATGTGATGCTGACGGCGACCATCGCGCTTGCTATGTGGGCGTTTCTTAGAGCGCTGGACGACGAGGAAAAGCGGCCGAGATGTTGGGCGTTAGTGCTGGCGGCGAGTCTCGGTGTCGGGCTGTTGTGGAAGAGCCTTGTGGGAACACTATTTCCCATCGCCGCAGGAATTTTGTACTTGGCCGTGACGCGGCAGTTGTTCGTGAAGAAAGTCTGGAGGCGCCTGCATCCGTTTAGCGGGCTTCTAGTGATTCTGGCAATCGCGGCCCCCTGGCATATCCTGGCTACGCTGCGGAATCCGCCGTACTTCGATTTCACGATGCGGAGCGCGCCTGGAGAGTATCACGGTTTTTTGTGGTTCTTTTTTATCAACGAACAGCTTTTGCGATTTCTGAACATGCGCTATCCGCGCGACTACGACACAGTCCCGCGCGCGTTGTTCTGGCTCATGCACTTGCTCTGGCTGTTTCCATGGAGCGTGTGGCTGCCGGCAGTTGCGAAGCTTTCATTTCATCCGAAAGATCGCGCGGGACGGACGCGTTTGCTGGCGCTTTGCTGGATCGGATTCATCTTGGTTTTCTTCACGTTTTCGACCACACAGGAATATTATTCGATGCCCAGCTATCCGGCCTTGGCCCTGTTGATCGGTTGCGCGATGACGACCGAAAGCCCATGGATCAAGCGAGGAACCCGGGTACTGGCAGGGATCGCGCTCGCCGCCGCGGTAGTGGTCTTCAGCTTGGCATTTCTTTCGCGGAATTATCCGACGCCCGGAGACATCTCCAACGCGCTAGTATCGCGCCCTGGGTCGTACACGCTCTCGCTCGACCACATTAGGGATCTGACGTTGCGATCATTTGCTTACCTTCGGACGCCGCTGGTGATGGCTGGTATTGCCTTTCTGATTGGCGCGGCGGGGATGCTGAAAAGCGTTGGACAGCGGGCGTATCTTGCGACGGCGTTGATGATGGTGCTGTTCTTTCACGCGGCGCGAGTTGCGTTAGTGACGTTCGATCCTTATTTGGCCTCGCGGCCGCTCGCAGATGCGCTGCTCCGTGTTCCGGAGGCAAAGCTGATTGTCGACCATCATTACTATACATTCTCGTCGGTCTTTTTTTATACGAATCGCAGCGCGCTGCTCCTGAATGGACGTTTTAACAATCTGGTCTACGGTTCGTACGCTCCGGCAGCGCCTGATGTGTTCATCGACGATGCCCGCTTTCGCGAGCTTTGGTTGAGGGCCGAGCGATTCTACATCGTTGCCTCGGAGGCTGCCGTCCCGCGCCTTGAGGGCTTGGCGGGAAAAGAGCAGATCCACGTGGTAGTGAGCAGCGGCGGAAAGGTACTGCTCACCAATCACCCTGGTTGAGGCGTCGAGCCCCGGAAATTGCCCGCTGTCACTTGTCCTATATAGTAATGGGGCGGAAATTCATCGGGAACCTCACACAAAAGGACTGCGTAAATGTTTTCAGCAAACGATCTTGAACACAATCTCGTCTTAGAATCTATGAAGACTCCGGCTCCTTCGGGAGGGAGATCCCCTGGCAGAGTTTGTGGCATGGCCCTGATCTTGCTAACTGCTGTTGGATTATTTGCCCAACCGGCGGCTGCGCCATTGACCTTTGAGGTGGCGACGATAAAACCGGCCTCGGGCGACGACCGCCGGTCGGCGATGATGTTCCAACCCGGCGGAGGGTTTCGCGCTACCGGCGTCACAGTTAAGGCGCTACTGACGCTGGCTTACGATGTGCGTGAATTTCAGATCTCAGGCGGGCCGAAATGGATCGAAACGGATCGCTTCGACATCTCGGCGAAAGCGGAGCGCGGAGCAAGCACGAATGCGGATTCAGAGCCGGCAGGACCGCCGCCGAGACTGTCGGACCAAGAGCGAAAGACCATGCAGGAGCAAATGGCGCAGCGCTTGCAAGCGCTCTTCGCCGACCGGTTTCACCTGGCGTTTCACAAGGAAACGAAGGAGCAGCAGGTGTACGCGCTGGTGGTTGGAAAGGGCGGGTCGAAACTGCAGCCAGCGCAGGCAGGTGCCAGCGATCGGCAAAGGATGATGCGAATGGGCCGTGGGTCGGTGGACGGTCAGGGCCTGCCCGTCGAGTTTTTGATTCGTGCCATTTCCGGACAACTGGGACGTCCGGTGATCGATCGAACCGGGCTGACTGGCAATTTCGACATCAAATTGCAATGGACGCCCGACCCCGGCCAGGCTCTCACTCCGCTTGGGGGTGCACCTCCGCCGGGCGTCGAGCCGCCGCCGTCGGATCCGAACGGTCCATCGATTTTCACGGCGCTGCAGGAGCAATTGGGCTTACGCCTGGAATCGCAAAAGGGCCCTGTCGACCTGATTGTGATCGATCGCGTTGAGAGACCCACCGAAAACTGAATTTATGCCAATCGACACCGCGCGCCGCGCGGAACAAAGTAGCCAAGCGCGGTGTCAAACGGAAGAGCACACTCACTGGGTCGAAGGGATGAGCAGCGCCGCACTGATCCGCGAGAGGATTCGCGATGCAGTCCGGCGCATGACGCCAAGCATGCTGGCGATTGCGCTGTCCGCTCTCACGCTCTCTGCTTCCGATTACCGCGGCCAGGTGACATTCAGCGGGCTTCCGGTTCCCGGCGCGACGATCATCGCGAAACAGGGCGACAAGGCCATCAGCGTCCTCAGCGATGCGCGCGGGAATTACTCGTTTCCCGACCTTGCCGACGGCGTATGGATCGTGCGTGTGGAGATGCCCGGGTTCGGGCCGATTGAGCAAGAAATAACGATCGCGGGCGCCACACCACCTGGCGAGTGGAATCTGAAGATGCTGACGCTGGATGAAATGGGCGCCACTGCTGCACAGCCTAGCGCGGGGACCACGCCTTCTCCGCAAGCCGCTCCAGTGACCGTGAACGCCGAAACGGCCGGGAAGCCGCGCAGGGGAAAGACACCGCCGGTGCCGACCAACACGCAGACGGCGTTCCAGCGGACCGAGGTCAACGCGTCGAACAACAGCACAGCTCCCACGAGCACACCGGGAAGTGACGCTACCACTTCCGGCAGCGCGAGCAGCTTCGCCAATCAAAGCGCGACGGAGCTCACTCAACGCGCGGCCGACGGGCTGCTCATTAACGGCACTTCGAACAACGCGGCCAGCTCGCCCTTCGCGCAGGCGCAGGCATTCGGCAACAATCGCCGGGGAGTTCGCTCGCAATACAACGGAAATATCGGAATTATTTTCGACGATTCGATTTTCGATGCGCGCAATTTTTCGATCACCGGCCAGGATACGCCCAAGCTGGCCTACGATCACCTTCAAGGCGTGTTCGCGTTCGGCGGACCGCTGAAGATCCCGCGTATCCTCCGTGACGGCGGCCAAATCTTCATCAACTACCAGTGGACGCGTAACCGCAACGCGACTTTGACGACAGGACTGATGCCGACGCAGTCTGAGCGAGAAGGGATCATTCCTGGTCTGGGAATGTTCCCGATTGTCCCTCAGGCGCAGGCGCTGTTGAATCTCTATCCGCTGCCGAATTTTTCTGGAGGCACGCGCTACAACTATCAGAATGAACTGCTCGGCAACACGCACACCGACAGCTTGCAGACTCGCTACAACAAAACGATCGGCCGCAAGAATTTCGTCTCGGCCCAGTTCGCCTTGCAAAGCAATCGTTCGGACAATCCCAACCTGTTCGGATTCCTGGACACGAGCCGCTATTTCGCGCTCAATGGCGCCATCAACTTCCGGCACTCGTTTTCTCCGCGTTTCTTCACGAACTTTGGGCTCGGGTTCAATCGATATCTAGGACAGGTGGTGCCGTTTTTCGCGAATCGTGAGAATGTCTCCGGGAATGCCGGCATCGGAGGAAGCAATCAGTCGCCGTTGAACTGGGGACCGCCGACCCTCAATTTCGCAAGCGGCATTACGAGCCTCACCGACGGATTCGCCTCGCACTTCCGGCCGCAAACCGGCACTGTCAGCGCCGATAACAACTGGTCGCGCTCGCGGCACAATATCAGCTTTGGTGGCGATTTCCGGCGGCAGCAGTTCAATCTCCTGACACAACAGGACCCACGCGGGACGTTCACCTTCACGGGCGCTGCCAAGGGCTCGGATCTAGCGGACTTTTTGGCGGGAAAACCGGACACCAGCTCGATCGCTTTCGGCAACGCGGACAAGTACCTTCGCGCGTCGGTCTTCGAAGCGTATGTCAACGATGATTGGAGGGTGACGCCCGGATTCACGTTGAACGCGGGTGTGCGCTGGGAATACTGGTCGCCGATCACTGAGAAGTACGGGCGACTCGTGAACCTGGATGTCGGGCCTGGCTTTACTTCCGAGACGCCGGTCTGCGCCTCCGCCGCCCAGGGATGCATTTCCGCGAGCCAGGCCGGTTTCCCGGCATCGCTGATGAGGCCGGACAAGCGGGGCGTGCAACCTCGCGTGGCGATCTCGTGGCGTCCTTTCGCGGCTTCGTCACTGGTTGTTAGAGCTGGGTATGGCGTCTACTACAACACCTCGGCCTACTATACGCTCGCAACGCAGATCGCCCAGCAGCCGCCATTATCGAAGAGTCTGAACGTTGCCAACAGTCCAGAAGATCCTTTGACGCTCGCTAATGGATTTGGCGTATCGCCTGTCATCACGCCGAACACCGTGGCGATAGATCCGAATTTCCGCCCTGGCTATTCGCAAAACTGGCAAGCCTCGATCCAGCGCGATCTGCCAGCCGCGCTGGTCATTACGGTGACCTATCAGGGCAGCAAGGGAACGCACCAGGTACAGGATTTTCTGCCGAACACATATCCCTCGGGAGCCGTGAATCCCTGCGTGGCGTGCCCGACGGGATTTCAGTACATTACTTCGAACGGAAATTCTACACGCGAGGCGGGTCAAGTGCAGTTGCGGCGCCGGCTCCAAGCGGGCTTCACGGCGACGCTGCAATACACCTACGCCAAAGCGATTGACAACGCGGCACTGGGCGGAAGGAATCAAGGGACGCCGTTAATCGCGCAGAACTGGCTCGATCTGAGCGCTGAGCGCGGCCCTTCTAGTTTCGATCAGCGCCAACTGTTGAACGCGCAGATCCAATACACGACCGGCATGGGTCTGCGCGGAGGCACGCTCATGAGCGGATGGCGGGGCGCATTGTTCAAGGAATGGACGGCCACCACGCAAGTCAATGCGGGAACCGGATTGCCGTTGACGCCAACCTACATCGCCCCGGTGCCAGGCACCGGGGTAACGGGACCACTGCGTCCGGAGTACACGGGTGCGCCGCTTTATAACGCGCCGCCTGGCCTCGCGCTGAATCCGGCAGCATACGTAGTGCCTCTGTCCGGCGAATACGGCAACGCAGGCCGCGACTCGATCACAGGGCCTTCTCAGCTCAGCTTGAACGCATCACTCGGGCGAGTGTTTCAAGTTTCGGATCGCTTTGGCTTAGACTTTCGAGTGGATGCCACGAACGCGCTCAATCACGTCACGTTTCCGAACTGGGTCACGACAATCAACAGTACGCAGTTCGGCCTGCCGACTTCGGCCAACGCTATGCGCAGCGTGCAGACAACGATCCGCTTGAGGTTCTAACATGCGACGTTTTTTCGCTTCGTCTCTCGCATTCGTTCTGGCCGCCAACGGCCAGCAGATCGGCCAAAACAACACCTCACCGACTGGCCCTGTGACGTTTCAGGCCAGCACAGCCCTGGTAGTGGAGACGGTTTCGGTCAGAGACAAGAACAGCAAACCGGTGGAAGGACTCACTGCGAAAGATTTCACGATCACCGAAGACGGCGTCGCGCAGACCATCAAGTTTTTCGAGTATCAGAAACTAGACGAACCCGCGCCGGCCGAGAAAGCGCCAGCGCCAGAGCCTGTCAAGCCGGTTACGCCGCTGGCGAAATATCCGCACGATCAGATCACGCCCGAAGCTCCTGGCGACTTCAAGTATCGCGACCGCCGGCTACTGGCGCTGTACTTCGACATGAGCGCGATGCCCGTCCCCGATCAGATTCGCGCCTTCAGCGCTGCGCGGAAGTTCATCGACACGCAGTTGACGCTGAACGATCTGGTGGCGGTCCTGATGTATCAGGGATCAGCGGTGCAGGTGCTGCAGGATTTCACCGCTGATCGCGAGCGGCTGGCAACGGTGATCGAGACGCTGGTGGTCGGTGAGGACCAGAATTCCGGAGACACCACGACGGACGCGAGCGCGACCGATACGGGCGCGGCCTTCGGACAGGACGACACCGAGTTCAACCTGTTCAATACGGATCGGCAATTGTCGGCGCTGCAAACTGCGGCGAAAATGCTCGGGACGCTGAGCGAGAAGAAGGCGCTGGTGTATTTCGCGAGCGGCCTCCGGCTAAACGGTCTCGACAATCAGGCGCAACTGCACGCCACCACCAATGCCGCGATTCGCGCAGGAGTTTCGTTCTGGCCGATCGACGCCCGCGGGCTGGTGGCAACAGCGCCGCTTGGAGATGCGACGCGTGGGTCGCCCGGCGGCATTGCAATGTACAACGGCCAGGCGGCATCGGCGGTTCGCGATGGTTTCCAACAGTCGCAGGACACAATGTGGGCGCTGGCGGCAGACACGGGCGGGAAAGCTCTGCTCGATTACAACGACTTGACGCGCGGCATGGTGCAGGCGCAGCACGCCATCGAGAGCTATTACATCATCGGCTACTACACGACGAACGCGAATCTGGATGGGAAATTCCGGCGCATCAGAGTGACATTGAACAACGGACTCTCGGCCAATGTCGATTTTCGCCAGGGCTACTTTGCCGGCAAGCAGTTCGGGAAGTTTACGACAACCGAGAAGGAGCGCCAACTCGAAGACGCGCTCATGCTGGGCGATCCGATCACCGAGTTGACCATCGCGATGGAGGTCGACTATTTCCAGCTCAATCGCGCTGAATACTTCACTCCGATAGTGGTGAAGATTCCTGGCAGCGAGCTCGCGCTGGCGAAACGAGGCGGTGCTGAGCATACCCTGCTCGACTTCATCGGCGAGATTAAAGACGACTTCGGCACGACGGTTACGAACGTAAAAGACAAGATCGATATCAAGCTCAGCGATGCCACCGCGGCGGAGCTCGCCAAGCGGCCCATTGAATATGACACAGGGTTCACGCTCCTGCCCGGCAAGTACAAGATCAAATTTCTCGCGCGCGATTCCGAGACCGGCCGGATCGGAACCTACGAGACACCGTTCGTCATTCCAAACCTGAACAAGGAAGACAAGCGTGTCGCCATCAGTTCCGTAGTTCTAAGCAGCCAGCGAGTCGATTTCAAAGACGCGCTCTACAATGCGAAGGACAAGAACCAAGGTGAGTCCGTGAATCCGCTGGTTCAGGAAGGACAGAAGCTGATCCCGAGCGTCACGCGCGTGTTCAGCAAGACTCGCGACTTGTACGTGTATTTGCAGGCTTACCAGCAGGAGGCGCCGGCCGCGAATCCGTTAGTCGCGTTCGTCACATTCTATCGCGGCCAGGCGAAGGCGTTCGAAACACCGCCATTGAAAGTAAGCGAATCGCTGAGCAACCGGCTCAAGACGACACCATTGAAGTTCAGCTTGTCATTGGCGAAACTGCCGCCCGGCGACTACAACTGCCAGGTAACGATTCTCGATCCAGCGACACAGAAGGCCGCGTTTTGGCAGGCGCCGGTCATGCTAATCCAGTAATCCGTGCACCTTCCACTAACGCGGCTCGGACTCGAAGCGACCCAAATGTTGTAATCGATTGTTCATAGCAGGCACCCGGCGCGATATGCCATTCTAGTCACTGTTTAAGGACCAACCGTGAACCGCATTCGTCGAACCGTTCTCTTCCTGCTCGCGTCGCTCGCTACTCTCCACGCCGCTAACGAAACTCCCAAGCGTCCCAAGCTGCTGCTAGCCGTCGTGATTGACCAGTTTCGCTACGACTATCTGCAGCGCTTTCGCGGCGACTATACGTCCGGCTTCAAGCGCTTGCTCGATCAAGGAGCGGTCTTTCACGACGCGCATCTGATCCATGCGACAACGGTCACCGCAGTCGGCCATTCCACATTTTTGAGCGGCGCGACACCGTCGATCAGCGGTATCATCGCGAACGAATGGTATGATCGCGCCAGCCATCGCAGCGTGACCAGCGTGTTTGATCCAAAGTCAAAAATGGTAGGCGGTGTGCCGGGGTCCGAAGGCTCTTCTCCGCGCCGGTTGCTGGTCAGCACCGTGGGCGATGAGCTGAAGATGCACGGCGTAGAGTCGAAGATCATTGGCGTCTCGATCAAAGACCGCAGTGCCATTCTCCCGGTCGGCCACATGGCAGACGGCGCCTACTGGTACGACAGCGATTCGAATCACTGGGTAACGAGCACGTATTATCAGGCGGAGCTACCCGGTTGGGTCCAGAAGTTGAACGGCGAGCGAGGCTATCAACGGTATGTCGGCGCCAAGTGGCTACCTTTCGATGCTCCGAACGATTCGGCGAAGCCATTTTGCACCATGACCGCCGGTACCGACGTCCGCTACTGCGGCGGCCTCGAAGCCACGCCCTGGGGCAACGAAATGATTGAGGAGTTCGCCGAGCGGGCAGTGACGAGCGAAAAGCTCGGGACGCACTCAGGCACCGACATTCTCGCGATTAGTTTCTCGTCGAACGATTATGTTGGCCACGCCGTGGGGCCTGACGATCCATCGGTTCGCGACATCAGTATCCGGACGGATCGGCTGCTCGGCAAGCTGCTCGATTTTCTCGACGCGCAAGTGGGCAAGGGAAACACGCTTCTTGTCCTGACCGCTGATCACGGCGTTGCGCCGGTTCCTGAAGTCAACGAAGCGCGGCACATGCCCGGCGGACGCTTATCGGCCGATCATCTCGCGCAGACGATGACGGACGCCCTGGTCAAGCGTTTTGGTCCAGGAAAATGGTTTGTGCCTGGCCCCGCGACTTCGCCGTATCTCAACCTTGAATTCATCCAGACGCGCAAGCTCGATCCGGCTGAGGTGGAACGCGTCGCGGCGCAGGCGGCGCAATCGGAAGAACACATCGCGCGCGTCTACACGCGTCACGAGATCCTGGCCGGCGAAGTCCAGCGTGATGACGTGGGGCGCGCGGTTACGCTCAGCTTCTTCGGTCCG
>Ga0126373_10000420_pt1 | contig 27973 bp, 29 predicted proteins | sample PanSoiMetPlot_11_FD_92545 | JGI IMG/M metagenome (GOLD analysis project Ga0126373, IMG submission 92545) | Tropical forest soil microbial communities from Panama - MetaG Plot_11 | ecosystem: Environmental > Terrestrial > Soil > Tropical forest > Bulk soil | place: Panama | collected 2016-02-17 | reverse complement strand
TTCGTGGATGCTCGCAAACACAGGGACGAAGAGTTCTCCTGTCTACCTAGCGGACCGTTGGGTTGCAGTAGATTGGGTAGTCTGAACTTCTGCCCAAGGCACGGGTCGAGTTTCACTGTTCAAACAGGAGCGGATCGGGCAGTAAGCTCGAACGGAGCGTCAAAGCGTTCAGTCGGTTATGGTAAAGTGACGACCCCATGCGGGTCTTCATTCTGGGAGTTGGTGCGACTGGGTCATTGCTGGCCAAACTCCTCGTCCGGCAGGGGCATCAAGTGGCCTGTGGTGATCGTGACCCCGGCCGGGCTCGTGCCTTCCTGGGCCACCGGTTGTCGCTCTCAATCCAGCGGGTCAACGCCCGTCACCTTCATGGCATTGTGAGGGCGGCGAGGGGTTGTCACCTGCTCATCAATGCTTGTCCTGCTGTCGTCAACAAGGTCATCCTCCGTGCGGCATTGCGGTTACGTGCACATTATCTCGATACAGCCTCGCACCTGCGGGAGAGTCCATTCCGACCTGAACAGCTCAGTTTTGATCGGCAGTTTCGGAAGAAGCACCGCACGGCGCTTATTCACGCGGGCGTGGCTCCCGGTCTGACGAATGTTTTGGCCATCCATGCCGCGGCCGCGCTAGAAACGCTCGACAGGATTCAGATTCGGTTGTATGAAGGGACCTCCAGTGACGATCCGGTCTCTCAATGGTCACCAGATTCCTCGTTCGATGAAGCAGTCTCGAGGCCGCGCCTCTATCGAAATGGACACTTCCGTTTCGGGAAGAGATTTGGTGAGCGGGAAGTGTTTCGCTTTCTGCCGCCAATCGGGAGGGTTGGAGTCGTGTTGGCTGCACAGGACGAGGTCGTCACGCTCCCGCACATCCTAAGATTGCACGAGATGGACGCGAAGATCGGCGGGCCTGATATGGAACGGCTCCGTCGCTGGCACCGGCAGGGGAAGCTGAATCGATCGCGCGGGCTGGTTTCTGCTCGATTCCCCGCCACACCGACCCCCCGTGTCCTTATACGCTTGGTGCGCCGGGGCCTCCTGCGGAACGCCCGATTCGCAGCAGCTGTCTTGGTGTATGGGCGAAAACACGGCCAGCCGGTGCTGATTCGCTGGGACGCGACGTTTCCCTCGTTAGTGGAACTGCGCCGTCGCGGATTGTCCAGTTCACCGATCGCATGGGCGACCGCGCAACTCACTGCTCTCTTCGTGAAACACTTTCCGCGGCAGCTGCCTGGCGTCCATCCTCCGGAGGCCTTACCGGCAACCCTCCATCGCAGGATTGTACGCGATGCGCGCTCGCGCGGGGTTTGTCTGATGAAAAGAGTGATTCGCCTTAAAACATCCGAGGTGACAGACGATCTCTAGAATTCGTGCTTGGCCGGCTCGCGATGGAACTCCGCCACCTTAGGATGAACCAGTTCAGCGAAATCCTTGTAGCGTAGTTTGATCGCGCCGGCGTGTGTGCCGGCTTCAAACAGTATCTCCTCATCTCGCGTCAACAATTCATCCACGTAGACCTCGATCCCGTAGAGGTTACCGAACGGCGGCATGCTGCCGATGTCTCCATCAGGGAACAGTTGCGCGAACTCATATTCACTGGCCAACCGGACATCCTGTGCCCGAAGGACATCTTTCACCCGTTTGATATCGACCTTCCAGTTGGCAGGTAGCACCACCATCAGCATACGCTCATCGGCTTTCACCATCACGACCTTGGCGACCATGTTACCTGAGACATGAAGCATCTCGGCCACATCGTGCGCCGTATAGGCGGTCGGGTGGTTCATCACCTTGTAAGCGAGTTTGTGACTATCAAGATAGGACAGGAGTCGCTGGAGAATCGCCATGGCAACCTCCCTAAGCTTTGCGGGGCAGAAGTATGCGCTTGCAGAACGGTGTGAGCAAGGGCAGTGCCATGACATGATCACGAAACGGAGTGATGAAATCTGAGACATGAAGCGTGGTTAAGGTGGGCGCGACACGGACACCAGTAAGTGAATGGCTCGGTCTCGTAGCAGAATGGGGCAGACCGTGGCGTCGCCCTGTCCGGAAATGCGACAGAACGCCATTTCGATCGAGTGCCAGCGTTACGTATGCTCATGTTCCTGCGTCAGAGAAGAGCGTGCACAGGGGTAAAGCTCCCCACCAGGTTGCCGAGAACTGTAGCAGATAGGAACAGACAACAGAGGACCTGTGGGACTATTGGGAGGTGCAGCACATGGGCGCGGGAGAAAGTGGTTCGGTAACACGAAGGCCCTGTTAATCAATATTACCCACCGCCAATAGGGGAGTTCTCACTCGATTCTCTTTCGAGTGATATGAGTAGGCATTGGTGTTGCAGCTTGAGGAGAGTGAGAAGCGAACAAGGTTGGGCAAATGACTGGCGGCCGGGCCAAAGGGATCCCACCTTGACGACAACACAGATGTTTCACTTCAACTAGAGAGGAGGGCGTCATGAGAGGCTCGGTCCATACATTTCGTGCATTGATGAAACTGATAGCAGTGGGAGCGGTGGCCCTCGCAGGAGTCGGTGTCGGCATTCCGTCGGTCGTCAAGGCCGAGGATCAGATGAAGGTGGAAATCACCATTAAGGACGATGGGTACAGTGTCAAGGGGCACGCGACACCCGGCGCCTTGACCAGGATTGTCGTCCGGAACGAGGGCTCGATGACTCATGGGATCAGCTCGCCACTGTTTAAGGATGGTGTCATCAACAGGGAAGGCGAAGGGGTAGAGATCAGAGGCCCCAAGGGCAAGGGATTCAGGGCTTATCATGTTGATCCGGGGAAGACGATGACCTTGACCTTCAAGAAGGAGTCCCGTTCAGATCCAGCGACAGGAATTAGCGAAACGAGCCAGGTTCCTTTCTGGTGTGATATCCACACCCACATGAAGGGAGAATTCCTGGTCGTTGAGACGAAGGGCGAAGTGGGCGGCGGCTGATTTGTTCATCGGTATGTAACAGCGGTTGGAGTAGACCCAAGCAAGCCGGGTCGTGCGGCCCAATCTGTCGCACGACCCGTTTCTTGTTTCTAGGTCTCAGAGAACAGAGGAAATGGGAGTGAACAACGGCGAAACGCATCGCAATCATCCAGAGATGTCCAGATGCCCAGGCGCGCCGGTTCGAGCCGTCTTAAGCATCGGGGTCCCGCTTCTTTCCAGGTGCCTTACCACCCTGATCACAGACTTCCGGTGATGACAAGAAAACAACTTCTGGTGAGCCAGCCCCGCTCCACCGACACGAATATCAAACAGGTGGCCTCATGCCGCCAGTTCCCCGCGAAGTTTCGCCGCCAAGGCCTTGCGAGCTTCTTCCGCGAGTAGAAGGCCGGTTGACCCGAGCAAGAGAAGAAGCCACGTCCACAAGGGAAGGGGACTTGTCCCAAACATCCAGTTGCCGATCGGGCTGTAGACGATAGCACTGAGCAGAGCGACGGCGACGGCAACGCCGAGGAGGGTCAGTGGATTGGTCGTGAAGCCTAGACGGAATATGGAGACCCGGTCTGAACGAGAGGCGAAGGCGTTTGCCACTTGCGCAAGCACGATGGCGGCGAACGTCACGGTGGTGGCCTCCCTATATAATGGTGAGGACCAGTCTAATTGGTCCCCCCAATACCAGCCTTGGCGGTGGAGGAACCAGAAGAACGCGCTCAGGGCGATCGCACCCTCGATAAGACCAAGGAATCCAAATACCCGCAGGAAAAGGCGCTTGTCCATCAAGCGCTCCGTTCGCGGCCTAGGCGGCATATCCATGATACCGGGGTGCGGCTGTTCAGAGCCGAGCGCGATGGCCGGCACCATGTTCGTACCCAGATCTATGGCCAACAGCTGTGGAACTGTCAAAGCCAGGGGCGCGCGAAAGAGCCCATAAGAAAGGTAGGGAAGCATCTCCGCGACATTACTTGAAAACACGAACGTGACGAACTTTCGAATGTTAGAGAATACCGCGCGACCTTCTTCAATTGCGTTCACGATGGTGGCGAAGTTGTCGTCGAGCAAAATCATATCGGCGGTGTCTTTTGCCACGTCAGTTCCCGCGATCCCCATGGCAATCCCGATGTCCGCTTTCTTGAGCGCTGGCGCATCGTTGATGCCGTCGCCGGTCACGGCAACGATCCCGCCCAGCTCCTTTAGGAGCGAGACCACGCGCATTTTCTGGCGTGGCACCATACGGGCAAAAATCGGTTCGCGCTCGCCGGGACGTGAGGGGGTAAGGAGCCGTCGGACCTGATCGTCCGTCAGGGCTTCCAGCTGACTTCCTTCGATAACCGGAGTGACCACTGGGCCGATCCGACTATCTTCCAACGGTGCAAGGCCTATCTTTCGCGCGATCGCAACAGCGGTGAGCGGGTGATCGCCCGTGATCATGATGACGCGAATGCCGGCTCTATGGCAGCGCCTCACTGCCTCAGGAACTTCACGATGAGGTGGATCAATCATTGCAACGAGGCCGAGAAACGTGAGGTCGCATTCGATCGTTTCACTTTCGAGCGGTTCAGTCCCTTGCGCAATGTCGCGCGTCGCGACCGCGAGGACGCGATAGGCCTGCTGGGCGAATCGCCGGCTCTGTGCGAGCAGCCGGCTCCGGTCTGCCGCAGTCATGGCGCTGGTCAGACCCTCGTGATGCTTTTCGTGACAGAGGGGGATGATGGACTCAGGAGCTCCTTTTACAAAGGCGACCAACCGACCTTGTCGCCAATGGAGCGTCGTCATCCGTTTGCGGTCCGCATCAAAGGGAAGCTCGCCCATGCGCGGGAGCGGTGTTCCGTGCAGCAGGCCGTGCTCGAGGGCAAACTCGACGAGCGCAACTTCTGTCGGATCCCCGGTGGCAACGAGATGCCCGTCGGCACGTCTGACTCTAGTCACATTATGGCAGTGAGTGAGGGCATCGAAAAAGTCTTTCCACTGGACCGATTCGATGGCGCTGGCGACTCGTCCGACCACGAGGAGGCAGCCGTCCTTCGATTCAATCTCCATCTCGTCGAGGTACAAGCGATCTACCCTCATCCGATTTTCCGTGAGGGTGCCGGTCTTATCGGTGCAGATCACCGTGGTGCATCCGAGTGTCTCCACAGAGGTGAGTTGTTTGATGATCGCACGACGCTTCGCCATGCGCTGACTGGCCATCGCGAGGGCGAACGTGACAGTTGGCAACAGTCCTTCTGGAACGTTCGCGGCGATGAGACCGATTCCGAAAATCGCGCTGATCCATAACCCGAGTCCCATTGACAGACTGACCACGAAAAAGAGCGCGCCCATCACAAAAGAGACAATACCGACCACTCGGCTCAATGAGGCGATTTCTTGCTGGAGGGGACTCGTTCCCTGCTGCACAGTGGTCGAGAGATGGGCAATCTTGCCGAACTCGGTTTGCATGCCGGTGGCATAGACGACAGCCTGGCCGTGACCAGATACGATGGTGGTTCCAGTAAAAACAAGGTTCGGGCTATCGGTCAGCTGGCCGTCGGGCGATGGCACTGTGGTCCGTCGTTTCGGGAGGGACTCTCCGGTCAGCGCGGCGTTATCGACTCGCATGCCGACAGCGTCGATGAGACGTGCGTCAGCTGGGACCTGTTGACCCTCTTCGAGCAGCAAGATGTCTCCGGGCACCAGCTCGGTGCGAGGCACCTCGAAGGCTTGCCTTGCCCTTAGGACCCAGGCTGTAGCAGGCAATAATTGCTGCAAGGTCTGCATGGCACGATCGGCCTTGAATTCTTGGACGAACGCAAAAACGGCATTGATGACGATGACGCCGACGATGACCCAGCCAACGGCAGCGACTCCCTCGCCAGGCTGCAAGTACTCAGTGAGGAAAGACAAGCCGGCGGCGATCCACAGCAGCACAGCCAGGAAATGGGTGAATTGGCGAGTGAGCCCGCGGAGCACTGAATACCGATCAGGCTCTGCTAGCACATTCGGCCCGAATTGCTTCAAGCGCCGCCTGGCCTCGTCGGACGAGAGGCCGCCGTCGCCCGTTTCGAGCCGTTTGAACACGTCCTCGGTCGAGAGCCTATTGATATCGTGATACCTGAACTCAGGCACGCGCACCTCGCACGATCAGGACAGAGCAGGGGGCGTACTTGAGGAGTGCTTCGGACACGCTACCAAGCTGGAGACGCTCCATCCCAGTCAAGCCTCGAGAACCGACCACGAGCAGCTCGCTGTGCTTCGCCGTTGCCAGCTTGATGATGGTGTCGATGACGTGATTCATCTGTACATCGGTTGTCACCGCATAGCCTTCCTTGATGAACTCCTTTCGAAGTTCTGTGACGAGGTCAGTCGCTCGTTGCAGGACTGGTCGTGTAAGTTCTTCGAGCTGCTCTTTTGAGAGATAACGGGAGGCGAGGTCGGTGATCGGGGTTTCCGCCGATGTACAAATGGTGATGGCGGCTGAGTCCGGAAGAATGCCTGAACCAAGGAACCGGGCGGCGGCGCGCGAGCCCTTGGAATCGTCCACCCCAAGGAGCACCCGACTGATCGTTGAGAGCGGTCGCTTGACAACCAAAACGGGGCAGGGCGCGAGCGAGGCCACTTTCCGCGCCACGCTGCCCAACAGGAACCCTTTGATGTCGCTCAATCCTCTCGTTCCTACCACGATGAGTTTCGAACGCTCCTGGGCCGCACGCCGGACGATGGCCGCAGGAGGGGAGCCTGCGAGCAGAACGGTTCGCACCTTGGTGTGTGGCCTGACTGCTGATTGGGAGAGAACCACGTTGGCTTGCTGGCTCGCCCGCTGGAGAAGCGCATCCCCTGCCTTTTCGAGCGCAGCTCTGGCTCCGCGATAACTCATAACTCGCGGAGACCCGAGCATCCTCAATTTATGGGTATCTGCCACATGAAGGAGTGTGATGGATTCAAGCCTTGATCGGTCCAGCGCACCCAATGCTTCGACGCCCCATGTAGAGAATTCCGACCCATCGACCGCGCAGAGAATTTTCATGGCTTGCTTTCCCTGTAAGGTGTAGACCCGTGGGACCGCTTCAGGGAAGATTTTCGCATTAGACATGCCCGGCTTCAACCGCCCCGTTTTTCCTGAAAGATTTTGGTTCCAAGGAGTTGCTTCAAAACTCGCTAAAGGATCAACAGGCACTGGAGCGTTTTGCTGCACTGTGCGGAATCACCTGGGGTGAATGGCGTCAGTCATCGCCGTCCTACAATTGCGTAGCGCGTCGATTTACTCAACTCTCCTAGCCTTTTCACAAGAACAGTTCTTCATAAGCATGGCACTGTGATTGCCTATGCAATTGAGATGAGGGTATGGAGAACATCAAGGGGGAGGACTATAAGCACATGATGGATTGGAACGATGGTATGGAAAGGGGTCTGGGGGTCTGTACTGTCCTGTTCCTCGGGTTGCTCGTTGGCCTGGTGGCATTCGAGCAGGTGAACGCAGGGGGTGTCGCGCGCGTGCTTCCATCTGGAGACGGCATCAAGATGGAGTATCAAGGTGCAGAAGGTTCGCAACAGGATGTCATTCCGCTCTACCGGCCGGGACAGTTCGGTATTTCAGTGCTGGCATCAGCCTTGATGAACGGGGGGCAGACTACCCCCCGTTTGCGCTGAAGCTGGTCTTCACGGCTGGAGGAAAGCCCTTTCTGACCGGAGTCACTGTTACGATCCAAGGGCCGAAGGGCACGGAAAAGATTGTGATTCCAGGAGAACGGGTCACCGGTCCCTGGTTGTTTGTCGATCTCCCAGCCGGGACCTACGACATCTGGGCAGCCCAGGCCGATCAGACGCAGGCCTTAAAATCGGTCAAGGTGGAGCGAGGGAAGACAACGGTCGTCCACCTTCGTTGGTCGGAGGACCGTGGGGTTAAGCTCGCTTCGCCGGTCAATTGAGCTGAGACTATCGGAGTCAGCCATGCCTGTGACCGAGACCAAGCGGGACTATTACGAAGTTCTGGGGGTTGGGCGGGACGAAACGACCTAGAGGCATTGATCCACCCGTCCGGCGAGTGCTTGTAGTGCTTGCGAGATCCGAACCTCGTAGGGCGCTCCTGCTTCCAAGCGCTTCAAGTGATCGGGTAGTTGTGCGAGGTGGGCTGTAAGATGGTCCCTGATTTCCTGCAGAGGGGGAGAGGGCGCAAGTCGCCGGCCGGCTTTCATCATCGATTGGAGTAACGGTTCGCCTTCCTGCACATCGCCCGCCGTCGTTACGATGTCCTGAGCCAAGAGTCCCGTGGCTGCTAGACGGCGATAGACCTGTTTGCGTCCAGGCCAGGTGGCCTTTCCCTCCGACCGTTTTCGACAGGGTCGGCCTGCATACTCTTGAAGCTTGTAGGCACAATCCAATGACGGGGCGTCCGCTGACGTGGTCATGGCCGTGCCGACGGCAAAGCTATCAATCGGCGCTCCGCTGGCGACGAGTACTTGCAGTCGATACTCGTCAAGATTGCCACTCGCAAGAATCTGAGCCTCACGGAATCCGCCCTCGTCCAAGATGCGTCGAACTTTTCTCGCATGGTCGGCCAAATCGCCACTGTCCAACCGCACGCCTTTGACAAGGATCCCCTTTTTCTTCAATTCCGGCGCCAGTGCCACCACTCGGTGGGCGGCAGCTTCCGTGTCATAGGTGTCGATCAGCAGCACCACGTTGTCCGGCTGCGCATGCGCGAAATGCTCGAACGCCGCGACCTCGTCCTTGTGCGCCTGGACAAACGAGTGCGCCATGGTGCCGTAGATCGGGATTCCGTACTGCATACCGGCCAGCACCGTGGCTGTTCCAGCAAAACCAGCGAGGTAGCTCGAGCGGGCGGCGAGCAGCCCAGCTTCGGCACCGTGGGCTCGCCTCAATCCAAAATCGATAATCGGCTTCCCTTCTGCTACCAGTACGGACCGTGCGGCCTTCGAGGCGATCATGGTCTGAAAGTTCAGCAGATTCATGATGCGGGTCTCGACCAACTGAGCCAGAGGAATCGGTGCTGCAACGCGAAGAATCGGCTCGTTCGGGAAGAAGAGCGTACCCTCCGGCATGGCGTCCACGTCGCCGGTGAATCGTAGCGTTTCGAGATAGCGGAGGAGTCCTGGTGAGAAGCGACCGGTCTGCTCAAGCCAGGACAATTCTTCCGAGGTGACGTGCAGATCGCACAGGAATGTCAGCACCTGCTCCAGGCCGGCGGCAATGAGGAACTGTCGATTGGGTGGGAGTCGTCGCAAGAAGAATTCGAAGACAGCTTCTTCGTTCATTTCCCGGTCCAGATAGGCTTGAAGCATTGTGAGTTGATAGAGATCGGTGAGCAGGGCACTCGTTGAGGGATTCATGCCGGAAGGTTCTCCAGCCGGATCGGTACGGCACCGAGCCGGATCATTTCCTGCTCGGCCTTTTGGCCATCGTCTACCTGGAGGTTCACCGCTTTGATTCCATCCATCAGCAAGCCAACGTCGTATCCCAAGGTGCGGGCATCTTTGACCGTGTTCAGCACACAATAGTCGGTGGCCAGTCCTCCGATGAACAAGCGGTGCACACCGATCGCCCGTAAGTGGCGTTGCAATGGGGTGTTCTGAAAGGCCGAGTAGGCCTCCTGATCCGCATCGATCGCCTTGTAGATGATGACAGCAGAGCAGGGCGCTTCAAAAGCCTGTGGCGGCAGCGATCCTCGCGATCCGGCCACGCAATGGACCGGCCATGGCCCACCGCGATCACGAAAAGAGCAGTGGTTGGGTGGGTGCCAATCGCGCGAGAGAAAAATCGGGAGGGCTCTCGAATGGAATCGATGAATATAGGTCAGTAAAGCGGGAATGATCTCGTTGCCGCCGCTGATGCCCAACGCTCCACCAGGGAGAAAATCGTTCTGGACATCGGCAATCAGCAACGCATCACCGACAGTGAGAGGCTCCATACGATAGGCGCGCTCCGGTCCATCCCGTCATTCAATACAGTCACCGCCCTTGCTGCGAAAGCAACCTGATGTATGCCACCACGTCCTGCATTTCTCCGTCGCTCAACTGGCCTCGCCACGAATGCATAGGACTGAACACGACGCCGTGCTCGATGGTCCGGAGCAACTCTTCGTCTGATTTGAGGAATGACCTAAACGCGTGAAAGTTCGCCGGCCGGACCTTAAGCTCCGCCGCCTCCGGTCCTTCTCCCCATCCGCCTGGGCCGTGGCAGCGCTGGCAATGTCGTTCATAAACGGCTTTGCCGCGAGCCATGTCGGAAGGAAAGTCTTGAGCGTGGAGGAACGAAGAGCATGTCATGGCGGTCAGTCCGATGACGACACTAATCGGTACGATGGTTGACCGGACGTCATGATGGAATGGGCGCATGAACGACTCCTGGCTTTTCTTCGCCGTATGGGCGATGAACGGGGTATAGAGTTGCTTCATCCTTTTGCTGCCGCAACCCGGACAGCTGACCTCGCCCAGTTCATGTTCCTTCAGCGTCAAGACGACCAGTGATTCCTTGCCGCAGTCCGAGCATTTATAGTCGTACATGGGCACGAGATACCTTTATAGATGCCCACGTAGGGTTCAATTATCCTTTCATCTGGAGCCCGAACTCCAGGGCCTCTACCGCTAGTCCTTGCCCGGTCGTCTTGCTCAACACCTCCAGGTCAGCTGTGTATTTGAATCCCAGCAGTCCGGGTTCGACGGCCGGTGTGAGCATCGATACCGGAAGCGTCAATGTGTCAGCGTTCATCATCGGTCCGGTGTCCGAATGACTGGGACGGGGCGAACCGTGGTGGCTTGTGGTCCTTCTTTCCCTTCTTCGATGTTGAGAGTGACTTCCATCCCGTCTTCTAACTCGTCCAATGTCAACCCCTGCAGGGCATTCTGATGGAAGTAGACCTCCCCGCCCCCTTCTTTCAGGATGAACCCATAGCCCTCGTTCGGGAACAGTTTGCACACGACGCCGCGAAAGGGTGGGATTGGTGAGGTGCGCACCTCCTTCCTTCTTCGCTTCTCGCGAAACTTCCGCAGCTCCATCGAGATGGCATCGAACGCCGCTCTGATCGCCTCCTCAAACGTCTTGTCCTCCTTGCGCGCCGTCAAGGTGCGACGCCTCGGCAGGGAGACGACGACGAGGGCTTCGGCCACATTGGCTTGCTTCTTGTGGTGGGAATTCTTGGTCAAGGTGACGCGTCCATGGAGGATATCCTCATACCCTCGATCGAGGGTCGCCATGCGGGATTCGATTTCTTTTTTCCATCGCGGGGTCATGTTGACATTGCGGCTTTCTATCCGAAGCTCCATCTGACCTCCTTTCAGACACCCAACACTCCCTCCACTAAGATCAGCAAACGATGTGCCGACCTTGAACGGGGAGAGAGGTTCCGAGCGAGGGGCTTAGAGGGTCATTTTTCTTGCCCCTTGCCTATTGCGTCACGCCCCTCGCTTCACCAGTATGACGCATTTTGCCTCAATGCTCCATTGGCGGGTGAAGCGCAATGCATCAGTTGACGAATGAACAATAGGCTAGGGGGGCCGAGCCAAGGGGTGAAGCGCTTATCCCAGCTCTTGCCCCTGGCTTCTTGCCAAAGACCTTCCCCTGTGGAACATGACTTGCGTAAACTAATTAGTTGCGATGCCTGCATTGACGAAACAGTCCCTCGAGCGGTATTTGCGTAGCCGGTTTGGCCCCCGAGCTAGCGTTGTCTCGTTCGGTCCGATCGGCAAAGAAAGTTCGAAAGGATTGTACAAGCAATACGGGTACGGAGCACCGGTCAAAATCACCTTTCGAGTGGGCCGCAGCCTCAAGTCCGCCGTGCTTGAAACGATGAGTCCCGGCCCGTTTGGTCATGAGCACATGGCCGACCGGGCGCAAGCGATGCTCTGGGACTATCACACGTATGGATTGCTTCCCCGTCATGTGAAAGCACTGGACGTCGGTGCCTTTACGGCGGGAGGGTCACTCTTCTCCGTCGCCGATGCGGAGGAGTTGTTCGTGCTGACGCAGTGGGAAGAAGGTACGAGCTATCACGCGGATCTGGAACGAGTGATGAAAGAGGCCGCGCTTCACCCCCTGGATCAGCGGAGAACAGAGGTATTGGCGCGCTATTTGGCGAAGATTCATCGGAAGAAACGGCAGGACCCCGACCTCTACCGGCGGCGCCTGAGGGAGCTGATCGGTCACGGCGAGTGCATCATGGGGCTGACCGACAGTTATCCGGAACACTTTGAGTTCATCAGGGAGGATTTGTTGCGCAAAATCGAAGAGGCCTGTAACCGCTGGAGGTGGCGACTGCGCGAAAGGACCGACCGACTCTCGCAGGTCCATGGAGATTTTCATCCATATAACGTGTTGTTCCGAAAGGGCACGGACTTCTCGGTCTTGGATCGGTCTCGCGGCGAGTGGGGAGAGCCGGCCGATGATGTCACCTCCATGAGCATCAATTATCTGATGCTGTCGCTCTGCCGGTCAGGAAAACTGGAGGGGCCGCTGGAACTGCTCTTCCGGACGTTCTGGGATAGTTATCGCGAGGCCAGCGGGGATCAGGCGGTGACAGAAACTGCGGCACCATTTTTCGCGTTCCGTGGTCTCGTCTTGGCAAGCCCAGTCTGGTATCCCACGTTGCCAACTGAGGTACGGAGGACGCTCTTCCGATTTGTCGAGAACGTGCTGGATTCGCCTCGATTCGATCCGTCCCGCGTGAATGAGTACTGCAGCTGATTGAATGAGGTGAGTGATGAGTGATCTCGGCAATGACCGAGGTACGATGAAACAATCATCGATTCCTGATCATGCGTCACGTGTCACGCATCACGTCTCCGCTTTCGCCATCTGGGTCACAGGATTGCCGGCCTCGGGGAAGAGCACGATCGTCGCCGCCTTGAAGCCGAAGCTCGAAGGGCTCGGTTTCACAGTAGAGGTCCTAGAGTCTGATGCGATGCGGCGCCTCATCACGCCGGTCGCGACCTACACCCAAGCGGAACGGGATCAATTCTATCGGGCGGTGGCTTTTGTTGGAGCTCGGTTGGTGGCGCACGGGGTCACGGTGGTGTTCGATGCCACGGCCAACCGTCGCGCCTATCGCGAGTTCGCGCGGCATTTGATTCCTCGCTTCCTCGAGATTTCTGTGGACTGTCCACTCAACGTCTGTATGGATCGCGACAAGAAAGGGACATACCAAAAGGGGGCGCGGGGTGAATCGTCGACGGTTCCCGGTTTGCAGGAACCCTATGAAATCTCCTTAAATCCGGATCTCCTCATCGACACGACCAAGACCACTCCCGAGAATGCCGCCGACCGGATCCTTTCGGTCGTGAGGGAACGGATGATCATTTCTCCATCCTAGCGGTACACGAGCACCGGGTAGCTGGCTGAATGGAGCAGTGCGTGGGAGACGCTCCCCAAGACGAAGCGGGTGAGTCCGTTCCGCCCATGTGTGCCCGTCACGATCAGATCAGGCTTTAGTCTTGCTGCCTCACGCAAGATCGTGATGGCGGGGGCTCCTGGCACGGCCAATATTCGAGTATTGTACCCGAGTGCAGCGATCTTCTCAGCGGTACCGTCCAGGAAGTCATTGGCGCTTTCGAGCCCCTGTTTTTCCATGGATGCCGCCGCGACTTTATCGGCAGGCCAGGGTGGAGTCGTTGTAGGGAACACGGTCAGGAGCGTAAGCTCCACAGGATCACGAAATGGATAGCTGGCGAAGAATCGCACGGCCGCCTCGGCGTCATAGGGGCCTTGGAGTGGGACCAAGATGTGGTGCAAGGCCTTGAGGGGCCTGTTCAAGATGCAGGTGGCGGCTGATGCGAGGGTCAAGACGCGATGTGAGACGCTTCCAAAGAGCTGTTCCTTAATGGGGCCGACCCCGCGAGATCCCATCAGAATCAGATCCGCCTTTTTTTGCTCGGCTTCTCTGACGATGACCTTGGCTGGCGAACCAATCTCCAGACGTTTGGTGACGGGACCCACCCCAGCTGGTAACAACGACTCGATATGGTCGAGGAGCCGCTGGCCGTCTTCCTTCATGCCGTTTTCGACCGCACGATACAGCTCCTCGGTGACTTGCGGGGTCATCATCGGATAGGCTGGCCTGGGAACGTCCAACACATGGAGGAGAGTCAGCGCTTCAGCACGGCGAAAAAATTTCAGGGCCCGGACCGCTTCGTACGAGTTGTCCGATCCATCGACTGCCAAGAGGGTATTCATCGCGAGACCTCCTTTCGTGTTGCCCGAGGAGTTCGTGGAGAGGCCTACGCAAAATGGCGCTGGAACCAGGCGCAGGCGTGAGTGGCCACCTGCTCCAACGTCCCTGACTCCTCGAACAGGTGAGTCGCGCCGGGCACGATGACGAGTTCTTTCTCGCAGTGAAGCAACGCGTAAGCCTCCCGGTTCAGTTCGATGACCGGCTCGTCATAACCGCCAACAATCAGGAGCGTCGGGGCGGTGACCCGTGACAGGTAGGGTTGCGCCAAGTCCGGTCGTCCTCCTCTGGAGACCACGGCTGTGATCAAGTCAGGGTCACGAGCGGCTGCTTGCAAGGCCGCAGCAGCTCCTGTGCTTGCCCCGAAATAGCCGATCCGCCAGTCAATGGTGCGGGGATCGTGGGCGAGCCACGCCTTGGCCAGCAGGAGACGGTCTGCGAGCAAGTCGATGTCAAAGACCTTCTGCCGATCCTCTGACTCAGCGGAATCGAGCAAATCGATGAGGAGCGTCGCGAGGGAGCTTTCTTGGAGCTGGCGGGCCACAAAATTGTTGCGAGGACTGAACCGTCCGCTGCCGCTTCCGTGAGCGAACAACACAACCCCGAGAGGTGATTCGGGAATCGCCAAAAACCCTTCCAGCAAAATGCGGCCGGACCGAATCGTGACGTGTTCAGAGGACTTCGTTCTCGTGGGTGACGACATGCATCACCTTATCATGGCTTTCGAGATCATTCCTTTACATTCTGGCGATACAGCTGACCGCCGCGACTGCGAACTCCTGCAGGACCTTCGCTGGCAGATCCGGTGCAGCGATTCGAGCCATGCCTCGTTATCCAGTCAGCGCCATCAACTCATCACGTCGAAGCCACCCGCCAACCAATCGGTTCAGTGCCCGGTACACCCAATTGCGATGAACCACACGGTTCGGAAAGAGTTCAGGCCCCGCGATCTCTCTGCAGTGGCCACAGCGCCAGGCGCGGAGTCAGAGCGGACTCTCTGTCTTCCCCACATCGATGTAGGAATCCACCGTCATGGAACGATGACATCGTCGGCACCGCATCTGTGACCTCCCGCACGTCGTTCCAGGGTGGTCATCTATGAGTGGCTTCAATGACATTCCGTTGGACAGAACAGGATATAGAGCCCGACTGCGAGACCGAGTAGAATAGCTCCCACGACCAGCCACTGTGCGCGCGTCATGCGATCTCCATCGTTGTTCTTCGGGTCTTTAATCGAGCAAGAGGAATGCCATGGAGGATCTGAACTAGCAGACATGACAACAATTGGTTTTTATGAGGTGGTGCCATTCTTTAGGATTCACGGCTTAGTGCGTGTCTTTCATCCTCCCTGTGGCCTTCCGCTACAACCGGAAAACCACCGCTGTAGCAAGTCTCCCCCATTTGAAGTCCAGCCAGTTCCGATCAGAGGTTTGACAGCTCGGTAGGGGGAACGAACCCCTTGTTTCCATGTGCCATTCACTACAGGTCAGGAACTCCGATCTGGTGGCACCGGCCTTGCTGAAGAATTGTGTGTACCATCCTGATCTTTTGGAGGCTTCATGTCAGACGGCTTATTTTCACGAATCCTTGTTCCCGTTGATTTTTCTCCCTGCTCGGTCGAAGCCTATCGTATGGCTTTGTCATTGGCTGAGATGACGAAGGCTGATATCCTGTTTCTTCACGTGATCGACACCAGTGCGCTTGACACCTTCAACCGGCTTGGCCTCTTGGCTGTTCCATCTGATATGGCGGCACAGAGGAAGCGTCTTCGACATCATGCCAGGCTGAACGCGCGTCGCTTGCTCGAATCTGAGCAAGCGCCCGGTGTGACAGTGCGCCGGATGATCCTGGAAGGAGCGCCATTCGTGGAGATCGCGAAGACGACGCGGGCCGAGAAAGTTGACCTCGTGGTGATGGGCAGTTACGGCGGGCGGGCAGGCAGTATGGAAAAGATTTTCTTCGGTAGCACCGCGGAAAAAGTCGTTCGAACGGCCGGCTATCCAGTCCTGACCGTCCCGCTTCCGAGCAAAACCAGCCGGTGAACTGGAAGCATGTCAAAAGGAGGGAGGTTCCGATGACTGGTCAAATCCTACAACGGAGCGGATGGGTGATCATACTTGGCTTCACATGCGGATTATGGTGGGGGCCGGCCGATCCGCTGTTTTCGCAGACGGAGCAGGTGATCGAGATTACCGTTAAGGACTTCACCTTTTCGACGAAGCAAGGTGTCCTCCGTCTCGGGATGCCGACTGTGATCAAGGTAAAGAATGAGGATGCCGAACGGCACGATTTCGGATCGACAATGTTCGAAGGAATTCCCACCGCTATTGAAAAGGACGGTACGATCGTCTACGGGCGAGGGATCGGAGGCGTGTATCTTGACGCGAAGCGCGACGCGACCATCCGTTTCAACATGACTCGTCCTGGTCGGCACGAATTCCGGTGCTCGATCCATCCCACGATGAAGGGAGAGTTGTTGCTCCTGAGCGTGGAGGCGGTGTAAGCGCATGAATGACAGATTGCACGTTCTCCTCGCGACCGACTTTTCCCGGTGGGCTGGAAGGGCAGAGGCGTATGCCTGCTGCCTGGCGTCAATCTGGAGGGCGGATCTCACGGTCATGATCGTGTTGGAGTTTCCTCGAGGGCTCAATCCGGACTATCCGGTGAACCGGATTTACTTGGCCGAACTCAGGAAGATGGCGACGGCCCAGCTGGGGGATTTGCAAACCCGGGTCGCTGCACGGGGGATCTCAATCCAGACGCGCGTTGCAACAGGGATTCCGAGCGAGGAAATACTGGCTGCGGCGAAAGCCGAAGACTCGGACTTGGTTGTGGTTGGCACCAAGGGAAAAACCGGCCTCGAACATGTGCTCGTGGGAAGTACGGCGGAACGGGTGATCCGCACGGCTCCTTGCCCCGTTCTCGCCGTACGGGCCAAGCCGGGTGAGGGGGAAGGGGGCGGGTCCGATCGCTGCCGAGGGGTGAGCCTCGAGCGGATCCTGGTCCCGGTCGATTTCTCGGATTGCTCACTCGATGCGCTGGAGTATGCGGTTCAGGTGGCGCGGCGATCCAGCGCTTCAATCAGGCTACTCCACGTGTTGGAACCTGTTTCGTACGGACTGGATTTCACGCTTCTCCATGAGTCCAAGAGGGAGCAGATGAAGGAGGTGATCGGGCAACGGCTGTCGGACCTGGCCAAGGCACTCGTGGCGGCGCAGGTCCCTACCGACGTCGAACTTCGTGGCGGCCTGCCGTCCGATTCGATTCTTGATGAAGCCAAGGCGATGCCGGCTGACCTCATTGTTATGGGCACACATGGTCGCCGCGGCCTTTCTCATACCTTGAGCGGCAGTGTGGCGGAAGCTGTGCTCAGGAAGTCAACGTGCCCCGTGCTGACGGTGCGCAGCCCGAAGTTCTTCGCCGGCCATCGTCGGGTGGTGCCATCGGTTGATGCGGCAACAACAACCCTCTAACCAGGGAGTCTGTCATGCGTGTCACTACCAAAAAGCGAGGGACCTTTAGGTCTGTCCAGGGAACCATGTCCGTCGGGGCTCAGAAGTCGATCGAACTGCCGGACGGCATGTGGGAGCGGATTTCAAAGAAGGCCTACGAATTGTGGGAAGCGCGGGGGCGTCGTGAGGGGAGAGAGCTAGAAGACTGGCTCGACGCCGAAGCGATCGTCATGGAAGAAATCCATGAAGCTCGCGAGTGAAACGACCGCCGGCCTTGATGTTCCGCTTGCGCCTTCTCTCGAAGCGCTGCTGGCTCGGCTCGAAGAGCTCTCGCTGGAGCCAGGTTTCTCGGTTCAGCGGCAGATTGCCCTCAGTTTCGCCCTTCAGCCCTATCTCGAGGGTGTGGCACGGGAACTCTTGCTCCCGATGTCACAAGAGACGGAACTGGCCGAACTCTCCCTTTATGCCGACTTCTATCCGCAGGACGGACAGCTCAGGCTGATCGAACAACTCCGCGACATCATCACGGAGCATATCCCACAAGAAGAACGGGAATGGCTCGACCCGCTCAAACATTCGTATATGGACCTGGCCGAGTTTATCACGGTCGATGACGCGGAAAAACGGTTCCTCCTCCGGTCGATCGGAGATGGTCGAGTGTATCGAGTGCCGGATGGGGAATTTCGTCAGGCCATCCAGGCGGGGCAGGTTCTGCTGACTCGACTGATTCGTGAGCCGGGCCACGTGGAGTGGGAACGGGCGGTGATCGCGGGGCCGGCCATCGTGTTGTCAAAGGAAGACGGCCAGGCTCTCCTGAGTTCGACCGCCGACTATAGGCGGCAGCTGGAAGTCACAGCAGGATCATTTGAGCTCGCAGAGTGGGGGGAGTTTGCCAAGCGCTACGGGCACGTGATGCTGTGGACCTTTGCCCGCATGCGGTTTGCCGCGCTGCTCGACGCCGTCGTCAGCATCCGCTACATGACGGAAAATGGTCAACCCTACTTGTACGTGTTGGCACTGTATGATCATAGCGAGTATCGATACATCGCAGACACGCTCGTAAGCCTTGAGAGATTTGAGCCGGAATCGGCAGCTCGTCCCGACGGGGGGGTAATCGACTCGAAGCCGGTCCGATTCTACGTGCGACGAGAACCATCCGGCACGGTCAAGTCGACGGTTGTGGCGAGGCTGACCCTGACGGCGACTCAGTTGATGGTCGAGTGCGACTCTCGGGAGCGGCTGGACGCGATCAAGCACCAGCTTGCCGCGGCGTTTGGATTTTCTCTCCATTTCCGCGGGGAATCCGTAAGTCCGCCGCCGCGCCGGGTGATGGAGTCGCAGCTGGCCACGGACGAACCGCTTACGGTGGTTGTAACCCCGGAAGAGGATCGAGCCCTCTTGAATGATTTCCTGGAAAGAATTTACCTGGAGTGGGCTGAACAGGCTTGTCCGGCATTGGGTAACCAGACACCGAGGCATGTCATGGGTTCAGCAGCCGGTCGAGAGAATGTCACAGCTTTGATCGCCGAGATGGAACGTCATGATCTTGGCGTCCGGCGTCTGGAACGCCCAGCCTTCGACTACAACAAATTAAGAGCGCACGTGGGGCTCGACGAGGTCGTTCGATGACTGCACCGCGTAAGCCGACGTTCGAAGAGGTGCTGGCATCCTGTCGGCCTGTCCCACCAGCCAAACCCAACATCTTGCAGGTCCTCCTTGCGGTTCAAGAAGCTGTGGGTTACGTGCCGACGAAGCACGTTCCTCGGATTGCGCAGGTGTTGGGCGTGACGGATGCCCAGGTCGCTGGAGTCCTGTCCTATTATCCCGATCTTTGCACCGAGTCCCCGGGTCAGTGCGTGATTCGAGTCTGCATGGGCGAGTCCTGTACCGCGAACCATGGAGGGCAAGTGCTCCGCGCCATCCAGGATCTTCTGTCGATCGATGTGGGAGACACGACGCCCGGCAGGGGGTTCACCCTCGAAAAAGTCTACTGCGTGGGCAATTGCGCTGTCTCGCCGACCGTGATCGTCGGCGAGGAGCTCTATGGACGAGTGACACCCTCACAGATTCCGTCGATTCTGGAACCATGGAATAAATGAAGCCGACACGTCTCTACCTTGCCAACGACACATCAGCCATGGCGGCGGGAGCGGGTCGTCTCGCCGACGCGTGGAAGGAACGGCCCGAGGTACAGTTGGTGCGGACATCTGCCCGTGGGGCTTTCTACTTGGAACCAGTCGTGGAACAGGATTCGCCACACGGGCGGATGGCCTGGTTCAACGTCTCGCCAGACGATCTCCCACGGATAGAATCCGGTCTAGAAGGAACGTTGATCGACTCGATTCCGTTCTTGCGGCAACAGACCAGGTACACGTTTGCGAACTTCGGCATGACAGAACCATTGGCGCTCGACGCCTATCAGTCTCAGGGCGGATACAAGGGACTCATTACCGCTCTGGACATGTCGCCGGAGGCGGTCATCGAAGAGATCAAGACCTCCGGGCTTCGCGGGCGTGGCGGTGCTGCTTTTCCGGTATGGATCAAATGGCAGATCGCGCGACAGACGGAAGCCGATGACAAGTATGTGGTCGCCAACGCTGATGAAGGTGATGCGGGCACCTATTGCGATCGCATGATTATGGAGGGGGATCCCTTCAGGCTGATCGAAGGTATGTTGATCTGCGCCCGAGCCATCGGGGCGACCAGGGGATACGTCTATTGCCGTCATGAATATCCCGCCGCGGCCGCGACGATGCGAACGGCAATTCGTAAGGCAATGGAGGAAGGGGTTTTGGATCTCAACGGGGCTTCCTTTGAGATCGAGGTGATCATCGGCGCTGGCTCGTATGTGTGCGGAGAAGAGACGGCGCTCCTGGAATCACTCGAGGGACGACGTGGAGTAGTGCGGGCCAAGCCGCCCTATCCGGCCGTGGCCGGGCTATATGGGCGTCCGACGATCGTCAGCAATGTCCTCACCTTTGCCACGATTCCGAATATTCTCGCACGCGGCGGAGCCTGGCATGCATCGATGGGAACCGAGCGATCGCGAGGGACCATCGTCTTGCAACTCGGTGGGAGAGCGAAGCAACCGGGGCTCGTTGAAATTCCGTTCGGAAGGACGTTGCGACAGGTAGTCGAACAATTCGGCGACGGCATGGTTCCTGGTTCCCGGTTCAAGGCGGTACAAGTCGGCGGGCCGCTCGGCAGTTTGTTTCCGGAGTCGAAACTCGACATCCCGATTTGTTACGACGCCTTCGCCGAGGCCGGCGCCATTCTCGGTCACGGGGGCATTGTGGTCTATGATCAGGACACGGACATGGTCGAATTGTCACGACACCTTATGGCCTTTACGGCTGATGAGTCGTGCGGGAAATGTACACCCTGCCGGGTCGGCTCTGTGCGAGGCCGGGAAATTTTGGAGCGGATCCAAGCAGGTCAAGGGAGGGCTGAGGACCTTGAGTTGCTCCATGATCTGGGAGACACGATGAAGGCCGCGAGCCTTTGTGCGCTGGGAGGGCGCGCACCCTATCCAGTGTTGACGGCCATCGAACATTTTCCCAAGGAATTTAGAAGCATGCAGTCAGCTTTCAGCCGTCAGCAGTGAGCAGGTCGGCATGAACATTACGATCAATGGCAGAACGGTGATCGCTGACCCGGGCGACACCGTGTATCAGGCGGCAAAGAAGGCCGGGATCAAGGTTCCAAGCCTCTGCGCATCCGACCACCTGGCATCGTTCGGTTCGTGCCGCCTCTGCCTTTGTGAAATCCAGGGCCAGGCCGGGACACCGGCTTCCTGTACGACACCGGTCCGCCATGGCATGGTCGTTCGCACCGAAACGGAGCAGGTGAATCGCCTGCGGCACAATGTGCTGGAGCTGTATCTGTCCGAGCAACCCTCCGGGACCGAGTGGCCGGAGGAGTTGCAGCGACTTGCGCTCGGCTTGGGTGTGAAGCGGGTTCGCTACTCGCGGCCCTCCAAGCGGGTGATGTACCGGGATGAATCCAATCCGTTTTTCATTTTCGACAATGCTCTCTGCGTCTCATGCGCCCGCTGCGTCCGGGCCTGCGACGAGATTCAGGGGACCCATGCCTTGACGATGTTCGCCCGCGGATTTGTGACGCGACCGATCGCCGGGGCCGGCCCCCGTAATGGAATCGCCGGCGGGTTTGCCGATTCGAACTGCGTCTCCTGCGGCGCCTGTGTGAAGGAATGTCCCACCGGCGCTCTTACGGAGAGAACCATTCTCCAGCACGGCTCTCCGACGACAACCGTCCGCACGACCTGTGCCTATTGTGGCGTCGGATGTGCGTTCGATGCAGGAGTCCGGGACGGTCGCGTGGTCAATATGGTGCCGGTCGACGATGGACCCTCGAATCGCGGCCATGCCTGCATGAAAGGCCGGTTCGGCTGGACGTACAATGAGGCACATGATCGGCTGAGGACGCCGCTGCTGCGCAAGGGAGACCGCTGGGAAGAGATCTCCTGGGACGTAGCGCTCGATCGCATCGCATCGGAGTTTACACGTCTAAAAGAGTCGCACGGAGCCGATGCTGTCGGCGTGATTTCATCCAGCCGTGGAACGAATGAAGAGAATTATCTCTTCGGCAAGTTCGTCCGTTGCGTCATGGGGAGCAATAATATCGACAACTGTGCGCGCGTCTGCCATAGCGCCACGGTGACCGGAATGATGGAGACCTTGGGCGCGTCAGCCGCGACCAACTCAATCAAAGATATTGACCGGGCCAAACTCCTCCTGGTGGTGGGCGCCAACCCGACGGAGTCCCATCCGGTAGTCGGGGCGCAGATCAAACAGGCCCATCGTCGTGGGGTGCCGCTGATCGTCGTCGATCCGCGACGAACGGAGCTCGCGCGGATCGCTGACCTCCACCTGCAGTTGCGTCCCGGCACCAACGTAGCGCTGCTCAATGCGATGGGCCACGTGATCGCCAAGGAGAACCTCTTCGATCACCCGTTTATCGCCGCGAGGACCGAGGGATTTGAGGATTGGCTTAAGGCCGTCTCGGAATGTACGCCGGAAGAAATGGAACCCATCACCGGCGTCTCGGCTCATCTCGTCTACCAGGCTGCTCGGGACTATGCCAAGAGTGGAGCGTCGCTCAGCCTTCATGGCTTGGGTGTGACCGAACATCGGTGGGGGAGCCACGGGGTGATGGCGCTGTGCAACCTGGCCCTGGCCACCGGCAATATCGGTAAGCCCGGCACTGGCATCAATCCCTTGCGTGGGCAAAACAATGTGCAGGGCGCCTCTGATGTCGGGTGTTTGCCCACCTACTTTGCCGGCTATCAGAGTTTGGACGATCTCGCACTTGCATCGCTGCATCAAAGCGTTACAGGACGTCCCTTGCCGACGAAACGAGGCATGAAGACGCCGGATATGTGGGATGCCGCGATCGCCGGCCGACTCAAGGGGCTCTGGATCATCGGCTACGATGTTGCGCAAACCGATCCCAATTTGAAGAAGGTGCATCAAGCACTCCGGAACCTGAAGTTTCTCGTCGTCCAGGATCTGTTTATGAGCGAGACCGCCAAATTTGCGACTGTCATCCTTCCAGGCGCCTCGTTTTTGGAGAGAGACGGCACTTTCACAAATCTCGAACGGCGGATACAGCGGATTCGCAAAGTTGTCGACCCTCCGAACGGGATTCTCCCTGACTGGCGAGTAGTCTGCGAAGTGGCGACGCGAATGGGATATCCCATGACCTATGCCCATCCCTCGGAGATTATGGACGAAATCGCCAAACTCACGCCCATGTTTGCGGGCGTGTCGTATGGCCGGTTGGACGATCCCGCCGGTTTGCAGTGGCCCGTGCCAACTGCGGCGCATCCGGGGACAACACTCATGCACGGGGAAACCTTCCCCAAGGGGAAAGCGCGCTTCGTCGCAGTGGACTATCTGCCTCCGGGTGAACAAGCCAGCGCGGAGTACCCCTTCGTCTTGACGACCGGCCGCATTCTCCAACATTACAATTGCGGGGCCCAAACTCGCCGGACCGAAATCTTGGACGTTGTCGATACCGATCTGTTGGAAATGCACCCGGCCGATATGGAGCGGCTGCATTTAGGTGACGGCGCGATCGTTCGATTGATCAGCGCCCGTGGCGAGGCAATGCTTCCCGTCGCAACGAGCGAACGCGTGCTCCCAGGGCATCTCTTCACCAGCTTTCACTTCCCAGCCTCGACTATCAACGACCTACTCTCGTCGAGCGCGGATGAAAGCTCCAAGTGCCCGGAGTACAAAGTGTCCGCCGTTCGAGTGGAACTCGTTGAACGAGAAGGACTCGATGCGGAAGATGAAGCGGAACTAGGGCACGTGCGGTATCAGTTGATTACCTAAAAACAGTCGAGTGGCGGGCCGCATGAGACCGGCGCTCGAAAGCCTGAATCATTCGGGTCGGGCTGGCAGCCCATCACCTATACAGTCTGTTCGAAGCGCACCGCTTGACGCTGGATGAAATGGAAGATACAACCATGCCTCTACTCAAGAAGAGGTGGGAAGATCCTGGGGCAACGGTGTAGGAGAGATGGATGACGTCGCCGAAGACGACGGTTGGAATTCTCGTTGGAGGGGGTCCTGCTCCCGGCATTAACAGCGTAATCGGGGCAGCCACGATCCGGAGTATTCTGGGTGGCTGCGACGTCATCGGCCTCCTCCATGGCTTCGAATGGCTGATTCAGGGGAACACGAGCCATGTGCACCCCCTCTCGATCGAGGAGGTCAGCCGCCTTCATTTTCGTGGCGGTTCATTGCTCGGGACCTCGCGGGCGAATCCCACCAAGAAACCGGAGCATCTCGACCGTGTCGTGTCGGCCTTGAACCGGCTCGGTGTCACCAGGCTGATCACGATTGGCGGAGACGACACGGCGTTTTCGGCGCTGAAACTCGAGGAGAAGGCGGCAGGTCGGCTTCAGGTCGTGCATGTGCCCAAAACGATCGACAACGATTTGGATCTCCCGTACGGTATTCCCACCTTTGGGTTTCAGACCGCACGCCATATTGGCGTGGCGATTGTGAAGAATCTGATGGTGGACGCCCAAACAACCACTCGCTGGTATTTCGTTGTGACCATGGGCCGCAAGGCCGGCCATCTGGCACTCGGGATCGGAAAAGCAGCCGGTGCGACGCTGACTCTCATTCCCGAAGAATTTCGCCAGCGGCCAGTGAAGCTGGCGAAACTGGTCGATTTGCTGGTGGCGGCCATGATCAAACGCGCGAGCGAGGGGCGATTCGACGGCGTCGCCATCTTAGCCGAAGGGTTGGTCGAGGTGCTTGAGCCTCAAGACCTGGGTGGGTTGGACCACATAGAGCGGGACCAACACGGCCACATTCGCTTCTCGGAAATCGATATCGGGGACGTCCTCAAACGTGAAGTGGCGAACGCGATGGGGAGCTTCAACCTCAATACGACCATTGTGACGAAGAACATCGGGTACGAACTGCGCTGTGCCGATCCGATTCCTTTCGACATGGAATACACGCGCGACCTCGGATACTGTGCCGCACAGTTTCTTCTCGACGGAAGCACCGCGGCAATGGTGTCGATCCAACAGGGGCGATTCACGCCTATCCCGTTCAAAGAGATGTTGGATCCGGCAACCGGCCGGGCGAAGGTCCGGATGGTGGACGTCGAGTCAGAGTCCTACCAGATCGCGCGACGCTACATGATCCGTTTGTCTCAAGACGATCTGACCGATGGGAAGACGCTGGGACGATGCGCGGCGGTGGCAGGACTGTCCGCAGAAGCATTTCGGGCGCGATTCGGCTCTGTCATCTAGGTCGATGAACTGGACGAGAACGGGGAGTGTTTTGACGAAAGGATACGTACCATGAAAGTCCTTGTTGCAATTGATGGATCTAAACATGGGCGCTGGGGGCTCGAATGGGTTGCTCAAATGCCGTTTTCCACTCCGCCTGAGGTCACAGCTATGCACGTGATCGACATTGCGGCGCTGCGCGCTCCGTTCATGGTCCAGCCGGTGATCGTCGGCAACGAGCGGTACATCCGCGAGGAGATTCAACGATTGGAAGAGCGGGGCAAAAAGGCCGTGGCGGATGCCAGGACCTTCCTGACTTCGCTCAAATTAAAAGGAAAGGTTGTCAAAGAGCAGGGTGCCGTGGCGGTGAGTATCCTCAAGCGTGCGCCGAAGCGGGACGGGCTGGTCGTCGTCGGCAGCCGGGGTCTCGACGCCCTCGATCGGTTCATGCTCGGAAGTGTCTCCACCCATGTGACGACCCATGCGCCTTGCTCGGTCCTGGTCGTGAAGGAAGATTCGCGTGCGCTTAATCGTGTGGTGTTTGCGACCGATGGGTCCACGTCCTCAGAGAAGGCGCTTGACTTTCTTCTGAACAAATTGCGGCCCGATGTGGCTGGTCCGAACGGCGGGCACACGGCCATCGAGGTGGACGTGTGCCACGTGATGCCGTTCCTCAAGTACCCTGAAATCAAGCAGGCCGGGGTGAAATTGGTCGAGCAGTCTGCGGATAAACTGATTAAGGGCGGATTCGTGGTAGACGAAGCTTTCCGACTCGGAAAACCTGCTGAAGAAATTCTGAAAGTCGCAACTCAGAAGAAAGCCGATTTGATCGTCAGCGGCGCCAAAGGGATGGGAGCGGTCGCGCGTTTTCTGTTAGGCAGTGTCTCGACGAAGATCGTCCAGCACAGCAGCTGCTCGGTGCTGGTGGTTCGATGATCGAAGGTTGATCAGTGTGTTTGAGGGTCAGGGGGGATGGTTATCGTCCTCCTCCTATCCTCGCTCATGACACTCGGGTTGGGCTAGGGTTTCGGGCCTACCCGTTGTCGGAAGTCCCCCTTTCCTTTTACAAGACTATCCTAAAAACTCCTTAACTGTAATGGAGCGAAGGGCAACGCAATATATTGTATTGTAAGGGGTTAATGCATTTCCTCCGGTTGGTTTTCCACCCCAGAGGAAGCTGACAGTGCGCTCAGGAGATTCCCGCCGAGACAGGTTCTTCACGCCTGCTATACTCGTAGTTGCACGTACACGCTTCCCTAGGGGCTCAGACTTTTCAAGGAGGTTGTGTCGATGGATGTCGGACAGCACACATCATTCACCGGGCGAACACAGGAGGAATCAGTAGCGATGCGCATGACAACGACTGTACTTGGAACTCTGTTGGCCGGATTGGTGTTCATCCTCCCGAATCTGGCACAAGCCGATCAGGACCTGGAGACAGCCAAGCTGCTGATTAAGATGGTCGAGCTCGGCCGTGGTGTGATCTCGGAGCAGCAAACCTTGATCAACGATTCGACCCGGGGCGACAAGGGGGTCACGGCGGACTTTGTGACCAGCCAAATCGCCGATCGGTTTAAGAAGCAAACGAATATCGATTTGGCGATTCCAAATTCCCATCCCTCGATAAAACTGTTGCAGACCATGTTGGAATCGCAAAAGGAAGTCATGGATGGCGCCCAGCCGATGATCAACAAGCAAGGGGTCGGCTTCAAAGCGTTCTTGCCCGCCACCTTCGCACGCCGAACGGGGACGGCCTTCTATAAGAAGACGGGAATTCAGGTGAAGTTGACCAGCATTGCCTACCGGTACGACGGCAACAAGCCTGACGACTTTGAACAGGAAGTGCTGCAGGTCTTTGCAGATCCCAAGACTCCCAAGGGACAGATCGTTAGCCGCGCGAGCATGGTGAACGGGAAGCCGGCGTTGCGCGTGATGAAGCCGGAGTACGCCGCTCCCTCCTGTCTCGGCTGTCACGGTAACCCGAAAGGAGAACGGGATATTACGGGCATGAGAAAAGAAGGTTGGAATGAAGGAGATCTGGCCGGCGCCATCAGTGTAACTATGCCAGTACGTTAATCGTCGTTCTTCTAGTGCTCACCATTACCGTCTCCCCCGTGTGAAGATGATACGGGGGAGCGCTCACCCACTCAATCAATCAGGTTCGGCGTTCCTCCAGCTAGCGGGCATCGGGTTTTCGACAGAGCCGGGAAGATCGACGATCTACGGGAAGTTGTCCTGCAGGTCAGCGTTTGCCCCGAACGCGTCTGGTTCTGTGTCTTGACCTGCGCGTAGGGGGAATCCTCACTCCTGCCATTCGGGCCTTCGAAAGACCTATGGCAATTGCTTGCTTGCGGGATTTGACGCGGTGTGTCCGGCGTTTCATGTGATGCATCTCTTGCCTGACGAATTCACCGGCCTGCGTGCTCGCCGCTTTACCTTCCCTTCTTGCTTGTCGAGCATGGTGTTTGCCCTTTTTTGTGGGCATCGAGTCCTCCTGATGCTAACGGGGTGGTGAGAGCCGTTTGCCCGTGCGGGTTGGATGTTTGGTTCTTTTTCGCGTCCTTGTGGGAGAGACTGGTCGCACGTATCGTGCCGTTGTGGCTCTGATTTGCCGCTCCTCATAATCTTCGGATGACGCAGGGTTGAGCTCCCACCG
>Ga0126373_10000418_pt1 | contig 28083 bp, 30 predicted proteins | sample PanSoiMetPlot_11_FD_92545 | JGI IMG/M metagenome (GOLD analysis project Ga0126373, IMG submission 92545) | Tropical forest soil microbial communities from Panama - MetaG Plot_11 | ecosystem: Environmental > Terrestrial > Soil > Tropical forest > Bulk soil | place: Panama | collected 2016-02-17 | reverse complement strand
TAATCAAACAGTTTGGCCGGTTATTTTCGGCTTAGCTGGTCCAATCTGTGCACGCGCCCTTAAATCTCTCCATCTGTTTGAGTTACTCCCGCGCGGGCATCATGATTGGCCAGTTAAGCCGACCATCCGTTTGGAACCATGGGAAGAGCTGGAGTGATGCGTGTTTCTTACGATACGATTACTGCCGCTTGCTCCTTGGCGTAGAGACGGGAGGCCGGTATGGGGACCCTGATTCAAGACTTGCACTATGGGCGGCGCATGTTGCGCAAATCCCCCAGCTTCACCATCGTGGCCATCCTCACGTTGGCCATGGGAATCGGCGCGAACACGGCGATTTTCAGTCTGATTGACGGCATCCTGATGCGCGGGTTGCCGGTGCAGGATGCGCAGCACCTCGTGGTTCTCAGGTGGAGCGCCCGCAAGGCCCCCGATATTCACGGCCAACGCAGTTACGGAGACTGTGGATCGCGGCAAGGCGAATCTTCCGGCTGCTCGCTTTCCATGCCCTTCTTCCACGACGTAGCCTCGCATGTGCGTGCTTTCGAGAGCGTGGCAGCCTTCGCGAACGCGGGCCAGATTGACCTGAGCGGCAACGGAACGGCGACCGTGCTGAGTGGGCAGGCGGTTTCCGGGGGATTCTTTCCGCTGCTCGGCATTCGGGCTGCTGCAGGACGCCTGATTGCGCCCAGCGACGATTCGATTTCCGCGCCACCGGTGGTCGTGTTGAACTACCGGTACTGGAAACGCCAGTTCGGCGGGTCGCCCTCGGCAATTGGAAAAACCGTTCGCCTAAACAACTTGCCTTTCACAATTATCGGCGTAGCCGATCGGCGATTCGACAGCCTGAGTCCGGGACGCGTCTACGATGTGTGGGTTCCGCTTTCGGTGCTGCCGCAGATCGATCCCAATCCGTGGGTAAGAGCACGCGCGAGGGATATATACAGCTGGTGGTTGGTGGTCATCGGTCGGCTGAAGCCAGACGTCGACAGGTTGCAAGCGCAGGCCGCCGTGACGACGGTTTTCCGCAACGACATGCTGAACGGAGCGAAGCCGCTCTCGAAGCTCGAAGATGATCCGAAAGTCGACGCCTTGCCCGCGCAGTCCGGACTGACCGGATCGACGACGGAAATTTCCGGTGAATTGTACGTGCTGATGATGGCGGTCGGCATTGTGCTTCTGATTGCGTGCGCCAACGTAGCGGGGTTGCTGCTCTCACGGGCGACGGCGCGGCAAAAGGAAATTGCGGTGCGCCTGGCGCTTGGGGCAGGCCGCGGAAGAATCGTGCAGCAACTGCTGACGGAAAGCGTTGTTCTTTCACTCGTGGGCGGCGCGCTGGGGATTTTGTTCGCGATTTGGGGCACGCGTGCGATTGTGACGCTTTTTACAGGCGGATCTGACAAGCCGTTTGGATTCAGCCCAGGCATTAATGGGCGCGTGCTGTTGTTCACGTTCGCCGCGGCGGTGCTGACGGGAATAATTTTTGGGCTTGCGCCCGCGTTTCGCGGCACGCGCGTCGATTTGACCCCGGCCCTGAAAGAGGGCACGGCGGCGGAAGGACGCACGGGAAGAAGATGGTTCAGTTTAGGTAACGGATTGGTGATCGCGCAAGTGGCACTCGCAATTGTTGTGCTGGTGGGCGCGGGACTTCTAGTTCGCACCCTGCAGAACCTGAGAAACGTAGATCCCGGATTCGATACGCGCAATTTGCTGACGTTCGGATTGGACCCGACGCTGATCGGATACAAGACGCCTGAGATTGATGCATTCTACCGAGATTTGCAGCAGCGTATTGGGGCAATTCCGGGAGTCGAGTCAGTCAGCTATTCGAACAGCACGTTGCTGAGCGGGAGTTTGTGGATCACGGGCTTCCATCTTGAGGGCACGCCGAAGGACCAGGAAGCGGATGCGGACTATCTCCCCATTGGCGCAGGCTTTTTCTCCATGATGCACATGCGGCTGCTCTCGGGACGAAACTTTAATTCGGCGGATTTTGGGGAAGCCGAAGCTGCGGAGGAAAGGGATAGAGCGCGGGAAGCGTTGGCGGAAGCGAAAGAAGCGGGACTTCCGGCTGCGCGCGGGAGCGCGGCGGTACCGGAAAGCGCGGCAAAAGAAGCACCCGTGCCAGTGATCGTGAATAAGACATTCGTGCAGAAATATTTTCCGAAAGTGAATCCGCTGGGAGTTCATTTTGGCGCGCATGAGGCCGACGCCGTAAAAGGGGACTGGGCAGCTCCGGGCTGGGAGATTTTAGGGGTGGTTAGCGATGCGAAGTATCAAGACCTGCGGAGCCCGATCGATCCCACGATGTACGTTCCCTCCAGTGGAGGCAAGACGAGTTTTGAAGTGCGTACCAGGATGAATCCCACCGCAGTCGCCGCTTCCATACGCAGCGTGGTGAGCCAGATGGACAGCAATTTGCCGGTGTTCGAGGTTCACACGCAGGCGGAGCTGATTGACCAGTTGCTGCTTCAAGAGCGAATGATTGCGAAGCTCTCAGTCTTTTTCAGTATCCTGGCGCTGGTGCTGGCGTGCATCGGATTGTACGGGCTGCTTTCGTATGAAGTGTCGCGGCGCACGCGTGAAATCGGCATTCGTATGGCACTAGGCGCGCGGCGACGCGGCGTTCTAAGGCTGGTTGTCGGTCAGGGTATCGCCCTGGCGATTACCGGCGCAATAGTGGGCATCGGGGTGGCCCTGGGAGTGACTCGCTACCTGAAATCGATGCTCTATGACATTCATGCGAATGACCCCGCGACAATCGCCGGCGTGGCTATTCTGCTAACGTTCGTCGCGGCTGCGGCATGCTATATTCCCGCGCGTCGCGCAATGCGGGTCGATCCAATGGTCGCGCTGCGGTACGAATAGCCCAGACCACGGAGAACACTTCCTGCGGAAATCTTGCGCAGACATCTGGAGACTGGGTGACAATTCCCGACCCCGTCCGCCCGAGTTGCGGGCAAACAGGGCAGTGATGGTATCGGGCGTTGACACTCGAATTTCGAGTTCTTCGATTCACATCGAAAGCGTTCGTTTGTAATCGGAAGATCAGTGAAATGGGATCCTTCATTCATTCAGCGGGCAGGTTCTTCACCCACTGTGCGCAGGCGCCGTAAGCTCGCATAGCGTCGATTGGTCTTTTTGTTCATAATCTGGGAGATGGCTCTCGTTGTTTTTCTCCGGGGCATCAATGTCGGCGGGTACCGCACCTTTCGCCCAAGTGTCCTCGCACGAGAACTCAGCGACTACGATGTCGTCAATATAGGGGCCGCTGGCACCTTTGTCGTTCGCAAACCCCGCTCTCGAGCAAAATTCCGTGCCGCACTGCAGCTGAAGCTGCCCTTCGAAGCGGAAGTTGTGCTGTGCGAAGGTCGCGATCTTATGCGCTTGGAAAACGAGAATCCATTCGGACCTGACCCGTGCCCCTCTGACATTGTTCGGTTCGTGAGCATTCTGTCGAAAGCGGGCAGCGTGCGGAAACCGCTTCCCGTCGTGTTCCCTTCAGACGGGGAGTGGTTGGTGCGAGTGATGGCTTCGCAAGGCCAGTTTGTGTTTGGAATGTACCGCCGCCACATGAAGACCATCGGCTATCTCGGCCAGATTGACAAGCTGTACGGCCTGCCAGCCACGACCCGGAACTGGAACACAATCGTGGCAATCCTGCGAATTTTGAAGGGTGAGAAGAACACGATATAGGCCGGCGATCTCGGTCATCCCCTATGCGTGAATGCGTGTGATCAGAATGTTGGGACAACGTGTGCTAGACTCCCGCATGCAATTCCGAAGGAGGACTCAATGTCAAAGGTGCTACGTTGCGCTGATGTTGTTGGAAGCTGCGATTTCGTTGCCAGGGGAGAATCGGAACAGGAGATTCTGACTCAAGCCGCCGAGCATGCCCGTTCTGCGCACAATATCAATGAGATCACGCCTGAGGTCGCAGAGAAGGTAAAAGCTTCAATACGGGACGAAGCCGCGTGAAACAAACAGTAGCCTGGAAGGCGGGTCTCTGAGGCCCGCCTTTTCCTTTGCCTTTTCCAAAGGTCATGTCTGGCAGCCGATTTCAACTCAACCGCAATGAGCGTACTCCTCCCAATCGAAGTTTTTGAGCTGGATCTTGGTCTTTCTTACAGTCGAAAAATCCTTTCCGCCCTGGTACTGTTTTGCGCCGTCAACGAAAACCAAGTGAACCCCGGCGTGGCCGAACGCTAGGGCTGTCACGGAAAGGAGCGCTACTAATCTGATCGTTTACCCCTCGGTCGCCACCTGGTCGGACTTGATTCCTTCATGACCATGACGGCCGAGGGATCAAATCTGCGTCTTGTGCTTACCGCGCTCGTTGCGCCGCAATAGTTTGATCACAGGGTACTGTCTCGCTTTCTTGACTATCTCACCCATGCATTGCTCAAACTTTCGCTGGGAATGCTTGCGAAAAAGCGTCTCGCAGATCATGCACTTTTCATCCGCCAGATCTGCTTTGAGCTCTGGCGAGTAATCGGGTTCACGGAAATCAGCCACACAGCCTCACTCGTTCAGTCGCGGCAGAGCCAACTCCTGAAATACTCTCAGTGATGCGTAGAGTCAGCGCCGAGATGTCCAGGAGTGGGGTGTACTTCACCGGGGGAGCACACCGATGGGCTGCGCCGACAAAAACAAACGGCTTTGGACGTTTCTTTATCTGCTGTGTTCTCTAGCTCGCGACTCTCTTAACGAGTTCGGGACGCGTATCCAGCCCAAAATCCCGTTCGATGCGCGCGCACCAGGTCTCGTCATCGGCAGAATATAAAGCGACCCACTCTTCATCGGTGAACCTGTTGCGCCATTGCAGGAAACCTTCCGCCCCAGGCCCAACTGGGTGCCGCAGCTGCCAGGTTCCGCTATCAGCGACCTCGAGAATCTTCTTCGCAACATCCGATGGGGGGACCGGATTTTTCCGCAGCGATGCTTCGAAGATAGCGGCGATGCGGGCATATTGGGGATATGACGATGAACCTGGAGCGACTGCCAGCCGGTGCGCCATCTCGGTATCGGTGATACCCGGTTCGACAATCACCACACGCACGTTGAACATTTTCATCTCACCCGCGAGTCCTTCGCTCAGGGCTTCCAATGCCCACTTGGTTGTCATATACGGTGTAAGCGGCGAGTTACTGATGCGGCCAGCGACGGAGCTGACGTTGATGATGCATCCGCTGCTGCGCTCGCGCATGTGCGGTAGCACCGCTTGAATGCACCGCAGCACCCCAAAGTAATTGGTTTCCATGACGGCGCGGAATTCCGATAGCGGAAGCTCTTCAATCGAGCCGGCCCGCTCGACGCCCGCGTTGTTCACCAGCACGTCAGCCGGTCCATGCTGTCGTGAATTGCCTTGAATCCTTCCGTAACGGATGCGTCTGAGTCCACATCCATGGGAAAGATCTCGAGGGGGAGATGCTCTCGGGTAGCAACTTCGGGCAAGCTGCGGCGAACGATCCGGATTGCGCCTGGTTGCGAGCACATTGTGTCCAGCGCGCGCGAATGCCAGCGCCGTTTCATAACCGATACCTCGGCTGGTTCCTGTGATCAGAACGAGTGCCATCGCCCCCTCCTTGCCGGAATTGCCCGCAATCAGTGTGCGGATTATACGTTGACAGAGTGCACACCGCGCGACTCTTCCAGAGCCACGGGCTCCACGCTCAATGTCGCGACTGCACGAGCGCAGTGTTTCGGAAGGCCTACGATTTCACTCGGCCAATGCACCCAGCAACTCATGCCAGGATCCGGGCCTCACTCAAACTCCACTTCCTCGAACCCCAGCCCCTGCAGCAGACTCATCAGTGTACTTCGTGCATTGGTGTTCGCCGTCTTCAGAATGCCATCCAGCAGCGCCGCTTGTTGCAGCTGCCTCTCCGCCTCGCGGCGTACCTGCGTCTCCAGATTCGGGTCTACCGGGACCAGCAATCCCGTCTGCCGCGAATACACCCTGGTCCGCTCGTTATCGATGCGGGTGGAAAACACCTGCGCCGAAGGCAGCCGTAAAGCTACCTTCTTGGCTTGCACGGCCACGTCGCCGCTCTTCAGACCGTCGAAGTCCACCCCTGCCACCACTTCGCCGTGCACGACCATAAGCAGCCGATCCCCCGCCAGAAAATCGGGTAGGATCGAGTTCTCCTTCTCTCCGCTGACGACCTTGTCCATCGTATACACCACGGTCTCCAGGCGTCGCAGTTGCTGGATCTGGTTGACGACCGTCGGCTGGCTCACATCGATTTGCGTATTGCGCCCCAGCAATCGTCCTGCCCAGCTATTCCAAAATGAGGGAGCCGCTTGCCGGGCAAGCACCGTCAGCCCCAGCACACCCAGCGCGACTCCGAGGAACAACGCCGCCGTAGTTCTCCCCCGGCCCTCCACTACGCCTCTGCTGTGATGGTTTCCCTGCATTCCTACCCCACTGCCATGACTGTGATCGCCATCGCCACCTAGCATAAGCCGGGTGCCGTAGATTTCGCAGCTATCAAAATATCCCTCAATCCTGCCGTCGTTTTTCGCGAGGGCTGGATTCAACAACTACTTCGACTTGGACCTGCGACCGCAGGGCAAATCACCTGGAAATTGCGCAGGTCACAAGTTCAGCCATGGCAAACGTCAACAAAAGAATTGGCGCTTTGGTCGCCGGACTCCAACAAGTTTGTCAATGAGCTCAATTAGGATTTTTCGGTGGGCCGTGAAAAGGCGCTGATCGAGGGATAAAGAAAGATTTGATAAAGCCGTCGTACCATTCTTAGGCGGCCACCGGTGCTCGCCGTGTCGTAGAAGTCAACTGATGTTAACCGGGATATTTCGTCAATCATGCAGGTATTCAGTAGGCCTCTAAGGACCAGATTTGGTACTCATGAGGACGGCACGGTCGAGCATGTACCAAACGATCTTTTCAATAGATGGACCACCTTCGCCTTCGCCTAACGCGAACAGCACATCGCCTCTCATCTTTTCGCCACGCGCCTCACTCTGTTTGACGTAAGCGACCAGCGCAGGCCAATTCAATTCAAACTCCGTACGCATGAGGGCACGTTGCTCTTCGGTCTGGCTTTCACGAAGCTGAAATGCGTGCTCCAGCAGTCCGCTTTCATCATCAGTAAACCGAGTTCCCATTCCTTTCAGCCTAGCGACTACTAGCTTTCGGTCAAGAGCACATCAGGGCATTTTGCAAAGCAAATGAACCTTTGAATCGTCTTTGTACAACGAAAATGTCAAAATGAGAGCGGTATTCCTCTCGTAATTTGCCGTTGCGCAATCGCAGATGGATGCCCTGACGTAAAACCCCAGTCCAGGGGAACAAAATCCCCGCTCGTCATTTTTGAGAAGTGAGATCGAGAGTTGAGTCGAGAACAGCGCAGCGACGATAGTCTCCCGCGAGTCGCCGAGCGGCCCTTTCCATCAAAAGCTCCGACGGCCTCGTTGCCTACGCTGGCGTTTCGATCGCTACCGGGTGGAGCGAACCAGTTCCCGGGCGCGAGTTTCACCCGCTGAAGTCCAGCGCCTTTCACGGCGCACTTTTTCACCAACCATTGCTGCTGGGACAACCGCCAGCTTACTTCGGTGGGGCCTTGCCGGCTAGCTCCCGCCAGGTGATCAGCCTGATCTTCTGTTCAGCCAGAAGCTCGCGAAACTGCTCGCTAGTAAAGAAGTCGTAATCGCGCTGCCTCCAGGCCGAACCCCACGTGGAGCGTTCCCGGGTGGCCGCGCGCAGTTCTTCATCGTCGAAACCGGGATGGATGACGAACTCCGTCACGCCCGGCTTCAAATTTCTCAGAGCTGTATTGTAAAACTCGGCCCATTTTTCCGGTGCAACTTCGGGTTCAATCGTGACCGTATGGTCTAGCACGATATCGCTTGTACCGAGGCTCTCTTGCAGATAGGGATGGTCCGCGAACCAATCTCTGGTGACGAAAATTGGCAACTTGTATTCGTGCGCGACTCGCAGCATCACGTCGAACAACTCCTTGCCGCTCATGATCAACCGGTACTGATGCGAATCGAGATGTGTAGGGCGAACACCCATTGCTAGTGCACGCTCGATTTGGGCGCGCAGTTCAATCTCCACATCCTTCGGGTTAACGTGTTCCTGGTGGTCCCAGTCATGATGGAAGTATCCGTTTTCGTCGACAAGACTTGGCACCTTGTCTGCGGGAGCCACAGGGCCCCAACGGTAATAAACTCGTTCACTGGTCAAGGTAAGGTGCAGACCAAAGTCTGCGTCGGGATGGGACTTGGCGTAGTCGGCAATCTCGGGGAACCATGGGCAGGGCACCATCAGGCTCGCGGAATTAACCGCCCCACTCTGCAAAGCCTTGATCGCCGCGGCATTCACCGCGTGGGTTTCACCAAGATCGTCGGCGTGAATAATAATGATCTTTGTGCCGGAAGCATATCCGAGACGATCCGCTAGAGTTTGAGCAGAGCCTGCCAGCGGAAAAGCGCACACAAGAAAGCTAAGCAGCCATACATGCAGATTGAACGCAGGAATCATGACCGACCAGTAAAACACAGCTAGGGGCGACTCGAATAGATTTCCGGGAATGAACAATGCAGGTCAGTGAGTGCTATCGCGATTTTCAACAATCGTGGCTCGATCGCTTTGATTCTCCGATCCGGGTGGCGCGGGTTGGCGTTTGCAGTAACCTTCAATTCGTCTCTAGACTGCATTATTCCGACAGGGACGACCTACATGACTCTCGAACAGGAACTGCGCATGATGGAACTGTGCATGCTCGTTCAGTTCGAAGAAGATCCCGTCAAATTCAATGAACTCGTCGAAGAACTGACTAAACTGCTAGACGTGAGACTCGCGTATCTCACTGCTCCTGCGAACAAGGCCTTGTAGCAACGTACTTACATCTCAATACTCCCTGCAACCCAGTCTCATGACACTACCGACGGAGCGATTCCGACCTGATGCGGCGCACTTTTTCAGCAGTTGCGTCGCCATTGCGGACCGATTCGGACGGCGATCACCTGGTTTGGAGTTGCTTCAGTTCTCCGTCGGGGATTTCAAATTGAGCGCAGCCACAACCCAGGCATACAGAAAGTCGTGGAAAGACCCAAATAGTTGGCTTGTCGAGACCACTTCGACCGGGAAAATGGATATTGATTTCAGCCGTGAATTCACTATTCATTGGTGAGTAGCACGACCGACAAGTCATAATAGGAGCGTTTTCTTGCACCGAATACCCTGTATTGTCAGATTGGGAAAAGCAATCAGCAGCGACAGCGATCACTTCCGTCGACGGCTAAGCTGACACTCGATATCTGCGAAACCATAGTTAACCATAGTGCGTGGAAAACACAGCATGCAGTTTGTGCCAATTCGACGACTACAGTTGATCATCTGATGCGCCCTGCGCTCACTGATCTAGAACGCAAGGTCTCTGACGGCGTCTCGCCAAAATGGGCACGATAGTAGGCGGCAAACCGGCCTGTCTCTACAAACCCGTACTCGAACGCCAAATCAGCAATCGAAATCGCCGCAGTGTCGCTGCGGCTAAGTATCGATCGGATGGCCGAAAGACGTCTACGACGCAGATAGGCGGCAGGGCCAATGCCCAACGTATCGGTAAAAGCCCGATGAAGACTTCGCCGCGATACCTTCAAAGCGCGGCAGAGTTCGGAAATGTGGACGGACTGTCCGCCCGCTGCATCTATGTAATCCTCTGTTTCGGTAACGAGGCGGGCACCGGTATAGGATTGTGAGCTTGCCGGCGGTAACGTGCTCGTCAAGCCCAGCATGAAAGACTCAATGATCGAGCGCTGGAGGAAATCTGCAGCCCGGTCAGAGGGAGCGGTGAACTTGGACTCGATGCCTGAGATGATCCCCGTAAGGCGTTGCAGCATCTCGGCGCGGATGCGGGGACCGGGGTTGCAGAGGCGCTTCTTATTCCAAAAACTAGGATCGGCCAGATGCTCTTCATCACCGAGCACGGACAAAAGGTCTGGCAAGGCAATGGAGACTGTCAAATAAGCTGCGCGTCCGCCATGAATTGCATCGAATTCCGCACACGAAGGAAAAACACCAACGTCGCCGACTTGAACCTCCTTCCACCATTGCGTGCTGAGACCCGCGCTATCGAGTATTGTTCCGAGTACAATTTTTTCCTGATGCAGCGTCCCCCTCATCCTGATTTCAGAGCTGAACCGTCCCAAAGTGATTACAAGCTTCCCGACGCCAAAATGCTTGATAGAGCCCACCAGCTTCCCGGGGTTGAGCTGCACAATGTCGACGTCCGAGCCACGAGTGGTCTCGCGCAGGTCATCCGGGCCGTTGATGGGCACGATTTCCGCTGACCAGGTTTTCTTCTCCAATCTCGGATCCTTTCTTAATCGTTCTCCTCAATATGTTACAACCTGGAACACTCACCGCCGCCTCCATCATGATCGCGAAGGGCGCCTCGGTCGACGTCGCCGAGCGATCGAAAGTAGGCGCTCCGCCAGGTATCCGAATCCATCCATTTGCGCCCTAGCGCTGCTGCGCATGCGATCAGCGGCGGCACGGTATCGCTGCGGCACCCACCCGCCCGATATGCCGCCCGAAACTCAATCCAGCCAGGCCGGAAGCCTTCTCCACATCCACACCTCTGCTGGCGACCAGCACGTGAAAGCTCTCGCCCATTCCAGCAGGAGTAACCAGGTGTTTCAGTTGCAGCGCAACTTTCGCCCGTTCCTGGGGTAAGCGACAATCTTCGAAAGCATCGGCAAACTGGGTGGCTTCACCAATCCCCATCAAAAACTGCGATTGCGTGATTAACTTTTGCACGTGAAAATCGCTTCGTTTGGCAATCGCACTAAGCGCCGTGAAATTTACGTCCGAAGTAATATCCTGCTCACCTGGAGCTTCGTAGGGATTGGCACTCACGGAATGCTGCCGAATTGCTTTCAATGTTCCCCGATGCCTGCCCGCAAGTTGCTCCTCGCGCGTGTAACCGTAATCGATCACCACAAGAAAGCCGCGCTCGATCCTCGCTGCTTCAACCATGTGCGCAATCGACGCGAATGCGACTTCGACGCGTTCGCCAGCTTCCGGGTGAATCGCGTAGCGATCCAGAAACTCCAATTCCTCCGCCGACGATGGAGCCCACATCTCGACGAACCGCCCGTCGCGCACATCAATCCGCAACGATCCTTCCTGACTGACAATCTCCACCGGCAGGGCATCGAAGAACTCATTGGCGAATACGATCGCGGGACCACTTTGAGCTGGGTTGATTTGCAAGGGTGCGACTTCAGTCACGCCCATCACCTCGCGAGAAGCATGGGATTTAACCCCTGAGGTGCGGAGTTCAACTCGTCCAGACTCGATATGTGGCTTCAGCGTCTCCTCAATCCGCGCGCGCAGCGCCTGCGACGTTTCGATGAGTTCGTATCGCAGCGCCCGAAAGAACTCCGGGAATTTCTGCTCCGACCAGTCCAGCGCATCTCGCGCAAACAATCCTCGTCCCGGACCAAGCTCTCGAATGGTGATGCACCCAGGCGAACCGACCACGCGCCACATCTCCTCGAACTGCCGCGCGAGCAACCGCCCCAACACCGCATGCACATCACTCGATGTGTAGAAGTCGCCAGCCTTTCCGAATTGCAATGCGTTGCGCGCGTAGTATCCAAACTCCGGATCATAGAGACACAACTGCATGTAGTGCGAGAAAGGAATTGGCCCGCGTTCGGCGATCTCCGTCTCGATCTTGCGCCGCAGTTCGATCACAGGCCCTTCGTCTGCCGCTCCTTGCGGTCCTGCGGAGTGCGGATGAACATCTCGACGAAGTAGTCATGCAGCGCATCGTAGAGTTGCCGCTGGAAACTCCACTCGAATTGCAGATCATCGAGATCGCGCGGATGCAGATCGAAGGAATAGGTATGTACCGGAACGCTCTCATCCTTGAACCGGATGATGACTTCCACCCCCTCGCCCTTGGTTCGCGCTGAGAACTTCAGCAGCGGATGCTCATACAGCTGAAGCTGTGCTTGCACACGATCAAGCCGCACCTGCGAATCTGACATGGGGGAATTGTAGCGGGTATGAGCAAAATATTGCCCCCACGCCTCCGGGGAGGAGCGTGGGGGCCCCGGGTAACGTTTAGGCGAGGGGTCTCAATCCCGCCCAACCATCTGATCAGAAGTACGCAGCCGGGTACGTGAAAGTTCCCTACTGCATGTGTTTCTTAGACCCTGCGATGCGGAAAACGTTAGCTGCTGGGTTTTACGCTACGCCGATAGACAGTTTTGTTATTGCTGTTTTTCTTTGGGGCGTTCGTAGGCTTTCTGCAGATACTTTCGGGCTTCATCGAGAGCGCCAAAGGTATTGTCGTTGGTTTGCAACGCCTGACGGTATTGACCGACAGCGCGTTCACGCTGGCCGGTGATATCGAAGATTTTTCCCAGCTGAATACGACTCCAGACTTCGGTCCAGCGAGGATCACCATCGCCGTCTAGCGCAGCGCGGTACGCATTCGCGGACGATTGGTAGTTCCGCTGAAAGAAAAAGACTTCGGCAATGCGATAGTGCGCGAGCGAACTGTTCTTGTTGAGATCGAGTGCTTTGTTGAATTCGGTGAGCGCGCCCGATAAATCTCCTTGTTGCTGCATGGCCTGGCCGCGGAGGATGGAGGACCGCAGCTTTACATCGCTGGAATTCGTGAGGACGTGATGGTCGGGGTCCACAGAGATGCGACGCGGGCGTCCGAATGTTTCGATGGTGAATGGAGAATTCGTGCCGACGACCTCAATGCGTTTGTTTTCTGTTCGGCCATCCGTGTCGATTCGCAAGTTGACGGGCATACGGAATAAATCAAGATCCTGTGAAATTTCACCGGTAACGCGGAAGCCGGGTGTCTTCTCGTCTTTGGCTTTTTCGTCTTTGACGACATTTTGCGCCGCCGGAACACCCCCCAACCTGTAGGTCGTGTACTTCACCTTAAATTCCGGCGCACCTGTCGAGTCGAGCCATTGCGAGAAGAACCAGGTGAGCTGGTCGCCATAATTCTTTTCCGCGATGGTGCGAAAATCGTCCGTGGTGGCGGATTTCCCGGCGTATTCGCTGGCGAAATCGCGCATGGCCTTGTTGTACTTGTCCTCTCCCAGCACCCAGCGCAGCATGTGCAGGATCATCGCTCCCTTGTCGGTGGTGAGAGACTGAAATTCGGTGGAGAATGTGTCGAGCTTACTGGCGCTGGAGAGCGGCACCGTGTCGTAGGCCAGCGCGCCAACCGACATGTCTTTCACGGCTTCTTCAAGTCCCGCAGCGCCGGCAGCATTTTCGACATACATCGCTTCGGAGTAGCGGGAGAAACCGTCGCTGATCCACCAGTCATCTTTGGTCGCTGGACTCACCGAGACACCCCACCATTGATGCGAGATGCCGTCGGCGAGAAGGCGGTAATTGGTCTTTTCCGTGATCGAGGGACCGGCGAGACCCACAATCTCGGGCGCCCAAGTGTAGGGGAGAGTATCGCCGGGCAACTCCACAACGTTGAGTCTTGTCGACGGCAGCGGGCCGTAGAGGGTGGTGAAGTAAGTGAACTCCTGAACGGCGGTGGTCGTGTAGGCCGGAGCTATGCTCTGATGCGTTGGCTTAAAAAAGACGTGGACGTCCAAACCCGCTTCGTCGGTCTTGAATTCCTGAAACACTCCGGCAACGATCGTTCCGGGAAAACTTGGTTTATCGTAGACGAATTTGAAGGTCTTGGTCGGCAATACCGTGGCAGCAGTCTTTTTTGCCGGAGCCACGTCGGACGCGGCGACCTTTCCGCTGCCGATCACCAGCATATGCGCCGGGAGGGTAATGTTAATGGTTGAAGTGAAGCGATTCAGGCCATAACCGCTGACGGGAAACCAGCGTCCGGCATAAAGGAGATAAGTTGTATCGTCTCCGATGTAAGCGAGGTTTAGCCCGGGTACCGGACTGTTGTCGGCATTCTCAAGCCGTCCTTCATACTCAAAGGTCAGCGTGGTCGAAGCGTCCTTGGTCAATCCACTGGGAAGTGGTACGCGGATCGTGGAATCCTGGGTGACGCGCTCGGCTGAGAGCGCCTGGTTCTTCTCGTCGACCACCTTGGTCACCCGCAGGTCATTGTGAAGGTCGAAGACCGCTACGCTTAAATCTTGTAGGGCGGTGAACCTTACCTTCGCCCGAGCGGTGATCTGGTGGAGATGGGGTTCGATCGTGGCGTCGATCTGGTAATCGTCAACTCGCAGGCGGGCTTTCTCCGCCGACCAGGACGACTGCGCCGTCATGATTAAAACGCAGAAAGTCAGGGAACTAGCTAGGACGCCGAGCCTGCGTCGCAGATCGATCGCCATTCAGGAGAATCTCCAGGAAAAGTAACCTATTTCCTATGATGTAGATTCTGACGCAAAAGATGCTGGTAGCACAAGGCGAACCGGCCCGAAGACCAGAAACGGAGGCCGCGACGAACGGAGTTCTTTCAGGTTGCGCCTAGGGAGAGGACGGCTGCTCCCGCACGTGTGGCGTCAGTTTCTTGGAGAAAAACTCCTGGAAAACGGCGCTGGCGGCGCTGCCTCCGATTCCGATGAGCGTGTTTTCGAAGGTCAGGGCAACGCCATTTCGGTCCGATGCAGGATAGTAGAGGTTGGAGAGGCTTCCGGCGGCGAGGCTGCCAAGAACGTTCGAGTAGTTGGGCTGCCAGCGTCCGTTATCGCCCCGGCAAATGACAGAATTCGCAACCGCGTAAAAGAATCTGGATTTCTTACTTCCGGTGCCCTTGTAGAAGTAACGCGGGTCTTGTTTCAAAAGGGCGGGAAATATCGCGCCGCCGAAAAAAGTCCCAGAAACAAAGTCGGCGTAGGTGGCGCCCAAACGCTTCGCATAGCCTTCCATTCCCTGTCCATACCCGCTGTAGGAGTTGTTGGCCTGTTCGATACCGGCGGTGAACCCGGCAATTGCCAAGGAAAAGGGATTGAAGGCGAACTTCCAACCCAATTGGAATTTTTGCCGCGTATTGAGCGGCTCGGCGTCGGGAACGTAACTGACGTAATAGTTGGGAACTACTCCCAGCAGGCGCTGCTTTTCCTGCACCTTGATCTGTTGCTCGGCGATCTCCTCGCGGGTTTGCGTGACGTCAACTTCAACGGTCGTAGCCACGACCAGCTGGACCGGAGTGATCGTATCGTTCTCGCCCCGCTGCAGCGTGCCGCTTTGATGTTGTGTCGCGAAACCCGATGCCGAATACGAGAGATCATAACGGCCCACCGGGACATCTTTGAATGTGAAGCTGCCGTCACCGCCGGACTGAGTTTCCAGGTTGAACGATCCTTCGGTCAGAACGACTTTGGCATTCGGAATCGCAGCCCCATCTTTATCGAGTACTGCGCCGTTAATCGTGCCGGTCTCGGCCAGATTCGAAGTACCCGGGGCGGGTTTAGACATATCAGGCGGAGCGGGTGAAGGACTCGACGGCGATTGGGCCCGTAACGGCGGGGCAACCAGGGCAAGCGCCATGATGCACAGCACAAATCTTCCAGCGATTCCGCCAGCAGGGAAAGCCGGCCGATGATTCATCGCTTCGATGCTGCCGTTAAGCTCTTGGTATCGGCTGGCTGACATGCCGGGCACAGATTCGTCTCCTTTCGGAAAAATAGGTTCTGCTTTCCTCACCACAGGCGACTCCCGAACATTCTGGGTCTTCAATTTCTACTATCAACGACGGACGGGGTCGTTTGGAGATTACCGCTGTACAGGTATAGATGCGGGCTGCCCGTGAAAAGTCAGTATGATTTGGGCCGCTTGGTCGGCCGGATGGACGCTGAAATTCCCATTCGTGGCTCCTCGCAGTTTCGCTTTTACCCTGGCCAATCCCGCGAGCATGCGGTTTCGCGCCGGACCGTCGGGCAATATTTCGTGCAATCGTGACACGACGTTGGCGACCGTAAAGTCGTGCTGCACCAGCTCTGGGACTACTTCCTCACCAGCAATCAGGTTCACCATCGCAAAGCGCGGGACTTTCACTCTGGGCTTTCCAAGCAGGTAGGTGAGGAGGGAGACGCGGTAGACCATTACGAACGGAGTGTTCATCATAGCGGCTTCGACCGTGGCGGTGCCACTCGCGACAATGCCAGCGCGGGAATGAAACAGGGCGGGTAGGGCCTCGGGAACGAAGTGGATGTCAGGGAGTTCGGTTCTTGGTGTTCTGTCCCAATCCGTACTCATGATCTCGCGGAACAGAAACTCGCGCTCCAGCGTCGGCGCGACCGGGAGGAGATACTCGTAGTCGTTGCCGAGAAGCAGGCTCGCATCCACGATGGTCTCGAGGTTCATGCGGACTTCTTTGACACGGCTGCCGGGCATGAGCGTGATCCACGGCTTTGCGGGATTAAGGTGGAATTGCGCAGCATACGCGTCGCGTGTGACCGTCGGGTTCGGCAGTTCCGCGAGAGGATGTCCGACAAAAGTGGCATCAACTCCCCGATCACGATAGAACTTTTCTTCGAATGGAAAGATAACAAGTGCCTTGTCGATGTAATCGCGCAGCAGACGGACGCGTCCCTGGCGCCATGCCCAGAATTGCGGAGCAACATAGTAGATGGCAGGAATGCCGCGCCGCTTCATTTGACGCGCGACTCGCCAGTTGAAGGCAGGTGAGTCGATCACGATGGCGAGATCCGGTTTGCGGCGGTCGGCTTCGCGGATGAGGTTTTTGTACAAGCGGAGGATTTTGGGGAGATGGCTGAGGATTTCCGTGATGCCGACGACGGCTAGATCTTTGGCATCGATCACCGTATCGCATCCGGCGGCGCGCATGCGGTCTCCGCCCACGCCGAAAAATTCCAGCGAGGGATCGCGGCGTCGCAGGGCTTCGACGAGCTGCGCGCCATACATTTCACCGGAGGCTTCTCCGGCCGAGATGAGTATTCGCAAGGAAAGATTGTAGCGCCAGCGAACGATCCGTAGAGACGTGGCTTGCTACGTCTCGGAGCGACATCGGCACTCCCTTCTACGGATCCGGATTGCTTGATTTCCACCGGATCGGTTTGGAATTCAAATTTTACGCGCACAGCCGGCTCGGTTGTCCCGTGGAATGAAATTCCGCGTCCGCACATCAGCCGATCGGTTCCGCAGTTGGAACATACAGTGGATTCTGCATGCGCCACCCGCAGCGATTGGTTGAAATCCGAGCGTAGGTTTGCGGAAAGGTGCTTTGCCCACGGTGGTTTGTGCTCACCGCGCTCTCTAGCGAATTTTGCCAGGGCATAGCCAAAGACGGGTTCGGGCAAATAGCCCAGCCGTTGGGTCGACCATCCGGCGCGCCGATCATCCTGAAACTGCATGAATCTCGCGGCTGAATTTGCAATGAAAATGCCCAGACCCGTAAACCCTGTCAACAAGTCCGTCATCGGCTCCTGATCAGGGGTATCGTGCGTCAGAAAATTTCCGCCGAGAAGGATGACGTGGCCGAGTTCGTGCGCCATGGTGGCCACCAGGGATATCGGGTCCAGGAGCATGGAACTCCGGATCGCTACGACGTTCTCAGACACCCTTTTCCGACCTATGGCCTGGTTCGTGCGCATGGACGTAAAGGCCGGCTGCCGGTGTGCCGCCGTCGGAACGCCAGGAAGGCAGGGCTTCTTTGAGACCTTCTGTTTCATCCGCGAATATCTCAAGAGTGACGCCGCTGCGGTCGACCTTCATGTAGCTGCAGACCCGCAGGAAGAGTGACTCAACGGCTTTCTGCGATCGGTTGTACGGGTCGGGGAAGTCCTCCGCCGCCGGCTCGACAACTTTCGCATCGAGCAGGCGCCGTCGCCCGAGTAGTTTTTCAAGGCGGCTGAATCCATCATTGCCCCACAGACGGTCTTCCTCGCGGACGGGCAGTTTAGCTGTGATTCAGGACATGGGCGTGCCGATTGATCGCGGCGATTCTACGCGATGCCGGCCCTTCTGCGGTCGGGGACGCCCCCACCACACACGAGCCTAATCGTCTGCGCTGACCGTGGACTCACCGGCGTTGGCAGGCGTGGGCGTCCGCACCACATGCTCGCCTACGACTTCTTGATCTTTGTACTGGAGCTGGTACAGCTTGTAGTAGATGCCGTGGTGGGCCAGAAGTTCCTGGTGGGTGCCCATTTCGCGGAGCTGGCCTTTGTGCATGACCAGGATTTTGTCGGCGCGCTGGATGGTCGACAGGCGGTGGGCGATGATCAGCGAGGTGCGGCCTTCGACCATGCGGGCAAGGGCGTCGCGTACGCGGAACTCCGTTTCGGTGTCGACGCTCGAGGTGGCTTCGTCGAGAATCAGGATCTTCGGATTATGCGCCAGGGCGCGGGCGAAGGAGATGAGCTGCTTCTGGCCGGTGGAGAGCGTTGATCCACGCTCGCGGACTTCCTCGTCGAATCCTTTGGGCAGTGACCGGATGAACTCGGAGAGGTTTACGTCTTCGGCGGCCTGCTGAACGTGAGCGTCCTGAATCCGGTCGGTGCCCAGGCGGATGTTGCCGCCGATTGTGCCGGTGAAGAGGAAAGGGTCCTGCAGGACTACGCCGATACGGCTGCGCAGGTCAGCCAAGTCCATATCTTTAATGTCGACGCCGTCGATTCGGATTGCGCCTTTCTGGACGTCGTAGAAACGGAGGAGCAGGGAAATCAGCGTGGTTTTGCCCGCTCCGGTGTGGCCAACTACCGCTACCGTTTCGCCGGGATCGAGGGTGAAAGTTACATCGCGGAGGACCCAGTCGGGCTGGGATGATCTTGTTTGAGAGCCGTTGCCGTGGGCGGCCTCGCTTAGTTTCTTCCGGCCGGGCGAGGCGTCCGCCTCTACACGGTCCTTGCTCTCTTCCGGCACATCTCTATACGCAAACCAGACCTGGTCGAACTCGATTCGGCCTGGGCCTTCGGGTCTCTTCGTTGGCGCGGGTGATACTACTTCGACCGGGGTGTCGAGGAGCTTGAAAATGCGCTCACTTGCGGCCATTGCGGATTGCAAGATGTTGTACTTTTCGCTGAAGTCCATGATGGGGCGGAAAAAGCGGAAGGCGTATTGGATGAAAGCGATGAGCACGCCGAGCGAAGCGGCAACCATAACGCCGTGAGCGCCAACTGGTATCTGACGGATGATGGCCTGTCCACCCCACCAGATCACGCACGCGATTGCGATGGAGGAAAAAAGATCGACGACCGGGTAGTACACCGAGTAGGCCAGGATTGCGTCTTTGAACGCGTCCATGTGGCTGCGGTTGATCTCGGAGAAGCGCTTGTAGGCGCGGCGTTCGCGATTGAAGAGCTGTAACACGACCATGCCGCTGACGTGCTCCTGGAGATAAGTATTGATGCGCGCGATCGCAACGCGAATTCGACGGTAAGAGTCGCGGACCTTGTCGCGAAAAATCTTCGTCGCCACCACGATGAACGGCAGAACGGCGAAGGTGATCAACGCCAGCTTCCAGTTCATCCATAGCATGATTCCGAGGATTCCGAACAGGACGAAGACATCCTCGAAGATCGAGACCACGCCCGAGGTGAACATCTCGTTCAGGGCGTCGACATCGGTTGTGACGCGCGTGACCAGGCGGCCGACTGGGTTCTTGTCATAGAAGGCCACGTGCATGCGCTGCAGGTGGCGGAAGATCTGGCTGCGCAGGTCGAACATGACCTGCTGGCCGGTCCATTGCATGTAATAGGTCTGTAGGAATTCGAGGACGAAGGTGAAGAGCAGCAGTCCGAAATAGATCGCCGAGATCTGGACTATGCCCGTCAGTGGCCGCGGGCTTAGCCAGTTCCAGAGGGCGGAGGTTGCGCCCTTGGCAGGGGCCAGATAGCGATCGACAGCGACCTTTACGAGATAGGGACCTATTACGTCGGCAATCGACTTCAGGACGATCGAGAGGATCGCAACTGCGACGTGCGTGCGATAGGGGCGGAGGTAGGTGAGCAACCGGCGCATGAGGCGGCTGTCATAGGCTTTCCCTAATATTTCTTCTTCCTGGGCCATCGGTTACCGATTGCGAGCTTTACTTCGATTCGCTGCCGCATCGCCGTTCCGCCTCGTTTCGCTTCGGCGGGACAGCCCCTTCGGCGGCGCTCGGGCAGGCGAGGCGGCTGTCTCTACGTGTAGTCAAACAAGCCGAATGGGTGCAATTTGCACCTGGCAACAGGGTACCTCAATAGATGGCCTAAACGGCAGCAAGGATGGAAAAGCTTTCGCCGCGACTCCCTATGACGAGTTGCGGGAAGAAACGATGCCCGGCTACTTCGGCTCCTCCCTGGATGCGGGACCTGCAGAGCCGTACATGGCGGGAGGCGGTTCGCAGTTGTTGCTCTTCTCAGTCTTCGCAACTGGAGCCTTGCGCTTCTGAAGGTTCTTGAGAAAGTTCAGGAACGGCTTCAGATCCTTCTCAAAAGGCTTGCGCTCGTCGGCATTGTTGAAAGCGACATTCTGCATCGCATGTTCGCGCGGGACGCTCACCAGCAGTGTATCCGTGTCTTTCCCCTTGTCTTGGGACAGCTCTCCAGTTTTGATGGCTACAAATTTTCCATCTTCGAGAACTGCGCTTAATGCTTTGACATCCGCCTCGGGCAGGGTATCCAGAAACACCTTTGTGTTGATATCACTGCTGCTGCCAGTCATTCCTCGAAAGTTTCTCTCCATGCGATATTTGCCATCGGGATAAACCAGGACGCACGTGCGAGTCCTTCCGGTGCCTGGGTCAACGGTCGTTGTTTCTGCGCGCATCAGGAACGTCCGCTCGACCAGGGTCTGTGCGAAGCAGGTTACGACGAAGAAAGCGCCGAGGAAATATGCCAGTCTGGGGTTCATGCGGCGGATTAAAACGCGAAAACATCCGAGTGCGCCACAGGGAATTCGGACAGGCAAGGAATGCCTGGAGGGACCGTCTTCGGCAATGGGATCAGCCAGATGGGATAATCAAGGTTTGGCCCTCGGTATCTACATCTCGATCCCCTTCTGCCGCACGAAGTGCAGCTACTGCAACTTCGCCTCCGACGTTTTTTCGCGGGCCAAGTTCGAGAGCTACGTAGATCGGGTTTGCGCCGACATCGCCAGAGCCGAGCAGACTGCAGAGGAGATGGGCGGCCAGATGGAGCGTGATGTGGACTCAATCTATTTGGGCGGCGGTACGCCCACGGTTCTTGAATCACGACAGTTGCAACGCATGTTCGACGGGGTGCGGGGGGCGTTTTCGGTCAGCCCGAGTGCCGAGGTCACGGTGGAGTGCGCTCCGGGCACTGTGAATCCGGAGATGCTCGACAGCCTACTTCGTTGCGGGGTGACCCGTGTCAGCCTCGGTGTGCAATCGTTTGTGGACGCAGAGGCTGCGTCGGTCGGAAGACTTCATAAACGTGCCACTACGCTCGACGACATTGCACGCCTTCGCGCGGCTGGTGTGTCGAACATTAATATCGATTTGATTGCCGGTCTGCCGCATCAGACGGCAGAGAGCTGGAAATATTCCCTGCAGGAGACGATCGCGACAGACGCGCCCCACGCCAGCGTCTATATGCTGGAGGTGGATGACGATTCGCGGCTCGGGCGCGAACTCCTTGCCGGTGGGACGCGCTATCACGCGCATTTCGTCCCCGACGAAGATGAGGTGGCCGACTTCTATGTGGAGGCCTGTGAGACGCTGGAAGCCGCAGGCGTCGCCCAGTATGAGATTTCAAACTTCGCACCGGCCGGATTCGAGTCACGACACAATCTGAAGTACTGGACCCGGCAGCCGTATCTCGGTTTCGGCGTGGACGCGCACTCGATGCTGCCCTCGCGTCCTCGCGATTTCGAAGCTGTGCGGTTCAGCACCTCTGACAGTCTGGAAGGATACACAGCTGGTTCCACCCTGAAAAAGACCGCCGTTTCGAAGAATGCGGCGCTCGAAGAAGTGTTCTTTCTTGGGCTCCGCCTCAACCACGGAGTAGATCTACGGCTGGTGGAAGAGACGTTCGGCTCCGCCGAACTGGACGAGTTCCGTTCCACCCTTGCCGATTCGGTTTCTGACGGACTGATTCGGCTTGACGCGAACTGCATTCGACTGACGGCTCGTGGCCGCCTGCTGTCGAACGAAGTTTTTCAGTCGTTCATTACCCCCCATTGAGACCGCCACCGAAACTTAAATCAAGAGTCTTTGTCAGATTTGCCAAACCATCCGGTCGGTTGGCAAGCCCTCCATGATTCGCACAGTCGCTAGTGTTTATGCGGCTCGCGAACACGTGTCATCAATTTGTCTGAGGTAACTTCTTCGTCCTCGTAAGCTATGTTCTAATCGAAAATTCGATGGTTTTAACGCCACTTGCCGTTGATGTTCCCGGAGGGGACGTGGATTTCCAACTGAACGAAGAGCAATTGCAATTGAAAAAGAGCGTGCGCGAGTTCGCCGAGCGCGAGATCAAGCCGCACGTCATGGAGTGGGATGAGAAGGGTGATTTCCCGCTGGCCACAATCAAGGAACTCGGCAAACTGGGGCTGATGGGGACGGTTTTTCCGCAGGAGTATGGCGGGGCAGGGATGGGCTACGTCGAATACGTGACGGCGGTTGAGGAAATCTCGCGCGTCGACGGGTCTGTGGGCATTATTGTCGCGGCGCACACTTCTCTCTGCACGAATCACATTTTCCTCGCTGGCAATGAGGCGCAGAAGAAGAAGTACATCAGCAAGCTGGCGACTGGGGAATTTATCGGAGCCTGGGGGCTGACTGAACCCTCGTCAGGATCCGACGCAGGCAGTGCGCGCATGACCGCTGTGCGCAAGGGAAATCAGTGGGTGCTGAATGGAACGAAGACCTTCTGTACGAATGGACACTATGCCGATGTTGCGGTTGTGTTGGCGGTGACGGATAGGACTGCGCATACGCACGGGATCTCGGCTTTTGTCGTGGAGAAAGATACAAAGGGATTCCGGCCGGGCAAGAAAGAGAACAAGCTTGGGCTGCGCGCCAGTGACACGGCGGAACTGATTTTCGAAGACTGCGTCGTTCCTGCTGAAAACCTGCTGGGCGGAGAGGGCCAGGGCTTTCCGGACGCGATGCGCGTGCTTGATGGGGGCCGTATCTCGATTGCAGCCTTGTCGCTGGGCATGGCAGAGGGCGCGTACGAGGCGGCGCTGAAATATTCCAAGCAGCGGCGGCAGTTCGGGAAAGCGATCAGCGAGTTTCAGGCGATCCAGTGGAAGCTGGCTGATATGGCTACCGAGATCGATGCCGCCATGTTGCTCACCATGCGCGCTGCGTCGATGAAAGATGCGGGGATGAAGACGACCCAGGAATCCTCGATGGCGAAGCTTTATGCCAGCGAAGTCGCGGTGAGGTGCGCCAACGAGGGCGTACAGATTCACGGTGGATATGGGTTCATCAAGGATTATCCCGCCGAAAAGTTTTACCGCGATGTGAAGCTGTGCACGATTGGCGAGGGGACTAGCGAGATTCAGAGGCTGGTTATCGCCCGGCAGTTGCTGAAGGACTAGCTTCAGTGTTCGCGTAGTATCCGTCTCGAGCCTGGACGGTCATATCTTTTTGCTTTGCCGATAGCTGGATCTTGTGATAGCTGGAGTTGTTGCTGGCTTCGCGATCAGGGGTGTAGCCCAGGTTGTACTGATTGCGGAGTTCCTCCGTGATCTCGGAATAAATCTGATCGATCGGTTGCTTTTTGGAAACTTCAAAGAGGCGTCCCCCAGTTTCCTTGGAAAGCCTTTCGAGGATTTTCTTTCCGTCGGGGCGCGGTTCGGTAGGGTAGCGCTGGCCGCCGCGCCGTCCTCCGGGATAGCCGCCGCCGGGAAAACCGATGCTGGGCCTCCCGAAACCGCCACCCCCTCCGTACGACTCGTCGTCCTTGAAAAGGATGGAATAAACCACGGTGTTGGCGCGCTGGGCTGACTCGATGGCTGTGTCGAGGCTCTCTTTGCTTCCTCGATCCACGCCATCGGTAAGGAGCACGAGCGCCTTGCGGCCTTCCTGCTTCCGCATCAGTTCATCGGAGGCAAGAAAGACAGCGTCGTACAGCGTGGTTCCTCCGCCGCGATGACCACCATGACGGCCGCCGCCGTGTCCGCCACCCGGACCGCTTCCCCCGCCGCCGTTGCTGTCAGTTTGCGTGTATTCGGGAGTTTTGAGCGCATTTAATGCCTGCTCCAATTTCTGATGCGAGCAGGTCAGGTCCTGCAGTAATTCGACATCGCGATCGAAGTGAATGATGAAGGCTTGGTCGCGATCTTCACGGACCATCTGATCAAGAAAGCTGTGGCTGGCGCTGCGCTCCTGATCGAGGACGCGTCGCTGGCTCAGGCTGGTGTCGACGAGCAGGCCCAGGGTCAGTGGAAGATCGGTCTCGCGACTGAAGTAATGAATCGATTGCGGGCGGCCATCCTCAGTCAGGGTGAAATCTTGTTTGCTCAGGTTGTTGACGATTTTTCCGTGTTTGTCGCGGACCGTGGCCAGGACATTGACCACATTCACCTTGACGGAAATCTTCGTCGCGGAATCAGAGGTATCCGCGGCGGGATGGCTCGTCTGAGTCGACGGCGCATCTTGGGAGAAAGCAAGAGAGGCCACCGCGAAAACCCATGTGTAGAGGCGCGACCTGGTTCGGCTTATTTGCATGAATATCGTAATGTCTGCTGCCTGGCTGGACACTCCCACGTCTCGCGAAGGCGGCGAGACCCTTCGGCCTGGCTCGGACAGGCGTGGGGCACCCTTTTACTCCAACTCATTACGGGATCAACTTTCTGTGTGAACGGAACGAAGGCGGATTGGTTGTAAGGTCAAGCGGTAAAACTTTGTAAATGTGAAGGTCCATCCGTCCGCGCACTGCGGCAGTTCGCGCGAAACGTGGCGCACGACGACCCATAGAAGAAGAATTCCGAGGGCCGTTTTCACATTTGCAGGCAGCCGCTGTTGGAGATTGGGCCGTGCAGTTCGCACGCCGGGAGCGGGAAATGCGGCGGCGTCCATGTCGGGCCAAGCGAAAAGATAGATTGTAGACCGGCTTGCACGATTGGGAAACAGTTGGCGCGCCCTCCACCATGTCATCCATTTCAGAGCGGCGAAAATGCTGAAAGAAAGTGCCCACATGAACGCCCATGAGGCACACCATTGGAGCATAGAGTCGCGGCCGACGGCAGAGCCAGCAGCGGGAGGTATGCTGGGCCAATCCGGGCGCACGTGTTTTGCCGTTAGGTATGGTGTTGAACTCGACAACGCCTGCGCCCTCGCTTCCGCTTCGAATCTATCTGGCTCCGGAATGCTGGACAATGCACGTAGGTAATTCGTTGTGGTCAAAGGTTTCAGCTTCGGCGGCGGTTTCAGTTTCGTAGAACCTGCTTTACACTGGTCAGCTTGGACGACCAGCTTCAACCATGGATTGCTTCTCTACGAAGTGGCGATCCTCGTGCTTTGGCTCGCATCATCTCCATGGTTGAGAATCGTTCGCCGGGTTCGTCCGAGGTCTTGAAATCACTCTTCCCCCACACGGGCAAAGCTCGCGTGATCGGGCTGACGGGGGCGCCCGGGGCGGGCAAGAGCACGTTGGTCGATCAGTTGGCGCGACTGTACAGAAAGACCAAAAATCCCCACCCATTCGGCAAGCTCAGGGCGGGCTCAAGCCGCAAAAAGCGCGGTTTGAATGGGGCCACTGACGAAAATTACACCGTCGGGATAATTGCCGTCGATCCGACAAGTCCTTACACGGGCGGGGCGATTCTTGGCGACCGCATCCGCATGCAGGATCATCATGCCGATCCGGGCATTTATATCCGCAGCATGGCGACTCGCGGGTCACTGGGCGGAGTGGCGCGCACTACGGCGGATGTCGCCACCGTGCTGGATGCCTCCGGGCGCGATGTCATCCTGATCGAAACTGTCGGCGTGGGGCAGGATGAAGTCGACATTGTGCGGTTGGCGGATATCACGGTTGTGATTCTTGTCCCGGGGATGGGCGACGATGTGCAGACAATCAAGGCCGGGATTATGGAGATCGCCGACATCTTCGTGGTCAATAAGAGCGATCGCGAGGGGGCCGAGCGTGTGGAGCGCGAGATCCGGGCGCTACAATCGCTCGCGGTGCGCAGCGATGGCTGGACACCTCCGATCGTGAAAACCGTGGCCAGCGAAGGAAAAGGCATTGAAGAATTATCGGCCGCGGTGACCGGCTACGAGAATTATCTGCAGAAGGACAATCGGGCGCTGCGAAAGCGAGTCGAGAACTGGCAGGAGCGGCTGGTGAAAATGCTGCGCGATGCGATGCTCGAGAAGGCACGGAAGCAACTCGGCGACGGCAACATGGCACGACTTGCCACGGAAGTGGCGGAACATAAGCGGGATCCGTATTCTTTGATTGAGGAGATCGTGGGGAAGGTACGAAACGACTAGCCCGGGACGCATCCGGCCGGGGGAAACAATACAATGCAGACGGACGAATGCGTCCGCCGCTACACGAGCCAATATGTTCCGCATTGACCATCTCGGGATCGCGGTGAAATCGCTCGCTACCGCGAAGGCCTTTTACGAAAAGCTCGGTATGACTGTGTCTACCGATGAAACCGTCGAGCATGAGCAGGTGCGGCTGGTGATGGTACCTACGGGCGAGAGTCGGCTGGAACTGCTTGAGGCGACATCGGAGGATTCGACGATCGCCAAGTTTATTGCCAAGCACGGTGAGGGCCTACACCATGTTTGTCTGAAAGTACCTGATCTGCGAGGCCTGGTCGACCGTTTGAGGAGAGATGGAGTGCGCCTTGTCTCCGAGGAGATCAGGGTCGGTGCCGGAGGACATCAATACATCTTCGTGCATCCGGCGAGCACTGGTGGCGTGCTGCTCGAACTGGTACAAGGCTAGAGATTTTGCCACGGAGTGGCGCGGATCTTCACGGATAAACCCTTACAGAATGGTGCTCCTCGTTACTGATACCTCCGGCAAGCATGGCAGCGTAGGGCTGGGAAGCACTGCCGATGACGCTGGAACCGGCGACATTCAGTTGATTGCGTCTGTCCCGCTGGCCGGTGGGACTTTTTCGGCGCAGCTCGTGCCACAGATCTCCGGCTTGCTTGGCAAACATGGGCTCAGCAAAGACGATCTTGACGCCTTTGTCGTCGTTTCTGGGCCCGGTTCGTTTACCGGACTCCGAGTCGGTCTGGCTGCCATCAAGGCGCTCGCCGAGATCTTGCAGAAACCGATCGTGCCAGTTTCGCGTTTGGAGGTTGTTGCGATTTCGGCTGGGGCGGAGGGCAATGTGCTCGCGCTTCTGGATGCCGGACGGGCAGAAATGTACGCCGGTGAATACGAGGTTAGCGGACACGCGGCGCGGGCTCGAAACGAGCAGTTGTTGCCCAGAAGCGACTTTCCGTCACTGGCGCGGGGATGGGTTGTGTCGACTCCCGATTCCAGCCTCGCGGACCTAGCTCGGCAGGCCGGACTCCGGGTCGTTCTTGTGACGGTCGGCGCAGAGGCGATCGCGAAGGTTGGGTACCGGAAGCTCCGGGCTGGTGAGACGGTGGCTCCTGAGCAGCTTGAGGCGAATTATATCCGGCGATCGGACGCGGAAATCTTCTCAAAACCGGCGGCCCGCAGCTAATTTCTGACTTCCCGGGACGGGGGCCTGAAATCCAACGATTAAATTGGCCTACCTGATACGCAAAGCGACTCTGGACGATATACCTGAGATGATTCGGCTGGAGCGGATATGCCCAACCGCCGCGCACTGGACCGAGCAGCAGTATCGGGATCTCTTCGCCACTCAAGGGTCAATTAGAGCGGCTTTGATGGCCCAAAACAACGAGGGCGCCGAGCCCGTGGGATTTCTGATAGCACGCCATTTGGCGCCCGACTGGGAACTCGAGAACATCGTGGTAGCTGGCGAATCCCGGCGAAGCGGGGTTGGCACACAACTCATGCAGGCTTTTCTGACGCAAGCAAAACAAATGAAGGGCGAGTCTGCGTTCCTGGAAGTGCGGGAGTCCAATACGGCTGCACGAGCGCTCTACGAAAGGCTTGGTTTCCAGCCGACTGGGCGACGTAAGTCCTATTATGCTGCGCCTTTAGAAGACGCTGTGCTCTATTCCAAGGGGCTTCGGGAGGATTGCAACTTAGCGTAAAAATGCCCTACTTTTTTGGCAT
>Ga0126373_10000417_pt1 | contig 28208 bp, 20 predicted proteins | sample PanSoiMetPlot_11_FD_92545 | JGI IMG/M metagenome (GOLD analysis project Ga0126373, IMG submission 92545) | Tropical forest soil microbial communities from Panama - MetaG Plot_11 | ecosystem: Environmental > Terrestrial > Soil > Tropical forest > Bulk soil | place: Panama | collected 2016-02-17 | reverse complement strand
TCATCGCCCGCTCCATGGCGGCCTTCGAGTAAAAGTCCATGCTTCGCATGGTCTCTTACTCGCCGCCGGAAAAGCGGACATTTCACGTGTTAATTCGACCGGACATTTGATGTGCTAACGACAGTTTCACTCCAGATACTTGGCAAGGCGCTTCAATTTGGCATAAGCTTGCACACGCTCGCAAGGGGGGCTCCCCCGCACTCTCCGATTTGGGGCTCGTCACTTAACAATTCAGGAGGCCATCCAGATGAAAATTCTGGCGCAAGCGCTGTGCGGTCTTTTGCTCTGCATGCCTGTAGCCGCGCAAAATCATGCCCACCAGGTGCAGAATCATTCCGTTGCGCTGGTCACCGGTCTGGGCGACCTGCATCATCCGGTATCCTCGCACAATCCCGAAGCGCAGCAATTCTTCGATCAGGGCCTGCGGTTCATCTATGCCTTCAATCACGACGAAGCGGCCCGGTCGTTCCAGCATGCGGCGGAACTCGATCCGCAGCTGGCCATGGCTTACTGGGGAGTCGCTGAGGCAGTCGGACCGAATTACAACGACCCGGCTGATCCCGACCGCTACAGGCGCGCCCACGATGCCGTGCAGCAAGCGGTCGAGCTTTCTTCGAGCGCATCTGCTAGCGAGCAGGCCTACATTCAGGCTATGGCGAAACGCTTTCCAGCCGATCCGAATTCAGACTTGAGAAAAGCTGCGGAAGAATACCGCGATGCGATGCGTGAAGTTTCGCGGCAATTCCCGGACGATCTGGATGCCGCCACCTTATTTGCCGAGTCCGGCATGAACCTGCATCCCTGGGGACTCTGGCACCAGGACGGCACCCCGGAAGCGGGAACCGAGGAAATCGTCTCCACGCTGGAGTCCGTGCTCAAACGGGATCCCAACCATCTCGGGGCGATTCACTACTACATTCATGCCGTCGAGGCATCGAACAATCCCGAGCGCGCCCTCGCTGGTGCGAACAAGTTGGCGTCGCTTGCGCCTAACGCTGGCCATATCGTCCACATGCCCGCGCACATCTACATCCGAACCGGCGATTATGAAGCGGCTGTCCAGACGAATCAGAAGGCTGCCGAGGTCGATCGCACGTACATCAAGGAAACGGGTGTTCAGGGCATCTATCCGATGATGTACTACAGCCACAACTTGCACTTCGTGGCCATGTGCGGCGCCATGAATGGCCGCTATGCGGAAGCTCGCAAGAATGCGGACCTGCTGGTCGCCAATGTCGGACCGCACGTGAAGGTTATGCCACCGCTTGAAGGATTCATGACGATCCCGGTCGCGGTGGAGATTCGCTTTCACCACTGGAACGAACTTCTGAAGATGCCGGCGCCTGACTCGTCGATGAAGACCGCGTCAATGTTCTGGCACTTCGGCAGGGGACTGGCTTTGGCCGGAACCGGCAAGATTGCCGAAGCCGAAAGTGAGTACAAGATCGTTTCCGAAGCCGAGGCCGCCACACCACCCGATGTGATCTTTCAGATGCCGATCAACAACAAGGCGAAAGACATTATGAAGATCGCCGAGAACGTGCTGGGAGCGAAGATTGCTTTGGCGAAGAAAGACACTGCCGGGGCGATCTCCATGCTGCGCGATGCCGTGGCGATCCAGGACAAGCTCAATTATGGCGAACCGCCAGACTGGTTCTATCCTGTGCGCGAAAACCTGGGCGGCGCGCTGCTGATGAGCGGAGATGGGGCCGGAGCAGAGAAGGTTTTTCGCGAGGACCTCGATCGCAATCCCCGGAACCCGCGTTCGCTCTTCGGCCTGCAGCAATCGCTGCTCCTGCAAAAGCGCGACTACGATGCCGGATTCGTCCGTAAACAGCTCGATACAAGCTGGAAGGGAAGCCCGCAGTCGCTGAAGTTAGATGACTTGGTGTGAGCGGGTGCTCCATCCTAAAATCCCCCCCCTTGCGATTTTAGGATGGGGATTTCGACTTTTTCCTGAAGCAGAGGGCGTTGCCAAAGCCGTGTGTATCCCTCATATAATCTTCCTTCATGCCCGCTGTGAAAGATGTCGAAAAGAAGATCGAATCCCTTCGCGAGAAGATCCGGCACCACGAATACCTCTACTACGTTGTGGACCAGCCTTCGATCAGCGATCAGGAATTCGACCAGCTGATGGGGCAGTTGAAAGACCTGGAGGCGGAGCATCCCGAACTCGTCACACCTGATTCGCCCACGCGGCGCGTCGGGGGAAAGCCGCGGGAAGGCTTTGTCAAAGTCCGCCACTCCTCGCCGATGTTGTCGCTCGACAACACCTACAGCGAAGACGAACTGCGCGGGTGGGAGCGGCGCGTCCACGAACTCAGCGGGCGAAAGGACGTCGACTACGTTTGCGAGTTGAAACTCGATGGCATGTCTCTATCGCTCGGCTACGATGATGGCCATCTGGTACGCGGGATCACGCGCGGTGACGGCACGGTTGGCGAAGACGTCACGCTCAATGTCAGAACCGTCCGCTCGGTTGCGCTTTCGATTCCGAAAGAGAAGCTGAAGAAAGCCGGCATCCCACCGAATTTCGAAGTGCGCGGCGAACTGCTGATGCCGACCGCCGCTTTCAAGAAGTTGAATCAGGAGCGCGAGCGCGCGGGGCTGGCTACCTTTGCGAACCCTCGCAACTTCACCGCCGGAACGGTGCGTCAGTTAGATGCCGCGGTTACGGCGCAGCGTCCGCTTGACTTCTTTGCCTACCAGTTGCTCCAGAACGGACGCACCTACTTCGATCGCCACTGGAAGACGCTCGAATCCCTTGACACTGCCGGATTCAAGGTCAACAAAGCCCGCAGGCTGGTTCATTCGATCGAGGAAGTCGGGGACTTTATCCATCAATGGGAGCCCAAGCGCGAAAGTCTTCCTTACGAAATCGACGGTATTGTGGTGAAGGTCGACCGCACCGCGCTGCAGGACGAACTCGGATTCACCGGCAAAGCCCCGCGCTGGGCGATCGCGTACAAATATGCCGCGCGCGCGGGAATCACGAAATTGGAGAATGTGCGCTGGCAGGTTGGACGCACCGGCAAACTTACCCCGGTTGCGGAGTTGGCACCTGTTCCCATCGGCGGAACGACCGTGCGCAATGCGACTCTCCACAACCTGGATGAAATCGGCCGCCTCGGCGTGAAGATTGGCGATTATGTGCAAGTCGAGCGTGGCGGAGATGTGATTCCAAAAGTCGCCAAGGTCATCGAAGACAAGGACCATCCGCGCGGGACCCAGGAGATCGAAGCGCCGGAGAAGTGTCCAGTCTGCGGGACCAAGGTAGTTCGCACGGAAGGCGAGGTTGACTACCGTTGCGTCAATGCCAACTGCCCCGCCAAGTTGCTCGGCACGATCCTACATTACGCCTCGCGCGGGGTGATGAACATCGACGGCATGGGTGAGGCTCTGGTGACGCAACTCACCGAGCGCGGGTTGGTGAAGAACGTCGCCGACATCTACAAGCTAACGAAATCTGACTTGCTCAGCCTGGAACGCTTCGCCGACAAATCCGCGCAGAACCTTGTGGATGAAATCGAGAACTCGAAAAAATTGCCGCTGGAGCGGGTGATCTATGGGTTAGGCATCCGCATGGTAGGTGAACGTACTGCGCAGTTTCTGGCCGAACATTTTGGTTCGATGGAAGCTCTGGCTGATGCCGGCGTCGAAGAATTACAGAGCGTCAACGAAGTTGGGCCGAAGATCGCGGAAAGCATCGCCGAATTCTTCAGCAATCCCGCCAACCGGAAGCTGGTCGAACGTCTGGGCGAGGCCGGGCTCGCATTCAAGGGCGAAAAGAAACAGCGTGGCACGAAGCTGACAGGGAAAACGTTCGTGCTGACCGGGACGCTGGCGAAGTACACGCGCGACGAAGCGAAAAAGATGATCGAAGACGCCGGTGGAAAAGTAACGGGTTCGGTCAGCAAGAAGACAGATTATGTCGTTGCCGGTGCGGATGCAGGCTCGAAACTAGACAAGGCGAAAGAACTCGGAGTGCCTGTCATCGATGAAGCAGCCATGGAAAAGCTGGCTGGTTAGCGATACTAAGTCGCTTACGGTCGGTAACCGCCTTATCCTCAACGCACCTGCGAGTGGGCCAGCCCCAAGGGAGGTTCAAAGCTCAGATACAGATCGAAGATCACTCCCTTTTCTGCGGCACATGGGTCAATACCGATCGGCAAGGCCACGCCCGGCACAATTTGCAGCCCGCGACTCAAGTCCTAGGCCCAGCGCACTCCCCGGGACTGGCATACACATCCTGGGAGCGCTGCCCCTGGTGCGGGCCCATCACCGGCTCGCTTGAAATCCAAAGCGTCTCCAGCAGAAAATTCAACCGCGGTCGCGCCCGCGCCACACGATCGACTGTCCAAGATTCACCGCCGTTGTCGTCGCGGACTCCCGGCGTTCATCGAGCGCGTGCGGAATCCATGTCGCTCCGCCGTTCCAGCGCGCACCCAATGCGCCGAGTGCTGAATGCTGAGCGGCAGGTTCGTCTGCCACCCCAGACCTCCGGATCCACTGCCGAACCTGTGGTCGCCTGGGGGAAGCAACCGGCTGAGCCTGGAGCCAAACCGACTCGCGCTTCTCCACTGCCGACCAACTGATGGCGGTAATTGAAGGCCGTATCTCCCCAGCCCGCACCCGATCCGGCAAAGCTTCCCGCATGTGTAGCCGCAAGCGTCACGCTCCGCTGGTGCGTGGAGCTGCGGACGGGCCATTCATCGGTTTGTGTGTACAGCCAGTCGCGGCTATTGGTGAGTCTTTCGAATGTGCTGATGTGCTGGATGATGCCATCTTCCTGCTTGTAGGCTTCCTCGATCAGGAAGCTGTCGGGTTGAATTGGAGGCGAGGACGCTGAGAAGACTGCTGATTCGATTGCGCTTGCAGAACATCGGCGTAAACAACGACCAAGAGAAGGAAGCGAACGAAATAAGGGCGCATGACATCTTCCTAAATGAAAATGAAATTCAATTTCATGTAAAAGGATGCCTTATTTACGTGGTTCCTGAATGTGATTGCGATCCCATGACGAGACAGAGAACCAGCAGATCAATTCAGATCAAGTAAAGGCCAATGTCAGGACAGCGCTTCTCGTATCTTCCCCCACGTCACGTCCAGCGTCTCGGGCAACACTCGCGTCTCCCCCACGACCGACACAAAATTCGCATCCGCCACCCATCGGGGCAACACGTGCATATGAAGGTGTCCGGCAATGCCGGCACCCGCCGCCTTTCCGATATTCATCCCTAGATTGATTCCATCAGGCCGGTACAGGTTGCGCAGAACGCCTTCCATCCGCTGCGACAACGCCATCATCTCGTGCGCTGCCTCGACCGGCAGTTTCTGAAGTTCGTCAAGATGTGTAAATGGGACGATCATCACGTGTCCGGGCGTGTAAGGATAGGCATTCAGAATGACGAAGCAGCTCTGGCCACGGTGCACGATCAGCGCCCTGGCATCATCTTTCTGTTTGGGAGCCTCGCAGAAGATGCATCCCGTGGCTTTTTCCGTGCCCGAGACGTAGGCATATCGCCACGGCGTCCACAAATAATCCATAGCTGGGCAGGGTAGCAGAAGCACCGTTTGTTCGGAAACCGTAACATTGAAACATTGCTGTAACCTGCGCGGGATTTGGGTTTGACACTGTTCTCTCACGGTTGCTATAGTCGAAGAGTTCCCATTGGACGCGGGTTCTTTGTAATACGTCCGACAGCTGGGATTGTTGAAGCTCACTCGCCAGGGTGAGCCCACCACAACCAAACGACTCATCCAGCAGTCCGCTAAGCAGGTCCCGCATCCGATCACCAGAGAGGCATAATCTTGTTCGACGACACAACCGCCCACAATCAAGACTCCACCTCCGCTGTTGCCACAGAAGCTGAGCCGACGATGGAGCAACAACAGCCAGAACAGAATCAACCCATAGGGACGAACGAGGAGGTGGCCACGCAGGCCGCTCCGGCTGCCGAGGACAAGGCTGCGCCCACCGAGGATTTCGCCTCTGCACTGGAAACCTTCACCACCGAGGCCGAAGAGGCGGTCAGCGAAGATCGTGTCATCAAAGGCACGGTCCTGAAGCTCACGCCGACTCATGTCGTCGTCGACATCGGTGCAAAGTCGGAAGGCATGCTGCCCCTGGCCGAAGTGCTGGATCACGAGGGTAAGCCGAAGTTCCAGCCGGGCGATGAGATCCAAGTCATGCGCAGCAAGGGAGAGGCCGAAGAAGGCTACATCAACCTCTCTTTCCAGAAAGCGCAGCGGATCCATGCCTGGGAAGAGATCGAGAAGGCGTACACCGAGAAGAAGCCGATTAAGGCGGTAGTGATCGATCGCATCAAAGGCGGGCTAACCGTCGACATTCACGGCGCACACGCGTTCCTGCCCGGATCGCAGGTGGACTTGCGTCCGGTTCGCAATCTCGATGGCATGAAGGGGCAGACGCTTGAAGTCGCCGTCATCAAGCTGAACAAGAAGCGTGGGAACATCGTGGTTTCGCGCAAAGACCTGCTCGAAGGCGAGCAGAACGAAAAGCGCTCCAAGACCCTCGAGCACCTCGAGGAAGGATCAGTCCTGACTGGAGTGGTCAAGAACCTGACCGAGTACGGAGCTTTCGTCGATCTGGGCGGGCTCGATGGCCTGTTGCATATCACCGACATGTCCTGGGGGCGTCTGACGCATCCCAAGGATTTGGTAAACGTCGGTGATCAGATTCAGGTCAAGGTTTTGAAGTACGACAAAGACAAGCAGCGCGTCTCGCTTGGATTCAAGCAGCTCACGCCCGATCCCTGGCTCGACGCCGAGCACCGTTATCCCCAGGGAGCGCACGTCGGGGGACGAGTCATCAGCGTCACCGATTACGGAGCTTTCGTCGAACTGGAACAAGGCATCGAAGGGCTGGTTCACGTCAGCGAAATGACCTGGTCGAAGCGCATGAAGCATCCCTCGAAGCTGGTCAATGTGGGCGACCAGGTCGAGTGCGTCGTGCTGAACGTGAATCCAACCGAGCGGCGCATTTCGCTCGGGATGCGGCAGTTGGCATCCAATCCGTGGGATTCTCTGCACGAGAAGTTCCCCGTCGGTATGACCGTCGAGGGCCGCGTCCGCAACCTGACCGACTTCGGCGCATTTATCGAGATTGAAGACGGCATCGATGGCTTGGTCCACGTGAGCAACCTGAGCTGGACGAAGCGCGTGAAGCATCCCTCGGAAGTGCTGAAGAAGGGTGACCGCGTGAAAGCAGTAGTTCTGGCGATCGAACCCGACAAGCGCCGCCTGTCGCTCGGCGTCAAGCAGCTACAGCCCGATGTTTGGGAATCCTTCTTCTCAACGCACCACATCGGCGACGTCGTGCACGGAAAAGTTCTCCGTGTGGCAGCGTTCGGAGCGTTCGTCGAGATCGCCGAAGGTGTTGAGGGCCTGTGCCACAAGTCCGAAGCTACCGATGAAAGTGGCAACCCGCTCCATCTCGAGCCTGGCATTGAGCATGACTTCAAGATCATCAAGATGAATCCGGATGAGAAAAAGGTCGGCCTAAGCATCCGCGCAGTGGGCGAAGAGGCTTCGCGTTCGGAAGTCGAGGCCTACAAGCAGCCGGTCTCGAGCACGAGTTCCACAATCGGCGAACTGATCTCGTGGAAGCGCGCCAGCAACGAAGGAAACTAAGCTTCCCTGTCATCCTGAGCGAAGAAACAGCCTCGCGCAAGCGAGGCTGTTGCGTAGTCGAAGGATCCCTACTTCAGACCCGAGGTTTGGCTGTCCGTTCGCCCTGTTCTAGAATCCAAAGTTTGCCTTTCGACATCTCTTCCTACAGAGGACGACCTTGCCCGAAACAATTTACGACATAGCCATCATCGGCAGCGGCCCTGCCGGATACACCGCGGCCATCCGCGCTGGTCAATACGGCCGGAAGACCGCGCTCATCGAAAAAGACGGATTTCTGGGTGGAACCTGCCTCCACGTCGGCTGCATCCCGACGAAAGCATTACTGTTTAACGCAGAGCTCTGGGACCACTTAAAAGAAGCCAAGGAATTCGGCATCGAAGGTGTGGATGCCCGCAAGCTCAACTGGGCTGCGATCCAGGATCGCAAGAACAAAATCGTCACCAAGCACACCAAGGGTCTCGATTTTCTGATGAAGAAGAACAAAGTCGAGACCATCAAGGGCTACGGCAAGCTGACCGGCCCCGCGCAGAACGGAATTCACACGCTGGAGGTGACCAACGACGGCAAGACCACCCATCTGACGACAAAGAACGTGATCCTCGCCACCGGCTCGGAAGCCCGCATGATTTCTGGCCTCGAGATCAGCGACCGCGTGCTCACCAACATTGAAGTCCTGAGCCTGAAAGAAATCCCGAAATCGCTGGTCATTGTGGGCGCCGGTGCGGTGGGCGTCGAGTTCGCTTCGATTTATCGTTCCTTCGATTGCGAAGTCACAATCGTAGAAATGCTGCCGCGGTTAGTTCCGGTGGAAGACGAAGAAGTGAGCAAGGAACTCGCCCGCGTTTACCGCAAGCGCGGCATCAACTTCGACACCAGCGCGAAAGTCGACAAAGTTGAAAAGACGAAAACAGGAGTAGCCGTCACGATCACAGTCGATGGCAAGCAGCACAAGATCGAAGCGGAAAAGATCTTGATCGCGATCGGTCGCAGGCCGCGAACCGAGAACGTTGGCCTCGAGCGCACCAAGATTAAGCCCGAGCGCGAATTCATCAAGGTGGACTCGTGGCAGCAGACCGCCGAACCCGGCGTTTACGCTATCGGTGACATCGTGCTGGGTACGCCACAATTGGCGCACGTCGGAGCGATGGAGGGCTTGGTCGCCGTAGCGAAGATTGCCGGCAAACCTTGCAAGCCCGTCAACCGCGAACGAATTCCCGGCGCCACCTATTGCCATCCCGAAATCGGCAGCGTTGGCCTGACGGAAACCCAGGCCCGCGAAGCCGGATACAACCTGAAGATCGGTAAATTCCCCTTCACGGCGAACTCGCGAGCCAGCATCGTAGGTCAGCATGAAGGCTTCATCAAAATCGTGAGCGATTCTGACTACGGCGAGATTCTGGGCGTGCACATCATCGGCCCGCAAGCCACGGAACTGATCGCCGAAGCAGTCGCCGCCATGGAAATGGAAGCTACGGTGGAAGACCTAACGTGGACCATCCACGCCCACCCCACGCTGGCCGAGGCTATGCTCGATGCGTCGAACAGTGTCTACGGAATGGCGATCAACGCATAAGCTTCGCTCGCCAATGGGATGAACACGATGGAGCATTTGAGCAATGAATTGTCATCCTGAGCGCGTTTTTTGCGCGAAGGGACCGATGCATTCCTCGGTGTCCTCCGGGGTGAAAGACTTTGATCTCCATAGTCAAACTCGGCACAATTGATTACGAGACAGGCCTAAAGCTGCAGCAACAGCTAGTCGCCCTCCGCAAAGAAGAAAAAATCGGGGACGTCCTGCTATTGCTGGAACACAGACCAGTGATCACGCTGGGCCGTAACGCAAAGACCATCAATGTAGTAGCCACACCCGGGTTCTTGCAGCAGCGCGGCGTGGAACGGTTTGAATGCGACCGCGGCGGAGACGTCACCTTCCACGGCCCCGGCCAGATCGTCGGTTACCCGATTTTCGACCTGCGCGGCTACGCGCGTGGGGCGGACGTCGCGTCCGCCCCTGCCAGCTCTCGCAAAGCGCTAGGGGTAATCGAATTTGTTCGCCGGCTGGAAGACGCCGTAATGCGCACCTGCGCCGATTTCGGAATCCCCACAAAGCGAATCGCAGGCTTGACGGGAGTCTGGACAAACCCGGAAACCAGAAACCCCCGTGTAGCGGCGGACGCATTCCTCCGCCCGGTCGAGCAAAGCTCGACGGCCACTGCCGAAAGCACTTCCCAGCGTGGGGAGAGCCGGAATCACGAAGGGCGCGGCCCAGAAAAGGAAACGGCTTTTGCCGCTGACGTCCCAAACCCAGAAGCCAAACTAGCTGCCATCGGAGTCCACATCTCCCGCTTCGTCACCTCCCACGGCTTCGCACTAAACGTGAACACCGATCTCAGTTATTTCAGTCTAATCATCCCCTGCGGTATCACGACCAAGCCCGTCACCTCGATGCAAAAGGAACTGAGCCGCGCCGTTGACCTCAACGCCGTCGCCGAATCCATCTCCCGCAACATCGGCCTTGTGTTCCAATCCCAAATTCTCTGGCTCGACGCCCTCGACGCTCTCCTATGTGGCGCGGGCGCCCCCGCCCGCGTGCCCTAGCCGTTTCCCCCTCACTGGGATACCATCAATCAAAGCGCCGCCGCGCTGCCTCTAATGGGGAATAAAAAACCGAAGTCCAAAGCAAGCTCCAACGGCAATCGTCCGCGCAACGGGCCGCCACGCCCCACCGCTCGCTTAGGGACAGGCGCCTCGCCTGTCCGCCGAAGCGAAGCGAGGCTGTCGGATGTAGGGGGGGACGGCTTCGTCCGTCCCCCCGAGCGAAGCTCGAGTGCAATCGCCAGGACAAGCGCCGGCGTTCGCACTTATGCGATCCCGGACTACCGTCTAGAGCATCCGAAATTCGAAGTCCGACAAATCACAGAAAAAGACAAGCAAGGCCAAGAACGCGTTCGCTACGAAGTGAAGGGCGAGCTCAACGCCCCCGTCCCCCCGATCCGCGACTCCAAATATCTGACCAAAGAGCACGCCACAGAGATCTACCGCTACATGCTGCTCAACCGCAAAATGGAGATCGCCTTAGAAAATCTCTACAAGCAAGGCAAGGTCGTCGGCGGAGTCTATTTCGGGCTAGGCCAGGAAGCATGCTCCTGCGCCTCCGCCTACGCACTCGACCAGGACGACTGGTTCGCGCCCATGATTCGAAACCAGGGAGCGCTTCTCGTCCGCGGCTTCGGAGCACGAGACACCATGATGCAGTACATGGCCAGGGCCGACTCGCCGACCAAGGGCCGCGACGGCACCAGCCATTTCGGTGACATTGAAAAGCGCAATATGGTCTCGCCCATCTCGATGCTGGGCGATCTCATCCCGGTGATGAGCGGAGTCGCTCTAGGCGCACGCCTCCAAGGACGCAACATCGCGGTCATGACCTGGATCGGCGATGGAGGCCAGTCGACCGGCGTCACCTACGAAGGCATCAACTTCGCCGCCGTGCAAAACCTAGGCTTGGTGCTGATCGTTGAGAGCAATCTGTGGGCGTATTCCACGCCGTCGAACATGCAGTACCGCTGCCAGGACCTGGCGGAACGAGCCATCGGATATGGCATCCCCGGCGTGATCGTCGACGGCACCGACGCATGCCAGGTCTACGACGCCGCTCAGGAAGCGATAGAACGCGCTCACCGAGGCGACGGCCCAACGCTGATCGAAGCGAAGATGATGCGCATGAAAGGCCACGCCATCCACGACGCTGCCAGCTACGTTCCCAAAGAAATGTTCGACTTCTGGAAGAAGCGCGACCCGCTGGCAAGATTTGAGAATTACCTGGTGAAAGACAAAAAGTGGCTGTCACCCAAAGAGGATGAAGCCCTGATCGCTGAAGTAGAAGACGTAATCGAAGCGGAAAGAGAAATCGCGGTGAACTCGCCAATGCCCACGCCAGAATCAGCCGAAGGCGGAGTCTTCTGCGAAAACGGTTGCCACGAAGTCAAACCGAAGTACAGCATCCCGAAGGTGAAGAAGGGAACCGCAGCATACAAGGAAACCGAGGCCGCCGTACATTTGAAGTAGTAGAGGACTTGGCAGCCGATTGGTACCGGGTAGAAACGCAAGGTCCCCCGACTGCGCAGGATCTCTCAAACACCAAGAGATCATGCTCCGCTCGGGATGACAATGCGTGTAGCGTTGGGATTACTAGCGAACTCCCAAGCACTGTCATCCCGAGCGGAAGAGAACGATTCGAAGAATCGTTCCCTGGAGTCGAGGGACCTGGTGTTCGCTCATGGCGGCAGTCAACGAAAACTTATGCAACTGACCTATCTCGAAGCCATCCGCCAGGGAATCTGGGAAGAAATGGAACGCGACCCGACAGTTTTCTGTCTGGGCGAAGACATCGGCGTCTACGGCGGCGCGTTCAAAGTCACCGACGGATTCATTGACCGCTTCGGTCCGGAGCGTGTCATCGATACTCCCATCGCCGAATCCGCCATTGTTGGCGCTGCTTTCGGAGCCTCGCTCACGGGCATGCGCCCCGTCGCCGAATTTCAGTTCATGGACTTTATAGCCTGCGCCATGAACCAGATCTCCAACATGGTGGCGAAAACCCACTATCTATGGGGCGTGCCCGCTCCGCTTGTCCTACGCGGGCCCAGTGGCGGATACGTCCACGGCGGTCCCTTCCACTCGCAGAATCCCGAGATGTGGTTCGTTCACAATCCGGGCCTGAAGGTAATCTGCCCCGCAACGCCCTACGATGCGAAAGGCCTGATCAAAGCCGCCATCCGCGACAACAATCCCTGCGTTTTCTTCGAGCACAAGTATCTCTATCGCAGAATCAAAGAAGAAGTGCCGCAGGATGACTACGTGGTCCCGATCGGAAAAGCGCGGGTAGCGAGGGCGGGCAACGACCTGAGCATCATCACGTACGCGGCAATGGTCCATACGGCGCTGGAAGCAGCAGAAATTCTTGCAAAGGAAGGGATCGATCTGGAGATTGTCGACCTGCGCACTCTTTCTCCGATCGACCGCGAAGCCATCACGCAAACGGTAAAAAAGACCAACAAGGTCATCCTCCTGCACGAGCACTCCCGCACCGGTGGTCTCGCCGGAGAGATCGCTGCCATCATCAACGAAGAAGCCTTCGATGACCTCGATGGCCCTATAGTCCGCATTGCAGGCTTGGACTCCGCTGTCCCATTCTCTCCTCCCCAGGAGCATCATTACCTGCCGAAGCTGGAAGACGTAGTTCGACAAGCACGCCGCCTGAAAGCATATTGAAACACGTAGAGTCGGTCGCCTCGGCTGTCGTCGCGCGAACCGAGCTAGCATGGTTGCGAATGCCTTGATTAAATGACCGGGAAGGGACACGACTTCAGTCGTGCCGATTGATCCGCGCAAAAGAAGTCGGCTTCAGCCGCTGAGGGCCACTGTTCGTAACCATGACCGCTAAAACCACAGGCATAATCCGCATCTTGCTCGCCACCGCTCTCATGGCACTAGCCGCCAACTGCTTCCTGAAATATCTCTGGTGGACGGCCTGCTACAGCGCCTGGGCCGGAATCCCGAAACTTGCCGCGCAATGGAATGCGGCTGGTGTCCGCGCCTCGTTCAATGGCTGGAGCGTGATCGTTCTCGAGGCCGCAGCCATCATGATTCTCTTTACATTGATCCGCTTCCCTAACAGCCCTCTCTCGGGAATTTTCAAGACCAGCCTTCGGCTCGCCATCGCGCTCCCCATCACCGTCGCCGGGACGGCGATGTTGGCTTTGCTCCTCAGCTGGCTGAAGCAGGGCCCCGCCTAACTGTCAGGCTAGCCTCCTGCCCCAGCCTTCTGCCAAAATACCCTTATGGGCAAATTCCTTCTCGGCATCATCGTCACGCTTTTGGTTTTAATCCTCGGCGGACTCGGCTTCGCCCTTCTAGGTTTCTTCCCAACCAATGCCAACGTCGATCCTCCCCATTGGGAGAAACATTTGGCAATGAGTGCTTCAGATGCTTCCATGGAACGCCATGCGCCGCGGATTACCAACCCGCTCATGCCGAACGACCAGAATCTTATTGATGGCATCAAGCTCTATACCATGAACTGCGCAGGCTGCCACGGGACGCTCGACCGCAAGCCGAACACTTTCGGAGCGTCGTTCTACCCGCCGGCACCCAATCTCGTCTCCGATCCGCCCGACGATCCCGAATGGCACCTCTTTTACACCATCCGCACCGGAGTCCGTTACACCGGCATGCCGTCATGGGAGAAGACGCTAAGCACCGACGACATGTGGAAGGTCACCATGTTCCTCTCCCACATGGACAAACTCCCACCCGCCGTTCAGGACTACTGGAAGACAAGCTTCGGCGCCAGCCCCACTCCGGAAAAGAAGGAACCGATGAAAGAGTCGGATCACGATCACCACTGACCGGGTAAAGACAGCCGCCTCGGCCTGCCCTGAGCCAGTCGAAGGGGCGAAGCCGAGCGGCTCCGAGAAGGGACTTGTCAACCTTGTGATAGTCTTTCTCCCCGAACTCGGCGGCTGAGCCGTTGATGTTGCCCGCTAAGATCAAGTCGAGTCGGGAACGCTATAATATTCGTTTGCGCCCAACCCTCTCCAAAGATCCGGGGGCCTCAAGGAAGAATCATGCCAACTGACATCATCATGCCTCAAATGGGCGAATCCATTGTCGAAGGCACCATCACGAAATGGCTCAAGAAGCCCGGAGATAAAGTCCAGCGCGACGAGCCGCTCTTCGAGATCTCGACCGACAAAGTGGACGCAGAAATTCCTGCCCCTGCCTCCGGTGTTCTCCGAGAAATCAAGGTCGCGGAAGGAACCACGGTAGGAGTCAATACGGTCGTTGGCACGATCGCCGTCGATGGCGAAGCGGCAGCAACGAAGCCGGCCGCAACTCCGGCGAAATCCGCGCCAGTTCCCACAACTCCGCCGAAAGAGGAAGCGAAGGCCGCTCCCGCTCCGCCGCCCATGCCAGTACCCGCCTCATCGGCACAAGATGAAGATGCCGAAGAAGCGCGTTCCTCCCCGCTAGTCCGCAAGATGGCCCGCGAGCACGGCATCTTCCTCTCGCAAGTCACCGGCACCGGACTAGGCGGCCGCATCACGAAGCAAGACATCATGCAGTTCATCGAGAACCAGGAATCTCGTGTAGGCGCCGACGCATCCGTAAGCCTGCCCCGAGCGGAGTCGAGGGGTCCCGCCGAGCGCAGCGAGGCGCCTCCCGCTCAGCCTGCAGCGCCCGCTCCGGCGCCTCCGCGCGCGGCAGTTCCCGCTCTTTATCCGGGCGATATAGTGCCCATGTCGAACATGCGCAGGCTGATCGCCAAGCACATGATCGAGTCCCGCCGCACCAGCGCACACGTCCACTGCATGTACGAGGTCGATCTCACTCGCATCGTGAACCTGCGCCACAAGCTCAAGTCCGGATTCGAACAGCGCCACGGTGCCCGCCTCACGTTCATGCCGTTCTTCGTTCGCGCGGCGATCATCGCCATTCAACAATGGCCGATCGTCAACGCGAACATCGAAGGCGAAAACATCCACTACCACCGCCAGATTAATATGGGCATCGCAGTCGCTCTCGACTGGGGACTCATTGTCCCCATTCTTAAGAACGCCGGAGATCTCAATTTCTTAGGCCTGCAGCGCGGCATCACCGACCTTGGCGAGCGCGCCCGGAACAAGAAGTTGAAGCCCGAAGATGTCGAAGGCTCCACCTTCACGATCACCAATCCTGGCCAGTTCGGCGCAGTTTTCGGTCTGCCGATCATCAACCAGCCGAACTCGGCGATCATGGGCGTAGGCGGAATTATGAAACAGCCGATGGTCGTGACTGACAAAGATGGCAACGACTCGATTGCAATCCGCTCCGTAGTGCACCTAACGCTGGGCTACGACCACCGCCTGATCGACGGCGCAGTGGCCGACCAATTCATGGCGCAAGTGAAGAAAAACCTCGAAACCTGGAGCGAAGAAATCGGCTGAAGCCCGACAAACTCTCGAGGATGCCCCATCCTAAAATCACGTAGTTTGCGATTTTAGGGGTGGGGATTTTGACTTTGGTCTAATTCGAAGCTGCGCTGGAATCTTGTGATGTAGCCCCTCCCTTCGCCCAAGGCGAGGCATTGAGGCAGGGTAACGGTTCCATCCATTGTTTTTGAAATGCCCGATTCAAATTGCTCTGGATTCACCATCTCTCGCGCAGCGATGGCGTCGACGGTGGCGAGCTCATTCTCCAAAAATGCCATCACTGCATCTTTTTTCTCGGCCCCTGATCGCCCCCCAGCAGCCCTTCGATTCCAGCGTAGCCTCGGCATTTCGGCGCCAGTACCACGCTAAGCGATCCCTTCGCACCATACCGAGCGCAGCCGAGGGACCCTTGTGACTGCCCAGTTGTGTTCGCGATTTGTCGGACGATCTTAATCCTAGGCTGTGAACTACCACTCAGGATCAACTCCGTGGTGAGTTCTTTCTCAACGATGATTCAAAAACTTCTCCACACTCTCCACATACACATCTGCAAAATCCGCCGCCGGCCGCCGCTCCTCAATCATCCGCATCGCATCTTCGATGCCCCATCCCATCGACCCAAGCAGCGCCAGCGTCATCATTGGCGACCGGTGCACCCCCGCCGCGCAATGAACAAATAATTTTGCCCCAGGCTTGTCCAACGCCTCCATCGCGAAGTCCACACCTTTTCGGAACAACTCCGCTGGTTTCGCGGTGAAATCGTCATCCGTTGGATTCCACAGCACCTCTACCCCATGCTCCAACCCCAGTGGCGTGTCATCGAACTCAATCTGCATATCGATGACGTGCGTGATCCCCTCCCGCGCCACGGTCTTCATGTTCTCGGAGTTCCAGATCCCACCTCCCACCGCGATCCGATCCGTCAACCAGGTAATATCCATCCGTCTTCCGTAATTCTTGTGTAGGGACGGAGCCATTGCTTCGTCCCCCCGATTCTGACCCTGAGCGAAGCGAAGGGGGAAGAGGAGGGTGCCTGTTCGTCAGTGAATTGCCGAACTGCGGATCTCTTGCTTCGCCCGCCCACCCAAACCGCCACCAACTCCCGCTCCACGCGCCCTCCAATTCTACGGTATGCCGGCGCGTCGGTGCCGCCATACCCATAACTGCCTGAACCCAAGACCTACGACGCCGGCCCGAGCACTCTGCATCGTGCCCACCGACACCCCGTTTCCGGCTCTGTTTCAACGACCTACGGTGTTTCCCCTACTATCCGACCTCTCATAACCGAGTGCTATACTCCGCTTAATGAAGTTCAAGGTCCTGCAAGATAATCTCCGAAAAATCCTCTGGCAGCGAGTTCAGTCAGGCGAACTCACGGGCCTGCGCCTCGCCCAACAAACCGGATTCAAGCAAGCTCATATCTCCAACTTCCTGAACCGCAAGCGTGGCCTCTCGATCGAGGGCATGGACAAAGTCCTCCAGGTTCAGCACCTCAGTGTCCTCGACCTCCTCGATCCCTCTGAGGTTAACAAGCGCGCCTCCATCCTGCCTCCCAGCTCCGACGACTTCGAAAACGTTATCCTCACCGACTACGCCACTGCGGCCATGGAGCCCCGCATCGTGAGCATGCACGTGAAGGAAATCCTGAAGTTCAAGAAATCCTTCCTCCACAAGCTCAAGCCCGAAACAGAGGGCGACCGCTCCTCCTGGCAGCGCTTTGTCCTGATCAAGCTCGACCCCCGCGACGCCCAGGCCATGTCTCCCCGCCTCACTGCCGGAGCCCTGCTCCTGATTGACCGACACTACAACTCCCTGAAGCCCTACCGCAAAGGCGAGTCCAACATGTACGCCGTTCTGAAAAGTGATCATTGTGAGGTGCGTTACGTAGAAGTGGCCGGAAGTGACCTAATCCTCCGCCCCCATAATCACTCGATCCCCCTCGAAATGGTCCCCATAGATCAAAGTAAATCCCCCTCAGACTACGTAGTAGGCCGGGTCTGCCAGGTAGGCGTAGAAGCCTAAGCCGAATCGGGAATCCGTCGCGACAAAGCTCTGTGTTTTCCGAGGAGGGCTGATAGTGGTGCTCAATATTTTCAAGAAGTCTGGCCGAGACGACCGGATCCAACGCTGCTATCTTGTCCTCTACGAAAACACGGGCGAAGCCACCGGCTACTCTCAGCCACCGGATCTGGATTGGTCCGATGTGTGCGTGACACCGAAGCAGGAAATGACTTTCCTCAGCGTCGAGAACAAAAAGCACAATCTGGTATCGGCTCGACTCTGGTAGTTCTCAAGCTATGCCGACGTAGCTTGTAGCAGGGACGGACGCATTCGTCCGTTCCGCGAGCGAAGCTCGTGTGCGCGCTAGGAGCGGAACCCTAGTGGAACACGAATGGAGAAGTGGAACACGAATCCAGGTCATCCTGAACGCCAGCGAAACCGGCGCGAGGGACCGCACGTCAGCCGGAAGCGTTCGTGCTGCGGAGGGGAATGAAAGCGTCGCGGGCAGCGGAAATGATCTTCTTCACTTCTCTGCCGCTGCATGCCTTCGTTCGGTCCCCCGAAGAACTGTCGCCCTTCTCAGGATGACATCTCAGCGGGTAAACGCAGGTCTTGGGCGAGCTTCGTCGCGTTGGAATCGCGGTTTGCTACTGCCCGGCCGCTTTATCGAGCTTGCTGGCCATCTTCACCCCGCTCAACCCATCCACATACTTGGCAATCCCGCGGTAAAGCGACTCAGCAATCCTCTGCCGATACTCGCTGGTCTCCAGCCGATGCTCATCTCCGGGGTTGGAGACGAATGAAATCTCCGCCAGAATCGAAGGCATATTCGCGCCGATCAGCACGATGAACGGCGCCTTCTTCACGCCGCGATTGCGGATTCCCGGACTCTTGGCCGACAGCCCACTATGCAACGACTCCTGCACATCGGCCGCGAACTCGCGCGATTCCTCGATCTTCTCCTTCATTGCGATCTTCTTGACCAGATCCTGAAGTTCGTAGATCGATTTTTCGGAAACCGCATTCTCGCGCGCGGCGACTTCGAGCGCATCCGGTGAGGAGGTGAAATTCAGATAGTAGGTCTCGACTCCACGCGCAGCAGGATCGCGGCTGGAGTTGGCATGGATCGAAATGAAGAGATCAGCGCGCTGCTGGTTGGCGACCGCCGTGCGCGTTTCGAGCGGAATGAAGATATCGTCTTTGCGTGTATAGACCACCTCGGCCCCGAGGCGCGTCTCGAGCAGCTTGCCCAGCCGCCGCCCGACTTCGAGCACCAGGTCTTTCTCCCGCAGTCCATTCGGACCGATGGTTCCCGTGTCATGCCCGCCGTGGCCCGGATCGATGACGATCCTGCCGATTTTAAGCCCCAGGGTGCGAATCAGCGACCGGTCGCCACGGGCGGTCGGCTTGGCGATGCGGATATCCGGGCCGGGATCCTTGCGGGGGGACGCTCGCGAGGAAGACTTCCGGTGCGCGGGCGCCGCAGGAGCGTCGTTCAACGCACTCTCCGCCGGCGAGTCCTCATCAGCAGAACTATCCTTGGCCGCTGGAGACTTGCGCCGCATCGGAGTCTCGGTCTTCGCGGTCGAAGAGTCTGGATCATCGTCATCGTCGTTGTAGACGATGACTTTCTTCACCGGCGGCGTAGTGCTCTTAGCGGACTCGGACTTGTTCGTAGTCCCGCTATCCGGTACATCCTCTTTGCCCGCCGCCTTTTGATCGTGAATTTCTTCCTTCTTCGTGGCGGGCTTGCCCGCCAAAGCCTTCATATCGGCCTTCACCACGGGTTGCGGAACGTGCGTCTTCGCCTCGGCCTGCGGCGGCACTTCCACGTCCACGAGAGCGGCCGCCTCCTCCTTCGTCAACTTGGCGTGCGCGAGCTTGTCGTTCTTGCCGTGGATGTCAATGATCAGCCGGTAAGGGTTCGGCAGCAAGAACGCTTCATAGGTCGAGAGGTTGTCCACTTCCAGCACGACCCGTGTGCGCCCCGGCTGAAACTGCGCCACGCGGATCTTTTTCAGGAAGCCATCATCCACTTCGAACGTCTTGCCAACCAGCGTGGAAGCCAGTTTCGTGTCGCGCAGATCAAAGAAAATGCGGTCGGGATTCGGTAAACGCGACGACCCGAATTTGACCTCGCTTTCCAGATCAATCGCCACCCGCGTGTAGTCCGGAGTGGACCAGTGCCGGATCGCCGTGACCCGTGGCAGACGTCCGGACTGAGACTCCGAATCTTCCCCACGTGCTGTCTGGCTCTCGGTTGCTTTGCCTTCTGCTTGCGGAGCAGTGGCAGTCGTGGTCTTCGGCCTCTCGCCAATCCCGCCACCAGACCGCGCCTCGGCCTTTTTCTCCGATTGTGCGTCTCTCTCTGCCTCGGTCTTTTCAACTGATTCTTGCTTGAGCTCGGCGACGGCATGCTCCGCATCCTCAGCCAACCGATTATGCGGATAGCGCTTCAGAAACTCTTCAAACGTCGCGCGGGCCTCTTCGGCATCGTCCAGATCGTCTTTATAGATTTCGCCGATCGTGAACAGCGCATCGCACCGGTATTTGCTGCCGGGATATTCGCGGCGCAGAAACTTGTACTGATCGATCGCTTCATGCAGGATCTCGTCGTCTTCAAAGCGGCGCCCCATCTCCACAAGCGTCTCGGCAACCGCGACCGCGCTGGGGTCGGCCTTCGTAGACGTCGGCGCTCCGAAGTAGACGTTGCGATAAGCGTTCAGCACGCGCTGGTAGTCGTGCCGGGTGCGCTCGTCCGGTGGGCGGCCATTGAGTGCTTCGCGCATCCGCTCGGCCGCTGCAAAGTGCTCGCGGGCCCAGGCTTCTCCGTGACGTGCGCGGGCGTGCGCGGGTATCCCCGACAGCCCTGCCAACGACAGCAGCACTGCCCAGCACAAAATGCGCCGGTTCGATGTAGGTTTCAAAGTCGCCGGTCCGTTAACAGTCTCGATCCGTCGTTGCCGTTGAAATGCCTGGGTACCTGAGAGATTCCAAATACAAACTTTCTTGGGTGCCCCATCCTAAAATCGCCCTTTTGCGATTTCAGGGTGAGGATTTTCGTCACCCCACTACGTACAACAGATGCTTCCAGTCTATTCCGTGTTGCTGATGTAAAGCACGCCCCGCGCATCCCGTTGCACACGAACCGGATCGCGGCTGGCGCCCGTCTGCGAAAGATCATAGCCCCCGTAATACAGGTGCGTAATCCGGCGCACATAATCCTGCGTCTCGGCGATATGCGGAACGCCCGCACTGCGCCGCACTGCGCCCTCGCCCGCGTTGTAAGCGGCCAGGGTCAAATTCACATCTCCATTGTATTTCTCGAGGAGGTACTTGAGATGTCGAACCCCCGCATCGGCGTTTTGTTCCGGGTCAAACGGGTTTTTAACCCTCAATTCGCGGGCGGTCTTGGGCATCAACTGCATCAGCCCCATCGCCCCTTTGCGGGAAACAGCATTCGAATTGAAGTTGGATTCCACCTTGATCACGGCGCGCACCAGGTTGGGATCGATATTGTGCCGGGCCGCCGCCATCACGATCGACTGGTCGATCTCCTCCGGCGACGCATGATGCCCATGCGAATTGGCCTGCATAATCTGTTCGTTGGCCGATTGCACTGAGTCGTGGCCGTAATACTGGCTGACTTCCGCAGCCGCCGAGCGCGCTGCTCTTCCTGACGCCGTGTTGGCCGATGGAACAGGCTTCCAGCGACTCTCCTTGCTGCTCCAATAAACCAGCGTGGAGCGTCGGGGTTGCGGAGCCACTGCCGGACGCTCCTTCACCGGAGCGTCATCGTTCACGTAAACCGTGCGGCCGTGGTCCTCGGTCGTGGCGATGCCGCGGGAAGGTCCATCCCCCTCGGCAGCCGACACCGTTGTACTGAGAGTGAAGGAGGTCGCGAGTACAGTCGAAGCCGTCAGCATCCAGGTCAGTTGCAGGCGTTTTCGCATATCCGGGCGTTAGTCCTTTCACCAATCTTTCGCTTGAAAGGCTCTTCCAGACGAAGGAACCCTCACGCGCCCCACCCGGAACCTGAACGGAGAATCTTACAGCCAGAGTAGGTCGATTATAGGCGTGGCCGAAAGGACCGACAATCTCTCCGAAGGGAGTAGAACCACCGGAGTAATGCAAGGCAACCGCCTGAATTCAAAGTAGATTAGGCGATTCGCGGGGTGCGAGCCCTGCTGTCGTAGGTAACCATTCGATTGGTTACTCGCCGCCTCCGAGGCATCCGCAATCTCCTTCCATAGCGAGATCAGCAGGTGCAACACCCGTGGGATATGGCGCGCGTTGTCGGCCAGGGGGTGGCTGCTTGGGTGGTGTTAGACGTCGTGCTGCGCCCTGGGCCGCAAGAGTCCACCACACCGAGGAATAATCACAAGCGTCTTTTGGGGCTGCTCTTGGCTATCGCCGTAGTTCAACTTATCCTTAATGTCCTGCGCTAAATCGCCCACCTTTCTCGTTTCTTGGCGGGTGCCACGGACCTATAGCTCTTGGGGTTTTCGCTTGGAATTCATACCCGTGGCCCCACCCTTTTCGGACACCCTCGCAGAATTCGGCTACATCGATTTTGGAAGCATTGGAACAGCAGCTAGGCTGCAACTTAACCCGACAACCGGTCCAGTCGAGTTATTTGTGATCGACCGCGTGGAGAAAGCCCACATCACTCCACAGTACTGCCGAGGACTTTTGCGACAGTCTTACCCTAGGAATTATGGCCGCAGTATTCTCCAATGAGGAGAGAAGTCTAGAGCGAGCACTCAAGTGGTGAAATATTTCCCTTCAACACTCAAAATCCCTCGGCAGGGGTTATGAACGCAAACGCATGGTTTTCGGCATCAAGGGTTGAACCAATACAGCAGAATTCCGTATCCCACCCCGGCCGGATCGGTGGTGCGCGCACTCTGGAAAGCCATGAATCGACCGTCGGTGGAAATCACCGGGTTCGACGCCTTTCCCCCTTCGTAGTCATTGAAGTGTGTGAGCCGGGTGAAGTCCTTTCCGGTTCCGTCCAGTCTGAGCTTCCATATGTCAATGTTTCCGGATCCCCGCTGCCCGCCAAGTTCTTCACACTGGCGATCCGCCTCCACAGCGGCGTAAAGACCATCGGGAAAGATTCCCTCGACTTCGTTGTAGGTACCCGGCGCTTTCGAAAGGTTCGTCACCGCTCCAGTTTGCAAATCGATGCCCATCACCGAAGCGCGTCCCTGGGGTTCATAACAGGTGAAAGTCATCTTGCGGTCGTCATCGTAAAAGTCCTGGGCTTCAAGAGTACAGCTTCGATCTTTACTCTCGTAAACGGTCTTCTTGTTGATCAGCCGGGGTGTACCAGCCAGGTCGACGTCGGCGACGATCAGCCGCGAAACTTCTGGAGCAAGATCCGGCGCCTGCGCCGCCGTTTGTGAGAACGCAACCTTCAAACTCTTTTTGGAAATGGCCGCGCCTTCGCTCATCTTTTGATTGAGTTTGACGGGCTTCGATCGGCGCTCCTTGCCGAGGAACCAAAGCTCGTTGTCGCGGGTGCGGCTGGTATGCATGTCTTCAAAGTGGTCGGGACCGATCAGGATGTAGTCTCCTGTAGACAGATGCATCACGCGGAGAAAAACGGCGGCGGGTACGTTGCACGTCAGGCATTGAATCACGAGCGACTTGAGGTCAATGACCATCGCATCGCCGAAACTCTTCGCCATGAACGCAACGCGCTGGTTATCAGGCGAGATATCGGCGCGCTCGCCAAAATGGGTGAGAACTTCAATGTTGGACGGCAGATGTTGCAGTGGGTCCTGGGAGGATCTTTGTCCCAGGGGAAGCAGTAAGCAAGAAAGCACGATGAGACAGACGCCTCGCACCGCGAAATGGTATCACCGAAATGGGTCAGAGAGTCGTGGAGTATGCCGTGATGCTCTTCCGTAATTTGCGTAATTTTGGTCGGCACCATGCGGATCGTTGGGTCTGATTCCGACATTGCGGTTTCAACCGTCAAAAGTTCCATCAGTAGTGATTGACTGTCCTGGGATGGGCGAAGTTCCGTCTCGTTTGTCGGAAAATCGCCAAATCACTCATCGACCAGTTGGGAGGGGGTTACCGAGACGGCGCTTACCGATGCTTGCGGAAGATTTCGAAGATCAGATTGAAGAATTGCACCAGGGTTACCCCGATGGTGACATAGACCGCAATCTCCAGCCGGCGACCCGCCTCTTGAGTCCCACGCAGCAGGTCGGCGACATCCTTCGTGGATTGTTGCAGAGTATCGGCCAACTGCTCAAAGTGCTGCAGCGATGCCCTCATTTTGTCCGAGGTCCTCGACAAGGCCAGCGCGGCTTCACCGAATTGCTGTCCATTGCGCAGATCAAGTTCAGCCCGGCACGCCGTCCACCACGGACTCCCGGGAGGGCTGTCATACATCCGCTGCCGGATCTCCACGTAAGAATACTTGCGCAATACCTCCGCTAGCGCCGAGACTTTGTCGGAAGCTTGGGCTTGCTCGCTGCCGTTGGGTTCGGAAGCCTTCGCGCCACTGACGATAACCGGCATCCAAGGAGCCTATCAGCCGACTCTTGCCGAATTGAAGTGCCCGAAGTGCATATCCACCCTTCGGTTTCCGCACAATCTAGCTATGGGTCACGACCTTACCCATGCCCTTTCAGCCCTACCCTACTGCGGCCTTTCGGGTGGGAACCTAATCCTTGACAGCAACCGCATGTTAGAGATGTTGAAACGTCGTGATTGCACTCAAGAGCCCTGTTTCACAGGCCTCATTGCTCCGAGGCAACGACGCCTTACGGTCTGAGGCTTATCCTTATTTGCAGCGTGGAATCGTTGCGGCTTCACAGCCAAGTCGATGATCCATGGAGGAGTTTAAATTCAGAGTGAAGCAGCTGGACAAAGAACGAGAATTCCTGTGGTGCAGCCCAGAACAACTGGAGAAGGCCTGCGAGGAACTTAGAAGAAGAATAATGCGCGAAGAACTTGAATCTGCATTGCGAATGGAGGCTGTAGACCGCCTCATGACGGATCTAAAAGTCGATCCGGAAGACTTTCGCCGGTTGTGGATTCAACCTTTGATAACGGCGGGCGCAACTTTGGCAGTCGCATTAGCTTGTATCGCTCAATCTCACTTCCAGCCAAATTGAAAATCGAAATTACGCTCAAACGCCAGGGACCATGACTAGGAAAACTGCAGAGTACTAACGCCAAACCACCACGCATCTTCCAAAAGGGGTCGGGATCGTCCTTCCACACCAACTCCGATACAGCCCCGATAGCGAGTGCCACGCCGGGTACGAGTGTTTCGAAACCTGCATACTTCCAATATCGAGTCAGCCGGTTCACGGGTGCACCTGCTAGGAACGTAGCAGGATCGCTTGAGTGATCAAGTGACGAACGCGTGCACTTAGCCGGACGCCCCACCCTTGCGTTGTTTGCAAGGGTCAGAACCACGAAGCTAAAGCTGTTGGAGTTTTCGCCTGGAATTAAGACCCGTGGCTCCCACCCTTTCGCACAAACCGCGCAAGGATGAGGCACCCACTCCAAAAAGGTGTCAACAAATAATCCAAGGGAAGCCTGGGCGACACGCCCAATCAGTTTTCTGTACCCCTCGGGGTCAAAGTCGGCGTCGCTGAAGCGCCGGCGGCTTTGCGCATCCGAATTTCTGCGCCGTTGCGTTCGAACGAAACCTCGTCCATCAGCTGATTAATCAGATAAATTCCACGGCCATGCGTGGATATGAGATTTTCGGCCGCGAGTGGATTGGGGACAGTGCTGAGGACGAATCCCTCGCCGGGGTCGCGGACCACGATCACTATGTCCGAAGATTCGCTGCAGGCGACACAGCACTCCACCTTCTTGCTGGGGTCGTTGTGGCAGCCGTGAACGATAGCATTCGCAAGCGCCTCGCGCAGGGCCAACTCCACTTGATATTCACTGCCTTCCGCACACTTCATCTCGCGGGCAATTTGCATGACGCCGTCCACAACCCCATTAATCGCGTTGGGGTCGGCGGAGATCGTCACATCGAACTTGCAGGCTGAGCACGCAGGTAGCAGCCCGCTCAGACGATGAACGTGATCAAGGGATTGGCGCAGTTCGGATATGGTGCGGTCACGCTCGACCTCGGCTCGGTCGCGCTCATCGAGCGCCACCCGCAATTCGATCAAGTTCCTCCTTAACTCGAACTGTGCCTGCACCTGGTGGCTCAAGGCGACCAGCGCACCTTGCTGATTGGGAGTGAGCTGGCGGGGGACGATGTCCACCACGCACAACGTGCCCAGCGGGTGGCCGTCGGAGCTGGTGAATGGCGCGCCAGCGTAGAAGCGAATCTTGGGATCGGTCACAACGAAAGGATTCGAGCTGAACCTCGGATCCTTGCTGGCATCGGGCACGACAAAAAGTTCTGACTGCTGGATCGCCCGGGCGCAGAAGGAAATCTCGCGCGGTGTTTCGCTCACGCTCACTCCGACTTTCGACTTGAACCACTGCCGGTCCGAGTCAATCAGGGAGATCAGAGCAACCGGGGTTTCGCAGATGTGTGAGGCCAGAACGGTAAGATCGTCGAAGGCTGTTTCCGGATCGGTGTCGAGAATCTTGTATCTGCGCAGCGCCTGGAGGCGGGCTTTCTCGTTCAGTTCCATATTTGCTTCCACGAGGGAGCTTTTGAATGCTGTTAAGTCTAACCCTTTGGTCAAGTTCTGGGCTGAAGAGAGGCTGTCTTGCTTGAAACTTCCGATGTGTCCTGCTGCGAAAAAGAGTGAATGTTTCGTTAAGCGCGTTGAGACATGAGTTCTGTACACGGAACTATCCCCAACTCTCGAAGATCGCGGCCGTACCTTTCGTGGCCGAAGATTGCGACCAGCAAGAGCGCTCCAACATTGGAATGGCGATCGCTCCGGCGGCCAAGAACCCCAAAGGTTTGCCGTTTGTAGCAAAGTGGAAGCAGGCGTTTTCTACGGACGACGGTAAGACCTGGAAACCAATTTGGTACAGCGAGTTTATCCATGATGATAACTGCACACCCACGCCGTGACTAAGCGCCGGTGGTTAGTGAAAAATTTGCCATTGCGCTCAACCCCCACGCGCTTTCGCAACCAGCGTTATCATGCACCGGACGGTCAATGGCACTCATAGGCTGGTGACACAAACCAGATAGTTTGGTCGTCGCAGGATGGGCATTCCGACGGGTGCTCGAAGAAGTTCGTTTTCGCAGTGTCTGAGTGATGCGGAGATGATCTCGGAACTCGAACTTGCGAAGGATTTCCGGGTCAATCCGGTCGGGCCTCCCCGACAAATCCTACGGTGATGCGAACGCGGTTGCGGAATATCGAAGCGCGTCCCCAGAACTTATTGCAATCGTTTCCGAACACGTTATGTAGTTCCGCTGGTTGCTCAACTGGCGAGAGATCTCTATTACACTCGTTGAATGCTTGGGGACGGTGCCTAGTGATCCGCGGTCCCGTCTGACCATTCCCGTACCGGAACCAGGAACGTCGTCAGATGCTCCCAAGTGTCATCAAAAGCGAAAATCGGAGAACCCGGCAGACCCGCTCCCCATACAGCAGGATCGGTGTGTGAATAGAAAAACATCAGGTGCGGATGCCAGTGTCCGTCGTGATCGTTCAAGTAGCCCTGCTTTGACAGCATGTAGCACATAGCTCCGGGTTCCATCGTCGGCAATTCTTTCTTCTCGATGGCGGCGACGATGGTTTCCATCATTTGAGCTTTCGTGCGTCCAGCTAATATCAAATCAGTCTTCCGTATTGTCCGTGGGAGGTACGAATGTGCGGCTGCCGCATTAAGACAGATCGGAGCACGTCCCTTCGGATTCCAAAAGCCCGGGTCATCGATTGGGGAAGTCCAGGACCGTTCCACGATGCACACGAAGCCGTTCTTTCCCTGCATCGCAGTTTCGTAACCGTGACTTCCAAGAACCATGACCTCGGCATCGCGCGAGATGGACTCCGGCGCCGCACTCCTCGCCAGCGCTATCTCGGCATTTCTCTCCATGAGGTATTGGTCAAGCGGGGCCATGCTGGGATACGGCGCCTTGATGTCTTGTGCTTGGGCGTTCCACGCCGCTCCCAGCACGAAAACCAACGCGAAACTTCTGACTACAAATTTCCTGAATCCCTTCCGCCTCATTGATTTCTCCTAAGATCTGGATTTTCGGGATACAAAATCTGGTGCGTTCCCCGGGCTGTTCGGTAACGGGTTGAAAGTAATGGCTCGCGGGTACACTGATTTCCTCTTCGGGAGGTGTCCTTGCACGCGTCCGGCCAGTTCCACCACCTATACGGCGAGGTCTTGGGGTAACCCATCCTGGCGAGTCTCCCTACGCCTCATGGCGCCGTATTTGCTCGGGTGTCCGCTTTGTTGGCGCAACAGTGCGCCGTGAAAAGGCGCTGGACTTCAGTGGGTGAAACTCCCGCCCGGAAACTGGTTCGCTCCATCCGGTAGATAGGATGAGAAGGTCGATCCCCGATCACAGATGGCGATAAGCTCACAGTGATCTGCGCACTCACGGTGCATTCACATTGGATAAGGAGATCGACCTTGAAGAAGCATAGCCATTCTGGAAAGAAGAAT
>Ga0126373_10000415_pt1 | contig 28271 bp, 30 predicted proteins | sample PanSoiMetPlot_11_FD_92545 | JGI IMG/M metagenome (GOLD analysis project Ga0126373, IMG submission 92545) | Tropical forest soil microbial communities from Panama - MetaG Plot_11 | ecosystem: Environmental > Terrestrial > Soil > Tropical forest > Bulk soil | place: Panama | collected 2016-02-17 | reverse complement strand
CGCATGTTACAGCTGTGTTAACGTGGCCTCATAATCTGAAGCTTTGGAGGTCTGCCTGGATGCTGACTCCGAGAGACCAACTCCTGACCAGTCATGACGAATTCCGTCGGCTGGCTCAGGAGCACATGCAGTATGCACAACGTCTCGACACACTCACCCAAAAACGCTATCTCAGCGAAGACGAAAAGCTGGAAGAAGTGCGGTTGAAAAAGCTGAAATTGCGCCTCAAAGATCAAATGGAATCGATTGAGCGCGAGTATCGGCAGCAGTACGGCGTCAACGTAGCGTAATCATTTTTGACCAAATCATCCGGCGGTTTGCCGCCGCTGGATTTCTGCATCTTCCACCAGGCGCGATGAAGCGCCTTTTTTTATTTATACTTACAGCACACGCGGGAGTGATCACGCTTTTGCCGCGTCTATAATTGAAAATATCCCCCATGGTTCGCGACGCCTACTATTACGGCTTGGCTTTGATTGCGGCGGGAGCCTTGCTTGGCTGGCTGACGAGTCCTCTGTGGGCCATCGTTCCGTTCCTGTTGGCATGCTTCTTCTTGTGGTTTTTCCGTGATCCGGAACGGGCTATTCCTCAGGAAGTAGGCGCCGTGGTTTCCCCAGCTGACGGAAAAGTGACCGACGTATCAATCGTAGACAGTGAAGGAGGAAAGCGGACACGCATCAGCATTTTTCTGAGCGTTTTCGATGTGCACGTGAACCGATCGCCCATCGGAGGCGTGATCCGGGACGTACATTATCAGCGGGGGAAATTTCTCGATGCACGCAGCCCCGATTGTGCGGAGCAGAACGAGCAGAACATCGTGACCGTAGAGGGTGAGGACCAGCGGGTCGTGTTCAAGCAGATCGCCGGCTTGCTGGCGCGCCGCATTGTGTTTTCCCCGAAGCCGGGGGACATGCTGCAGCGAGGACAACGCGTAGGGCTGATCAAATTTGGATCGCGGACGGACGTGCTGTTCGATGCGGATGCCCGCGTCTCGGTCAAAGTCGGCGATCGCGTCAAAGGCGGGGCAAGTATTCTGGCCTACCTGCCGCAGCGGGCCTCCCTGGCAGCCGTGGAAAGCGCGTCGTCGGAGAGGGCTCACTGATGGATCAAGGCACGCCGAGGCGCCGACGCAGGTTCAGTAAGGGCATGTATATTCTGCCCTCCCTGTTCACGACCGCGAACGTCGGGTTCGGGTACTACGCGATTCTTGAGGTCATGCACGCCACTCCGACAGACTTCTGGCACTTGGATAATGCGGCCAAGGCCATTGGCTATGCGGTGCTATTCGACGGTCTGGACGGCCGCATTGCCCGCATGACCGGGACGAGCAGCGACTTTGGCCGAGAGCTGGATTCGTTGGCAGATGTGATTACATTCGGTGTGGCGCCTGCCATGCTGGCCTGGACATGGGGCTTTCACTTCATGCCGCAGGTAGTGCTCACGCAATGGCATTGGCAGATCAAGCTCGCGCAACTGGGAGCGATTGCCAGTTTTCTTTTCCTTATCGCCGGAGCAAGCCGTCTGGCGCGATTCAACATTACCAGCAATCCCGAGCCCTCGAACCCGGGCCGTCCTGGGAAGAAGTATTTTGTCGGCATGCCGATCCCGGCCGGAGCGGGTGTGGTCGCGGCGGTCGTGCACTTCGAATTTGGCGAGCCGGTTATCTCGCCTTACACAGCGCTCGCATGGTTGGCCTTAGTTACGACTGTGGGTTATCTAATGGTCAGCACCTGGCGCTTTTATAGCTTCAAAGACATCGATTTCCGCTCGCGACATCCCTTTCGGCTGATCGTTCTGCTGGCGGCTCTGTTCTATGGAATCTGGCTTTTTTCCCGCCCGGTGCTATTCGCTCTCGCGCTCCTGTATATGACCTCGGGCGTCTTCTGGCGGCTGCAGTGGATCTTTCGCCGCCGCTCGGGTCCGCCTCCACCGCCTTACAAGGAGGCGTCCCAGACTTCATGAGCGATTTCCCGAAACCAGGCTTGGGTTCAACCGGACTGGCAAGCCGCGGCAAGCTTTACCGCGCTGCGATTGTTGGAGCGGCATCGTTGAAGGGCAAGGAACTTGCCGAAGTGCTGAATGAACGCAAGTTTCCGGCGGCTGATGTGCGCCTGCTCGACGACGACGAATCGCTCGGGCAGCTAGAAGCGATGGGCGACGAGATCAGTTTCATTCAGCGGGTACGCGCCGAGCAGTTTGAGCACGTCGATTTCAGCTTCTTCGCTTCCGATCAGGAGAGCACGCGCCGCAGTTGGAAAGATGCTCGCGATGCGGGCAGCGCCATCATCGATTTATCTGCGCTACTGGAGGATCAGCCGGGAGCCACGGTTCGTTCTTTATGGATCGAACGCGAGCGAGGCCAGGTCGCGCCGCCGGAATTGCAGCCGGGACCGTGTGTTACGGCGCATCCCGTGGCAGTCACCTTGGCTTTGCTGCTGCTACGCGCGCGGAAGGCGGGGGCGATCCGACGAGTCGTGGCCACTGCCTTCGAGCCTGCGTCCGAGCGCGGACAACGGGGGATGGATGAACTGCATCAGCAGACGGTCAATCTGCTCTCGTTTCAGCCGTTACCCAAAGATGTATTCGACGCCCAGGTTGCATTTAATCTGGTGGCGCGTTACGGGCAGAAGTCGCATCCGGCGCTGAATTCCGTTGAAGCGCGCGTGCTCCGCCATTACCGCATTATTGCCGGGGCAGATGCTGCACAACCTTCCTTGATCATGCTGCAAGCCCCTATCTTTCACGGACACGCGCTCGCCGCCTTCCTGGAAATGGAGACCGGAACGGAGGTGAGCGGGTTCTCGCAAGTCCTGGCGGGCGATCACGTGACCATCGCGGGTGCCGAGGAAGACGCTCCGAGTAATGTGAGTTCAGCAGGCCAGTCGGACATTCAATTGTGGGTAAAACCCGACGCACTGCAACCCAATGGCGTCTGGCTTTGGGCAACTGCCGATAATCTGCGGGTTTCGGCACTTACCGCGGTGGACTGCGCCGAAAGCATGATGGCGACCCGCCCGACGGGAAAGATTCAGTGAGAGTCGCGAGTCCCGAGTCCCGAGTTGCGAGTACAGAGCGTCGATGGCGAGGGCAGCATAGAAATTGCAGACCCTTCCCGGCTGTCCTTACATCGTTTTTGATACTCGCCCCTGCGTTACTTTCGCCTGGATGCGGGTATCACACCGCCGGCCATGCGGCTCAGCTTCCGGAAAATGTAAAGACCATTGCCATCCCGGCTTTTAAGAACGAGACTCTTACCTATCACATTGAGCAGATGCTGACCTCATCGGTGGTGAGGGAATTCAATACCCGCACGCGTTACCACATCGTGAACGACACGGCGGACGATCCCGATGCCACACTGACCGGAACGGTACTTTCGACGGTCGCCTCTCCGCTGACTTATGACACGGCGACTGGGCGGGCCGCCAGCGTCCTGGTAGTTGTGAGCATGAGAGTGCAGCTTACAGAGCGTGGCGGGAAAGTGCTTTACGAGAATCCAGCGTATTTGTTCCGCGAGCAGTACGAGGTCTCGCAGGACCTTTCCAGTTTTTTCGAAGAGGATTCGCCAGCCTTCCGGCGCCTGTCGCAGGATTTTGCGCGCACCTTGGTCTCGAACATTCTGGAGGGCTTCTGACGTGAGGCGGTTTTACATTTCTGCCGCGTTATGGCCGATCTTGCTGAGTGCGGGCTGTTATACGGGCTCTCGACCACCCCATGTCGGGTCCGCAGCGAAAGACTTCACGGTGCAGGATTCCGATCATCAGATCAGCCTGAATCAGTTTCGCGGGCAGGTGGTGGTTTTGAATTTTTGGGCGACGTGGTGCCCGCCCTGTAACCAGGAGCTTCCATCCATCATGGACATGCAGAACCGGCTGCGTGGGCGGGGCGTTGTGGTACTGGGCGTCAGCATCGACGTGGATAGCGATGTGTATCACCGCTTCCTGAAAGAGCGAAGCGTAAATTTCGTTACGGTTCGCGACCCGGAACAAAAAGTGGCGAATCTGTACGGTACTTCCATGTGGCCGGAAAGCTACGTCATCGATCGGCAGGGTGTGCTCCGACGCAAAGTTGTTGGGCCGATCAACTGGGACTCGCCGGATGTGATGCAGTTCTTGAGTCATCTGTAGATGGTACCGGGACGGATACGGACTACATCTGGGCTCCTTGAGTATCAGCCGGTTACTATGAGAATCGCCCGGTGGGTGCTAGAGTCGAACTGGACCGATTGCCTATCAGGTCAGCTTTCTCCATACCGCCTGTGTTTTCGATGGTAATTGATTGTTGAATGCGCGCCTTTGCACAAGCCGACCGCTTCGTCAGCGAACTTCAGTCAAGAAAGATGCGTCCCGCGTACGTCTTTGTGGGCGACGAAGCATTCTTCCGCAAGCGTTTCCGTGATGCCATTCTCGAGCATCTGGTCCCCGGCGAGTTACGCGACTTCAGTCTGTTTGATTTCGATTTGGGCGAAACCGACCTCGCCGAAATCCTCGATCGCGCGCGGACGCCGTCGCTGATGGCTCCGTTTCAAGTGTTCTTCGTGCGCGGGGTAAGGAATCTGTTCGGGCGCGGATCGAACGAAGAGAAACTGGCGGCCATCGAAGAGTACTGCAACCGTCCGAATCCTGACGCGTTGATGATCTTTGTTGCCGATCACATCAGCATCCCGGCTGATGCCCGCAAAATGGAAATGCAGGACAAAGAGCGCTACCAGCGCATCCGCGACACCATGGGACGGTACTGCGGAATCGTGGAACTGGCGCGCGTGGAAGAAGGCGATGCAGTTCGATGGATCACGGATTACTGCACAACTCGCGCCGTGAAGGTGGAAGCCGATGGCGCCCGCGAGCTTGTCGACGCGCTTGGCGGCGACATGATGATGATCTCCAATGAACTCGAGAAGCTGATCCTGTACGTCGGCGAGAAGAAGCGCATCACACTGGGCGATGTCGAGACGATGGTTCTTGCCGCCAAGCAGCGGTCCCTTTACGAATTGACCGATGCGATTTCTAGCAAAGACCGCGTCCGGGCGCTCGGAGTTCTCGACGCCATCCTGGCATCCGGCGAAGGGGAAGAAGCTGCCATCGGTCACATCTACATGCTGGCGAAAACGTTTCGCCAGATGCTGATCATTCTGGAGCGCAATGTGCGCGACCAGCGGATGCTGTGGGCTGCGCTGTGGCAGGGATTTCGCGTGCCGCCATTTGCCGCGGACGACATCATCAAGCAGGCGCGCCGCTATAAGAATCGCCGCGAACTTACCCGCGCGATTCGCCTCATTGCGAAAGCTGATCTTGCGTTGCGCTCGAATCCTGTGAGTAAACGGATGGTGCTCGAACGGCTCGTGGTCAATTTGACTAGCGAACCCGAACTCGCCATGCCCGGCTGGATGCAGGAGCAGTTACCTGTATAAAAAAGATCCCGTCCATCTCGATCCCCGAAATGGACGGGAAGGCTTGCACGGAGTTGCCCACCCACAATTTTACAATTCCGGCACTCTCAGCATTTCGCACGACACATCGTTGTTCCAGTCCACGAACGCGCCTTGCGGATTGTCTCGCCAGGCCCAGACGTGCAACTCAAAGAACGGATCGAGGCCGAAGCGGTTGGGGGAGCCCACGAACTGAAAATCCTGACCGTCGAGAGAAGGCGGAACGTTGTTGTTGTTCGCCAACCAGGTAGCGGCGTCGACAATGTATTCCACCCCAACCAGTCGGCGCGCATTTCCAACAGGCTCGTAGATCAACGCCTCAGGATATTCCTTCTCGATCTTGCCATCCGTTACCAGGGCACCGTTCACGTAGTGAATGCCCATGGCACCGTGATCCGGACCGGTAACACATCCAAATGCCGGGCCGTATCCGGCCGGACCGGCATTGTTGACATCGAGGAATTTGCGCGTGGCTTTGCGTACGTCTTGGACCAGTTGAGCGGGTACGGTTTGATGGGCATGGGGTGAGTCTTGCGCGAACAGTGGCATAACTGTCACGGTGCCCCAAACCATCGCAGCATTCAGAAAACTGATGGCCCAAGTGTGAACTGCTTTCGTCATAGGTGTCTCCTTCAATTTTGCTTTGAACCAGGTGTTGCTCCCAGGGATGATGGGGGGAAGTCTTACAGTCGTTCTGCCTTCACCGAAACCGGCACGCCCTTGGTGACAGAGTCGAAGACCGGCGAATGCCCGGTTCCCAGTGCCACGATCTCTCCCAACTGCTCATCGGGTACATCGGCTTTGATTTTGAAAGTCACGCGGATCGCCTGGTATCCCTTGCGGACCGTGGGATCGAGCCCCAGAAATCCGTGGAGATCAATATCGCCCTCAAACGAAGACTCCACCGCCTCGATCTGAATGCCGCGAGCCGCGGCGTGATACACCATCGAGGTGGTAATGCAAGCTGCCAGGGAGTGCAACAGATGTTCGACCGGGTTGGCCGCCGCCTCCTGGCCCAGCAGGATCACAGGCTCATCGGAATGAAGAACAAATGATTTCTCTCTTGCGTGTTCCTTTCCTACACCGTAGAACTCGTTAACGGTCGAGCGATTCTGCGCGCCGCCTTCCCAGCGGTTCTGAACCCGGAATTTGAATTTCGCGATCGTTGGTGCGGATTTGACCGCATCGATCGTTGTAAAAAGATTGTCAACATTCACGCCATTGACGACAGCCGGAAGCTTCTGTGCAGTGACCATATCCTCATCCCCTCTTCTACTTTGATTAGTCGAATAGATCCTTTTTATTCGCCGACTAAAAAGTACTTACAAACGCGACTTGCAACAAGATGGCAGATATGCCATTGTAGATAGGCTTTTACGCCATCGGGCGTTGCAGCAGGGAGTGCAGATCGATGATTCATGTGACCGTTTTGCTTCTGGACCAGACATTCGCATCGACGGCAGTCGGCCCCATGGAAGTGTTTCGCCACGCCGGGTTCCTGTGGAACCACTTGACGGGAAAACCGGAAAAGCCGCGCTTCGAGGTGAAGATGGCCTCAGCCGACGGTCACCTGGTTCAGTGTGATGGCCCGATTCGTATCGAGCCGATGGCTTCGATTGACGACATCCGAAAGACCGATCTCATCTTCATTCCGACCACCGGCTTGAGCCTCGATGATGTCGTGGAGCGCAACGCGCCGGTGGTGCCATGGCTAAAGAAATGGCACCAACGGGGCGCCGCGATCGCGAGCGTCTGTTCGGGCGTGGGCCTGGTGGCCGCTGCTGGCATGCTGGATGGGAAACGCGCCACCACGCATTGGGCGCTGGCGGAGCGATTTCGCGAAAAATATCCGAAGGTAAAGTGGAGGCCGGAGTTTATGGTGACTGAGGACCGGGGCTTTTACTGCGGTGGGGGTGTGCACGCCGCTCTGGATCTTGCCCTTTATCTGGTGGAAAAATTCTGCGGGCATGATGTGGCGATGGAAAGCGCAAAGGCGCTGCTCATCGAGACGCCGCGGGCATGGCAGGCTGGCTTTGCTGTGGTACCGCTCAAAACAGAACACAACGATGAGGCCATCTCCACTGCGCAGGATTGGCTGCACGAGAATTTCCATCGTCCGTTCCCGCTGCAAGCCCCAGCACGTCGGGCGGGGATGAGTTTGCGGAATTTCGTGCGGCGGTTCAAGCAGGCGACCGGCGATAGTCCGTTGGCCTATTTGCAGAAGTTGCGGATTGCGGCGGCCAAGCGCTTACTGGAAAGCAATCATCGGACCATGCAGGAGATCAGCGACGCGGTGGGCTATCAGGATGTCGCGTTCTTCCGCGCACTGTTCCAGAGGCACACCGGCGTTTCGCCCAGCGTCTATCGGGAGAGATTTGGAATCTAGCAGTCTTTGAATTAGAACCCGTTACCCCACCGAAAGCGGAGGCATTGTGGATATCAGATCGTTGCAGAAGCCATTGAAAGAGCACTATCGCCGTGAACCGGCTAGCTCTCGGATTACCTTGACGGCCAAAGGAAGCGAGACGTCGACACCGTTGTCTTGTTCCGTTGATATTGGTCGGGCGATTTACCAAGCGGAGGCTCACAAGGGAGTTGGCGGGACGGGCACTGCCGCGTGTTCGGGCGATCTTCTGATCGGGGCGTTGGCAGCGTGTGCTCAACTGACGTGTCAGCTTGTCGCCACCGCGATGAACATTCCTACGCGTCACATCGATGTGACCGTCCACGGCGACATGGACCTGCAGGGGACGCTAGGCCTCTCCAAAGAAGTTCCTGTGGGCTTTCAGGCCATTCGCCTGCAATTCGACCTGGACGCTCCTGAGGCTACTGCGGAGCAGCTGCGGGCCCTCGGGGAGAAGACGGAGCAATACTGCGTGGTACTGCAGACGCTGCGGCACCCGCCCCAGATCGAATCTGCTTGGAGTTCGGTGAGTAAGACCGTATAAATCGGCAATAGCCGTGGTCGACCTTCCTGCATATCTTGAGCGGATCGCCTATTCGGGTTCCTCGGAACCGACCGCGGCGATCCTGCGTGCACTTCATCGTGCTCATCTATTTGCTGTCCCCTTCGAAAATCTTGATATCGCTTTGGGACGCAGGATCGTGACGGATGAAACCAGAATTCTCGACAAAGTCGTCCGCCAGCGACGGGGAGGATTCTGCTACGAGCTCAACGCCGCTTTCGCGGCGCTATTGCGTGCTCTGGGGTTTGAGGTGACCTTGCTTTCTGCACGTGTGCCGAGGCCCAATGGCGACGAAGGACCGGAGTTTGATCACCTCGCGCTTCGTGTCGATCTCGAACAGCCATGGCTTGCCGACGTGGGCTTCGGCGAGTCCTTTCTCGAGCCACTCAGGCTGGAGTCGGGCATCGAGCAATCCGACCCGGTGGGTACCTTTCGGCTGATCGAAAAAGGCGATCGCTTGCAAATGGAAAAGGCAGGGAGTGAAGGGATGTGGAAGCAGCAGTATTCGGTCTCGCCGCAGCCTCGCACGCTCGAAGAGTTTTCCGGCATGTGCCATTACCATCAAACCTCGCCCGAGTCTCACTTTACCCAGAATCGCATCTGCAGCCGCGCAACTCCTGACGGTCGGATCACACTCTCAGCAATGCAGCTTATTACGACAGTGAACGGCCAGCGTGAGGAGAGGGCGCTTAGGTCACAGGGTGAGCGGGTCTCGGTATTGCGGGAGCAGTTTGGGATTGAGCTTTAAACCCGGCAAAGCTTAGGGGTAATCCGCGCGAGATCCTCCCGGCGCCTGGAAGACGGCTGCGATCGGGATGAACGCCGAGGTAGGCGTTGTTCGCGCAGAACCGATCACTTCTTCGCCGAATAATCCTTCCAAAGATATTCGAGTGCCTCCGGGAGGATCTGGCGCAGGACAGCCCGGTCCACGTGCACGGCGTTGCGCGCAAACACGAACTGATAGTGATACGCCTTGGCCGCGAGGACCTTCGCCATATTCTCGTTGGCTAAAACCCAATCGTGCATATTGTCGCGCATCACGTTGGGATTGAAGAGATCGCGGTCGCCGACCTCCATCCAGATTCGGATCGGTTTCCTATCATGGTTGGGGATGAGATGTTCATGGAACTCCCACGCCCCATGAGGGGTCTGTGCTGCAGGAGGCCACTGCTGGTTCACAAATGTTCCCGAGAAGGCCAGCACGCGGTGATACCACTCGGGGTGATACCAGGCCATGATTAGGGCGCAGGCGCCGCCGGAACTGTAGCCCATGGTCGCGCGGCCGTCGGGATCTTGTGTGAGCTTTACGCCTGCTTTGCTCTCGACCAGCGGCAGAACTTCCTTCTCCACAAACTCTGCGTACGTACCGGACATAGTGTCGTACTCAAGACCGCGTTCGCTGCCCTGGGCATCTCCTCCACCATTCCCGATTGAGATGCCGATTATGGCGGGGAGCTTGCCTTCCGTAATTAACGCATCTAGAGCCGAGAACAACACGCGGTCGGGACCGTCAGCTCCCACCATGAACGGAGCTGTGCTTGGAGCCGAATATTGTTTGGGCACGTAAACCGCTACTTTGCGAGTATACGGCGCGGGGTGGCTGGTACTTACGATCAACTTTGCGGGATCAGCAGGATCCGGTGTTCCGAATGTGTTTGCCTCACGGGCGATACCGGGAAAGATCTTGCTGTCAGCGGAGTTCATCGTAAACTCGATGACTGTTCCGTGCAGCGTGGTATCGGCTGCCGACAACTCAGGGGCAGGAGAGTGTGTTGGCCCAGTGATGAAATTTCCGTCAACCTGAGAGGAGGGAATGGCTCCATCGGGCAACTCTCTGGCGGTTACGTAATCGTGGCTGTGCGGGTCCCGCGCGGGCAGCTCGGAGCGTTGAGCGAATGCACGAGGGAACAGCAGAATCAGGCAAACCACCGCAACTCTGGCCATCGGAGTAGGGGTCATCAGTCTTGTGATTTATGTTTCGCGTTGCATCCAGCCGGTCTGACTCGCTTCGAGCTGAAAACGCCTTACGCCGACATCGCTGCCATCGGAATAGGACTGTATTCTCGCCCGATCACAACAATTCCGGAGTCGGTAACGTGCCATCCACGCGCACGGTCGGCTTCGAGATCGTAGCCCACTTCTGCGTCGGCAGGAATGTGGACGTTTTTGTCGAGGATGGCGCGGCGCAGCTTCGCTCGGCGGCCGATGTCGCAGTTGTCCATGATGACGCAGCCCTCCACCACGGCGCCGGTATGCACGCGCACCCCACGTCCCAGGACTGATTTGCGGACCAGGCCTCCGGCGAGAATGCATCCACCGGAAACGATGCTGTCGAGAGCCTCACCGCGGCGGCCCTCTTCATCGAAGACAAACTTTGCCGGGGGATCAGGATACCCCGTACTCCGCACCGGCCACTCGCGGTTGTAGAGATTGAGTTCCGGCTTCACGTGATTCAGATCCATATTGGCTTCGTAATAGGCCTCGATTGTGCCGACGTCGCGCCAATAGGGAACCGAATCGTCAGCCTCCCCGGGGATGCGGTTGGTTTCGAAATTGTAAGCGTAGATTGGGGCTTTGCCGGCCAATTTCGGCAAGATGTCGCGGCCGAAATCATGATTGCTGCCGGCCTCCTTGGCATCTTCGTTCAACAGATCCAGTAGAGTAGCGGTCGAGAAGAGGTAATTTCCCATCGAGGCATAGACACGGCTGGTGTCTCCCGGCATTGTGGGGGCGTTCGGATTCTTCTCATGAAAGCCCATGATGCGTCCCTCGGCGGCAGTTTCGATCACTCCAAACTCCACCGCGTGATGACGGGCGACAGGAATCGCTGCGACACTGACTTCCGCGCGTTGGGTGATGTGAAAATCAATCATGCTGGCAAGATTCATGCGGTAAATGTGATCGGCGCCGAAGATCGCGACCAGGTGCGGGTCTGACTGCTCGATGAGATTGACATTCTGAAAGATCGCGTCAGCGGTCCCCTGGTACCACGATTCATTCTCCGAACGCATCTGCGCGGGCACGTTGATGATGAAGTTGTTCTTCAGCAATCCGCCGAATTGCCATCCTTCGCTCAGATGCTGCAGCAGTGACTGGCTGCGAAACTGCGTTAGCACGTAGATGGAATAGATCCCGGAATTGACGAAATTACTGAGGACGAAATCCACGATGCGGTATTTGCCGCCGAAAGGAACCGCGGGTTTGGCACGCTCGCGGGTTAGGGGATAGAGACGGGTTCCCTTGCCTCCAGCCAGCACTATGCCGAGAACTCGAATACGCGAATTTGCTGGAAAACCATCATTCTGTTGTTCGGGATTCCTGTTCTCTGGCAAGCAGCCCCCTTTCAACAGCTCTCGTTCAACATCTCCGGCAAGATGTTACCAAACTCAGCTGGTGCCGAGCCTTCCATTGAAACCTGTACATCGCGGGATAGCCTGCGTCAGAAGAGTACAGAACCATCGCGTAGCAACAGAAAAAGGGCAGATGGAGGAGTCTGCCCTGCAGATCGTTGGTTTACCGAATGGCTCTACCGGAGCGCTATTTCATGGCCGCGACGCGCGCGCTCAGGCGGGACTTGTACCGCGATGCGGTGTTCTCGTGCAGTGTGCCCTTCTGGATGGCCTTGTCGAGGGCGGTAACCGTCTTGCGATAGGTCTGCTCCGCGGCAGATTTGTCGCCCTTGGCGATGGTCTCGCGGAGATCACGCAACTGAGTGCGGAGCGTGGAGGTGTTGGCGCGGTTGCGCGTGGTGCGGCGTTCGGTTTGGCGGGCGCGCTTCAGCGCCGAAAGATGATTTGCCATGTGTGGTTCGTTACCTTCGTGTGTCCAAAGAGATATTCGGGTGCGTCCGAATTACTTATTATAGGGGAGTAACTTGCACGCGGTCAAACAGATGGCGGAAACCCAGAAGCAAGACACGCTCCAACGGCTGAAGGTTCTAATCGACTCGTCGACGCCCATTGTGGTGATAGAAACGGTCGAGGAAGTTCGCGCCGTTCGCATGGTCAGGGCTGCCTGTTCCGCCCTGAACTTGGCCGCATTCGAGTGGAGTGTGGCGACGGGACTTCTACGCTGTGGGAGCGATGTTGGCAGCCTAATCACCGGCGGAAGCTATGACTTCGCTCCTCACGGCGGCCAGGATTCCCTGGAGCAGAACGCCAAAGCTCTCTACAACAGCCGCGAACCGGCGGCGATGCTGGCCAATCTGGAAGGCATCGCAATCGAGGCGGCCTTCATTCTCAAAGATCTACACCGGCACATGGACGACCCGGTCGTGATTCGCCGCCTGCGCGACGTCGGCCAGAGATTTGCTACCAACCGTAAAACAGTGGTTTTGACCGCGCCCAAGATTGAGATCCCTCCGGAGCTTCGCAGCCTGGTGGAATTCTTCGAACTTCCCCTTCCGGACCGGCAGCGCTTGCGCCAGATCATCGACGAGACCGTGGTCCGCGTCTCGAAGACACACACTTTACAAAGAAAACTGGATAACCCAGGAATCGACCTCGTCGCGGAGAACCTGCGCGGCCTTACCGAGGAAGAAGCGGAGCGGGCCATTTCGCAAGCCCTGGTGACCCGCTACGCAGTCTGCCCGGAGATCATCACGGACGTTCTGGAAGCCAAGAAGGCCGTATTGAAGCGATCGGAGATGGTAGAGTTTGTCGAAGCTTCCGACAATATGGCGGGTGTCGGCGGGCTGCAAAATCTAAAACACTGGTTGGGGCAGCGGCGGGACGCGTGGGAGCATGCAGCCCGTGAATTCGGCCTCGAGCCTCCGCACGGAGTAATCATCCTCGGCGTGCAAGGGTGCGGCAAGTCCCTGTGTGCCCGCGCTATGGCAGGGGAATGGGAATTGCCGCTGGTGAAGTTCGATACCTCGGCGGTCTACGACAAGTACATCGGCGAGACCGAGAAGCGCATCCGCAAAGTATTTCAGGTTGCCGAAGGGCTGGCGCCGTGCGTTTTATGGATCGATGAACTGGAGAAGGTTTTCGCAGGGAGTGGTCCGGATTCTGCTTCCGCAGACGCCGGGGTTTCTTCGCGCTTGTTGGCGGCCTTTCTTTCGTGGATGCAGGATCGCAAAGCCCCGGTTTTTGTCGCCGCGACCTGCAACAACGTTACGGTTTTGCCGCCTGAGTTGATCCGAAAGGGACGCTTTGACGAACTATTCTTCGTCGACCTTCCGAACCAGGCGGAGCGCAAGCAAATCTTCTCCATCCAACTCGCCAGGCGCAAACGAACTCCCGCGGAATTCGATCTGGATCGGGTCGCCGATGCGGCAAAAGGCTACTCAGGGGCTGAGATCAACGCGGCGGTACAGGGTGCGCTGTATGCTGCTTATGCGGAGAAGAAGCAACTCACAACGCAATCGCTGATCGATGCCTTGGCGCAGACTGTACCACTCTCCATCACGCGTGCTGAAGAGATCGCGGCGTTGCGGGAATGGGCTCGCACCCGTGCCGTCCCGGCCTCCACAGCCGACGTAAGTTCCGCAAACGCCTAAGGTTTAACTCCCATTGACTCCCTTCGGATTCCCGGGGTACGCTCTTAAGGAATGGTAGTGACTTGCCCGCCGGGCATGCGCAGTTCGATTGATCCCGTCTCCAAGCAAAATCCTGTTTTGTCGATAAGCAGGTATTGGTGCATTCCGCTTTCGCCGGATTCCCACTTCAGCTCGAATCCTGCGTTCCAGCCCGCGGCGTGCATCAACGCAAAACACAAGCATGAAAAAAAGCATTGGGGTTAGTCCCAACATCGAAACATTGTTTGGCACCCGGGACGAGAATGTACGGCTCCTGGAAGACGGCCTGAACGTCACCATTAACTTACGCGCGAACGCGATTGAGCTCGAGGGCGCGGCGCGCGATGTGGCTCGTGCCGAGCAGGTCTTCACCGATTACGAGACCTTGCTGCGCTCCGGTTACACGTTCAACAACGGCGACCTGAACAGCATGTTGCGCGTGCTGACGTCGGATCCGAATTCCACCTTGCGGGGGCTGGCGGACGCGGGCAAACAGCGCTCGTTCGGGCGCCGCTCCGTTCAGCCCAAGAGCAGCAATCAGCGCCGCTATCTGGAAGCCATCGAAAAGCACGACATGGTCTTCGGCATTGGCCCTGCGGTAACGGGGAAGACGTATTTGGCCGTAGCCATGGCAATCTCAGCCCTGCTGGCGAAGCGCGTGAACCGAATCATCCTGGCGCGGCCGGCGGTCGAGGCCGGAGAGCGCCTCGGTTTTCTGCCGGGAACGCTACAGGACAAGATCGATCCCTATCTTCGTCCGCTATACGACGCGTTGTACGACATGCTTGATCCCGAGAAGGTCGACCGATACCTCGAGAAAAATGTCATCGAGATTGCGCCCATCGCTTTTATGCGGGGCCGGACACTGAACGATTCGTTCGTGATTCTGGACGAGGCGCAGAACACGACCTCGGAACAGATGAAGATGTTCGTGACGCGTCTGGGATTCAACTCCAAGGCCGTGATCACCGGAGATATAACGCAGATCGACCTTCCGAATGCTCGCCGCAGCGGATTGCTGGAGGCTATCGAAGTTCTCAAACGTGTGGACGGGCTAGCGTTTGTGCACTTCGATGAAGGTGACGTCGTTCGCCATCACCTGGTACAGCGGATCGTCCGGGCATACGACGAGCACAAGACCCGGGTTGCTGAACAGATGCTGCTGCTCGGCGAACCGAAGAGCGTCGAGCCGCAGAGTACTGCCGAGAAAGCAGGCAACGCTCCGACGCAGGAGAAATCTTCGTCCGCCGAAGCAGGGGAGTAGAAAAATCGGGACATTATGGAGGGCTGCGGCATCGGCCCTCCTGTTTACTTTTTGGGCAACGGCGAGGTTGCCGCAATGATCATCCTTGAGAACAGGGTTAAGGGACTCACCGCGGAGACGCTTCGCCGCTTTGTGCTTCGTGCCCGGCGAGCAGTCCGCCTATCGGGAAACGTGAATGTCCTGCTGACCGATAACGCCGAAATGCGTTCGCTCAACACTCGATTTCGAAAAAAGAACAAGCCTACAGACGTTCTGTCGTTTCCCGCAGAGTCTGTGCTGGACCGAAATGGAAAACGGGTGTTCGCCGGCGAGATCGCCATTTCCACGGAAGTTGCCTGCAGAAGCGCGGCCAAGCTCGGTCATTCTCCCGCGGTGGAAGTGAAGGTATTAGTGCTGCACGGGATTCTGCATCTGGCAGGCTTTGATCATGAGCGCGATAATGGGCATATGGCGCGGAAAGAAGCGACCCTGCGCAGATTGCTGGGCCTGCCTTCATCCCTGACTGAACGTGGCCAGCCTCATCAGCGCGTGCCGGCAAAGCCTGGCGGCCGATTCCGTTTGAGGAAGGCGCGGAGGACGGCATGATTCTTTCCGTCATCGGCGTGCTGATCCTCCTGGTCGGACTACTCACGCTGGTTTCCTACGTCGACCGCGTCTATCAGGAGGCAGGAAAATTTCTCTCCCGTGAGTTTCAGGACAACGTCGACGTATTCGAGCAGAAGATCGAACCGAAATTAGGAGTGGCACGAAGCCGGGCGGCTCTCTCCATGGCTGTCCTGGAACAGCTAACCACGGCGGCTATCGCGGTTCTCATCGGCTATCTCTTGTTTCGCGAGCCCAACTGGAGCGTCTACGAGGTCGCACAAGCTGCCTTCGGACTGCTGGTAATCATCGTTCTATGCAATCGCTTCCTGCCTTTTGTGTTTTTCTCTCGTACCAAAGGCGAATGGCTGATCCGGTGGACGTTTCTGGTCAAGGCGCTCATCTACTTCGCGATGCCGGTGACGATCGTGCTGGGCTTCCTGCAGTCGGTCGCGACGCTGACGCGCGAGAATACTGCCGAAGAACCGGAGACCGCTGCTGAAGCGGTCGATGCGCTGATCGAGGCCGGTCAGGAAGAGGGCATCATTCAGGAAGGGGATCGGGATCTGATCCAGTCGGTCGTGGAGTTTAGTGGCAAAACGGTGCGCGAAGCGATGAAGCCCCGTCCGGCGATGTTCGGCGTGCCGACGAACACGACGGTCGAAGAGTTCATCGACATGCTGCGTGCCAAGCACTACTCGCGCGTGCCGGTGTACGAGGGCAGTATCCACAACATCAAAGGAATTGTTTATACCCAGGACGTGTTGCAAGTCCCCGACAGCGAAGCGCACGTGCGCACTGTGGGCAGCATCATGCGGCGCGATGTTTACTTCGTGCCCGAAAGTAAACTGGGAAGCGATCTGCTGCGCGAGATGCAAAAGCAGAATGTCCGAATGGCGATCGTCGTTGATGAGTACGGCGGCGTCGCGGGCTTAGTTACGATCGAAGACCTGGTGGAAGAGATCGTGGGCGAGATCCGTGACGAGCGAGACAAACCAGAGATCGTGCGTGACGGCGACCGTGGTTTCATCGTTTCCGGAAGCATGGATGTGGATCGTCTCAACGAATTGTTCGGGACCAAGCCGGAAGGCAAAGACTCGGCGACCATTGCGGGATTGGTCAGCGAACTCGCCGGCAGAATTCCGCGCCGGGGCGAAGTGGTAGAGGATGACGGCCTGCGCTTTGAGGTGTTGGATTCTACCGATCGCAAGGTCGAGCGCGTGCGAGTAAGTGCAGTGCAGCCGCGGCAGTTAAAACTGATTTAGTCGGCTTCTGGGGTTCGGCTTCCGGGCTTCCGCTCAATTTTGGATCTGGAGAGTCGAAAACCGAAAGCCGGGAGCCGATTTCATGCCTTTCCGTTCCGGATTCGTCTGCATCCTTGGCCGGCCAAACGCCGGGAAATCTACTTTGCTCAACGCGCTGGTCGGCGAAAAACTGGCCATCATTTCTCCGAAGCCCCAGACGACCCGCAACCGCATTCAGGGTGTAGTCCATATCCCCCAACGCAAAGGCAAAGACGGTGGCCAGATTGTGCTGATCGATACTCCGGGCGTGCACAGGCCCGACGGCTCTCTGGGACGCAAGATGATGGTCGAGGTGCGAGAAGCGCTGGAAGGCTGCGATCTGGTGCTGTTGATCGTGGATGTCACGCACAAGCTCGATGATCGCGACAAGTTCGCGCTGGACATGCTGAGGCAGTCGAAGGCGAAAGCATTTCTTCTCCTGAATAAAGTCGATTTGATTCCCGAGAAATCGAAGCTGCTGCCCCTGATTGACGAATATCGCAAGCTCCATGAATTCGCCGAGGTGATCCCGATCTCTGCATTGAAGCGCAGGGGGCTCGACGATCTGTTGAAAACGATCCTGTCGGCTCTTCCACCCGGTCCAGCGTATTTTGCCGAGGACCAGATTACCGATCAGCCGGCGCGTTTCGTGGCCGCGGAGATCATTCGCGAGCAGGTGCTCTGGAATACGAGCGAAGAAATTCCTTATGCCACGGCCGTGATCGTGGACAGCTTCGAGGAAGGAAACCGGCTGACGCGCATTGCTGCGACCATCTACTGTGAGCGGGAGGGACAGAAAGGAATCCTCGTGGGAAAAGGTGGGCGGATGCTACAGAAGATCGGCACCGCCGCCCGTCTGCAGATGGAGCGCACGCTCGGAAGGAAGGTTTTTCTCGAACTCTATGTGAAAGCCGAACCAGGTTGGCGCGACTCCCGGAGGTTTATCGAAGAACTGGATTGGCGCCGACAACTCGAACTTCGCATGCTCGAACAGCGGTCCGAAGAACGAACCAGTAGAAGTCCACACTAACGATCAGGTTGTGTTATCCGAAGAGCCCAGCCCGGTTATTGATCAGGGCGCCAGATTCCCGCTAGAATTAATTGGCAGGGCGCAGCCGGGCAGGTAGAACAAGAGAGCCTATAACGATGCCAGTTGGGGATTCCGCCGAAGGACAGTTCCCGGAGTGCGACTTCGATCCTGACAAGTTAAGTCTGCGTGTGCGTGTCACGCTCGCCGCCGACCGCAAGGCGGTAGATCCGGTTGTCGAGCAGGTGATGGCCGCAGTCCGCGACGCCAAATGCGTCAATGGGAAGGCAGATGCCATTGAGCTTGCGCTGCAGGAGGCGCTGGCGAATGCGGTGGTTCACGGTGCCAAGGAAGATCCCAGCAAGGTTGTGGAATGCATCGTGGCCTGCGATGAACAGCGCGGCGTGCTCATCATCGTACGCGATCCCGGCGAAGGGTTTGATCCCAAAGCCATTCCGGCCTGCACGGTCGGCGAGAACCTGTACTCCAACCATGGTCGCGGAATCTTCCTGATCAATCAGCTGATGGATGAGGTGCAGTTCCGGAAGAATGGAACTGAGATTCACATGGTGAAGCGGAGCTGACGAAACCCTCAGTTGACTACTCTTTTGCTCTTCTTGAGGCTATACAACCGGCTAGTGGAAGATGAGTTCGCAGGGCGGATAGCTGAGCGTATGGTCTGACTTCTCCACCCATACCTGCGCGTGTTCGGTGCGGTCATTCACAATCACGTCAACCAGAACTCCGCTGCTCGGCCCGGGACAGGTGCTGGCGCCGTTCACTTTCACGGTTTTGATCGTGCCCCATTCCCCTCCTGGTCCCCAATCGCGATAGAACTCGTTGAATGGATAGTTCGAATGCTTGCCGGGATTCTGCGGCCAGTTCGGATCGTGCATCCAGATGCCGTAAGCCGTCTTGAAGTCCTGCTTCTGCAGCGCGTCAAAAAACTTTCCCACCGTGTGTTCTTCGGGCACGTAGCGGAACCACCAGCCAAGAAGCCCGACAATGACAACGACGGTAATGATCAGGATCAGGCGTTTCCGTTTTCGTGATTCTTTTTCCGGATTGAATTCCTTCGCGTCCAGCAGCGTCATACCTCCCTAGCATAATGGACACGGAGGCGAAGTTAAAAGTTCCCAGCGGAAAAGTGGTAAAAGACCGTGAACAGAGAGGACTCGGGGCAACACTGAGGTAGCATCAGGAATTCACTGCGTGGGTCTCCAGCGAAGCACCGGCTTGCGCGCCGCGGTGGTTTCGTCGAGCCGCGAGACTCGCGTGGTGTGCGGCGCGTCCAACACCGTCTGCGGATCTTCCTCGACCTCTTGCGCAATCGACTTCATGGCCTCTACGAACAGATCCATCTCTTCCTTCGATTCGCTTTCCGTAGGCTCGATCATCAGGGCTCCCGGCACGATCAAGGGAAACGCTGTGGTATATGGGTGGAATCCGTAATCGATGAGGCGTTTCGCGATATCCATGGTGCGCACGCTTTTTTTCGCCTGCAGCTTATCGCTGAAAACGACCTCGTGCATCGTTGGCGTCGAATAGGGCAGATCGTATGTGCCCTCGAGTCCTTTACGGATGTAGTTCGCGTTGAGCACGGCGTCTTCGGTGGTCTGGCGGAGACCATCGGGGCCATTGGCCTGGATGTAAGCCAGGGCGCGGACGAACATCCCAAAGTTGCCATAAAAGGCCCGCACGCGCCCGACGGTCTGCGGGCGATTGTAGTCGAAACCCAGCGTCCCATCCGAGTGGGTGATGACCAGCGGCTTCGGCAGAAACGGCTCCAGAATTTTCTTGATCGCCACCGGCCCGGAGCCCGGGCCACCGCCGCCGTGAGGCGTGGAGAATGTCTTGTGCAGATTCAAGTGCATGACGTCCACACCGAAGTCGCCGGGGCGCACTTTCCCCACCAGCGCGTTCATGTTGGCGCCGTCCATATAGAGCAGGCCGCCCTTGGCATGGAGAACATCGGCGATCTTGTGGATGTCCTGCTCGAACACGCCCAGCGTATTGGGGTTGGTCAGCATCAGCGCCGCAACGTCTTCATTCATCTGTGCTTCCAGCGAGCTGATGTCGACCATGCCGCGCCAATCGGATTTCAGATTCTCGACTCCATAGCCCACCATCGCCGCAGTGGCGGGATTTGTTCCATGAGCCGAGTCTGGAATCAGGATCTTCTTGCGCGCGTTTCCCTTGGATTCGTGATACGCGCGGACCATGAGCAACCCGGTCATCTCACCGTGAGCACCGGCGGCAGGTTGGAGAGTGATCGCATCCATACCGGTGATCTCGATCAGGCATTCACTGAGTGTCTTGATGATGCGGAGAGCGCCTTGAGAAATCTTCTCGGGCTGGTAGGGGTGTCCGTTGGCGATGCCTTCCACTCGAGCGACGGCTTCGTTCACTCGTGGGTTGTACTTCATGGTGCACGAGCCGAGCGGGTACATGCCGAGATCGATCGCATAGTTCCAGGTCGAAAGACGCGTGAAGTGGCGAATGATTTCGATCTCGCTGACTTCCGGCATCGTGCCCAGGTCTTTTCTTTCCGCCGCCCCGAGGAGCTTGGCCGTGTCCACCTCGGGAACGTCGAGCGGTGGCAACTTCCAGGCGGCCTTGCCGGGCGAGGACTTTTCGAAGATCAGTCCTTCGTTCTGGTTGACGTGACGCGTGGCTTTGGGGGTGGGATGCTTCATCGCGCCATCTCCTCGACTTCTTCCTTAGCCGATCGCACCGACCGCTCGCTTTCCGCAATCAGTCCCGCAGCCGTATCGATTGCGCTGCGCGTGGTCACTTCCGTGCAGCACCAGAGAGCTGCGTTCCCTAGCTCGGCAAAGAACTTCCGTAATGGCAGTCCGCCAACGATCTTGTGTCCGAGCAGGCGGCTGTTCACGGCATAGGGGTCTTCACTGGTCTGGACAACGAATTCGTTGAAGCGCGGAGAGTTCGCAAACAGCACGGTCCCATGCTTGCCGAATTGGTTCGCAGCATACGCGGTCTTGGCCAGATTCTGCTTCGCCAGTTCCTTCAAACCCACTTTGCCGTACACGGTCATGAAGATGTTGACCATCAGCGCGACAAGAGCCTGATTGGTGCAGATGTTCGAGGTGGCCTTCTCGCGGCGGATGTGCTGCTCGCGCGTGGCAAGCGTGAGCACGAACCCGCGTTTCCCTTGCCTGTCGATGGTTTGCCCGACCAAACGTCCAGGCATCTGGCGGACATACTTTTCGCGGGTAGCGATCACGCCGCAGTAAGGGCCCCCGAAGCCGAGGGGCACACCGAACGATTGCGCTTCCATAGCGATAATGTCGGCCTGCCGCGGCGGCTCGATGATGCCGAGCGACACGGCTTCGGCGATCGACACAACCAGCATCGCCCCATGCTGGTGTGCGATTTCGGCGATCGCATCCACGTCTTCAATAGTCCCGAAGAAGTTCGGGGACTGGATCAATACGCAGGCCGTATCCGAGTTGATCGACTGCTCCAGATCTTTCAGGTTGATGCGGCCGTTGTCCCCGAAACCGATTGTCGTGAGCGGCATGCCCTGATGCGTCGCATAGGTTGCCAAAACCTCGCGGTATTCAGGATGCAGGTTGCGCGCGATGATCACGGAATGACGTCCTGTGAGCCGAACCGCCATCATCGCCGCTTCAGCCGCGCCGGTCGAACCGTCGTACATGGAAGCGTTCGCGACCTCCATCCCGGTCAACTCGCAGATCATCGTCTGGAATTCAAATATCGATTGCAGCGTGCCCTGAGAGATCTCGGCCTGATACGGGGTGTATGCGGTAAGGAATTCACCGCGCGAGATAAGGCTGTCAATGATTACGGGGCGGTAGTGGAAATAGGCGCCGGCGCCGAGAAAGCTGCAGTAACCGTCGCCGTTTTCGCGCGAGCGCTGGCGAAAGAAGTCCACGATCTCGGACTCCGCCATCTGTCGCGGAATATTCAGCTCGCGGTTCAGACGATATTCAGCCGGAATGGGAGCAAACAGGTCGTCGACCGAGCGCACGCCGATGGCTTTCAGCATGGCCTCGCGGTTAGCGGGAGATTTGGGCAAGTAGCGCATAGAAGTTATATAGATGTCTGGCAGCCTGCGTTGGATTGTGCGGGCGAAATGGGTTGAACGTTGGGCAACACCGGCCGGGACTTCCGATTGCCGATTTGCGATTGCCGAGGGAAAACCGGCTTTCGACTTCTCAACTCAGTTGGCACTCGAAAATCGGGTATCGGTATGCTCAATGTCCTGCTTCTTCTGCTACGAATTTCTCGTAGTCGGCGGCGGAGAGAAGGCCGTCAAGTTCGCCGGGATTTTTCAACGTCATCTTCAGCATCCAGGAGCCGTGGGCGTCTTTGTTGACCTTCTCCGGCGACGTCGCCAGATCAGTATTCACTTCCGTCACAGTACCGGTGGCCGGCGCAAAAAGGTCAGACACGGCCTTGACCGACTCCACCGTGCCAAACGTTTTTCCCGCCGTGAGTTCGGCCCCGACTTTCGGCGTTTCGACAAAGACGATGTCTCCGAGTGATTCCTGCGCGTAGTCGGTGATGCCGACCGTGGCTGCATTGCCGTTGACCTGAATCCATTCGTGCTCTTTGGTGTACTTGCGATCTGCGGGATAGGGCATAAAGCTTCTAACTCCTGGCTGTTCACTTTCCAGCTAACTTCTGTGAACCCCTGTATTCTCTGTGGTTAGGCCTTTTTTGGGCGCCTATAAAATGGCGTCGGTACCACCACCGCTCCTACGCCTTGACCTCTGATTTCGACTTTAACTTTTGTGCCTACGACTGAGTGCTCTGCGGGCACGTACGCGAGCGCAATGTTCTTCTTCAGGAACGGGGCAGGCGATCCACTGGTCACGTAACCAATCTCGCGACCTGACTCGTCCTGCACCTTATAGTCGTCACGCGCGATTCCGCGCTCGACCATTTCGAGTCCCACCAACGTGCGCTTAACGCCGGCGGCCTTCGTCTTTTCGAGGGCTTCGCGGCCAACCAACTCAGTCTTCTCCATCTTGCAGAAGCGGTCGAGGCCGGCTTCCCAGACATTGATCGTATCGGAGATTTCGTGGCCATAGAGCGGCAGCCTGCCTTCGAGTCGAAGTGTATTGCGGGCACCTAAGCCGCACGGGAGCACGCCAAATTGTTTGCCCGCGGCAAGGACATCGTTCCACACTCGCGCGCTCGTTTGTTCATCGGCGGGAATATAAATCTCGAATCCGTCTTCCGCGGTATAGCCCGTGCGTCCCATCAGGATATTGGGCAGTCCGCACAGCTTCCCACGCGTGGCCCAGTAGAACTTCACATTGCTCAGATCGGCATCGGTCAGCTTTTGCAGAAGATTGACCGCCTTCGGCCCCTGGATAGCGATCTGCGTGAAAGCATCGGAGAGGTTCTCGACCTTGCAATCAAACTGGGGGGTATTGTCGCGCACCCAGTTGAAATCCTTTTCGCGAGTTCCGGCATTGATGACCAGCAGGTATTCGTCTTCGGCCAGGCGATGAACAATGACATCGTCGACAAACGTCCCCTGCGGGTAGAGGAGCGCCGAGTACTGCGCTTGGCCGATCGCAAGCTTCGAGGCGTCGTTCATCGAAATGTGCTGAACGGCGGCGAGCGCTTCCGGGCCGGCCAGACGAATATCGCCCATGTGGCTGACGTCAAAAATCCCGACGCCGGTCCGGACAGCCATGTGCTCATTCACGATTCCGCAACCGACCGAGGCGGGGTATTCGACCGGCATATCCCAGCCGTTAAACTCCACCATCTTCGCGCCCATCTGGCGATGGACGGCATTCAGCGCAGTTTTGCGGATGGCGGGCGCCTGAACCGACGACAAATCAAACCTCAATCAGCGTGGCAGTGGCTGGCTGCCGGGATGGTGTGACTGATTACCGTAACACGCGCTTTTTCGGCGGGTCAAACCGAGCAAGGACTCACCACAGAGGGCACAGAGGAACACAGAGAAGCTCATCTCGTAGTGCGATCCAGCCATTTCTCGACCTGCACCGGCCGCCACTCGTCGAGGGCGCGCAGTAATTCGGATGGTGTGTCGTGCGCAAGAACCAGCGCTCGATTCTGCGGCTTCAGGAATCGCTGCTCGACAGCATGATCCAGCATCGCCAGCAACGGCGTGTAATATGCGAGCACATTGACGATACCGCACGGTTTTTCATGCAGCCCGAGTTGGCTCCACGTCAGCACTTCGCAGAACTCTTCCAAAGTCCCGAATCCGCCGGGCAGGGCGATAAACGCGTCCGACAGATCGGCCATCAGGGCTTTGCGCTCATGCATGGATCGGACCAGGTGAAGCTTGGTGAGGCCTTTGTGCGCGATCTCGCGCGTCATCAGGTGCTCGGGAATGACCCCGACCGCCTCGCCGCCCGCTCTCAGGACTGCATCGGCAATAGCACCCATCAGACCGACATTGCCACCGCCATAGACCAGGCCAATGTTCCGGCGGGTCAGCTCGGTTCCTAATTCCTCTGCGCAGGCGCGATATTCCGGCCGGCTTCCGAAACTGGAGCCGCAGAACACGCAAATTCTCTTCATCGCTTGATTCTCAGTCGGATGGAGGTGGAAAACTGGTCTCATCGTCCGAACTGAACGGTAACATGCGAGCCGGCTGGGACATGAGACCCGGCCACGGGGTTTTGCTGGCGAGCAACGCCGCTGCCGACGGCCTCCAGCTCGAGGCCGGCATCCTGCGCAGTTTCTACTGCGCCGCGAAATGTCTTGCCGACAAATGACGGCACTTCGATCCCGCCCTGCTCCACATCCAGAACAACGGTGCCGCTCGTCGGGAGTTTGTCCTCTGCCGCAGGCGGCACGGGTTGCATCGGCTGAACGCTTACGGGAATGGACTCGCGCGCTGAGGCCTGAACTACTGGTAGAGCGGCCGCAGCCGGTCCGGAAGCAGGCGTCCGAGACGGAACGGCTGGCTTGGCGGTTTCATTCACTTCAGCAGTTTCGAGCGGCTCGCCGGGATGATCGGGAGTGTCATCGGCCAAGTCCGCATCCGGGATTTTGGATTCTGCCATCAGCAGCTGATGTTTCGGCGCAAGTTGCAGATCGTGGGGTACGTGCAGATATTCCAGAACCTGCTGCGCGATGCGATGGAACACGGGTGCAGAAACCTGCCCACCCTGGTGTAGACCCACCGCGGAATCAAGAATCACCGTGACCACGATCTGCGGATTATTGAGCGGAGCGAATCCGGCGAAGGTTGCGATGTATTTGGTTTTCGAGTACGCCCCCGTCGAAGGATCGACTTTCTGCCCCGTACCCGTCTTTCCAGCAGAAGTATAGCCCTCCAATATGGCCTTTCGGCCGGTTCCCTCCAGTACGACCTTCTGCATCATCGAACGCATCTCGGCGGCGGTGAAGGACGAAATCACGCGACGCGATGCTGCGGGATGGAAGGTCACGGTCTGCAAAGCTCCTTGGGGCGGTGCTGTTCCTGCCACAATCCGCGGAGCCACATAAATCCCGTCATTTGCGATGGTTGAGATCAGCCCCGCAACCTGGAGTGGCGACACGCCGATTTCTTGCCCGATCGAGATGGCTGCAATCGAAACCTTCGACCAGCGGCTGGGCGGCTTCGTGATCCCGCGCGTCTCGCCGGGCAATTCGATACCGGTCTGTTGTCCGAAGCCGAAAGCGCGAATGTATCGGTAATAACGCTCTTCACCCAGCCGCAACGCGATCTTGATCGCGCCTACGTTGCTCGAATGCGCGAGCACGCCCGAAACCGGCAGCAAGCCGTGCTTCTCGGCGTCGCGGATTCGCATGCCGTTGAAGACGATCGATCCCATCTGACAGTCGAAGATCTCGTCGGGATTCGTCACCTTCTCTTCGAGCGCGGCGGAAATTGTAACCACCTTGAAGGCGGAACCCGGCTCGTAGACGTAGCTCACCGCGCGGTTGGTCAGCGTTTCTGGCGTGATCTGCTTGCGCAGATTGGGATTGAACGTCGGACGGTTCGCAAGCGCGAGGATTTCGCCGGTGTGTGGATTCTCAACGATAACCGTGCCGGCAATCGCCTGCGTGTCATGAATTGCCTGTTCCAGCTCTTTCTCGGCGATGTACTGAATGTTCTTGTCGAGCGTCAGGACGAGGTTGTCGCCGGGGTCAGGCTGAGTCTCGACGTCGGAAAACCATTGCTTGCGCGCATCCACCGAGATGAACATCTTGCCGGCCTTGCCGCGAAGCTGTTCGTCGAACTCGTGCTCGATGCCGCTCAGTCCGGTGTCTTCCATCCCTACTGACCCGAGCACTTGCGCCGCCAGGTCGCGGGCGGGATAAAAGCGCTTCGGTTCTTTCTGGAAGTGAATGCCTTGCAGTTTGAGCGAGTGGATACGCTGGATCGTTTCATCATCGGCTTTGCGCGCGACCCAGCAGAATGTCTTGTGCGCGCGGCAATCCGCGAGGACCACGTTGTAGTCGTCACCTGTGATGCGGGTGATGAGGTGGACGGCGGTTGCGAGGTCCTTCACCTCGCTAGGAACGGCAAACGCGGAGTCGACCATCACCGACATCGCAAGTTCGCGTCCGGCCCGGTCATAGATGACGCCGCGCTTGGCGGCCACTGGTATGGCACGTTGCTGCTGATGCCCGGCCTGCTTGACGAACTTGCCGTAACTGAAGACCTGCAAATAAATCAGCCGGGCGCAGATCACGACGCACCAGAACAGCATGAACGCGCCGAGCAGGTACAGGCGGGAATTTTTCGAGAGCTTCGAATCAGTGATTCCCATGGGAGCCTGCCATCCTGAGCGGGGTGCGCGGGTAAGCGAAGTGAAACGACATACGAAGTCGAGGCAGCCTTGAGGCCGACTGCAAAGCCGACGACAGGCAAGCCGAGCTTCGCTCGGCGGGCGGACCAATGGGTCCACCCCTACACAAAACCTATTGCGCTACCACCACGACTGGCGCGTTGCTGGCCATGACCGGGCCTTGGGTGTCCGATCCGCTTCCTTCCATGCGGATCACCTGTCCTGGTTCTGGGGGAACCAGGCCCATCCGGCGGGCCAATAAATCGATTCTTTCAGGATCGCGCAACGAAGCATCCTCGAGACGCAGTGCGTGATTCATCTCAGTAATGCTCGCCAGTTCGCGCTTGGCCGATTCGATCTGGTATCCGTACTCGATGGCCTTGAAATGTTGCCACGCATAGGTGAACACGAGCAGGAACAGGACAGCCATCGCGGTGCAGAACTGTTTCATCTCGCGCGTGCGCCGTGGATCTTCGACCTTCACCAGGCGCGAATTGTCGATCGCCTTCGAGAAGTAGATTTCCGGCGTTCCTGTCCACAACGAGCGACGCTCGGCCGCTGGAATCGCACCACGAATTGTCGCCGCCGCTGCCGCCATTTATGCCGCCCCCTGGTAGACCCGGTTACCGTCTTCGATGGGAACCTGCATCGTGAAGATTTCGTGCAGTTCCTCTTTTATTTGCTGCTCGGCCGAATGGCTGACCCGCGCGGCCGTCTTCATCAAATCGTTAATCAGTGTGCCCGTGTACATTGCTGCAACCTCGAATTGGATTCCTACCACGGAACCCGCTACTGCAGCTTTCCGCCATCAGCTGTCCGCTCTCAGCGACTTTTGCGGATCTTTGTCCGCTTCAAACCTGATCTTTATCTTTGGCCCGGCACCGCCATCACAGCTAAATGCCGGGGCTCCGGCAGGTTTTCCGGAGCGAAACTTTAATGGCCGGCTGCCGCTATCCGGCTTCGGCTTCCGCCTAGCTCTCGCCCGGAAGCCGGATGCCGAGAGCCGAAAGCTCGTTCTAAACTCTTTCCGCTGCCCGTAATTTCGCGCTGCGGGCCCGCGGGTTACGATCGCTCTCCTCTTCCGATGCCGTTACCGGCTTTTTCGTCAGGATGCGGTAGCGCATCTCCTGACTGCCCTCGCGGAACGCATCCTTTACGATGCGGTCTTCCAGCGAGTGAAAACTGATGACCACGATCCGTCCGCCCCCTTTCAGCAACTTGGGCGCTGCGCCCAGCATCGCTTTCAGATCATCCAGTTCACGGTTTACGAAGATTCGAAGAGCCTGAAAGGTGCGCGTCGCGGGATGAATCCTCCGTTCCGCCTGATTCATTGGCCGGGCCGCGGCTGATATCACTTCCGCAAGATGTGCGGTATTGCGTATCGGCCGCGACCGGCAAATGGCTCTGGCGATTCTCCGCGACCTCCTTT
>Ga0126373_10000414_pt1 | contig 28280 bp, 18 predicted proteins | sample PanSoiMetPlot_11_FD_92545 | JGI IMG/M metagenome (GOLD analysis project Ga0126373, IMG submission 92545) | Tropical forest soil microbial communities from Panama - MetaG Plot_11 | ecosystem: Environmental > Terrestrial > Soil > Tropical forest > Bulk soil | place: Panama | collected 2016-02-17 | reverse complement strand
GGGGACATCAACAAGGCTGCCAATGCTTTCATTGGAGGCTGGCAAGTTTCAGGCGTAACCACTTTCCAGAGTGGCTTTCCGTACTCAATCGCAGCTACCGATACGAATAGTTTGCTGGGAACCTTCTTCCAGCGTGCAAATAAGACTTGTGATCCGAACAGCGGGTTCACCAAGAGCGTAAACGAATGGTTCAACACATCTTGCTTTGTTAATCCACCCGCCGGGGTTTACGGTACAACATCACGCAACTTCTTGATCGGGCCGGGCATCAACAACTGGGATATGGGTCTGGCCAAGAACTTCGCTTTCACAGAAAGAGTGGGTTTCCAGTTGCGCGTCGACACCTTCAATACTTTCAACCACACACAGTTTGCGCTCCCTCCGGGGGGCTTGATCGGCTTCGGTAGCGGCGGCGGCACAAACCCCGGCAGCACTTTGGGCAGCCCGACCTTCGGCAAGATTACTAGCGCTGCCCCGGGCAGAATTGTGCAACTAAGCGGCAAGATCACATTTTGACCACACTATGCAGTCACCAACGACCCGCCAGATCACCCCCTGGCGGGTCGTCTTTTTGACTCGACTCCCGAGTGAGGGAGCACACAGCTGATAAACGCGGCCGTCTGGCTGCGCACTTTTGTTTCTCCTGGAGTACACTCGCACTGTGAACTGGCTTATAAGGCTGTCGGTCATTAGTCTGGGGAATCTGTGTCTGCTTCTACAGCTCTCGAGCGCCCAAGATTCCGCGCTCGACCAGCAGTACGAGGCGGCCCAGCGAGCCCTCACAGGTGGCAACTATCCGGAGGCGCAACGAGCGTTCGAGCAACTTGCGCGGGCACATCCCGAGATTGCCGAAATCCATGCCAACCTGGGACTGATCTATTTTGAGGAACGAAAATTCGACCTGGCCGTCCCAGAATTACGTCATGCTCTGAAGCTGAAACCGGGTCTTGCGAATTCGGCCACCATCCTCGCTATGTCACTTTCTGAAATTGGCCGCTATGAGGAAGCCCTGCCGGGACTGGAGAAGGGCTTTCGGTCCACGGATCCAGAAATGAGGCGCATGTGCGGACTTCAGCTCGAAAGGGCCTACACGGGCCTGCTGCAGAATCGCAAAGCTGTCGAGACTGCTCTTGAGATGAACCGGTTATATCCAAACGATCCCGAGGTCCTGTACCACAATGGCAAAATCTTTGGAAACTTCGCATTCCTATCCATGCAGAAATTGTCTCAGGTTGCGCCCGACTCTGTCTGGACACATGAGGCAGCGGCTGAGGCATACGAGAGCGAGGGTTCGTACAGCTCTGCCATCGGCGAGTACCACACGGTCTTAGCCATAGAGCCCCGGCGGCCCGGGATCCACTACCGACTGGGGCGAACAGTCCTGGCCCGTTCCCGAGAAACTGCCTCTGCCGAAGACCTAAGCGCGGCCGTTGAGGAATTTGAGCGGGAACTCACACTCGATCCGCTAAATGCGAATTCTGCTTATGAACTTGCCGAGATTCACCGCAAGGCCGGAGAATTCGAAGATGCGCAAAAGGGTTTTGAACTGGCGCTCAAGAATTATCCTGATTTTGAGGAGGCTCACCTGGGACTCGCCGCAGTCCTACTTTCTCTTAACAAGCCCGATTTAGCCCTAACCCACTTGCAAAAGGCAATTTCTCTGAATCGTGAGAACGAAGTTTCCTGGTATCGTCTGTCGAAGGTTGAACGCATTTTAGGAAATGCCGCTGAGCAGCAGAAAGCTATGGCGGAATTCCAACGGCTTCATTCGAAGAAAACGAACGAGACCGAATCGGGCAAGAAGTTATTCTCCCCTGACGAAGTCACCAAACAAGATATAGACCCCAATGCGCCAAACTGATAGCCAGTAGATTACGGCTTCTAGGCGACAAACGCCGCGCTAGGGGAATGTGACTACAGCTACAGCATAGCCATTGAGCTTAGTTACGTCAGTGGCTAGCTTCGTAGTTGCAGGTGGCTGAAACCCGGTGGCCTGGTCCACGTACTCAAGCTGGCCACCGTTAGCCCCCGGAATGATGACATCGAACGTGCGATCCCGTTTATTAACTAGCAGCAAGTGCTTCTTGCCGCCTCGCGCCACGAATGCCAGCGAATAGACGTAGGGATTTGGCGGCTCTGACTCGACGAGTTTGTCCCCTGGGCCAATGTTGTCGTGAAGCAGCTTGAGCACCCAGAACCGGGCATTAGGCTTGCCGTTGTTCCAGTCGACCATGGACACGCTGGGAAACTGCGTGGGATAACCAACCAGTTGCGATTCACCCGCGACATCAATGCCGATCTTGGTCAGCTCGCCGAAGATGTACGCGTACATCGCGCCAGCCAGATTCCAGTAAGAGTTCGGGATCGGTTGGGCGACCTGGCCCGGCGCTGCCTGGGCGATGTCGTCAGCGGAAATCACTCCCAGTTCATCGATCGTTGTCTTTGTCTCTGGTGAGAGTCGCTTTCGAATGGCTTCTACATAGCGAACCGCCTTGAGAAACCCTTCGGCTTGGTCAAAGTAGGTAAACTGCTCAACCTCTGGTGTTTGGTCGGGCGTTGGCACCGCATAGAAATGGTAGGAGATGAAATCGAGGGGCACGCCTGGTTTGTGATTTTTGTGGTCGAGGAAATACTCGAAGTAGTGAGGCTCGACAGTCATGGCCAGAGCGAGGCCCACGAACTTTGTGTTCGGCTGAACTTTCTTCATGGCGAGCACAACCTCATCGTAAAGCCGCGTGTACGTTTCGGCGTCAATGTGGTGCTCGAAATCTACTTCGTTCAGGACTTCCCAGTAGGGGATCGCGTAGTGGTAGCCGGACTCATGGCGCTTGCCGAACTCATCGGTGAAGCCGCCTTGCGTGTACCACGAGAGCAGCCTGGCGTAATAACCGGCAACCTCTTGCATGCTGGGGTCGCGCAGTTCGGTTCCTTTTTCATAGTCCCAAGTGACCTGGTTCGGGTCCGCGGGGTAGCGCACCGGTTTGTCGGTCCTATACATCCACTGGGGAATGGTGCTGAAGTTGAGGATCACCGCGTGATCTTTGGTGGCTTCCAGAAAATCGATCGTCATCGGGTCAATCACGGAGAAATCCCAAGAGGTTTTGCCATCTTTGGGGGGTTCTAGTTCGGCAACTCCCAGCTTGGGATACGGCAGCCATGGTACATAACGCACATAGTCCGCCCCAAGGTCATGCAGCGCCTTGTAGGCTCCATCGTGAACTGACGTCCCGCGGCGCAGGGGAGGATTGACGACAACTTGCAGCGAGGGCGTCGTTTGCGAGACGCGGACGACCTTATCCCAACGAACCACAACCTTGTCAGGGGAATCCTGCGCTCGGATGCTTAGTGTGATGCTCGCGAACGCGAGGAAGACAAGCGCTGTCCGGCCGCTGTTCATAACAGTCACCTCGACTGAGTGGAAGTTCGCCTTAGGCGTCTTTCTGGCTACCCTGACTCATTCGCAGACGCAATAGGCACGGAATGGATAGTTGCATCCACTGAATCGCTGAGTCAAAAGGCAATCGTTAGCAATTACGGTGTTTTGCACTGAGAAACCGGTTGGACACCGTTCAAGGATGGCTTCTGCCTCTGCCGAAGCGCAGCGGGCGTAAATAAGGATGACCTGTTGCGGTAGGAAGCGGACTAGGGAACGCTGGAATGGTTTTTCGCAGTGCAGAACACCAAGTCTTCGAAAGTTCAGGCTTGCTCCTTTTAGACAGCGACAGATAGTCTCTTCATCTCTGCGGTGCCGCAACGCGATTCTCTGGTCAATGACTGCTAACGCTGCGCACAATTCGCTGAAGGTGGGCATTTTCGGTATTGGCCTGGAGGCGTACTGGTCACAGTTCGACGGTCTCGAAGCACGTTTGCGTGGATACGTGGAGGAAGTTGCCCAGCGAGTGGCAAGGCCCGGCGTTGAAGTCGTCGACTTGGGGCTGGTGGATACCCCTGAAAAGGCGTTTGCCGCTGGACATGACTTTCGCCGAGCCGATGTCGATCTCATCCTTCTCTACGTCACCACTTATGCCCTTTCGTCGACTGTGCTCCCTGTGGTACGCCGGGCCAAAGTACCGGTCATCATCCTCAATCTTTCTCCGGCCGCTTCGATTGAATACGCAAAGTTCAACAATATGGGTGATCGAACGAAAATGACGGGCGAATGGTTGGCCTTTTGCTCGGCCTGTCCCGTGCCGGAAATCGCGAACGTTTTCGAACGCGCCGGAATCCCGTTCTTCCAAGTGAGCGGGATGCTGCAAGGAGACTCCCGAGCTTGGGACGAAATCAGTGAGTGGGTCGAAGCGGCCCGCGTGGCCTATGTCATGGAGCACAATCGGCTCGGCCTCATGGGCCACTACTACGGCGGGATGCTGGATATTTATTCAGACTTGACACTGCAATATACATGCTTCGGCGGCCACATCGAGATTCTTGAAGTCGAGGAGCTGGCATCGCTTCGCCGTGAAGTAAGCGAAGGCCAGGCGCAAAGAAGAGTGGCAGAATTCCGAACCGCCTTCGACGTGCAAAAGGACTGCCCAAGCGAGGAACTGGCGCGCGCAGCCCGTACTTCTGTAGCTGTAGACATGCTCGTCGAGCAACATCGTCTCGGCTCGCTCGCTTACTACTACAAAGGCACAGGCAATCCCGAAAATGAAGAGGTCATAAGCTCCATTATTCTAGGTACCAGTTTGCTCACGGGGCGTGGAGTCCCGGTGGCCGGGGAGTACGAAGTCAAGAACGCACAAGCCATGAAGATCCTGGATTCCTTCGGGGCGGGCGGTTCCTTCACGGAATACTATGCCGTCGATTACAGCGACGACGTCATTCTCATGGGACACGATGGTCCCGGCCATATCGCGATCGCAGAAGGCAAAACAAAGGTGCGTCCTCTTAAGGTTTATCACGGCAAGGTGGGACAGGGACTCTCCGTGGAAATGTCGGTAAAACACGGACCGGTAACGCTGCTCTCCATTGCGGAGGCAAGAAATGGCAGGCTTAAGCTCGTTGTGGCCGAAGGCTCATCTGTTCAGGGTCCTACCTTGCAGATCGGCAACACCAACAGCCGGTACCGGTTTTCCATTGGAGCCAGAAAATTCATGAACGACTGGAATGCTGCCGGTTCCGCGCATCACTGTGCTGTGGGACTGGGCCATCTTGCAAACAGGCTTAAGAAGTTAGCGTTGTTGCTTGCATTGGATTTCGTGCAAGTCTGTTGACCAGGACTGCTTTGAAAATGCCCCGGTCGAGCATGGCCGGCGTTGGCGCAGGCATCAAAGGAATCTAACTCACAGAGGATGAATCGCAAAGTTAATAGAAGGAGCCGAAAGATTTGCACGCGTGACTACCCTCGGTGACTTTTCGCCGCGCCAGGGGACCTTTCTATTGGTGAACGAACAATGAGAAACGGAAAGAAGAGGAGCACACCGTGAAACACCCTCGTGTTGTAAAAATGTTGGGAATTGCGTTTTTACTGTTCGTTCTAGGGATTTCGCAACGAGTTTTTAGTCAGAGTGCACCCGCTTCTCTCGAAGAAGGCTTCAGGAATCCGCCAGACTACGCCAAACCGCGCGTCTGGTGGCACTGGATGAATGGCAACATCACGAAAGAAGGAATCAAGCTGGATCTCGAGTGGATGAAACGTGTCGGAATCGGCGGGTTCCAGAACTTCGATGCTGCTTTGAACACGCCGAAATTCGTAGAGAAGCGTTTGGTTTATATGACGCCAGAATGGAAAGATACCTTCACATATGCCACGACACTTGCGGACCAGCTTGGCCTCGAAGAAGCCATAGCTGGTTCGCCGGGGTGGAGCGAATCTGGGGGCCCATGGGTCAAGCCGAACCAGGGCATGAAGAAAATCGTCTGGAGTGAGACCAGGATTGAGGGTGGGAAGCCCTTCTCAGGCGTGTTGCCGCATCCACCAACGACCACGGGGCCGTTTCAGAATGTGCCCCTCTTCGATTTCCTGGCGGCGATAAGCGGCGGATCCCAGCCGACAGCTCCGACGTTCTATGCTGACACCGCGGTCATCGGCTATCGGGCCCCGGAGAGCGATGTCCCCGCCACTGCGCTGCAGCCGAGAATCACTTCGAGCAGCGGCAACCTCGACTTGGCAGTACTAGCCGATGGCGACCTGGTGAAGCCCACCCAGCTGCCAAAAGCTCCAGCAGGCCAGCAGGCATGGATTCAGTACGAATTCCCAAGTCCACAAACCATGCGCGCCGTGACGTTAGTCTTCAACGATCCGGGCGCAGCGGCTGCCAACATGTTTGGTGCAGCTCCCTCTATTGCTGCTGTGGAGGCAAGCGACGATGGTCAATCTTTCCGTAAACTTGCGGACATTCCTGCCGATGGCGGAATAGAGCACACGACGGCGTTTTCTGCTACGAAAGCTCGATTCTTCCGCGTAACACTCACCAATAAGCCGCCGTCGGGATTCAGCGACATGACATTCGATGTGGAGAATCCATTCGGTGACTTCAGTGGATTGAAGCCGGATCCCAACTTTGAGATCTCGGAATTGGTGCTTCACCCGGGGGCCCGCATTAACCGCTTCGAAGAGAAAGCCGCCTTCGCCAAGCTTGCCAGTTTTGATAAGTTTCCGACGCCTGCGATCCCGGTTGGCGATGCAATCCGCAAAACAGATGTTATTGACTTGACTTCCAAAATGCAGCCGGATGGCAGACTCGATTGGACGCCGCCAGCAGGTAACTGGGTCGTCCTCCGTTTTGGGTATTCGCTTTTGGGTATTACCAACCATCCTGCTTCGCCGGAAGGTACGGGTCCCGAGGTCGACAAGCTCAATCCTGACGATGTTGAGCAATACATGAACACGTACTTAGACAACTACAAGGACGCGGTTGGAGACTTGATGGGCAAGCGTGGTCTGCAATACGTGATCAATGACAGTTGGGAAGCGGGAACGCAAAACTGGTCCGACAACTTGATTGCGGAATTCGCCAAACGTCGTGGCTATGACCCTCGTCCCTGGATGCCTGTTCTGACTGGCCGCGTAATTGAAACGTCACAGGCAAGTGAAGGATTTCTCTGGGACTTCCGCGAAACGTTGGCGGACATGCTGGCCGACTATCACTACGACCTGATCACGAAGATCCTTCATGAGCGTGGCATGGGCCATTATGGCGAGTCGCACGAAGAAGGGCGTGCGTTCATCGGCGATGGCATGCAAGTGAAGCGCAGCAATGACGTACCCATGTCCGCGATGTGGACGCAGAAGCCCGGAGTGAACAAGGAACAGTACGGCTACGACGCGGATATTCGCGAGTCAGCGTCCGTCGCTCACATTTATGGCCAGAATTTGGTCGCAGCAGAGTCCCTTACCGCGGCGTCGGGTGCTTATGCGTGGTCACCCGCGACCTTAAAGCCGACCGCCGACAAAGAGTTAGCCATGGGGCTGAATCGGTTTGTGATTCACACTTCGGTGCATCAGCCGCTGTTGGACCGGAAGCCAGGGCTTTCCCTTGGTCCCTTTGGGCAGTGGTTCAACCGCAACGAAACCTGGGCGGAGCAAGCTAAGCCCTGGATCTCCTACCTTGCCCGCTGTTCCTATCTGTTGCAGCAGGGAAAGTTCGTGGCTGACGTCGCTTACTTTTATGGTGAAGACTCCAACATTACAGCGATCTATGGTGATCACTTCCCTGATGTTCCGGAGGGCTACAATTTCGACTACGTCAATGCGGACGCTCTTATCCACAAGTTCTCGGCAGCAAATGGAGCCCTGGCGACTTCGGGAGGCATGACTTATCGCGTGCTGGCGCTCGATCCGCGCAGCAAGCAAATGTCTCTCCCCGTTCTGCGGAAGATCAACGAACTAGTGGAGGCGGGCGCGATTGTCGTGGGGGGAAAGCCGGAGAGCGACCCCAGCCTGGCCGATAATCATGCCGAGTTCCGCAGTTTGACGGAAAAGCTTTGGGGCTCGGGCAGGGGCGCGAGCGTTGGGAAGGGAAGGGTATATGGCGCGCAGAAGTTATCAGACGTGCTGCAGACCCTCAACATGGTCCCTGACTTTGAGTACACGAAGCCCAAATCCGATACGAGCATTCTTTTCGTCCATCGCAGACTTGCCGACGGCGATCTTTATTTCGTCGACAACCGCAACGACCGCGACGAGGTGTTCGATGCGTCGTTCAGAGTGCAAGGCAAAGCGCCCGAACTGTGGCACCCCGACACCGGACAGATCGAGCCGGCTTCATATCAGTCGGTCAATGGTCGTACGACTGTGCAATTGCATCTGGAACCTTGGGGTACGATGTTCGTTGTCCTCCGGCGTCCCGCGGAATCTCCGTCTCGGAAGATTCCGAACGTTGTTGAGCAACCTGTCGTAACTATCGATGGCCCTTGGGATGTTGCCTTTGAGCCGGGCCGCGGCGCACCGCCTCAAGTTACTTTCGATAAGCTCATATCTTGGCCAGACAGTGCCGATCAAGGCGTGAAATACTTCTCTGGCTCCGCAACTTACACAAAGAAGCTGCACGCTCCCGCAGATTGGTTCACCTCTGGCGCTCATCTTTGGATTGACCTGGGCCAGGTCAAGAACCTCGCCGAAGTTTCAGCGAATGGCAAGCCCTTGGGCATTGCTTGGAAGACTCCGTATCGCGTGGATGCCACGGGCGCTTTGAAGCCGGGAGAGAACCAGATCGAAATCAAAGTCACGAACGGTTGGGCGAACCGCATCATCGGCGATAGGCAACAGAATGCAGCCAAGACGTACACATTCACGTCTCCGAAATTTTATAAGGCGGATTCACCGCTGTGGCCTTCCGGTCTCTTAGGTCCTGTCCGAATTTTTCGCGCAAGCACCGGGAGTTGAACCGTGAGCACACCCACGACCGCGCTCGCCTAATCCCATAATCAGGGGCCCCAATGTTATCGCATATCTTTTCTGCAGCCGCAGCGCTTGATCGTGCAGCCAAATAGACCCTCATTCGAGCCAACCTCTATTGATGCCGAATCTGCTCTATCGCATGAAAGCCGCACTGGCGTCCACCGATCAGGAATGGGGTCTGTGCCTACCGAAAACTCCGTCTGATTTTTCAAAGGTTTCTTCCGCCGAACGTAACAATGTTACTTGCCTGCCTTCCTGGGGCTACCCGACTACAGAAGATCGAGCGGGATGCTGTTGATTCTGTGGCTATTCGAACGCGATGATGTTTTCGATAGGCACACCGCAAATGAGACGGTATAGGCACAAATTGCCAAGGCCCAAGCGCCAACCCGTAGCATGATGGATTTGGGCTCTTTCAGGCAGCCCGTCGTTCGTAGCGGTGATGCAGCCCACCGACCTGCGGAATGGCCACGACGGCCCCCAGTTCCGGCGGCTGAATCGCCCGTGGCTCCGGCGCGTCCTTTCCCAACGAAAGATGCGTTCTCGATCGGTGGTAACACGCGAAGTACGATTGGAGCGTTCTTCGTAGCGAGCTTTCATAGAACACGATCACATGATCGAGGCACTCCTGACGGACGGAGCCCATGACGCGCTCTACGTCGGCGCTCTGCCAAGGCACACGCGGTGACGACAGAACTTCGCAGATGCCCATCTCTCGCAAAATTCCGAGCCGCCACATGTCCTGCTGCGGGTCCGTGTGTCGGTTTGTAAACAAGCCGGCAACCCGGCGATAGAAAGTCAGCGAACGGTCGTGTCCCTCATCGGCATAGTGGGAACGAAGCACTCAGGGCGTTCAAGCAGCGTCGGGCGTGCTACGATACCCTTCCAGTCGGATTGCGTCTGAACAAATGGGGAGGTCATAGCCATGAAAGGACGCATATTCGCCAGTCTACTTGTTTGGTCTCTTTTCATCGCTGTTGCGGGAGATGCGCAAACGCCCGATACCACAGAGAAATCAGTTTGGACGCTGCAGTTCATTAAAGTTAAGCCCGAAGAGTACGCCTCAACTATCGGCCGTTTAGATGACCAGTGGATGCGCATACGAGAGGAAGCCAAGCGCCAGGGTGCGGTTCTGCGCTACGAGCGCATCTCAAACGCGGCCCTGGTATCAGTAGATGTTACTCACGAGCACCCTATGGTTCCTGAACACAAGCTAACCGACCCAATCTCCATTGTGTTGGTGACGGAATACGCTAATATGGCCACCTACTTGGAAAGAGACAAACTCTTCGCTTCGATACGCGAACATCTATCGAGCAACACACCACGCAGTATGCTCAAGTTGCAGGGAGACGGTGAACCTGAGGAACACCCATTTCATGGCGTTCCTGCTGAGGGCACCCCACAGCTTAAGTATCTTGCCAAGCAATAGGAACTCGGGGAAATAAATCGGTCGGTCGCATCAGGCACTCTTCTTGCGGCCCTTACCTTCGCCCAACGCGCCCTTGCGCCTTCGCTATTCTGGCTCTCATGCTTGCAGACATGCGCCGTTTTTTTGCCACGCTTGCCGCGACTGACGGCTGTTCTTTCGACCCAACCTATGACGCTGCAACCTGTGACAGGAATTCCTCCACGTCGAACGGCAGTCCTTGTCGTGGAACGCCAAAGGGCATTCTCTCCATCGGGAAAGTTGCGGCGACCTTGAACACAGCATCGGCAACTACCCCTTCGTGTATCCAAGGTGCAAGCATTCCTAGTATTTGAAGCAGACTGATTTGTGAAAGCCGGTACCAAAGCGCGCCAATATTCGCGCCAGAGGTGCATGCACGCCTATACGACTCGACATCGATGGTGGTCTCTTGTCCTCCGACGCCTGCCTGAACAAGGCTGGTCTGAAGTCCACGTTGCATTTCCCATAAGCTCCGAAGGTCTGCGGGGTCGACAGGCGGAACCGGACCCTCCCCTCCGAGTATTTCAGGGAACGGATTGAAATCTGTTGCCATTTTATTCCCCGTCGAAACATTGCGTTTGCAAAAGGACCGGAACCCCGCGCCACTCGATCCGTGAACCATTGTGATCAGAATCCAGCAAGCGTTTCAATTGGTTGTTACGCGGCGCTGACTGCCCACGTCTCGTCCAACGCCTGTCGGTTAGAGAGTCTCTGGCTAACGTTTGCGCTACTCGTGTCACGGGCTGGAGACCTATCCACAACGAGTGATCAAGGAACCAGAGTCGGACTTTGTCGCGAAGAACAAACGCCGACCGGCCCGGACCTGGATTCCCGATACAAGGACCATCAAGAGTCAAACGAATCTGTTTCATACCGACTCTCATCGTTGCCCGCAACAATTTACTCATCTTTGATGAATATTTGATGGGCTACTCTCGCTCATCCTTCCCAAGCCTATTCCACACTCCGCCAATTGCGCCGGCCAACGCGATGACAAGCAGTACGCCTTCCACTAGGTTCTTCATCGAGACTTCGGTCACATTTCGGTGAGGCTGCTGGCCCTGCGCATTCGAACTAACCGAGTGGAACGCTTTTCGTCCAAGACCGTACATAGGAGAAGAGCGGTGCGTGCCCGGCCCAGGTACGCCGCGGCGAGTGCAGAGCCACAGGTTGCCCGGGAAGGCACTGTATGCAATCGCTTTGGACCGATTTGCGGTTTGCGGCGCGAGAGCTACTGAGGCGGCCGGGATTTACGCTCACGGCGGTCCTGTCGCTGGCCCTAGGCATTGGTGCGACAAGCGCCGTCTTTTCCGTGATTTACGCGGTGCTGATCGACCCCTTTCCGTACCCAGGCGCAGACCGTATTGTGGAGTTGCGACTGGTCGACAAGTCTGGCAGCGACCGCCACTACGTGGGCCTCAGCGGCCCGCAAGCCGACCTGCTGCGTAAAGCCAAGTCGATCGAAGACGTCACACTGATGGACTGGTGGAACCTGACCACCACCGACGGTGACCTGCCGGAGGACGTTAAGGCCAACTACATCTCGCCGAACGCACCAAATCACTGGGGCATGCGCGCATTGATGGGCCGCTGGCTGATTCCCTCGGACGCGCCGCCGGGCGAATCGCCGCAGCCGGTGGTGGTGCTGACCTACCAATTCTGGCAACGGTATTACCTGGGTGATCCGCACGTCATCGGGCGCACCATTCGGCTCGTGCACAAGCCGTACCAGATTGTCGGCGTGATGCCGAAGCGGTTTCGCTGGGCCGACGTGGACATTTACGTTCCCCTGAGGGTCACACAAGACCCCAACACTCAGGTGTTTGCTTCGCTGAAACTCAAGCCCGGAGTAAGCAAAGCGCAGGCGGCTGCGGAACTGCAGCCCATTCTGGAAGAATTCGCCAAGCAGCATCCGGAGCGCTATCCAGAGAGCTTCAAAGTGAGGTTGCCGAGCATTGTGGACGTGTACGCGCGGCCGTTGGGGCCGACACTGTATCTGCTGCTGGGGGCGGTGGGGTCGCTGTTGCTGATTGGGTGCGCAAATGTGTCGATTTTGCTGCTGGCGCGCGGCACTGAGAGGCAGCACGAGTTGGCGTTGCGCGCGGCCATCGGCGCGGGGCGCTGGCGGATGATTCGGCAACTGCTGACCGAATCGCTGGGGATCGCCACGACCGGGGCAGTGCTGGGCGTGCTGCTGGCTTGGAGGGGGCTGGCGCTGATGGTGGCGAACCTGCCGGAGAATTCCGTTCCTGCGGAAGCGGTCATCAAGATGAATGTGCCGGTGCTGCTGTTCAGCGTGGCATTGGCGTTTGTGACGGCGGTTGTGTTTGGGCTCTGGCCGGCGCTGCAACTTTCGCGACCGGAAGTGGCGCGGCTGATGCAGAGCAGCACGCGGCGGGTGTCGGGGAGCGTGCGGGCGCGGCGGAGTCACGGGGCGATGGTGGCGGCGCAGGTGGCGCTGACGTTGCTGATGCTCACGGCTGCGGGTGCAGCGGGAAAGGGCTTCCTGCGGCTGGTAGAGGCCGATTTGGGCTATGACCCGGATAGCACCATGTCTGTGCCCATTCCGGTTCATGAAAACACTCATGTGGAGTGGAAGGATCGCGGGGAATACTTCGAGCAAATCCGCGCGAGGATTGCGGCGATGCCACAGGTGGTGGTCACGGGGATTTCGACGAACGCCACGCCACCTGCCAGCGGCTGGCAGCAACCGATTGAACTTTTGGGTGGCACCACGGGTGGAAAACCCGAGGCGCATGTGGAGTTTGTGGATGATGGATACTTTCGCGTGCTGCGCATTCCGCTGGCGCAAGGGAGGCTGTGGGATCACACGGAGATTATGCGAGGAGCCCTGCTGGCGGTCATCAATCAGACGATGGCACGCCAGTCGTGGCCGAACGGCGATGCCATCGGGCATCAGATCAAGATACCGGCGCTGAAGGACCAGCCGCCCTACACGCGTGCAGCTGCGGGAAGCGATAGCTGGATGCAAATCATCGGGATCGTCGCGGATAGTCGCAATGACGGGTTGCGCAACGCGGTAAAGCCGGCGGTGTATGTGCCGTTTACGGTGAACATGTGGATGTTCACACAAATTTTGGTGCGCACGCGCGTTGCGCCGTTGGCGTTGCTGCACGATGTTCGCGCGCAGATTGTGCAAGTCGATCCGGAACAGCAGGTGATGCAGGTGCACGATTTGAATGCGTGGATAACAAGGCTGGGCGAGTACGGGCAGCAGCGGCTGGTGGCAATGCTGTTCGGGATTTTCTCAGTGTTGGCGTTGGCGCTGGCGGCAGTGGGGCTGTATAGCATGGTGTCGTACGCGGTGGCGACGCGGACGAATGAATTTGGGATTCGCATGGCGCTGGGCGCGGACACAGGCGATGTGTTGCGACTCGTTTTTTCCTCGACCGCTATGAACGTCGGCGGCGGTGCGGCAGCCGGCGTCCTGTTGAGTCTGGCGTTCGATAAGCTGGCGACCAGGTGGGTGACGGAGAGCTCGCGCGACCCAGTACTGCTGGTAGGCGTGACCCTGCTGCTGGTTGGGGCAGCGACGCTCGCGTGCTTTGTGCCGGCGCGGCGGGCGGCAAGCGTGGATCCGATGGAGGCGCTTCGCTGCGAGTAAAGAGCGATATTAGGCTTGGGCTTGCTTCAGGATGGTTTCCGGAGTGGCACCTGTCGCAATCCCATCCGCCGCAGCAGGTCGGCGAAGCGGGGATCGGAGCGCAGGGGATCGAGGTCTTGGGCCACTTTTATGGCCAGGAAAATGATTGAGCGGTCGTTGTAAGCTCTCTCCAACCATTCGAATGCTTTCTCCTTCTCCCCAAGGCCTAGATAGATCAAGACAAACCACGCAGCCGAGACGTACCTCTTATTCGAGAGCGCGCTCATTTGATCGAGCACTTTTTGAGCCTCCGGCCTATTGCCTCCGACTGCGTAGGCGTATCCGAGAGTCACCCGAGGGGGAGGTACCTTCTGCGACTCTGCGATGGCCTTCTGAATCATGGATTTCTGGAGATAGGCGAGGCTAAGAAGCGTATGTGCTGGCGCAAAATTGGGTTCCAACTCCAGGGCTTTCCGCTGTTGCTCGATGGTCTGGTCATACCTCCGCGCAAAATAGAACACAAGTCCCAGGCTGAAATTCAAGGCGAGAGAAAGGGGATCGAGTGCGACCGCTTGCTTACCTTCTGCGATGGCCTCTTCAAACCGCCCCACTTGCACCAAATATAGTGAATATCCGTGATGGGCGTAGGCATAGCTCGGGTTGAGCGCAATCGCACGCTGAAATTCTCTCTCCGCCCCCTGCCAGTCCCAGTCGAATCGGTATTTGACTAAGCCAAGCGAGCTATGAGCTTCGGCGAGCGTCTCATCGAGTTCCACGGCTTTGAGCGCGGCATCTCTGGCTTTTGGATATGCCTCCTTCGGAGCAACAGAATTCAAGCCCCCAAGGCCGACGTAGCAGTCGGCCAAACCGTCATAAGCTAGCGCGTAGGAGGGATCCTTAGCGATGGCTTGCTGCATGTGTCCGATGGCCGTATGCAATCCCTCCTCGGTTCTCTTACCCCACCAATAGCGGCCTTTCAGATAGTCCTGGTAAGCTTCGGGATTTGTAGTGTAGATCTTGCCCAGACGCTTCTGATCTTCTGGGGTCAGTCGTAGGCGGAGGCTCTCGGAAATCTGGCGAGCAAGCTCCTCTTGGACCTCGAAAATGTCATCAAGTTTCCGATTGAACTGACCGCCCCATAGTTGTGCGTCGTTCGCCACATCTACCAGTTCCGTCTGCACGACAAGTCTGTCCGCACGCTGAATCAGCTTCCCTGTGAGAACCGTTCGGACGTTCAGGTCGTGCCCAACTGTTTTCAAATCAGCTTCACGACCTTTGTAGCGGAACGCAGAAGTACGCGGGATCACTCTCAAATCGGGAAGCTGAGAGAGCAAATTGATGATGCTCTCGCTGATGCCATCGCTCAGGTACTCAGTTTCAGGGTCACTGGTCGCGTTGACGAGCGGCAAGACCGCAAGAGAATCAAAAGCTTTAGGAAGCATGGTGGAAACCGACGACGGGGCAGTTGCGGCAACGCGTGCCAACTCCGTGTCCCGCTTCAGCCGTTGAAGGTCGGCGCGAACATCAGAAGCGTGTTGGTAGCGTAGGTTCCGATCCTTCTCCAGACATTTGCTGATGATGTGTTCTAGTTGCGGCGGCACATCGGGATTGAGTCTTACTGGAGGAACCGCAGTACGGTTCAAAATTGAGTCGAAAATCAACCCTGAACTCTCGCCACGGAAAGGCATTGCCCCGGTCGCCATCTCATACAGAACTGCTCCGAATGAGAACAAGTCCGTTCGTGCGTCCAATTCCTTGGCTCGCACTTGCTCTGGTGACATGTAGGCAATCGTGCCAACAGCCGTGCCCGGACTGGTCAGGTTGTCATCAAACTTCACGGTCGAGGCGGCGGTAGCGCCTACCACGTCGCTTGCAGCGGAAACGACCTTTGCCAGCCCGAAATCAAGAGTCTTCGCCTGACCGCTGTTCGTGACAAAGATGTTCGCGGGCTTGATGTCCCGATGAACGATTCCCTTCGAGTGCGCGGCGTCCAAGGCGTTGGCGATCTGGATGCCAAGGTCGAGCACCTCTTCGATCTCCAACGGCTTGCCAGAGATCATATGCCGGAGGGTCTGCCCCTCCAGCAGTTCCATGGCGATGAAGGTTCGCCCATCGGCTTCGTCAATCTCGTGGATCGTGCAGATGTTCGGGTGGTTCAGCGAGGAAGCGGCTTTGGCTTCTCCCTGGAAGCGGCTGAGAGCCTGCAAGTCGTGGGCGAGTTCGTCGGGCAGAAACTTCAGCGCGACGTGGCGACCCAGCTTAAGGTCTTCTGCCTCGTAGACTACGCCCATCCCCCCGCCTCCGAGTTTCTCAAGGACGCGATAGTGCGAGATGGTTTGGCCGAGGAGTGACTGGGAATCCGCCATTTTTCGCTCATCTTAGGTGGCAACATTAGGCAAGTCAACGAAGCTCGCAGTCAACGCCAGGGTCTTGGTCAAACGGGGATACCGAGAACGTTGTTTCTCGTACGAACAGTGGGCAAAGGTCTGTGGGGGTAGCAATTCGCGGAATGCCTCCGGCTGCCAGCGTAGGTGGCCAGGCCGCGCCATCGCCTTTCACAACTTTTTACAATTGTTTGCTCCGGCTTGACACATCCACCTCACAGGGGCTCTATATTTCTGGCATGGCATGATTTGGGCTCAGTAGAACGAATTGGCGAGGCGAGGAATGTCGAAGAAGTGGCGTATAACAGACCGCACGCGGCTGCTCCTTACTCTGGAGCTCGCCATTATTCTTCCGGCGGCGTCCTTGATGGCGTTCAGCATCGGGAACTTACACCACATTCAGCGCGACAAGGCCATCGAGGCGGCCATTCAGCGCGACTTTACCTCTGTGCTCAAGATCGCTGAGAAAAGAAGCTGGATCAAGGCAACCGAAATGCTTGCACCCCTGCGCGAGGAGTTTCCCTGTACCGGGGAGCCAGCTCAAGTCAAACGCAAGCTAGAGAGCATCCTCGCCGCTCACCCCGAATTTCTTTATGCTGTTCTCTTCCAGGGAGTGAAGGTCGACTTGGGCAAGGAGCATTTTCTTAAAGACCATTTTCTCATTTGGCGTTCCCAGCCTGCTCGCGACCGCGATGAAGAGTTCCAAAAGCGAGTGGCTGAGTTGGTGAACGTGCCCGCCAAGTGGCTTCCCGCGGAGGCCCCCGATCTGGTCGAGAAACTCGGTGCGATGGCCAAAAAGGAAGAGATGCCGTTCGGTTTCTACGGCTTCTGGATAACCCAGAATGACCATCCGTACTACTGGAACATCGCGTACTTTGTTCCTCCCGAGGTCTCAGAAGATAGCCCGGAAACCTCGTGCTCGGGCGGAGCCAGCTCCGAACTCCTGACCCTGGGTTTCGTGGCGTTCGACCCTGATTACCTGCGCGGTACTTTTTTCCCTGCGGTGATGAGCAGCGTTCTGGCCAGCAAGAGCAGCGCATTGCGGTCTGACGCCAATCCGCCGGTGATGATGGTCCATGCGCCCAAAAGCTCCACTCCCTGGGTTAGTTCGGCAAACTGGGACGGAGGCAAACCCGAAGTGGAGAGAGCTTCTATGGACGTTTTCCCCGATATTGTTTTCGCCATCAAGTACCCGGGCACGACCATCGATGAAATCAGCGCGAGACTTCTAAGGTACAACTATCTAGTGTTGGCGGCGCTGTCTATCGTCTTGGCGGGTGGGATTTTTCTCACCTACCGCAACATTTCACGTGAGATGAATCTGGCGAGGCTCAAGTCCGATTTTGTTGCCAATGTCTCCCACGAGCTGCGCACGCCGCTGGCGCTCATCCGACTTTACGCGGAGACCCTGGAGCTAGGTCGCCTTACGGCCCAGGAAAAGTATCAAGAATACTTTCGTATCATTCGCGAGGAGAGCGAGCGTCTGACCGCTCTCATCAACAACATCCTGGACTTCTCCCGCATAGAAGCCGGGCGCAAGGAATACGACTTCAAAGAGACGGATCTCGCCGAACTGGTTCGTTCGACCCTCGATTCCTATCGCTTTCAAATCGAACAGAACGGCTTTGCCTTTGAGGAGAGTATTGCCAGCAACATTCCGCCGATCAGCGTGGACAGGGAGGCTATCGCCCGTTCTTTGCTCAATCTGGTCAACAACGCCCTGAAGTATTCGAAGGACCAAAAATTCATCGGCGTCAGCCTGTACCGCGCCAACGGCAGCGTGAAACTGGAAGTGCGCGACCGGGGGATCGGAATCCCCCCGAACGAACAAGACAGGATTTTCGAGAAGTTCTACCGCTGCGGCGACCCGCTGGTCCATAACGTCAAGGGATCGGGCCTGGGGCTGTCGTTGGTGAGGCACATCGCGCGGGCTCATGGAGGTGACGTTTCCGTGGAAAGCGTGCCGCAGAAGGGCAGCAAGTTCACCATTGCGCTGCCCATCGACCCGACAGCCTGAGCGGCGGTCGTGCCGGCAGGAGCCCATTAAGCCGCCAGACGGTCGCAAGTCCCCGGCAACGCGTAAAGGAGAGTTCATGGCACCAACGAAAATCCTGATCGTTGAGGACGAGCCCAATATGGTTGCCGGCCTGCGCGATAACTTCGAGTACGAAGGCTTCGAAGTCGTCACGGCGCTCGACGGCGCGGAGGGACTCGAGCGGGCGCTCAAGGATTCTCCCGACCTGGTCCTCCTGGACGTGATGATGCCGCGCATGAGCGGTCTGGATGTCTGCAAGCAACTCAAAGCGAAGCGCCCGTCGATTCCCATCATCATGCTTACGGCTCGCGGCCAGGAAGTGGATAAAGTCGTGGGGCTCGAGCTTGGCGCCGATGACTACGTCACGAAACCTTTTTCGATTCGCGAACTGCTCGCGCGCGTCAAAGCTGTCTTGCGGCGAACACAAACGCTCCCCAAGGAGCAGGACCGCTACAGCTTTGGCGATGTCGAGGTCAATCTGCGCAGCTATCAGGTTTTTCGTGGTGGGAAGCTCGTAGAGTTTTCCGCGAAAGAGTTCGAGCTGCTAAAACATTTTCTGTGTCATTCCGGGGAAACGCTGAGCCGGGATCGCCTCCTCGATGAGGTCTGGGGCTACGAGAAATATCCAACCACTCGAACGGTGGACGCACATCTGGTGCGCATTCGCCAGAAACTGGAGCCGGTTCCGGAGGAGCCGCGTTTTTTTCTAACGGTGCACGGTGTGGGGTACAGATTTGTAGGTTGAGGTTGGCGTCATGGCATTTGGCGGAGGGACGTTCGGCAAATCGCCGGGGTCGCGCCCGGAGGAGATGTGGGGCCAGGTTACGACAGAGGGCCTCATCACGGCGAAGTGTGCAGCTTCCCCTAAGAATGTCCCATTGGAGGACTTTCTCGCACTCCAAGAAGAGCTGGTCGCGCTGCGCCAGGAGCAAGCGAAGCTACGCCAAGCTATCTTTGAAGCAGCCCAGGCGCAGCGCAGGCTCTGCGCTCCCCGGCAATTCAATTGGAGGGAGTTTGAGATTGCAGGCGAGATATTTCCGGTGCGCCATCTTTCTGGTGACTTCTTCAAAGTGCTTGACCTCGGCGATGCTTTGGGACTCGCCGTTGGTGATATCGCCGGCAAAGGACTGTCGGCGGGAATCTGGCTGCCCCATCTCACGGGAGTGGTGCAACGCTGGGCGCGAGCGCATTCGGACCCGGCCGCCGCTCTTGCAGAAATTAACCGTGAGCTTTGTGATGACGAGGGGACTCCTCCCCTGACGGCTCTGTTTTTTGCTCGGATAGAGCCTCAGCGTGGCGAGATCGTGTACTGCAACGCCGGATTGCCGGCGCCTTTGATTCTGCGTCGCGACCAGTCGGCCGTGCCGTTGGAAGAAGGCGGCCCGATGCTGGGTGCCTTGCGAGGGGCCGCGTTTAATGCTGGCAGCGTCACACTCGATCCAGGGGACATGTTCATCGCCTGCTCCGATGGAGTGACGGAGTGCCGCAACTCGTGCGATGAGGAGTTCGATACCAAGCGCCTCTCCGTCGCAGCCGCGGCCGCCAGCCACGGCAGCGCCGCTCAGGCCCTCTTTTCAACTTTAGGTGCCGTTCTAGACTTTGCTGACGGTTGTCCGCCAGGTGATGATTTAACGATTCTGGTCATCCGCCGCGGCGAAGGGGTGCTCACAATGCATGCTGCACCGAGTGACAGGGATTCTTCGACGCTAGAACCTGGGCAGGCTCCAGGTCCTCTGCTTGGCCGCGCTGCCCGGCAGCGATTGGTTTCCTAGAAGTCGAATAAGACGAAGGGCCTTCCGGGGTCCACGAAAAAGTTGACTCGGAAGCGAAGCTGGGGGTGTGCCTGCTGTTACTGGGAAAGGGGAAGCAATGGCATCCATCACGAATTCGATCCTGTTGGAGGAGCCGGGGCTTTGCAATGTCCTGAACAAGCCCCTGCAAACTTGTCCAGAAGTGCTGAGCGCAATCTATACCACACACTATCGCCGCGTTTTGCAGATCTGCCGGCACTTCTTCTGGCACCAGGAGGACGCTGAAGATGCGGCGGCCGAAGTTTTCCTGAAGCTGCATACCGTTTTGGGGACCGGCGTGCGGCCCAGGACATTCTGGCCGTGGCTGTCAAAGGTGACCGGCCGACATTGCATTGATAAGCTGCGCAAGAGGCGGCGCGAGTCGCGCCATACTGTCGAGGAAGAGCAGTTCACCGCCCTGCCGGATATTTCAACCCCCTCCCCACTCGCCAGAGTGCTGCTCCAGGAACGGGAACGCCAAATAACCGAAGAGCTGCGACGTTTGCCCCGGCAGTACCGCATTCACCTCGTCCTGCGATACTACCGTCGCATGAGCTACACCGAGATTGCTCGCACTCTCGGCAAAGAATTATCCGCTATCAGGATGACGATATTTCGAGCTAAGCGAGAGCTCCATGGAAGGTTGCTGCACTTGAGAGAGCAACAGACAGGGCGAGACTATAGGGAGGATGTGTCCTCTCCGGTCGCAAAAACCCTCGTCGAGTAATTGACAGAACACCGAAGCGCCGCCGTTGAGCCTGAAACCTAGTCGAACCTTTCGGCTAACAGCCGAAGCGCAAAAAAAATCTAAGTGCCACATCTGGCGTCGCTTACGGGACCTTAAGGCCATTTACCCTGCCCTTGAACTGGACGGAAGCTGGACGGAAGCGATCCCAATCCTGTCCAAGAACGTATCCACTGAACCGTGCTCCGACGCCATGAGACGGCAGGTTTCCCGTTCCAACGACATCGCCGTCTCAATATCCTCAGGCATTCCGGCTAGGTCGGCAGCCATACGATACCCTGTGATGTTTACTTCCATGTGCTGCCGGATGTTATTTGGCAGGACGGGACCTCCGTACTCATAGCCCGCACACAGGGCTGGAAGGCCACATGCGAGTGCCTCGAGTACTCCCCGACCCGCCGAGGCGACGATATCAAAATGGTGCAAGAAATTATGAATCGAATGGCAAGGTACATAATTGATGAGCGTCAGATCGCGTCCGTATTGATCACTAATTTTCCAAAACGCGTCACCGTCTCCTAACATCGTTAATCTAACGTTGCAAAGCAAGAGCCGCTCCAAAATCCGCCACATCGTTGCCTCTTGTCTGTTCAACCGAGTGTAGAAAAGGAGTTCCGGTTGCGTTTTGCGCGTCCCCCCGGAATGGTTCGAGAGTTTGAAACGTTCGAGATCAACGCCATGAGTAACCATGATCAGTTTGCTGGTCGGGATCTTCGTAGATTGATACTCCAGTGCTGCTTCCGTCATGCACAGAAACTTGTCGCATCGATCCTGAACCGCTCGCGAATAAGCAGCGGTTTTCTTGTGAATGATGCAGATTGCTGGACACCCGGTAGGCAAAGACATCACAAGTTTGTCGGTTGGCTCGTCTACTAGGATGAGATCGATAGGCCCAAGGTGGGGTGCCTCATCCATTTCAAAAACACTCGCGTATTTCTTAAGCGGCTCAGCCAATGGGAATGCACCCAGGCCCTCAACCAGCAGTGCCACACGCACCCCCCGCCGGTGAGCGGCTGCAATCAGGTCATATATGAAGCTGTGCTGACCATAGGTCTGATAGCGCCCATGAAGTCCGAACTGCCCCTGGTAAAGTGGATTGCTTTTGGCCGAAACTGCGTACAACAAATTCATTGGTGGCGCCTCCCCTAGCCAGCTTGTCTCTTACCGAAAGAACATACTAGCAGCATAGGGAACCAGGCGACGGGCCCGGAGAACTTCCTGACGTATGACGCGCAACTCCCGTAGCTCACCGAATGTCGCTAGCATTGATCGGAAGAGTGAGTGGCCTAGGTGGAGCTGAGATGTCTCTGCACGGGACGGATAAAGGGCAAGAACGGAGGTAATGAAACAGCGAACGCGTTGCATTTGCGAGATGCTATTTGGACGAGCCATCCCTGGCCACTCGCTCCACTCCGGCCTAGACGCTCCGCCTACGGCGTCGCAGGCCTGCATTCCGAGGCTGGCCAGGCAAACACACCACATGCTTTAATGGCTAAACTGCTGGCGAGCAAACCACGCCCGAAGCTATTCCACTTAACATATAACTGCGGCAAAGTGCGCTCGGTCAGCGTGGTCCGACTGCGTGACACCAGCCCCTATGATGGCTTGAGGCGCTTCTCGGCGGCTGTTACTTCCATCTTGGCGATTAATAAGCATGTTGGGCCCGCCGGGGAGACTGCCATCAATTTGACGCCGTCAATTATTGCGTCCCCAAGTAAGTCCTTTCGGCACCAAGCGAATGTCCATTTCGCCCTAGTTGTAATAAATTGCTCGGCGATGGCGTCTTAGATTCAGGGCGGGTGCGCGTGTGCGGGCTGCGCGGCAAGCGGCACCGCAGAGGACCATCGAATGATGCTGGTTGAAAACTTGCTCCAGGACCTTCGCTACGGGGGCCGGATGCTTTTCCGTAACGCCGCATTCACCGCGGTTTCTGTTTTTGCATTGGCGCTCGGCATCGGAGTCAATACTGCCGCTTTCACAGCCTACAAGGCCTTGATAAAGCGGCCTCTGGATGCGCGCGATCCTGCTCAGATGGTGAACCTTGGATTGACGCTGCAGTCCGAAGCGAATGCATCGCAGTTCAGCTATCCCGACTACGAGGCCTATCGCGATCAACTGCACTGCTTCAGCGGTCTGATCGCAAGCGCGCACGACCAGCTCACGTTGACGGAAGCCGGCGGCGCTCTCAGCGGCCGCTCTCCGGCGGCGGGCTCTCTTCTGGGGCGTTTGGGGCTGTTGCCGCCAGGAGCCAAAAACGCCGAGTTGGCGGACACCCTGATTGTTTCAGAGAATTATTTTTCGGTGCTGGGCGTCTCGCTCTTGCGAGGCACCGCGTTTGAATCGATCGGCGCTCGTGAGCTGGCTGCTTCGCCCGCGGTTCTCATTAGCGAAAACTACTGGCAGCGGCGATTCGGGGGCGATCCTGCGGTGCTTGGCAAAACGATCCGTTTGAACGGCGCACCGTTTACGATCGTAGGAGTGACGCCGCATGACTTCGTCGGCACGAGCCTGGAAGTGACGGATTTTTGGCTGCCGCTTAGCCTTGAGCCGGTGGTTCATCCTGATGCAAGCCCTCTCAGTGATCGCGAAGACTTGCATTTGCGATTGTTCGGCAGGCTGGCGCCTGGGGTCAGCATGCGGCAGGCGCAAGCGGAGACAAATCTGCTAGCGTCGCGCTTGCGTGCGTTACACGACGCCAATTCAGAATGGAGCAGCCCCGCAACGGCGCTCATAACTCCGGGCTCGCCATTGCCGGGCAAAATGGCGCCTCGGCTCAAGTTCACGATTTTGCTGATCATGGTCGCCGTGGGAATGGTGTTGGTTATCGCGTGCGCGAATGTCGCGAGCCTTCAATTGGCTCGAGCAACCGCCCGGCAGACCGAACTGAGCACGCGGTTGTCAATGGGAGCCAGCCGGGTGCGCCTTGTGCGGCAACTGCTGACGGAAAGCGCATTGCAGGGACTGCTCGCGGGGATCATCGCGCTTCCCAGCACTTGGGCTATTTTGAAAGTTGGGGCCAACTGGTTCATGCAGGCTTTCCCTGTTGAAGCCGGCACGCTGGTGCTGCACGTAGCGCCAGATTTCGAAATCTTTGCTTACGTGCTGGCGATTTCCGTGTTCGCCGGTCTCTTGTTCGGGCTCGCGCCGGCGCTTGAGAGCTCTCGGTCGGCACTTTTCTCCACGGTCAGGGGCAAGGCTGGGAGCGCTCCTGTGCGCAGCCGGCGTCTTCGCGAACTGCTCATCGCATCGCAGGTCGCGGTCTGTCTGGTGTTGCTGATCGCCGGGAGCATGTTGATACGCAGTTCGCTGCGCACGCTCGGGATGCCGACGGGCTACGACGGCAAACGCGTCGTGGATCTGGACTTCCGATTCCCTGAGGGATCGAGATACACAGCCGAGCAGAAGCTGGCCATCGTCCGCGAACTTCGTACCCGACTAGCGGCGGTGCCGGGCGTTGTCGCGATCACCAGCGCCCGCGCACCGGACGACTACGGCGTGCGAGCAGCGGCTGTGTCACTCAACGGAGAAAACCCTACTTCCAAAAACAGGCAAGGCATCCTCTATTACACGTGGGTGCAGCCGAATTACTTCAGAACGTTAGGTGTTGCGATACTGCTCGGTGAAGGCTTCGCTGACGATAGGCATACGGGTGAGCATTCGGTCGTGCTGAGCGAATCTGCCGCGCGACAACTCTGGCCGGGACGAAACCCGATTGGGCGCAGTTTGCGTCTAGGTACAAGCGAACAGTTTCACAACAAAGGCGACGTTCTTCCCGACGGGCCCACCTGGCAAGTGATCGGGGTAGCCAGCGACACACGTGGCGTTGAGTTGGACAGAAGCGATGCGGCGCAGGTTTATTTGCCGCTGTCCGAAGATCGCATTCAGGGTTATCCAATCCTCCTGCGCACGCAGTCCGACCCGATGCTCGTGAGCCGTTCGTTCGACGACGTCGTTGCATCGGTCGGCGCCGACCTGGCCGTATCGACTTCCACGCTGGAGGAGATGCTCCGGCAGACTCCACCATTTCTCGGCGCACTGTTTGCGGCGCTGGTTGCATGCACGGTTGCTTTGTTCGGGCTAGTGCTGGCTGCAATGGGCATCTACGGCACGATAAGTTACATCGTCGTGCTCCGGACACGTGAAGTGGGAATACGCATGGCCATCGGCGCTCAGAAGCGTGACATCCGCGGTCTAATGATGAGAGACAGCACGCGGCCGGTGGTGGCCGGACTTGGCGTGGGAATGCTTCTCGCGGTTGGAGCGTCGTATCTGCTGCGAGCCGTCCTCTACGGAGTACACCTCGTGGACGGTGCTTCGTTCTTAGGTGCGTCGCTCTTGTTTCTTGCAATCGCGGTGCTTGCCACGCTGCCAGCGTCTCGGCGGGCGACACGCGTGGATCCCATCGTCGCGCTACGGTACGAATGAAAATGCGCGCGGTTCTGCCACAAAATCCGTTCCCGGCCACCCTGTCGTTCGACAAAACTCCGGCCGCACGCCAAGCTAGCTGCTGTAACAATTCTTACGCCGACCCTTTGGCGAAGTGCTACGCAGCATTGAGAATAGCATGGCCCGGAGCTGGTCGCGCTGTGGTACGCATAGTATTAAGAGACTGGGGCTGAGCCCGTTCGCTTTGCCTTCTTTTCTGTTTATCTGTCAGGACAAAAAATTATGCACTTCGAGTTTGAGCAGAATCGGCTGGCCTAGGCGCATCCGCTACCTACCCTGGCTGATGAAACCCTTGAGTGGTCGCCCTTGCAACCAACAAATCTGGGCCCACTTTACGCCATTTTGAGCAATTGAGCAGTTGCGCTCGCAGCTACCCAATCGCATGCTTCCTCTAGACAAATGGACACGCACGCCGGTGGGGCGCCGTCACATGACGCCAAAGCGCGCTCGACTCTCACATGATAGCCAGACATCTGCACCTGTCCCCGATAAATGACGCGAGAACTATCACCAATGCGGAACTCAACCGGGAACTCCGGAAATTCGAACTCGGAGTCTCGCCTCTGGAATGCTTTTCTAGCCCTCTGAATCAAGTCCAATGGAATTCTCGCCGTGATGTCGGAGCCGAGCGGAACACGAAAGACTTCGCCCACGGCAAATATCAGCTTGCCTTGACGAATCGCCGACGCTCCAAAGCTACGGCCACAGTCCTGTGTTCGCACCATATGAAAAGCGTCGCCAGGCCGCAAGCAGTTCAGGAGAGCCTTGTCGAAGAAGTAAGAGGCCGATTCATGCGAAGCGTACTCCTTGTCGGTAGCCACCAGGCGAAGCTCGCTGCGCAAAACTGCCGGGCGGGAGATGCTCGGGTGAGGGGTCATGCCTACGTCGCTGATATAGAGAAGGGGCCTCCGTCCGACAAGTCGAGCCTTACATAACCGACCTCCGGAAAATTCGATAAGCTCACACGACGATTGCATTGCCCAAGGAGACGCGCCCGTCCCACCCTGCGGCACGATCGTCACATATTGAAAGGTTGCGCTGAATAGTTCTGCCATAATTATTCGCCCATTCTCAAGTTGCTCGCGGTCAACTTCTCGACGCGACGAGACCAATGGTAATCCAAATCCTGCGTCACGCACTGTGGACAGTAGCTCGACCCCTTGGGCACACATCGCGAATAATGCCGTTTGAGGCTTGGACTCAGAATGCCGGCAAAGAAGACTCCGTCCTTTCTAAACATTAGTCTTACAATTGGCTTGGAATCCGGCTGGTAACGTCTTCCCCCGATGAGACTCACAAGCGAGGGACGCAAGTGGACAACACGCCCTTGCCCATTTTTGCATTTTTCCAAAAGTGGCGCAGGTGAACTCCAACTTGACTTCGGTGTTGGTATGCTGCTGCAGAGGTGCAACCGTGACGAACGCTCATCTTGATTGGCGCCTTGCGCGTGGTGTCGCGAGTATCGCGAACTTGTCTGTTCTTATCGTGGTTCTCCTGAAAGTTTGTCACGCCGCCCGATCAGAAGCGCCAACGGGCGGCCAAAAAACACGCTGTCTGTCTTGGTCATCCCAGGCGCGGGCACACGTGGAGCAAAGCTTCATGACGGAGTGAGCCGTGCGGCGCGTGGTTTCAGCTTCTCTTGGGCAGTAATTGAATTGTGGTGGCTGCATCGGATCGTCAGGAAAGAATATCTTCGAGTCGCATTGAGCCATGACTTGAACGCTGCCAACGAACAGTACGTAGGGCGATGTGCGAGAGCGATCATACTCACACCGTCATTCGATTCGCACCTGTACTCGCGGACAGGGCTGTGGATTTTTTGCACTGATTGAGCACGTCGAGTCCCGCCATCTCGGCGCTGTGCTTCTGCCAAATCCTCGGGGCGAGAGAAGCCCCACTTGGTCGAACGCGATGACGACGAGGAAGATGAATGTTAGATGCTTTGTAAACGCCGATGCGGGTTACGCTAGTCTTGGAATCAGTAGGTTACAGCGAATCAACAGGGGGAGACGTTCCAAATCCCACCGTCTCCCCTTTCGTGGCTACTTGAGTTACCGGGAACGCGGTTACTAGAACCTTCGCGGTTCGGCAACGGAATTACACTTCATTGGGCGGACTCGTTGACTTACCTCAGGTCACAACTTAAGATTCTCACCAATGGCCACGCTCTCTGAATTCATCGGCCAGACCATCTCGCATTATCGCATCCTTGAAAAGCTTGGTGGCGGTGGGATGGGTATGGTCTACAAGGCGGAAGACAAACGTCTCAATCGGTTTGTCGCTCTGAAGTTCCTTCCTGACGCTGTATCCAAAGACCCACAGGCACTTGCGCGATTTCACCGGGAGGCGCAGGCGGCGTCCGCACTCAATCATCCAAATATTTGCACTATCTACGACATCAGCCAGGACGAGCGTGAGGAAATCCTGATAGGCAGCCCGCGTTTTCGCGGAGTCGCCTTGCATTGCGGACGCTCGCGCAAGACCGAGGTGGGCGAGCGCACCTAACGGGCAATTCGCGACGACGCGTCGCAGGTTACGCAAGAAGCTGTCTATGTCGTTAACTGGGGGGTCCGATGGCCTGGTCCCACATTACCGACTTCTCGTCTCTTCGCATGACGTTCGAGCACAACCTGTGCCTTTCGGCGTACACGTCGTCGTCTCTCCCGAACTGCTTATGTAAGCACACTTCGTCAAACAGTGGCCGCATGTGGGTAGAATGAATCACGCCCATGCATAACAGCCAAGGACATCAAGCCTTCGCGCTCACGCCCCGTTTTACTGAGGCTGTCGATTACGCCCGCCAAATTCACGTCGACACGCGGAAAGGCACAGACGTGCCCTACATGGCTCATCTGCTCGGCGTCGCGTCGCTTGTGATGGGAGAAATCGGCCACGTTCCCTTCACGGTGACAGAGGACATGATAATTGCGGCCCTGCTTCATGATGCCGTGGAGGACGAAGGTGGTCTGCCCCGGCTACACGAT
>Ga0126373_10000413_pt1 | contig 28285 bp, 37 predicted proteins | sample PanSoiMetPlot_11_FD_92545 | JGI IMG/M metagenome (GOLD analysis project Ga0126373, IMG submission 92545) | Tropical forest soil microbial communities from Panama - MetaG Plot_11 | ecosystem: Environmental > Terrestrial > Soil > Tropical forest > Bulk soil | place: Panama | collected 2016-02-17 | reverse complement strand
GTTCTCCGCGTCGTCGCCTTGACCGACTTTCCAACCGCCTCACCAAAATTCTCAGCGAAGCGCGCAAGCTCCCAACACCCTCAAAATGAGCAGCGATTGGCCGGTAATGGCGACAAGGGAGGACCTATTTCCCAGAAGCCCGTTTCGGGCCAGTGTCCGTATTGCCGACATTACCGGCCAAACTGTTTGATCCTAAGGCGCTTACGCGCAAATCAAGTGCAAACAGATTTGGGCCGGTAATTTTCAACGAACTGGACACGAAAGTAATATCGTTATGAAAGCTCGACGGAGATTTGTCCTGAGCGGGCTGTTTTCTGAGGACTGCTAGTGCGATATGCTCGTTCCCATGAGGGCGGCCTCGGTTACGCTATTCAGCGGTCAATTCTTTGGCGACCGGTTCCGGACTGTTCAGACTCATTCGTTTGTGTGCGCGGAGGGCGAGGCCACAGGCTTCGCGCGAGGGCTCCCTCGGCATAGCCATGCAAGTTCGCACTTTGTTCTTGTCGTGCGGGGAACATACATCACTGAGGCGCGCAATCAGGACCGTTTGTATGGGCCCGGCACGCTAATCTACAACCCGATCGGCACCACTCATCGAGACCGATTTCAAAATGGCTGCGGCCGCTTTCTCACGATTACTCCATCGGCGTCAGTGGCTCGGATGCTCGACGCCCGCGTTCCTGTTTCCTTAGTCATTCATGAACCGAGCTCAATTGCAGCGGCTGCTCGGACACGAGAGCAAATGTTCGACGAACGTTGCGCGCTCGTCCCGGAACTCGTTGAAGATTGCTGCCTTGACCTCGCAGCAACAATAAGCGGCTCGTTTGAGACTGAGACCCGACATGTGCCGTCCTGGCTACTAAAGGCGCGGCAGATCATGCGTGACTGCTACACAGAGGGAATCACGATTCGAGGAGTAGCAAATTGTCTGGGAATCCATTCCGTACACCTCGCCCGTGCGTTCCGGCGCTATTTTCATGTTTCACCTTCTGAATATGTCAGCAGACGGAGAATTTGTCGTGCCCGTGAGTTGATGGTTATCTCCAGGCTCCCCCTCGCCGAGATTGCCCTTGAGGTGGGTTTCTCCGATCAAAGCCATTTCACGAATGCATTCAGGCGCGAAACCGCGATGACACCGGCGGCGTATCGGCGGCTCCATAGCGCCTGAGCCCCGGTCCAAAATGTTGCATTCGCGCAAGACAATATCTGGCTCTTTCCGTTAAATGAAAGCATATGTTGCGCATGATTTTCGCAGTCTTTCTGCTGGCAATAACGGCTTGGGGTCAGGACGACTGGCGGCGTACGACGCCGCAATCGGCGGGACTCGACGCAAGCCGGCTCAGCGCGATGGAAGCGGCAATCAACGCCGGCGAGTTCAAAAAAATTGGGAGCGTCCTAGTCGCGCGGCACGGACAACTTGTGTACGAAAGGTATTTCGAGGGCGATGCTGCGACGCTCCGCGATACCAGATCTGCGACCAAGAGCATTACCAGCCTTCTGATCGGATTGGCAATTCAGGAGAAAAAGCTTAGCGGGATAGACGCAAGGATTCTCGATCTCTTACCAGAGCACCGTCGCAAACTGCAGAATTCCGACCCCCGCAAGGAAAAGATTACGGTCGAAGACCTGCTGACAATGTCGTCGCCACTTGAGTGCGATGATTGGAACGATGCGTCCCGGGGCAACGAGGAACGTATGTACGTCATCGAGGACTGGGCTCAATTCATCCTCGATCTGCCGATACGTGGCCGGATGAGAATCGGCGAATCGCAGGAGAGTCCGAAGTACGGACGTTACTTCAGCTACTGCACCGGTGGCGTCTTCATTTTGAGCGAAGTCCTCGGCAAAACCACAGGGTTGCGCACTGACAAATATGCGGAGCAGAAGCTGTTTGCTCCACTGGGAATCCCGAGGGCCCTTTGGGTCTATTCGCCGCTGGGTATCCCGCAAACGGGCGGCGGGTTAAGGCTCAGCAGTCCGGACCTGCTCAAAATCGCTCAGCTGTACCTGGACGGCGGGAAATGGAAAGGCGAGCAAATTATCAATGAGGAGTGGGTGAAAACATCAACGACACCTCACGTAGAGATCAACGACCGCGACGAATATGGGTACTTATGGTGGCTGCAGTCGTTCAAGAGTCGCGGCACCTCTTATCCGGCTTTCTTCATGACTGGCAATGGCGGGAATAAGGTGCTCGGTTTCCCGACGCTCGACATGGCTGTAGTGATTACCAGCACAAATTACAATACGCCTGGTATGCACGAGCAGACCGAGCGCCTGCTCTCCGAATACGTACTCGCGGCCGTTCGGTAACCGACACCGCACCTGACTGTACGGAGAGTGAGTGGGATTTCGGCTGGATGACGGGGTACTCTTCCATTAGGCATCCTGCTAGGGCGAACATCCTGAACTGAGGCTATCGATATTTTGTAGCCCAGGTAGCCCAAATAAGCGGAGGGAATGCACAGGCAAATGCCGTCAATTCAACGGATTTGGTCTGGTCCAGGCTGGTTCGGGACCAGGAGGTCGATGGTTCAAATCCATTCGCCCCGACCACTTATATTCACTTACAGAACCGGATTTTGCTGCAAATTGGGTCCACTGGGTCCAACATCGGCTCTAAACAGTCCCACTTCAGCCGCCACTCGCTCACGAAACTCCGGTCGTATGTGCGTGTAGCGGGATGTTGTTCGCAAACTGGAATGCCCAATCCACTCTTTCACCAAATCCCCAGGTACACCGTTCTCCTGAAGGACAGACACCCTGCCGTGCCGAAAGGCATGGAGTCCACCTCGCTTCAAGCCGAGCTTGTTCAGGACGGCCACCAGTTTTCTACGAACCTGGTCCTTTGAAAATGGGGTGCTCCTGGTCTCAAAAACGCGCCCTGATTCTCTACCGCCTGAATGCACGCGCAGCATCTCAGCCAGAGCAGGTTCGATATTCACGGTTCTGTTTTCCGCTCTTCGTCTTGACCGTGACTTCCTGTCCATGCCAAACGCTGCGACGAACAGAGATGCGGCAGGATGCCAAGTCCAGGTCCTCAACGTGCAGCCCGAATACTTCGCCACAGCGCAGACCTGTTCCGGCCATCGTTGCAAATAGAACGCGCCACTGCCCAGTTACGGGAATTGATGATTTTCCGTATCTCATCCTCGGTGAAGTAGCGTTGTTCCCTTTCCGGCACTTCTGGAAGGACCAAGTTCCAATCCCGCCAGCGGCTCTTTCCGAGAATGAGCTTCAGCGCTCCGATGATGTTGCGGATGGACTTCGGAGCTAGTTCCGTGCGGTTAAGTTCGGCCACGAACTCCTGCACTTTACGTTCATCCACAGCATCAATCTAAAGAGCCCGACCACGCCTAAAACAACCCACTTTATGGGGCCGCTCAGCCCGCGCCCGTAGTGGTTCCCTTCATCCAATTCCGTCACGTAGTGCCCCCAACAGACGCAAGCATAATACTGATTAATCGCTTCCTGTGAGGCCAGGCGGGTAGGCGTCGGCATAGCGTCCAAACGTCACCACCCGAATGGGTCCTAATCCTCAGGTCTTGGCGTCCAGCCAATGGTGGGCTAATCAGAGGGAGTTGCCGAGCTGATTTGCTACTCTGAGCCAAGTCGCGGCACTTTTCGACCTTCTGTTTGCCACCATTCTCGACATCTGGCAGCGTAGTACCTAGGATTTGCACGAAACTCCAGTAGTGTCGGTACCCAACTTATAGGCCCACCTCCAGCCAACTCAATCAAACCCTGCATGGCCACGAATGCATTATCAGCAGAAGGGTCGTCTAGCATGTCCAACAGCGACGGCGCGCTCTCTGGCGACTTCATGGCTCGCACAGCCCGCAAGGCTTCTTGGCGTACGAACGGCTTGGGGAGCCTAAGCAAGCGAAGAAGGATTGGGAGTGCAGCGGGATCTGACCGGTTGAACTTCAGAAAAGAAAGAGTCCAGCTCTATTGTGGGGCGCATGAGCCACAATTATTTCGTTCCGCGTTTTTCGCCCACCTCTTTTTGTAACCATCTATCTGCGTCAGCATCTAATTGAGTGTAAGGGAGGCCCGGTTATGAAATTCAACTCGGGTCTTGCGGAAGGCATAGAGCGAGTCCTGGAACTTTCAGTGGACGCGCATGTCAAAAGGCGCGAAGTTGCCATGGACTCCCCTGAGTTTCACAACTTGACCGGAGCGATAGTAGCCTACGGCAAAGTGCTGGCAATGCTCACGGCGCTTCAACATCTGGAAGAGTTCTGCACCATAGTGGGTCAATATGAGTTTTCCGAAGGCGTTGCAGCGGTTAACTAAGAACAAACTTCAAATCTCAATCCGCGAATCGGGTGATGTCACCATTCTGGACGTTCGGGGGAGAGCGACAATCGGGGATGGTAGGTACCTTCTGAGCGCCCATCTGAGAAGGCTGGTCACCAAAGGAGCGCGGAAGTTGTTGCTGAACCTGGCAGACGTGAGGCAATTGGATAGCTCGGGCATTAGCCCAGTCATCGGGGCGCATCTTTCCCTTAGCCGCCAGGGCGGCAGCCTGAAATTGGTCTGTCCGCGTGGTCGGGTCCAGGATGTGTTGCGGGTCATGCGCGTAGCAGACTTTATCCCGACCTTTGAGGATGAGGCCGACGCGCTGGCTAGTTTCCGACCACAGGCTTACGCTGCTGCTTAGGCCCTGATGGTCCGGCATTCGTATCTTTCGTGGCGCTAAACTTTTTTCGCCCCCTTTGTGTGTCCCCGCTCGGCTCCTCCCGGTGAATTTCAGAATAATCCACTAAAATCTATCTGCTAACCCATTAATTCCTGAGGCCAGCCGCGGTCACCTGTCCGTTTCAGTCCTGCGTAGCCCTCTCATAGGGATACGGGACAAATGGGCGGGACCCATCGGGGTGGTAGCATCGAGCAAGTTTTAGGCCGAGTCCCCTGCTAACTCTTTGATTTCTAACGGAGTACCCCTACTCCGCTGTGGGTATAGACGTCTCCGAATTGATTGATTCTAAAAGGATTCGAGCTAAGTAAGTGGAAATAAGAGGGATACTTCATTTTCTACGTCATTTTCCCCTTGGGAGTCACGAATTTTGCGCCCAGGATTACCGTAACCCTTTCCACCTGATCCTTAGCGGTGCCAAAGCCAGAGACAAGATTGCTAGAGTCGATAGAGAACCCGACCGCCGTCCCCCCCATCCCCCACTCGGTAAAGAATGGAGTCATATTTGTCAACCCTCGGGGGCAAGAGCCAAAAAAAGCTACACGCTGCCTATTAGTAAGTTGTCGTTCGCCAAAATAACATCCGGCCTGAAGCCCTTTGCAATCAACAGCGTTCGAACTATCCACTTGTATTGAGGCTAGGGTTAGGAAGCCACGTTGCCAAATGTAAGAGGGCCGCTCGGTTCGAACCGTGGCGGCACTTCTTTTTCGAGACTCCTCGAGATAAACTCCGGCCGTGCGGATGAAGGAATCTTCGGGATGGGGAAGTGTGGATTGTGAAAGGCATTCTGCTCGGCGTGGTCATCTTCCTCGTGGCCGGAATCTCATGGTTCTTGATTCGTCTGGGCATCACAAAGTATCGAATAGCGCAAGCAGGTTCCCATTATTACCAATTCGCATTCCGCGCCCGATGGCTCATACACCTCATACACCAGCCGATCATTTGGGCTGCGCTCTTCATTTCAGTTGCAATCGGAATTTGGATTGTTCGAGCTAGAGCTAATCACAACCCGGCTGGATGCATGGACAGCACAACCGAGAACTAGACGTTTCTCTGGAGGACGGTATGGATCTTAACGCCAGACTTGAAAAGCTGGAAAGAGAGAATCGCCGGATGAAGAAGATAGGAATCGTGGGCATCGTCTTCGCCTCGGTCCTCTTCTTCAGCGGTCAAGCCAAGACGAACAAGGTTGTCGAGGCGAACGAGTTTCGCCTGCTGGACGCTTCTGGAAAGGAGCGCGCAACCCTCCATGTTTTTCGCGGGCAACCGGAGTTGTTCATCAGGTCCTTAAATGGAGAATCAGACGTATTACTTGGCACGGACACTAGCGGCCCTTATCTGGTAATGGGGCCTGTCACGGGCAAAGCGACTGTGACTCTCAACCCGAACAATTTGTCACTCGAAGGCCCGGTAGGAAAACTCCGTATCGCACTGAATCATGAGGCGGGCGGCCCAAACCTGACCATCGAAGATAATGAGGGTTATTCCATTGTTCTCGGAAGGTCCGACCTTCTTCCAACAAAGACAGGAAAAAGGGAGCAGACGCCCGCGGCATCGCTCGTGTTATTCGACAAAGACAAGAAAGTGCTGTGGGCGGCTCCTTAGTGTCGTGCTTGCTCCTAACAGCTCCAGGGCCTGATCTATAATCAACGGGCGCAGAGCAATGAGTTCCTGCTTCGGGACCGGGACCAGCTTTTTGACCTCACGGGGTCGCGAAAACCGGCCGCAAGCCATTTTTGGGCAAGCTCTTACTTTCGTGGCGGTTCGGGTATCAGCGCCTTCAGGGTCCCCACCAACTTTGACAGCCCATCTTGCGTAGTGAGGACTGCATCCAATCCAATTCCTGGAGACACCAGGTTTCCTAAGTTGACTGGTAAAGTGCTGAAGCCGACGATCTTGACATGGGGCAGCTTGGTACGCAGAACAGACACCGTCACCAGACTATCCTGCAGCGGCACTCCGAGATGGATGAGTATTAGGTCGCAGCGAGCCTCCGTCGTTTTGTGAATCACGGACAAATCGTTGTCTATCGCGTCGCACACTTTGTAGGGCGTTGTGGCTTCGATGAACTCACGAATAGCACCGCGCACGGCGGTACGGTCGTCCACAAGAAGGAGTCAGGGTCTGCGCCCGCTGGTCATGGGGGCGAGAAAGTACTACGGCTCGCCGCCAAAAACAATACGGAAATTCGTATATTTTTGCGTTGAATTGGCATCCAAGTTACCCCGAGGCACGTCAGTCCGCAGCGGTCGCAAAAACCTGCAGCAAGTCGTTTTTGGGCAAGCTACAAAGGGCTCGCTGTGCGCTGTCTTTGGATACCCGCAACTCTCGGCAGATCATTGCCCAGAAAGCCCTGCAGCTGCGTAGCGTGGCAATCCTGTGAGTCATCCGCAGGCGATGTCGCGTGCCTCAAAAAAGTTGCACTCGCCCGAGAAAATTTACATGCAAAGATTCCATAGGTCATTTCGATTTTTTTCGTATTGAATTGCGAATAATTTCGTCTACGGGAGCGTCTTTCCTTGAGTAAGCGTTTTTGCGGAAGATCGTTGCAAGAGTGGTTCGTAGCGCCGCCCGAGGAATACTAGCCCGAAGCGTCGTTAACCCCGCAACGACACCGAAACGAACAAAGGAGGAAGTGTGAAAAAGCTACTGGTGCGTCTACTCTTGGTCTTGGCTGGCGTCGCTGGCCTCACGATTCCTGCCAAGGCTCAAGCCTTAGTTGAAGTGCAGATACCCTTTCAGTTCGTAGTCGCCGGCCAAACGTTTCCGGCTGGCGAATACAAGATCACGCGTCTCAGCGATGTGCAGCCGAGAATCCTGCTACTCAGCGGCATAGAAAATGGCGCCGCGGTCGCTGTGTTTGCCGTTGATGCGCAAAGCACCCCTCATGACAAAACGAAGCTCGCTTTTGTGAGTGTGGGTGATCAGCATTTCCTCTCTCGCATTGAAACAGCAAGCCACACCTACACTCTTTCGATGGCTAGCAGCCCGGTTCTTCTGGCCGCGACGCCGCGCAAGGGCGCCACTGCCTCTTACTCTTCCGGGAGCAATTGACCCGTTACGCATCAGTCCTCGCTTGGTGGCGCCCAGGTAACAGCAGCCTCCGCTGCCACAACCTGGGCGCCTCTCCCTGCGCGCAGTCCCGAAGGAGTGAACCAAATCAGTCCGCAGCCGCAGTTCAATCCCGGATGCGTCGTCCACCAACTTCTTCGGGCAATTTCGACTTCGGCGACTCATCCGGACGTTTTGTTCTAGGCTAGACGCAGCTGGTCAGCTGGTTTGATTAGCGAGCATTGCCGAGCTCGCAGAGCTGCTGTAAACTGCCTTTCGATTTTGCGCTGAATTCCGATAGATACCAACTCCGATGGCGACCGCCGCTCCTCCGAAACCCAACTTGCGCGAGGTTTTCGTTCAACCTGTCTTTCGCAAGCTGTGGCTGGCGCAGTTTGTCTCAGTTTTTGGAGACTTCCTGGCGTTATTCGGGGTGGTCAGCCTGATCACCTTCCGCTGGCATCGCAGTGCCGCACAGGTGACCTACCTGCTGATCGCTTATATGCTGCCGCTGGCGGTGGTCAGCCCGGTTTCCGGCGTCTTCGTTGACCGCTGGCGGGTGAAGCAGGTGATGATCTCGAGCGACCTGATACGTGGGGTGCTGGTCCTGTTGCTGCTGTGGGTCACCAATCTGATGCAGGTATGCGCCATTTTCGTCGTGCTAGCCCTGGTTTCCAGCTTCTTTGCCCCGGCGCAGTCGGTAGCAATCCGCACCCTGGTGGCAAGAGAAAAGCTGCTGGCAGCGAACGCGCTCATGTCACAAGCGTTCTATGCGGTGCGCCTGCTGTCGCCTGTAGTGGCCGGCGCACTGGTCGCCTGGCTGACGGAGAAATCCTGCTTCTACTTCGACGCGTTCAGCTTCTTCTTCTCTGCCGCGATGATTGGTTCTCTGCGGATCGAGCGCACCCCCGCGCCGGGCAGCAATACCGTGAAAGGCTTCCTCCAGCAGCTGACGAGCGGCAATCGTTTCATCTTTGCCCATCCCTCGCTGGCCTTCGTGATCACTTCGATGGTCAGCGCGATGTTCGTGATGAGCTGCCTGAGCCCGCTGTTCTCGATTTATGTGCGCGATATCCTGCACTCGGGTGCATTCCTGTACGGCGTGGTGAGTTCGGCGGTAGGAGTTGGGCTGATTGCCGGCACACAGACGGTCAACAAGTTCCATGCGCAGTCCAAAAAGACCATCGTTTTAACAGGACTGACCACGTGTGCGGCCGGCGTGGCGCTGTTGGGCATCTTCCGGGCGACAGCAGCCGCCCTGGCGACCACCTTCACCATGGGGTTCGGCATCAGCTTCGTGGTGGTCGCGGCCCAAACCCTCATGCAACAGGAGACCCCGCCCGAGATGCTCGGCCGCGTCAGCTCCAGCTTCATGTCGGTTTTCTCGCTGGCCCAGGTGTTGGGGCTGCTACTCTCAGGCCACCTCGCGGTATGGTTCGGCATCCGCGCGGTCTTCCTGCTCTGTGCGGCAGCGCTGGCGGTCATCGTGATTGCAGGCTCGATCCGACATTCTCGTCAAGCGAGTGATTATCCTCGGGGTGCTGCCTCGGACGAGGCTCGTTAAGAGCACATAACGAGCCACGACCAGGCGCATGATGGACTCCACCCAAAACTCTGAATGGAGGTTGTCACGCTCGAACGGGCTTATCGAGTTTTGCGGTAACTCGCCTGCGCGACCTGCGTACTCGCCTGGATTGCACTGTTTAGTCGTCATGGCATTTCGATGGATTTAGCTTGCTGACGCTCGACGAGGAGGCGGCATCTCCCCAAGAGGAAGCGCGATGACCTCTGGCGTTGCCCAGGGTTCCAAAAAAATCGAGTCCCATCCCTTGGGCAGTTTGCGGCGTTTCATTTCTTCAAGAAGGTCAAGGTTTTTCTGCACCTGAGCGGTCTCATCATCGAAGGCTTGTTGCGCGGAGGGGTGCAGAGCTTCGAGTGTTAGACGCCTATCTTCCGCGATGAGCAACGTATATTTTTCAGTGCATTTCTTGAGCGCTTCAATCGCATCGTCCAAGTCAGAAAAAGTCGTATCCACCTCGGCGTCTGGAACGCCATGAGCGGCCCGTTTGTTGGCTCTCGGTTTTCAAGCGGTCTTGCAGTTCGGAACCCCATGCCTTCTGGACCGGTGAATGACACGGAGATGCAAATGAGCCTTCCCTTGCAAGAGCCGTTGGACCTTTCGGATTCGCGTACGAAGGCCGGGGCAGCCGACTAAGGCGTGAAGCTACTCGGCAGAAGCGCCAGGAGCTGCGCCGTGTTTGCGATCCCATTCTGCCCTAAATGCGCGCCTTATCTTGAGGATGCGCTTTGCACGGAAAAGCAACCACTTTTCGTTCAGCCAGCCCGGTAAGGCTGCGAGGGCGACGACAACCAGCAGGAAGCCTACAGCCCGTGCGGCCCAGAAGTTCAGGTACGCATCGACAAACGTAAGAAATAGGGTGGTAAGAAACAAAAACAAAAGTATTCGCCAACCCACTTTTCGTATGCGTTTGACTAGAGCGACGTTCCACAACCTGCCAAGAACTGCATCGACTCTCTTGTTTATAGCCGGGAACGCGAAAAGATTAAAGACACTGATGAAGAGCACGCCAAAAATCAACGCGAATACCGCTTCCGCGTTCATAACTACGAAGGGTACATCTCATTAGGATCAGTCGCAACGATTTTCCTCGTGCTGACTCCGCATCGAAGGCGGGTCGCTTTATGCCTCAACAACATGTGCGGCTCATTGAATTTCGTGAACAGCGGCGTTCCTGATCCGACCCGGTGGTTCTCTCGTTGTCCACCTGGACCAGCCAAATCTGCGTTTGCGGAGCGTTGGCATAAATGTCCGGTATGCGGATTGTCGGCACCTCGTAACGTGGTCTCCGCGCAAGTCATACTGCAACGCGCCCGGATCGCGCGTTCGCTGCATAACGTAGAGGATGTCGTCTCATGCGTGCGCGCGAAGCCGTCGCCTCTTAGCAACGGAGTGATCACTAGCAGGATTAGACAATTGAGGCGCGACCGCTAGGAGGCGGAGTCATGCAACTGGACAATCGCAGCCGACTGGGGGTCCGTTCACGTTTCTCCGCTCTGATTGGAGTCATGTGTTTGCTGTCCGATTTTGCACCGGCGCGGCCTCAGACGCGGAATCACCCTGACGCCCAGGGTCTGGGCACGACAGCGCGGCAGGCGGTGATCGAGATTTTTCGAAATCGAGATTCCACGGCCATTGATCGCTTCTTTTCCGAGCCGTTCGTACAACACGATCCGACCATTGCCGACGGGCCGTCCGGCCTAAGGGCCTTCGTGACCGAGCTAGCGAATTCTCGCACGACCAACATTACGATCTATCGCACGGTTGTGGACGGCGATGTCGTCATGCTTCATTCGAAATACGAAGGCTGGCCCGGCTTTTCGGGGCCGGTCATAGTGTTTGATTTGTTTCGCTTCAAGGACGACAAAATCGTCGAACACTGGGGCGGGCAAACTCCCGAAACCGGTCCCAATCCGTCCGGCCATACGCAGGTAGATGGTGCGACCGCTATTGTTGATCGCGAACGGACAGAAGCAAATCGAACTGTCGTGCGCAGCTTCAAACAAGTCGTCACTGTTGAATTGCGTTTCGATCGTGTCGACGAATTTATCGAAGGTGACCATTACATTCAGCACGCCTCGAGAGTCGGGGATGGGACCGCACGGATGAAAGCGCGGGTCTCCCAGGTGGAAAAGCCCGGGGCCGCCCCAGTTCTGATACCTCGCCGATACATCGCGGAGGGCAATTTCGTGCTCTGCTTAGTCGAGGCACGCACCGAACCACCCACTGCGAACTACGATCTCTTTCGAGTTGAAACGGCAAGATCGCGGAGCACTGGGACGTGCTCTCTGTCATTCCTCCGGAGAATCAGTGGAAAAATACTAACGGCCCCTTCTAAAGATCATCCGGAAAAGGAGGCTATCGATATTTTGTAGCCCACGTAGCCCCCATCAACCCGGGCAGCCATGAGAACTTCGTTGTCAGCGGAGCTTCCACATGCGCACGAAAGGCTTCGTCGATGTTGACGCCAGCGGCCAAGCCGAGCTCGTCCGGCCAATCAGCGACGCTCGACCGGATAGGTCTGCGACTCATGCCGGCACGCGCCTGTTCGATTTCCTCAGGGAGGAACCATTTGCGCGTTCTACACCTCGCGCATGCCACTCAAAGAGCTCGACTATCAGGGAAATTCATTCTACGGCCAGTCGCCCGGCTGCAGCCTCTCGCTTGGATTCCGGCCCACCGCGAGCGAGCCGGAGTAACTGTACCGGTACGCTGATACTGCGAATCCTGATTGCCTTAGATTAAACACTATCCTTTATTTCGTGCGGGTAGCTAAAAACTCACAACTTAAGACTGCATTTGTGTACAATGCCGTTCAAATAAGGCAGTCCAAAAGGAAGTTCCATGAAAAGCATCATTCGGTGCGGCTTGCTGGTGCTGCTCGCGTGTCTCCCGAACACCGCGATTTTTTCGCAATCCGGGGGCTCCGTCAACTCCGCGCAATTCGACCACACCACGGTACACGTTCGCGATTTGCAAAAAAGTGCCAACTTCTACGAAAAAGTTTTCGGCCTCCAACGAATGAGGCCTCCGTTCCACGACACCAACCACGTCTGGTTCCGCGTCGGCGCCCACCAACAACTCCACGTCGTCGGCGACGCAAAGGAAGCTTCCGCATCGCGTGACATCGAAGTGCATTTCGCCTTTCGCGTTCCTTCTATTCCTGACTTCACCGCGCATCTCGACCAAATGCAGGTCAAGTACCGCAGCTTCGACGGAAGTGGAAAAGTCACCAACCGCCCCGACGGCGTCCATCAAATCTATTTGCAGGATCCTGACGGCTTTTGGATCGAAGTCAACGACAACAAGTTCTGATTTCGTATCGCTGGGACCCTGTTTACCGTGAGGGGCGAGCGGCTAGCTCTTCTTGTACGGCAGCTCTGACGCTGGCTTCTATAACTTCGCAAAAGGGAGATTGTAGGCTCTGTTTCCAGATCGAAGAAGCCTATTCGAAAAGGGAACTCTTAGGAATTCCGCAGCCAGTCTGGATTTTGCAACCGGCAACTTCGCGTCAGGCATGCGGAATCGCAAGGGCGGATTCCCGCTTGAACGAATGTGCGGCTTTCGTGCAACGGCGGCCTATGAAATTATGGCTTGACAGCTCTCCTCTCCCACGGATCTGAGGCAGGTCAAAGCGATCAAGGTTCATCACTTTGGTCCACGCCGCCACGAAGTCCTTCACAAACTTTTCCTTGGCGTCGACGGACGCATACACCTCTGCGAGTGCGCGCAACTGAGAGTGCGAGCCGAAGATGAGGTCCACTCGCGTCCCAGTCCACTTGACTTCGTTCGTCTTCCGGTCACGTCCTTCGTAGACGCCACCGCCGCCATTGGATGCATTGGACGGCTGCCATACCGTGCTCATGTCTAGAAGGTTGACGAAGAAGTCGTTCGTCAGCGTCTCCGGCAGCTTCGTGAAAAGGCCGTGTTTGGAGTTTCCCGCGTTTGCACCGAGGACGCGCAGGCCGCCAACCAGAACAGTCATCTCCGGAGCCGTCAGCTTCAACAACTGCGCGCGATCGACCAATGGTTCTTCCGGTGAAATGCATTGCTTGCCGTCGAGATAGTTGCGGAATCCATCGGCCTTTGGCTCAGGCGGTTCGAACGAGGCGACATCAGTGTCATCTTGGGAAGCGTCTATGCGCCCGGGCTTGAAGGGAACTTTCACGTCCTGACCTGCGGCCTTGGCGGCCCTCTCAACCGCCGCGCAGCCGCCAAGAACGATCAAGTCTGCCAGCGACACCTTCTTCCCACCAGATGCGGAAGCGTGTAACTCCTTCTGAATCGATTCCAGCGGAATCAATTAATGGGAGTGGGAGAAAATCATGGGCGTGTCGGGGACGAGAGAAACTTCAAACTTTGAGCTCGCTCTCAGTACAATTTCAGGACTTCAACATCTAGCGGGCCAGCCATAGCGCGTACCGAATCGCTTGGAACACGGTCCACTGGTGGTGGGCCCTCAGGATGCGATACCAACCGAAAAAAGAAGGCGACTTCATGATTTCCACTCCCTTAAGTCGTTCCTAAACCAAATATCTTCTCCTCCGTGTAGACAGAAGCCTTCTGCTCCTTATTCCCAAATTGCGCCCCTGCACGCGCTTTTTTTTATTCCCGGTGAAAATGCGATAAAGGAAACCTCAGTCAGTTACGTCGAGTGAACAAATTTTGATGGGGGGAAGGTTCGGACGTGCTTGATTCCCACTTGGCGTGCGAGTGCAAAAGAAGGCCAAGCGCGACACCGAGCTAAATGGTGAACATCCACGAATAACGATCTAGGACTCCGGTATTCGCGAAGTGGGTTCGGTTGCTCTTTGTAAGGCGCACAGTCCGGATTCAGGCCGTAGCCGCTTTTGTCATGGCTTTGTGGCACGTGTGGCAACGCTTGCCCTTACGAATCGGTAGGACACAAGTCGTGTGCGGCGGCTGGCGTTTGCAGATCGTGGCTATTTATTAGGTAAGCGAGTGATGTGCGAAGTCCGCCACGCGCTCGCGATAGCCTCGACATTACCGTGCCCGGGGGCATGCCCGTCACTTCGGCAATTTCCTTGTAGGACATACTCTCGAATTCGCGCAGTATTAGGACTTCACGATATTTCAACGGCAGCGCTTCCAGGGCCTGGCCAAGCATTTTGTCGCTTGCGTTTTGCAGCAGGGCTTCCTCTGGGTTGGGGTCCGAGGATCCGGGCCGAAGAGGTTTTCGTCAAATTCAGTAGCAGACTGCAAGGGTCGATTCTCCAGTAACCAGTTGTAGCAAGTGTTGCGCACGATTCTGAGAACCCGCGCCCGTGCATTTCCGCCTCGGAATGTGCCAAAAAATCGAAAGGCGCGTACAAAGGCTTCCTGAACCACGTCTTGCGCGTCTTGCTCATTGTGAGTCAGCCAGCGCGCAAGGTTGTAGGCGGCATCGAGATGGGGCAGGATCTCCTGCTCGAAATCCCAAGAGGACTTTTGATCTGGCATAGACATCTCTTCTCGCACACTCAAGACAAAGAGAAATGTTTCTAGATCATTCAAGAACGCGTGTGTTCGGGCCCATGAGACTAATCCGAGTCCCGAATCCGCGGCTTAATGACCTTTCCCAACAGCCTCCGGCATCGAATCGTCTATGGAAGCACTGGTAGATGCCTTGGCCTGGGACCTTGAATCGGATAAAGTTTTCACCCGGGACAATGGACTGGCGGCATTCGGAGCAGTAGATGATCGCTTCCCGTTGCATTCATCACCTCCCCGGATTTGTCTCGTATTCCTTGTAAGACAACTCGTTCCTAATCGTCTCGAGGTCCTTGTCAGCCTTCTGCAAGCGAGCGCGGGCCTGGTCGATGGCCCTGAAGACGGCAATGTCGTAGATTCCGACGCTCACTTCGGACTGATGTTCCCGGAGGAACTTCTCGATGAGGAGAACTTGCGTCCCAAGAGTCTCGTGTGCCGAGTGATCCAGCGATGGATCTATCTGGCGTACAAGGTCATTCCATGCGGCGTTGCGTGCGATTGGAACGAAATGCTCGCGTTCCTGCCCGTGCAAAAAATAGAGATAGGCGGTGATGAAAGTAATGAGCAGAAACGCGCGGAAAAGCAGGGATCGTACTGTTTTCATATGCGGCCTTCTCTTCTTTCCTGTCGGCCCATCCCCAATTTCATTGCGGAGGAAATTCTTGTACAGCTGGCCCATGTGCGCGACGTTGCGCCCAACGGATAAAGAGCGCAATGGACTGGGAGTCCTTCCGCTGACGAAAATGTCTCCCCCCCTAAGTTATCGTTGCCATTAGGTTTGGCATTACTTGTCCCCTGTCGTTGCTTGTTCTCAAGTTCCTTGAGGTGTAGACTCGCGTTCACCAGAGAATATCGATCGATGCTGGAAGCCCCTCAGCATTCCGGGCGGCGAAGTTTTGGTGTTTTCGAGGTGGATCTGCGTGCGGGCGAACTACGCAAGCGCGGCTTGCAGGTCCGACTCCAAGAGCAGCCTTTTCAAGTTCTCGTGATGCTGCTAGAGCACCCCGGCGAAGTGGTGACCCGCGAGGAACTGCAGAATAAACTCTGGCCTGCCGACACTTTTGTCGATTTCGACCACGGGCTCAACAAAGCCATCAACAAGATCCGTGACGCGCTTGGGGATTCCGCCGAAAGTCCGCGCTTCGTGGAAACAGTGGCTCGGAGGGGATACCGCTTTCTAGCGGAGGTCAGAGCCGTTGACGCCACTCCCGCGCGCAGTTCAGAGCCGCCAGTCGAAGCGCCTTCCCAAGCAAAGGACCGCGAGCCCGCCAGTCTCTCCGACGAGGCTGCGCGTGAGAAACGACTTGCGGTGCCTCTTGCCTGGGGAATCTCCGTCCTAGTTCTGCTATTGCTGATTCTCACAGCATGGACTTTTCATTCTCGGAACCGCACGTCACCTCCAATCCGTTCCTTGGCTGTTCTTCCGCTGGAGAGCCTCTCCGGTGACGCGTCCCAGGACTACTTTGCGGATGGCATGACGGATGAGCTAATCACTGATCTCGGGCAGATTAGCGCCCTGCGGGTGATTTCACGAACGTCGGTGATGCCGTACAAAGGTGCACGCAAGCCCTTGGCGCAGATCGCACGCGAGTTGAACGTCGATGCTGTCGTCGAAGGAACGGTGCTTCGCGAAGGCAACCGGGTGCGAATTACGGCACACCTGATTGAAGCTCCAGCGGACAATCACTTATGGGACCACGACTATCAGGGCGATCTGGGGGATACGCTGGCGCTGCAGAATCAAGTCGCTCGCGCCATCGCCGAGCATATCCGCGTCAGTCTGAACCCCCAGGAAGACGCTGCTCTGAAAAACAAGAAGGTCGTTAATCCGGAAGCTTACGTGTCTTATCTCAAGGGGCGCTACTTTTGGAACAAGCGAACTGCAAACGGTTTGAAGGCGGCCGTTGCTTACTTCAATCAGGCACTCGACGAGGATCCGAGCTACGCGCAGGCTTATTCAGGCTTGGCCGACACATATGCATTGTTGGGGGATTGGCAGTATGCAGTGATGACTCCCAAGGAGGCACTCCCGAAAGCGAAGGCCGCAGCGCTAAAGGCCCTCGAGTTGAACAGTGCCCTAGGGGAAGCCCACAACTCGCTGGCATTCTGCCTGGATGGCTTCGACTGGGACTTTGAATCGGCCGGGAAGGAGTTCCGGCGAGCGATTGAACTTAACCCGGGTTATGCGACCGCGCATCATTGGTATGCCTGGCACTTGGCCTTAGTGGGTAGGAATGCCGAAGCCATCAGTGAAATGAAGAAAGGGCAAAACTTGGATCCGCTATCCCTCATCATCAACGCCGATTTAGCAGAGCTCCTTCTCATCGCGCGTTCTTATGACGAATCGATAGAACAGAGCCGCAAGACAATTGAAATGGACCCTAATTTTGGCCTCGCACATAATCAATTGGCTCAGGCGTACCTCCAAAAACAGAATACCGATGAAGCCATCTCGGAGCTGCAGAAGGCCATCCGGCTTTCCGGGGACAGCCCCACATGCACAGCCAATCTTGCACGCGCCTACGCTAAAGCGGGCAAAAGGGACGAAGCGTTAAGGCTCCTCAGCGATTTGAAGAATGGATCGAATCATGCTTATTCGCGGGCCACGGAAACTGCCATGGTATATGCAGCCCTCGGCGATAAGGATCAAGCGATGAGGTGGCTCGAGAAAGGTTATGAAGAACGATTTAATCCTGGCGTCCTTTTGCGGCCCGGTTTCGACCCGCTCCGCTCGGATCCGCGGTTCCAAGATCTCCTGCGGCGCATAGGTTACAAGCAATAACAGGCAATGGAATGAGTGTTTGACTGGAGCGCACAGAACTTTTAAACAAAACAGCTGTTTGAGACACAAGAACCGGTCTGATGAATAGTGATTGAGCCTTGCTGGTTATTCTCTGCGCTTGCGAAAGCGGGCAAATGTGGGGATGCGAACTCAGCGAAGCCCGGTGGAAGTCAAACGACTGACCTTACACCCGGTCCTAGCCAAGGAGTTGCAACCCAACGGAAACTCCAAATGGAGGAGGCTTTTCCGACGCCTCCTTCACGGCCGCAAAAAAAGGGTCCCCGGTCCTGCCTACCAAGCGTAGATTACTCGTACCTTAGCGCCACCATCGGATCGACCTTGGCCGCGCGGCGTGCAGGTAGGTAGCCAGCCAAAGCGGCTACCGCAATCAGCAAAATCGAGACTGTGGCAAGGGTCAGCGGATCCCACGATGCAACTCCGTAGAGTAGGCGCGAAAAGCTTCTCAGAGTTGGGGTGAGTATCAGTGCGCCTAAGGACCCAATCGCGATACCACTGATCACCAATTTCAACTCTTGGCCAACAAACATGCGAAGCACCGTTACTTTATCCGACCCGAGCGCCATGCGAATGCCGATTTCCTGCACGCGTTGTGTAACCGAATAGGAAATCATGCCGTAGATTCCCACTGACGCTAGCATCAACGCCAGCCCCGCAAAGGCACCAAGCAGAATCACCGGGAAACGCTGCTCAAACATGGAGTCCGCAACAATCTGGTGCATCGTTTGCACGTTGTATATCGGCTGATCGCTGCCGGCTTGGTACACCGCTGGCATGATCGCGGGGATTAGCGTTGCAGCGTCGAGCGGCGTGCGCACGATTACGCTTGCGTCCGGATAATTGAAGGGCACCCATTGGTCCGGATCTTGATAAAGTGAATAGTACGCCTGATATTGATTGGCCGGACCGCTCTCCTGCAGGCTCGCATATTTCACGTGATTTACAATCCCGACAATCGCGCAGGGGCCGTACGCCGCGAATCCGGCAGTGATTGTGTGCCCGATGGGTTTTCCGTCCGGGAAAAACGCGCGAGCAAAATTACTGTCGATAACCGCGACGCATGGCGATTTGGTATCGTCGTTCTCGGTCAGAAAACGCCCTTGAAGCAGTTGCATTCCCATGGTGCGAAGGTAATCCGGTCCGGTAAGAAACCAGCCCATTCGTGGCGCGGCCTGCAGCGATTCCGGTTTCTCCGAGTCGAGCCAAAATGGCAGGTAGCCGTCCTGTCCGCTCAGCGGAACGGCGGTAGTAAAGTCCGCTGCCTGTACACCAGGGATCTGCCGAATTCGTTCGATCAATTGTTTGTAAGCAACGCGAGTGCCCGAAGGCGTTTTTGTGAGCGTGTGTGAGACACCGACCTTGAGAGCGACGATGTTATTGGTATCGAAGCCGGGATTGACGTTCCACAGGTGAAGAATTGTCCGCAATAGTAGGCCAACGCCCACCAGCAGCACGAAAGTTAACGCCACTTGCAGAATTACGAAACTGCTCTGAATACGACGATGGACGATGGTCGAACCTGGCCCGCCCTCCTTGAGTGACAATTGCATATCGGCGCTCCAACTATTGAGAGCCGGCGTGAGGCCAAACAGAATTCCGACTGCGAGCGAGACTATCAAGGTGTAAAGCAGAACGGAACCGTTCATGCTGACGTTCTCGCTGCGTGGCAAGATTCCATGCATTGCCGGCAAGGCGGACCTAAGTCCGAGGAAAGCAATCAAGCTCCCCAAACCGCCGCCGAGGAGCGAAAGAATGATGCTCTCCGTCAATAGTTGCCTTGCCAGGCGCGCGCGATTAGCCCCGAGAGCCAAACGAATGGCAAACTCTCTGTTGCGTGCGGCAGAACGGGCCAGTAGGAGACTGGCGATATTCGCGCAGGCGATGACCAACACCAGTCCAACTGCGCCTAAGAGCAAGGCGAGCGTTTGACCGGCATCTCCAACGATTACCTGCTTGAGAGGCTCAACATAAATCCCCAAGTCTCGGTCGTCGCTGGGATATAGAAGATCGAGACGATTTTGGATGGTACTCATCTCCGCCTGACTTTGAAATATGCTCACTCCTGGTTTCAAGCGTGCGAACGTGAAGATCCCATCATGGCTTGCCCGATTGTTCAGCAGTAACGGGTCGAGCTGGCCGAGCGGTGTGTAAACATCGGCATCGTCATTTAGGCGAAAGCCAGGCAGCACAACACCCACAATCGAATAATTCACTCCATCCAGCGTTACCGTCTTGCCCAATACCGCGGGGCCGCCGCCGAACCGTTCCCTCCACAAGTGATGGCTAATAACGACCACCGGCGCTCCGCCACGCTGATTTTCCTCAGAAGTAAATTCTCGCCCTAGCGCCAGTTCGGTCCCGAGCGTGCTGAAAAAGCCCGAGGTGATTTGAGTGGCCTTCAGGTGCGCAGCCCCGCCAGGAAATGCGAGATCAATTTGTTGCTCCCTGAACGCGGCCATCTGTTGAAAAGAGCGAGCACTTCGCTGCCAGTCTTGAAAGTTTGGATATGAGTTCCAAACGCGTGGAAAGCGCGGATTGTTTTCCCAAACCATAACCAGGCGATTCGGCTCGCGATAGTTCAGTGGCGCCAGTACCACGCCTTCCACGACGCTGAAAATTGCGGTATTCGCGCCTATTCCTAGGGCCAGAGTAGCTACGGCAACCGCGGTGAACCCAGGGCTCTTGCGCAACCGTCGCACCGCGTGACGAACTTCTTGGAGCATTCCGCTCATTTCAGGTTCCTCCTACTCGCAAGGAAGTGCCGCAGGGCGCGGGCAAACATCAAGGCGAAACGATCACGTCGGCGGTCAAATTGATTCCTCTAGCAGCAAGACTTCTACCACTCTAACCAGTCTTGCGCAAAGCATAACCTCTTCACGGCAAGGACACGAGAATACCGCTTTGGAACCAGAGCGTTTAAGGACCTCACCTATCTTCGCCTCTTTACATGAACAGGAGTGAGGAAGTTGTCGACGACGAAATCGGCTATCTGTCGGCCCAGGGTCTGGCCGGTGGTCAAGTCCGAACGGAAATGGACGCCAGCGAAAATCCGGCTTGAGGTCGCTTCTTCGGCTGCAGCGGGGAAGCTCTCAAATGAGCGATCAACTCCTGGCAGAACTTCAGAGGTGACCGTGAAATCGAAACGCTCCTTTCCAAAAAAGGAAGTCAAAATCGAAGCTCCAGCCGCACTGATGACCGCGTGCGCGCCCGGGTAAGAGGGATCTGGTGTAGTGTTGCCGACCTCAGGAAGCCAATTGGGGTCAGGAATCGCTTCGGATTACCGGCGATGGCCGCCTCGCGAATCGCTGTCACTGGCCGCCAGAAGTTGTAGGTGTACTTGGCGTCGTAGAATGCAATAACTGCGTCGGCGAAACTCAGGTTTGGCAGCGCAAAGAGGCGGGCACTCTGTGCGGTTGTCAGTTCGTGTCGAAGGACAGCTGTCTGGGTAATCTCGTTCCAGTAGTTTTGAATGGCGCCATTCCAAAAACGTCCAGTTAGAGCTTGGTCTGGAGTGGCAGCGGTGCTGTTTGCAATCCCCAGCGACTTCACTTCATTGAAGACGTCGGTGTAGGTATCGCTGGTCAGCCCCGGGGGAGGACCAGGACGAAATTGATCCGCTCGTTGCAGCGCAAAAGGCGTGATGTGAGACCAATGAGTGAATTGCGGCTGCTTGGAGAAATTAGGCGGCGTGGATTGGTAGGCTCCAGGGGCGGGAGGATTTGTGAAGACAAGGCGAATTGGCGACGCATCTGACCCGTCGTTGCTGCGCAACGCGAGAATCTCGTCTGCGACGGTCTTCCCAAGTGTGACGCCTTCGCTCCTATCGGCGCCGTCGGGAATCGAAGCCAAAGAGCGTTGAAGTTGGTCGTCAAGCATTGCTTGGAACTTCGGGTCAAGGCCGCGAGAACTTCGTGAGCTGCGGAAGCTGCTCCAGCGTCTCGAGAAGCAAACCTTGACACGTCCGTAAGACGAACCACGTACGGTTTATGGCTCCTGTCGATGGCGTTTACAGCGTCATAGATCGCGGCGTGCATGATCGCAAAGCTGCGGGTAGGATGGACTGTTGCCGACTGCGCGCCAGGAGTGCGAACAATCACGAGAAGGACTCTGTTCCACTGCACAACCACGTTAAGTGAATCAGCTGCCTGATTCTCCGAATTGCCATACTCATCGTATGACGTAGCGGCAACGGAAGCGCCACCCACTGTCAAAACAGCCGCGAACACCGGTATCATCTTGACCAGATATTTAAATTTTTGAATCGAGAGCGACAGAGTTTGTGCGCCCCACAGCCATGTGCGAGCAATTCGGAATAAACCAAGTTTGGTGCTAGTCTGTTATTGGCTATGAGAACGAAGGCGAACTGGGCCAGACGCGTTGTGGCCGTCTTTGCGGTCGCCTTTGTCTACTCCGTTGCGTGCTCGACAACATGCGCTTTCGGCTTTTGCCCTAATCAAGCAGAGCAACGATCCAGTCATGATTGCGAGCCAACCTCGAATCATCAGTCCCATCATTCCAGCATTCCCGCGCCGGATTGCTCCAAACACGCTCACCCGACTTCTCTCTTGCTGAAATCGGCAGAACTTTCAAAGGTGCAACTCGTCGTCTCGGATCACACCAGAGCGACCGCCGGGTTGGCTTCGCTTCCTGTCCGTTCGTCCGCGAACTCGACAGGTTCGCCAGCATCGGATTTGGCTCCGCCTTTTGGCTCAAGTACTCCTCTCTATCAGCAGATCTCCGTCCTTCGAATCTAGGTCTCCACACAGACCAATCACCGGCTGGCTATTGATCATTCGTAGTCCGATGCTGCGCACAGCGGCGGACGTCCGTTTTTTCGGTCCCATTCGCAAAGAAATTTGCGGTCAGGAGAAACAAATATGAATAAAGCAAGACGCGCATTCCTTCAGGGAACTGCCGTATTGAGTGCCGGGCTCATCGCTGCCGGAAAAGCATTGGCCACAGTAGAGGACCAGCAACCGCAGGCCATGCCTGGAATCGGGCACGATCGGCACAAGATGCCGCCCGTCAAATCCCCGCAGCGGAGCGTCCCCGTCACGATTCCCATGCAGGCGCCGGATGTTCCCGATTTGCCACACAAGATGGACGGCGGGGTCAAAGTCTTCCACCTTCGAGCAGAACCAGTCGAACGGAAGCTCGCTCCGTTCAAGACCATGACCGTATGGGGCTACAACGGCAGCTGTCCTGGCCCGACCATCCAGGCCCACCAAGGCGAGCGCGTTCGCATCATCTTTGAAAACCGGCTACCCGAAGCCACAACTATCCACTGGCATGGAATCGAAGTGCCTATCGAGATGGACGGAATCCCGTTCATCAGTCAAAAGCCCGTCGCTCCGGGCGAGACATTTCCCTACGAATTTACTCTCCATCAGGAAGGCACTTTCTTCTATCACTCCCACTCCGCCATGCAAGAAATGATGGGCTTGATCGGGATGTTCATTATCCATCCCGAGAGGCCGTACCAGCCGCATGCGGACCACGACTTCGGAATCGTCCTTCAGGAATGGGCCATCCTGCCGAACCTGGATGTCCCGAATACGGCGAACATGGAATTCAACTGGCTGACCTTCAATGGCATCGCCGCACCCGCCACCACGCCGATGATCGTGCGGCAAGGCAATCGCGTCCGCCTGCGCATCGTCAACCTCGGCATGGACCATCATCCCATTCATCTGCACGGCCATCAGTTTTACGTCACCGGAACAGAAGGCGGTCGTGCGCCCGAGAGCACGTGGTATCCGACCAACACGGTTCTTGTAGGAGTCGCGCAAGCCAAGGTGGTCGAATTTGAGGCAAAGTTCGCCGGCGACTGGATGGTCCACTGTCACCTTCCTCATCACATGATGAACAGCATGTCCGACTTGGTCCGCGATCGCGCCATCATGACTGCCGACCAAACCGCGGAGCGCGCCATGGCGCAAATGCAGACGCTCGCCAAGAGCGTGCCCTTCCGACACTCGCCACCTTCGCCGGTAGCGGCGAACGCGAACTCCCAGCCCGGCTTTCCTCAGGATGCGTTCATGGAGATGGGCATGGACGATGCCGTGGCCAAGCCTGAAACTTATGGCCTTCCGCCGAACTGGAGCGCGGGCATGCAGGGAATGATGACGCTCCTGCGCATTCTACCGGACAAGAAGTACGACGAGATCATGGCACGGATTAAAGCGGGAACACCGAATCCGTCGATGCCACCAATGAAGATGGACCACGACCACTCCACGTAAGTGAACGATCGCAGATCAAAGGGAAAGGAACCTTGCCCATGAAGAGTTTCACGAGAGGCATCGCAACGCTGTTTGCAACATGGACGCTCACTGGCTACGCCGCGGCGCAGCAGCCACCGAAACCGACGCGGGAGGAAAACATGCAACAGATGCCCGGGATGCAACAGGGCGAGCACCAGATGAACATGCGAACCGTGGAGCCGATATTCCCTCGCATGGGGAAGGCGCAGGAGCAAGCCAAGGTTCCACTCGTGACTTTGGCTTCTCTCGAGCAATTGGCCGCGCGGAGTAATCCTACACTTCGCCAAGCTGAGGCGGAGATTCGCGCCGCAAAGGCGCGTCAAGAGCAGTCGGGCCTCTATCCCAATCCGACAGTCGGCTACACGGGTGACGAAATCCGCGGAGGCTCGGTTGGCGGCGGCAAGCAAGGATTTTTCGTCTCGCAACCCATCGTCACTGCGGGAAAGCTGGGCAAGAACCGCAAGATCTTCGGCGAGGAAATTCACCTTGCGGAAGTGGAAGCGGAAGAACAAAAGATGCGAATCGAAAGCGCCGTACGTATCGCGTTCTATCGCGTGCTTGGTGCCCAGGAGGTGCTCGAGGCACAGCGGGACCTGGCGCGAATCGCGCAGGACAACGCGGAGACGGAACACCGCCTGAGCAACACCGGACAGGCGGACAAGCCGGAAGTTCTTCAGGCCGAGGTCGAAGCGCGGCGCATGCAGATGGCCGTCCGCGTGCGCGAAAACACTCTACGCCAGGCATGGCGCAGTCTAACAGCAGTGATTGGAACGCCGGACCTGCCTCCGCAGGTCGTCGAAGGCAACCTTGAGGCCGAGCTTCCGCGACTCAACGAAGAACAGGTCGTCGAGGCCATCGCCAAAGAGAGTCCGGCGGTGCGGATAGCGGCGACCTCCAATACTCGCGCGCAAGCCGTCCTCGAACGTGCAAAAGCCGAGCCGGTTCCCGATCTCCAGGTGCGGGTGGGCGCCGAGTACTTCGGGGAGCAGCTCCCAGGCATCAACCGATCCATCGGGTGGGAAGGAATTGCAGAAGTCGGCGTCACCCTTCCCCTCTGGAACCGGAATCAGGGCAATATCGCTGCTGCTCGTCAGGACATTGACCGCGCGCAACGGGAAGAAACGCGTGTTGAACTGACGCTGCGTGAACGCGCTGCAGCTGTCCTTGATCAGTATGCGACCGCACGCATCATGGCCGACGAGTATCGCGAAGAAATCCTTCCTCGCGCCAAAGAGGCCTACTCGCTGAACGTGGAGCGATACGGAAAAATGCTTGCGTCCTATCCAGTTGTCCTGGAATCGCAGAGAGCTCTTTACCAACTCCATCTCGAATACGTCGCCACGCTTGAGAACGTCTGGACCACCGGCACTGCTTTGCAGGGCTATTTGCTTACGGACGGCCTCGAAGCTCCGGCGCGGCCAGGCGAAGTCGACCGACCGGTACGCGAGACAAACGTGCCCATGAGCCGCTCCACCAACTCACAACAATAGACGCAAATGAGGAGAACCATTGCGGAATCATCCCTGACTGACCGTGGAACAAAATCTGTGCTGCGGCCCGATTCATTGCAAATCTCTCCTTCCTGAAAAAGGAAACCGCGGCGCTTAACGAATGTGGCCGGCTCGCGAGTTTGGCGGTAACCTTTGCGGGTTCCCATACTCATATGAGGTGCAAGGGCGGAGTCTTTCGGAACCGCTCGCCGAAATCACTGCACAGGAGAGATTCGAATGGTTAGCAAGGTCAAAGCGGTCCTGGCGTTTACAGCGTTGGCGGCGGCTTTTGCGCTCCAGGAGCCCCTGCGCGCTCAGGAATCCGCGCAGCAAGACAAGATGCAAAGCGACACCATGAAGCCAGACAGCATGAAGCAAGACGACAAAATGAGGGAAGACAAAATGTCGACCGACAAAATGTCGGACAAGAAAAAGAAGGGTAAGAAGGACAAGAAAAACAAAGCAGACAAAATGGATAACATGAAGGACGACAAGATGGGGAACAAGAAGAACCCAAGCTGAAAAGCGAGCCGTCTTGTCAGGAGCGGTTTTGGTCGAGCCGCTCCTTTGGCGCAGATCACAGGGCAAAACCATCACAACCGTTGGAGGAGTCGAGCCAGGGCAAAGGAAGAAAAGAAGAAGATTTAACGCGGAGGGCACAAAGGCACAGAGGCGAAGGCGCAGAGAAGAAAACAGTTGCGGGAAGGCTTATTTGCGCTAGAAAGTCTGTGGCGAGGCAGGGCGAGCTGGCTCAAACGACGATGCAGGCGGCGCCAACAAAAGAAACAGATCTCATCAGCCGGATCGTGGCGGGAGAGAGGGAACTATTTCACGACTTGATCCGGCCCTACGAAAAAATGGTCTACCTCACGGTGCTTTCCATCGTAAAGAACCAGGCAGATGCGGAAGATGGCGCGCAAGAGGCAGTGATCAACGCTTACCGGCACTTGAACTCGTTTCGAGCCGAGGCCAAGTTCAGCACGTGGTTGACCATGATCGCTATCAATGAAGGGCGGAGGCGGCTGCGTAAAGCCAAGGGCGCGGCGGAAGATTCCATTGAAGAGCTGGAAGAAGAGAAAGAGGGAGATTACACTCCGGCACCGCTGACAGATTGGCGGGAAATTCCGTTGGAAACACTAGAGCGCAAAGAATTGCGCGAAGCGTTGCGCGAAGCGGTGGAGGAACTTCCCGACATTTACCGCCAGGTTTTCACACTGAGAGACTTGGAGGAACTCAACATTGAAGAAACGGCGCGGGCGCTGGGAGTGAACCCAGGGATAGTGAAGGTACGGCTGCATCGCGCGAGAATCATGCTGCAGAAGAAGCTCGTCCCTTTCCTGAAGACCGTGGCACCGGCACGAAAGGGCTTCTTTCGGAGGGCGCCATGAAGCTCGAGTGCAAGCACGTGTGGGAATACATTTCGGAGTATATCGATGGGCGTGTTGATCCCCAAGTGAAAGAGGACATCGAGCGGCACCTGGAACACTGCGAGATTTGCTCGGCGACTCTGGATTCGACGAGGAATATTTTGATCCTGACAGCGGACGATCGGACGTTCGAATTGCCGATGGGATATAGCGAGCGGCTGCACGAGCGGCTGAAGAAGGAGATCGAGAGTGCAGAACCAGACTTGAAGAAAAAGTGAGAAACGAGGTGCCAGCGCGTTTTTTATGGTGCGCGGTGAACCATAGGGTGAGTGATCCATTCGGCGGCGAGAAGGAGCAGGGTAAGGATCGAAAGAACGATTTGGAAGCGCTCGGAATTGCGCTTTTTGTTTGATACCGGCCGCACGCGCCACTGGGCTGCAGGCCGGTTTCTCAAACGTCGAACTTTCCAGATAACGTAAAGATTGACGACCGCACCGAGAAATGCCAGAGCCATCATGGGGATGCGAATAGCGTCTTGATGGAACCCACGCGCCGGGGCGTGGATGCCTGCAGCGGCTGCGAGGGCGCCTAATCCGATCGCGACGCGGAGGCCGCTTATTGCCACCACGGCGGTGCAGGCGCTCTGGAGAATAGCAAACGCGAGGCCGGACCAGTTCATGAAAGAGATGTTGATCAGGAACATGCGCGACCCACTAGCCGGCGCACTTGGCTGCGGGACTTCGGCGGCGTTTTGGGCAGGATCGGCCATATTCTGTTTGACGGCTCTCGTCATGAATTAGGTTCCCCTTTTCGAGTAAACAGCAGGTTATCAATGGCAATTCGGAGAAGAGCAGCGAGGCAAGCTTTCGTTGAAGGTAACCTATTTAGTGGGGTTCCCAGAAACCGGCAGTCAAGCACCTCAGACCCAATGTCACAATAGAAGTGTGGGACGCAGCGATGCCTGGACGCTAGGTGGACCTACCATTGGCGCGGCCGACCGTCGCCTTCAGGAACTCATGGACGGCAACAACGAAGGTCTTCTCGACCAATCGGAACGACAAGAACTCAGCGCTGGTTGAATTGAGCGAGCTGTTGTCTCTCGTGCGCGGGGAGGCTTTGCAGATTTTGGGCAGGCGGTAAATGGCCGTGCCGCAAGCGCTTTCGCGGGCCGTCCGGTCGCGGCAAACGGGCGATGCCAATACTGCCTCATACATGAGGGTCTCCAGGGCGTGACTTCCCACGTCGAACATGTCAACCCGCAATCGAAGGGCGGCGAGTCCACTTTGGAGAACCTCGTCTTAGCATGCCCCGGGTCCAATCTGCATAAAGCCGACAAGACAACGGCCATTGATCCGCTGACAGGCGGGTGCCGTGAGAACCTCCCAACTACCGACCCAGATAAGTGAGCGCCGTCGTAGCGCAGTGATAACCGCACATTCCGTGGACACCTCCACCTGGGGGAGTGGATGCTCCGCAAAGGTAAAGATTGGAGCGCGGTGTGCGATAGAGCGAGGGTGTGGGGCGGAACAATAGCTGTCGCAAATCC
>Ga0126373_10000411_pt1 | contig 28361 bp, 28 predicted proteins | sample PanSoiMetPlot_11_FD_92545 | JGI IMG/M metagenome (GOLD analysis project Ga0126373, IMG submission 92545) | Tropical forest soil microbial communities from Panama - MetaG Plot_11 | ecosystem: Environmental > Terrestrial > Soil > Tropical forest > Bulk soil | place: Panama | collected 2016-02-17 | reverse complement strand
GAGCTGATGGAACGCATGGGCCATGCCAGCAGCCGGGCCGCGCTGATCTACCTGCACTCAACCGACGACCGTCAGCGAGCCCTGGCGGAGGCGGTCTCCGAGCGGGCCCGTCGCGACCTAGCGGCAGAGTCCTGTGGCACGTATGTGGCATGCAAAGAGCGACCTGAGGCCGCTGACGATCGGTTCGCCAGCTCGCGTGACCCACCTGAGCTGGGAATCTAGGTGGCGCCCCGAGCAGGACTCGAACCTGCGGCCTACTGCTTAGGAGGCAGTCGCTCTATCCGCCTGAGCTATCGGGGCTTCGGCTGCCGCGGGCCGCACCCAACCACCAAACGCCGGGAACGCTGCCGCGAAGTCGCCCCAAGCCTAACTGGTAACGGGCCTCTTCACAGCAGAGGTCTGACCCCACACCCGGGCGCGGCCAACAGCGCGCGACACCCGGACCATAGGCTTGACCGGAGATCAGAACGGTCCGGACAGGAGTGGCACGGTGCAGGTACGAGACGTCATGACACAGGCGACGATCACCGAGTCACCTCAAGACAGCCTGCGCTCAGCCGCTGAGCGCATGTGGCGTCAGCAGACCGGCTCGCTCCTCGTCACAGACAGCGGCAACCTGCTGGGCATCATCACGGAACGGGACCTGCTCCGCGCCGTCGCCCTCGGCGCGGATCCCGATAAGACCACAGTGGATGACGCCATGACCGTCGAGGTCTACACGGTCGACCCGGATATGCCGCTCCAGGACGCGGCGCGGGAAATGGCAGGCCGCTGGATCCGGCATCTGCCCGTCGTCCAGGGCGGCCAGCTCCTCGGCGTGGTGAGCATGCGAGACGTAACGGGCGTCTTTGCCGCGATGGCGCCGGGCAACGTGCGCGTGGAGCACGAGTTTGATCAGCTCGTTCGCGAGCGGAGGCTGGCCCGCATCGAGCATGGCGACCTCGACTAGGCCCCCGGCGACGATCGCAGGTTTCGAAGCCTGTCCAGAAACGTATGTGTGTTTAGCGCGAATTCTTCGCGTGAATCACGCAAACGTTGGCATGCGTCTCGGCGGCGACAGCGGCATACACCATAAATAGGGCAACTTGCCCGGCCTGCAACGTCGCGCCGCCGGATTTTCGCCGCAAGCTCCGCAAGCCCTACTACGGAAGCGCGAAAGGCAGCGCGAGACCGTCCAAGGCGTGAGAACAGGCGCACGCGCGGTCAAGCGGCAGGTCCTGGATCGTCTGAAGTATCACCTGGCGCATGCGCGCAACATTCTCCCCGAAGACGCGGAAGACCTCTTCCTGCGTGACGCCCTCGCCTTCTTCAACACCAGCGTCTAGATCGGTGACCAGCGTGATCGTTGTGTAGCACATGGCCAGCTCACGGGCGAGGACGGCTTCGGGATGCCCGGTCATGCCGACCAGCGTCCAGCCCTGCCGCGCATACCAGCGCGACTCGGCCCTAGTGGAGAAGCGCGGGCCCTCGATCACGACCAGAGTCCCGGACGTGACCGGCTCCCAGCCCATCGTCCGCGCTGCCTCAATGGCGACAGAGCGGCCCACTGGGCAGTAGGGGTCGGCGAAGGCAATGTGGACGGCGCCGCCCTCGTTGTAGAAGGTTTGCGACCGGCCGGATGTCCTATCGACGAGCTGATCTGGCACGGCCAGCGTTCCGGGGCCAAGGTCAACCGTCAGGGAGCCAACGGCACTTGGGGCGAGAATCTGGCGGACACCGACAGAGCGAAGTGCCCAGATGTTGGCGTGATAGGGGATCCGGTGCGGCGGGAATCGGTGATCACGGCCGTGCCGCGGCACAAAAGCGATTCGCTTGCCTGCGAACTCGCCGATCACCAGCGGGTCGCTGGGCAGCCCGAACGGCGTCTCAATCGTCACTTCGTCGGCCGAGTCCAGGAACTCGTAGAAGCCAGAGCCTCCGATGACGCCGATCTCCGCGAGATCATCCACGCGACAAATCTATCGGCCAGATTCCGCGACCCCTGGCAACCCGCACGTCGCGGTCATGGCCGCGTGGCGGGCTAGAGCTGTTTCAGCCCGCGGCCGACGCAGCGACAGACGACTTCTTGTCGCCTGAACCTGAGCCCGAGCTGGAGCCAGATCCGGTTGACGCACTTGAAGAATCCGAGGAACTCGCGGACTCCGAAGACTTCGCACCTTCCGGCTTTGCCGACGAGCCATCGGCGGAAGAGCCATTCGGTCCGCTCGCCGCACCGTCCTTGCCAGCCGCGACGGCGCTCGACCCGCGGCTGTCTGTGCGGTAGAACCCTGAGCCCTTGAAGACGATGCCGACCGGCGAGAAGACCTTGCGAAGCTTGCCGCCACAGGTGCTGCAGACGGTCAGCGGGTCGTCCGTGAACCGCTGCACGACCTCGGAGCGGTCTCCGCAATCGGTGCAGGCGTACTGGTACGTCGGCACGTATTCCTCCCTCTGCGGCGCTAGCACTCGCCGCCGTCAACTGCCAAATGTTAGCAACGGCTAGCAGAGCCTGAAGATTCCTTCCCCTGGTAGGGCGGCAGCCCGGACGTGCTGATCGTGCTCGGTGACTGGCACCTCGTCCACTAGTTCGCCGTCGTACAGCAGCGCGACGGTCAGGATGGATGAGCCAACCCTGGCCAGGGCCCGGTCGTAGCTCCCGCCACCGCGGCCAAGCCGCCGGCCTTGGCGATCTACGGCCAGGGCGGGCACCACCACCACGTCAGCGGACGTGATCGCGGCCACACCGCGCCGCGGCTCGGTCGGCTCCCGAAGCCCGCGCGAGCCCGGCGCGAGCGAGTCCGGGCCCTCGTAGGAGGCCCAGTCCAGCTCGCCGTCTGGCAGCAGGACCGGTAGCAGCACGTAGGTGCCGCGCTTCCACAGCGCGAAAATCAGCCCGCGAGACTCCGGCTCCGTGCCCACCGATACATAGGCGGCGACTGTCCCAGCCATCTGCATTTCGGGCAGCTCTAGCACCGCGTCCCTGAGCTTGCCTCCCGTGGCAGAGCGCTCATCGGCGCTCTTCGCGCGGCGGCTTGCCAGTACGTCGGCTCTGAGTGCGGCCTTTGCTGCAGCCACCACGTCGAGCGCACGTGACTCAGCCTGGTTTGTACGCCCAGACCTGGGCATATCTAGCCGAGCCGACCGCAGCTCGCTGGTCGGCGAGGACGCACCAGGGCGCTCAGGCGAACGGACAACCTCGGGGTCCTGACCGGACCCGAGGTCTTCAGAGCCTGTTCCGTGCACCTGTCCTCCAGGTCCCTAGCTAAGGTTCTCAGCATGGCTCATTCAATGCCCGTCACCAAAGCGGTCATCCCGGCGGCTGGCCTGGGCACGAGGTTCGTACCGGCGACCAAGGCGATGCCTAAGGAAATGCTGCCGGTGATCGACACCCCGGCCATCCAGTACGTGGTCGAGGAAGCGGCCGCCGCGGGGCTCACAGACGTGCTGATGGTGACTGCACGGAGCAAGACCAACATTGAGGACCATTTCGATCGGAACATCGAGCTCGAGGAGGTCCTCGCCGCCAAGGGCGACGACGTCGGCCTCGCGAGCATCCAGGTTTCGAACAACATGGCGACGATGCACTACGTCCGCCAGGGGCAGCCGCTCGGCCTCGGGCACGCAGTTTTGTGCGCGGCCGATCACGTGGGCCGCGAGCCGTTTGCAGTGCTGCTCGGCGATGACTTCATCGACTCCAGGGACCGGCTGCTCCAGCGCATGATCCAGGTTCGTCAGCAGTATGGCGGCAGCATCGTGGCATTGATGGAGGTCGAGCCTGAGGACGTGTCGGCCTACGGGGTTGCATCGATCAAGCCGACCGACTCCGACGACGTCGTTGCCATCACCGACCTCGTGGAGAAACCGCCGATCGGCGAAGCACCATCGAACTGGATCGTGGTCGGGCGATACATCTGCGACCCGGCGATCTTCGATGTACTGCGCAGCACAGCGCCTGGACGCGCCGGCGAGATTCAGCTCACTGACGCGCTCCGCACGCTCGCGCGCACCGACCGCACTGACACCAGCGACGACAGCTCTGATGGCGGCGGCGTGCACGGGGTGCTGTTCCGCGGCCGTCGCTACGACACCGGCAACAAGCTCGACTACTTGCGGACTCAGGTCCGGTTCGCCTGCGAGCGCCCGGACATCGCGCCGGAGTTCGTACCCTGGCTACGTCATTACCTGGAGACTCTGGGGCCGACCGGCACGTAATGGATTCCATCGAGGCATACCTCACCGACATCGCGACCGCGATTCGGCCGCTACCGCCGCGTCAGATGACGCTCTCCGACGCGCTCGGCGCGGTTCTGGTCGACGACGTCACCGCCCGCTGGCCGCTGCCGTCGTTCGATAACTCGGCCATGGACGGCTATGCGGTCCGTGCCGCTGACGTCGCCGGTGCCAGCCACGACAGCCCGGTTGTGCTCGCGGTGGACGGCGAGGTCGCGGCAGGCGACACCGGCGTGCGCGACCTCGTTCCCGGTTCGGTCATCCGGATCATGACTGGTGCGCCCATGCCGGCGGGCGCCGACGCGGTCGTGCCGGTAGAGAAAACAGACGGTGGCACCGAGCGCGTCACAATCCGCGAGGCGGTACCGGAAGGCACGTCGATACGGCTGACCGGCGGCGACGCGCGCCCTGGCGACGTGCTGCTCACGGCGGGAACCCGGCTCAACGCGGTGCATCTCGGCCTCCTAGCCGCGGCCGGGCATGGCACCGTGCGGGCGAGACCGAAGCCGCGAGTGACTGTCATTTCAACCGGGAACGAGCTCGTCGAACCGGGCACCGAACTCGTTCCGGGCCAGATCTGGGAGTCGAATGCCACCATGCTCGCGGCCGCCGCGCGAGAGGCAGGCTGCGCGGCGCGTCGTTACCCGATCGTGCGCGACGACACCGCCGCAGTGCTCGCCGCCGTGCGGGATGCCTTGACGGAAGCCGACTTGCTGATTACCAGCGGCGGGGTGAGCATGGGCGCCGAGCATGACGTCGTCAAAGCCGCGCTGACGACGCTCGGCACGGTCACGTTCCGCCAGGTCGCCATGCAGCCCGGCATGCCGCAAGGGTTCGGCACTGTCGGACCGGCCAACACGCCGATCTTTACCTTGCCTGGCAATCCCGTCAGCGCGTACGTCTCGTTCTGGCTGTTCGTCCGGCCAGCGCTTGATGCCCTGCAAGATTCAGGCGGGGAACAGGGTAAGCCGGGGCAAGCCGTGCTCACCCAGCCGGTGCGGTCTCCGGCACACAAGCGGTCGTTCCTGCGCGGCGTGCTCGACGGCCCTGCTGGGCTGGTTACGCCGGTGTCCGGCCAGGCGTCACATCAGCTCGCTTCGCTGGCCAAGGCGAACGCGCTGGTCATCGTTCCCGAAGAAGTCACGTCCATGAACGCGGGCGAGACTGTCGACGTCCTGGAACTGCCGTGACCGAGGCCCGGATCACGCATCTGGATGCGGCCGGCCAGGCGCGGATGGTCGACGTGTCGGGCAAGGACGTGACTGCGAGGTCGGCGACGGCGTCCGGCACCGTGCGCATGTCAGCCGGCGCGGTGGCGGCGCTGCGGGCAGGCGATGTGCCCAAAGGCGACGCGCTCGCCGTCGCCAGGATCGCCGGCATCCAGGGTGCCAAGCGGACGCCGGATCTCATTCCGCTGTGTCACCCGATCGGGCTGCACTCGGTCACTGTCGACCTCGAGGTCGCCGATCATGGCGTGCTCATCACGTCGACCGCACGGACCGCCGACCGGACCGGTGTCGAGATGGAAGCGCTGACGGCCGTCTCGGTTGCCGCGCTCGCGCTGATCGACATGATCAAGGCCGTAGACCCGGCCGCTGTGATCACGGACGTGCGTGTCGAGGAGAAGACCGGCGGTAAGACAGGAAGCTGGCACCGGCAGTGATCCGGGCGCTAGCGGTCACGGTCTCCAACCGGGCGGCGGCCGGAGTGTACGAGGACAAGTCCGGGCCAGTTCTGGTGGACCTGTTGCGCGAGGCTGGCTGCGACGTCGATGGCCCGGTCGTGATACCAGACGGCGCGACCGTGGAAGTGGCCCTGCGTGACGCGGTCAGGGCCGGCTACGACGTAGTCGTGACAACCGGCGGGACCGGGTTGACGCCCGGCGATCTGACGCCGGAAATGACGCGCCTCGTTCTGGACCGCGAAATACCTGGCATACCCGAAGCGATTCGCTCGTTCGGCGTTGCCTCGGGAGTGGCGTCTGCCGCGCTGTCGCGCGGCGTAGCCGGACTTGCCAGCAACACGCTGATCGTCAACCTCCCCGGCTCAACCGGCGGGGTGCGGGACGGCATGGACGTTCTCGCCGGACTGCTTGAGCACGCGGTTGACCAGGCGCGCGGCGGTGATCACCCGCGGCATGTCGCCGGCTGATCGCCGCAGGTTGCGCGCAATCCGAGGCACTAGGTATTGAGTGGGTTTGGTGTTGCGACCCGATAGCGGATCATGGCGCGCTCACGCGATGATGGAGTGGTGGCACGCGCGCGCGGATGGGTAACCCTCACGGAACCGAGGCTTCTGGATGCCCCCGTAAGCCTGCGGCCGATCAAGATCAAGGACGCCGCTACCTGGCGTGAGACCAGGGTCCGGAACTCTGACTGGTTGCGTCCATGGGAACCGACCAACCCGGAAACGCCGCTTTACCGATCGAGTCTGGGCCCGTATGTGGCGATGGCGCGGACGATGCGACGCGAGGCAAAGCAGGGCTTGGCACTGCCGTGGGTGGTGATCTACGACGGGAAGTTCGCCGGCCAGCTCACCGTCGGCAGCATCGTCTGGGGCTCGGCCCGGTCGGCTCAGGTTGGTTACTGGATCGACGAGGGGTTCGCTGGTCGGGGCATCATGCCGACTGCGCTCGCGCTCGCACTTGACCAGTGTTTCTTTGGCATCGGACTGCACCGCATCGAGGCCACGATCCGGCCCGAGAACATGGCCAGCCGGCGCGTCGTCGAGAAGCTCGGCTTCCGCGAGGAAGGCTTGCGCCGGCGCTGCCTGCACATCGACGGGGCGTGGCACGACCACATCTGCTACGCGCTGACCGCCGAGGACGTGCCGAACGGCCTCATGCCGCGCTGGCGCAGCATGGTGAGTTCGCGGCTGCGAGCCGGCTGAAGCCGCCGCGCCGGGCTCGCTTACGGGCCGGCAGCCTGCCGGCCGAATGCAGATCTCGCGACACACCGGGCCGAATGCTCGTCAACTCGGTCGCCGACCTTTACCGTGCGTGACGTGACCACCGCCAATTCGCTACCTTCCGCGATCTGCGGAGAGGCGACGCTGCGGTGTGCTACACGCTTCGAGGATTCCGCAGCTCGAGAGCGCGCGGAGCGCCCATGAGCAGTTCGTTCCTCTATCTGGCGATTGTCGCCGTCTGGGCCCTCGTCCTCGTGCCGCGGTGGCTTCGCCGTCAGTACGCGCGGGTGCAGCAATCGATCGACGTCAATGTCGATGTCGGGTACGCGGCCGAAGACGACGCGGACGCGCAGTATTACTACGACGACGCGGAAGATCCACAGGCCGACGCCTACTCCCCCGATCCGACGTACCCGGCTGGCGTGGACGCCGGACCGAGCGGGCCATGCCCGCCTGGTCGGCCGGTTCCGGCCCAAGCGGCGCAGTCGCACTCTCGGATGCTCCGGTCTCGCCGTCGGCTGCTCATGATGCATCTGCTGCTCGTGGCCGTCGCGGCGGCGTGCGTAGCGCTCAAGATCACTTCGTGGCTTGTGCTCATACCGCCAGCTGGCATGTTGGGCATGTACCTGCTCTTGCTCCGCGAGACCGCGGTTGCCGATGCCGAGCACGCGCGTCGCCGTGCAGCCCAGGCGGACCAAGCTCTAGCCATGCGCCAGCGCGCGTACGCCGTCGCGTTGGACCGCGAGCCCGAGCCGTCGGCGCAGATCATCGACATCTCGGCCAGGGTCGGCGATCAGCTCTACGACCAGTACGCCGACGCAACTGTGCGCGCGGTGGGCGACTAAGCCAGCGCTCGCGCAGCGTTTTGGGTTGGGTGTCGATTAGTCTGTGCGGCGCGGCCGCTGGCGCAGCGAGCCTTGCAAGTCCGCGGCGAGCTGTTCGATCTCGGCAGGCGCGAGCGTGGCGACGCCGATGCGAATCCCCGGCGGCGACAAGATCCGGAACCGCTCCCCCGGCGCGACCGCCCAGCCGCGATCAAGGAGCGCCGACGTGATACCGGTCTCGTCGGCGACGGGTACCCACACTGTGAGGCCGGACCTGCCTTTCGCAGGTATGCCACGGCTGGCAAGCGCGCTGATCAGCTGCCCCCGGCGGTTTGCGTATACCGCAGCCGCTCGCCCCAGCAACTCCTGCACGGCCGGATCTCGCCACAGCTCAGCGACGGTGTCTTGCAGCAAGTAGCTCACCCAGCCGGCGCCCAAAGCCTGCCGCCCCTCGACTCTGGAGATGGTGACGGCGTCTCCGGCCACGACCGCCAGGCGCAGATCCGGGCCGAGCGACTTCGACACTGACCTGATCGACGCCCAGCGCGGGCGACCGGAGGCAACGCTCAGAGCCGGCGCTCCGGCGACTTCCCCAGCGTGGTCGTCCTCGATGATCAGGAGGTCAGGCGCAGTAGCCAGAATCCTGCCCAGTTCGACAGCGCGCGCGCTGTTCCAGGCCGCGCCGATCGGGCTCTGCGCCCGCGGAACGAACACTGCGGCGCGGCTGCCAGCAATGATGGCGGCGGCGAGTGCGTGTGGCCGCACGCCCGACTCATCCACGCTCATGGGCTCGGCCTCGAGGTCCATGGCTCTCAGCAAGTCAAACAGCGGCGGATAGCCAGGGTCCTCGACCGCGACCCGGTCTCCAGCGCGCAGCGACGTGCCCAAGATCCGCTCGACGCCGTCGAGCGCCCCGCTCACGACGGCGAGGTTAGAGGCGTCGACGCCGTCCGCTTCAAGCCGGCTGCTCGCAGCAGCGGCAAGCCGGGGCGAGACAGGGGGGTGGCCATACATTCGCGGAGAGAACGCTGCGCCCGCGCTGCCCCACATTCCAGGGAGAGGTGGGAGGAGTAGCGGGTCGGGTGATCCGCTGAGGAGATTGCGAGCACCGACGGGGACAGCGAGCGGCGGCCGTGGTGACGTCGGGGGCGAGCCCGTGACCCGAGTACCGGCGCGCCGGTTGCCGCGCGCGATTCCTTTGAGGCGCAGATCTCGGTAGGCGGACGCGACCGTAGCTGGACTCACTCCGAGCTCGATCGCCAGCGCCCGAACCGGTGGCAGCGCTTCGCCGGGGCGCAGCCGGCCCTCGCGGATCGCCGTCTCGACGTCGGCAGTGATCTCGCTCGCGCTACGGCCCGAGGGCAAGTATTGTATAGACATAATCGGCTCTTTGTACTGTAACATAAGCTGAGGTGAGCGTGCCCATCCTGGATCCGGAGCTGACCGGCCAATACGTGCGGCTCGAGCCGCTGCAGCTGAGCCACCTGCCTGGTCTCGTGGCCGCCTCAGCTGGCGAGCCTGAGCTGTACCGGATGAGCAAGGTGCCGGTCGGAGCCGACGAGGTCCTGCGGTTTATCACAGCAGCGAGCGCAGGGCGCGACGCCGGCACCGTGGCGCCGTTTGCTGTCCTCAGACTCGCCGACGAGGCGGTCATCGGCTCGACGCGGCTGTTTGATCTCGACTGGTGGCCTTGGCCGGAGAGCCATCCGCGCCACGGTCACGACGGCCCGGACACGTGCGAGATCGGCCACACATGGCTGAGCAGGTCGGCGATCCGGACCGGCGCCAATACGGAGATGAAGCGGCTGATGCTGACGTTCGCGTTCGAGGTGTGGGATGTACAGAGCGTCTGCTTCCACACTGACGCGCGGAACGACCGGTCGAGGCGCGCCCTCGGCCGGATCGGCGCCCGGTACGAGGGCATCCTGCGCGCGCTCGCCTCGCGGCCGACGACCAGCCCCGGGACTCGGCCCGGTTCTCCGTCACAGCCATCGAATGGCCTGTCGTGAAGACTCACCTCAGGCAGCTGAGCAAGGACCGGGCACTGGCCAGCTGAGTCGGCGCCGGCATGTCGCGGACCTCGGTGGATGATCGCAAAGAGCGAGGAGTACTCGACATTTGCTACGCTGACTGGCGTTCTAGGGGCTGTAGCGCAGTCCGGTAGCGCACCTCGTTCGCATCGAGGGGGTCAGGGGTTCAAATCCCCTCAGCTCCACCCAGCTCAGAGGGCAGTTGGGATCTTGTAACTGGCCTTTGTTGATCTTCGTCAGCCACACATGCAGGTCGACTCATCGCGAGCTGCACGCACCTGGAGACTGGCCGCTAACTTGCTGCCCCCTGGAGACACGGCTTGGCCTGCTTCTTGGCGGGCCGGGAGCACAGCGTCGTACTCGATGAACAGGTGGCGCGGACCACGTAGTTCGGGATTGGGCCGGTATGGGGGCGGGTCGGCGACGAGCCGTGGATTGACCAGCCTGCGGGCCAGTTCAGACAGCGCTACCTGTCCCTCGGTCCGGGCGAGCGGCGCGCCGAAGCAGTAGTGGATGCCGCCGAAGAAGCCCAGGTGTGCGTTGTCGGTGCGGCCGGGGTCGAAACGGTCCGGGTCGGCGAAACGGCTGGGATCGCGGTTGCCGGCAGCAATCATCAGCGCGAGTGGTGAGCCCTTAGGGATGGTAGTGCCGTCAACGTCGATGTCGGCGATGGTGGTTCGGTTGGTCCGCATCTGCACAGGAGGCTCGTACCGCAAAAGTTCCTCGACGAGCGTGATGATCAGACCGGGTTCGCGGTTGAGCCGGTCGAGCACATCGGGTTGGCGGAGCAGTGTCAGCATGCCGTTGGTGATGAGATTGACGGTGGTCTCGTGGCCGGCCACGAGCAGCAGGCCGGCGGTGGCGAGGATGTCGTCGCGGGACAATGGTGCGTGCGGGCCGGTGTCAGTGAGCATCCCGGAGATCAGGTCATCGCCAGGTTGGCCGGCACGGGAATCGACAAGATGGCTGAAGTACTGGCCGAGATCGGCGAGCACCTCCGCCTTCTTGCGCATCCGCTCCTCGAGCGATCCGGTAGCAGGGTCGAGTGTCTCGATCAGCCCGTCGGCCCACTGACGGAAGCGCGGCTGATCCTCGAGAGGGACGCCGAGCAGCTGGCAGATCGCGGTCACCGGCAGCGGGTACGAAAAGTCGTCGACGATGTCAACGCGGTTCTTGTCCGCGAACTTGTCGATCAGGTCAGTCGTGATCTCGGTCAGCCAGGGCCGCATGTCGTCGATCCGACCCGGCGTGGAGGGTGGCCCGAATGGACGCATCGCCAGCTCCCTGAGCCGGTCATGCTCGGGCGGGTCATGGCTAATAAATGACAGCGTGGGTTCGGGCTGCCCTTGATTCGCCGCGGCCGCACCATCCACTCCGGGGTGGCTGCGGGGATCCGAGCTGACCCGCGGGTCGTGCATCAGGGCGTAGAGCTCGTTGTAGGTGCTGACGACGTAGGTGCCGTCGTCCTCCCTCGTAACCGGGGTCTTGCGCAGCTCGGCGTAGAGGGGGTAGGGGTTAGCCCTGTTGGCGGGATCGAGCACTTGCTGGTAGATGCTGGGCTGCGTCATGACGTATCCCTCCTGCCGATGTGCTGTCGCAGACGGCAGCTAACCCGGTCAGCCAACGTGGAGAATCTCTGCCTGCCGCTCGCTCGGATCGTGACCGGTCACCGTGACTGTCGCATGGAATCTTTCTTTCTCGTCGATCTCGGCCGGCAAGACCTGCGAGTAGGACGGCTCGTCGACGGCGGGGCGCGCAGACGGGAACGGCGCGGCCGCTTCGATCATCTTCTGGTAGTAGTCCAGCCACATGCCGTTGTCGAAGGAAACGGCCGCCGTCATGCGGCCGCGCAACCCGTAGGCTGCGACGAACCGTCGCTCAGGGATCGAGCCCTGGGCGAGGGCGACGTGATCAGCGCAGGTCGGCACGCCGACCGACTTGATGTTCGCGCCGAACTGCTGCGACCAGAACACCGGGGTGGCCAGGTGCGGCCACTGATCATCCGGTGGGCTGACCATGTTGTGGGCGGCGACCTCGGCCTGGGTGACGGCATTGCCCCAGTGCTCCAACGCGAGGAACTGGTAGCCATACAACGGGTGCGGGAAGCGCGCGATGTCCCCGGCGGCGAAGATGTCCTCGGTGGTCACGGCGTTGACGTCGAACGCGCGGCAGCCGGCGTCGCAGGCTACTCCCCAGATGCCGACGGCCAGGCCTGAGTCGCGCATCCATTCGGTGTTGCGGATCGAGCCCAGGGCAGCCACGGCCACGTCGGCATCAATGACGGTGCCATCGGATAGGTGGGCCTGGCGCAAATGGCCGTTGCCGTCACCGTCCAGGGAAGTGACGCTAACATCGCAGTGCAGGTCAACGCCGTGCTCGCGTTGCATAGCGGCGGCCACCCCGCCGACCACCCCGCCGAGCGCGCCGGCCAGGGGCGCTGATCCTCGTTCCGCCACCGTCACGGCCAGATCCTGGTCGCGGCACGCCGAGGCGATCTCTGAGCCGGTGAACCCCGCGCCGATGACGAGCACCCGCCTTGGCCGACCGGCCAGCCGCTGCCGCAACGCCGCCGCGTCCGGGCTGGTACGTAGTGTGAACACGCCGTCGAGCGCCGCCTCCGCCTCGTTGTGCCACGGGCGGGCGCGGGTCCCGGTCGCGATCAGCAGCCGGTCATATTCGACCGCGCTCCCGTCGGCAAGAAACACCCGCTTGCCTGCCGGGTCCAGGCCCGTCGCCGCGACTCCGAGCCGCCACTCCGCGTCGACCTGGTCGCCGAGCGGCAGGCCTACATGGTCAGCGGGTATCCACCCGTATTGGACCTCTTTGGACAGCGGCGGGCGGTCATAGGGCGGATCGGGTTCGTCCCCGATAAGGGTCAGTGACCCGCGGAAGCCTTCTCGGCGCAGGAACGCCGCAGCCGCGAGGCCGGCCAGCGACGCACCGACGATCACGATGCGGCCGCCCCGGCGGAAAGCCTCGACCGTACCAGCCCGCCAGCCCTCGGCGGGTTCGCCTGCCCGCTGCGGCGGGATCGGCTGCGGCGGGGTCGGCTTTGACCGTGCTGCGGCGGCCGCAGCCCCCGACACCATTCCCGTGGCGGTATCGGCGGCGTCAATCCGGTCAACTCGGATGGCCTGAACCGGGCAGGCGGCTGCCGCCCGCAGGACTCGCTCCTGCTGCGCGTCGCCGGGTTCCGGGTTATCCCATAGCGCCTCGCGACCGCGCATGCGGAACACATCAGGAGCTAGGAAGGCACACTGCCCATACCCCTGGCATTTGGTGAGATCTACGACCAGTTTCATGGCTAGCCCCCGTTCTGGCGTCCTGCCGAATCAGGCTTAACCGCTGGCTTGCCAAACGCGGAGGGCGACAGGCACAACCTCGGGCGGCGGATAACTTTGGCCCGGGCTGAACTCAGCCGCCTGCCGGCGCCGTCTATCTAAGGAGGCAACACTGACGTCTATTTACCCAGAGTAGGCTCGACCTCACTGACCGTTTCTGCCCGGGTAAGGTCCACAGCAGCCGCCCGCCAGGTGAGCCTAGGGAGCGGCGCCCAGGTCATGTCGATCGCCTACCGCTTGCGGAGGCCGCCATGGGACACGCTGTCGGCGATGTGCTGGGCCTCGCAGCCGCCGTCGCAATTAGCCCGCTCCCGATCATCGCGATCATCCTGCTGCTCGCCACGCCACGCGGACGCCTCGACGGCCTGCTGTTCACCCTCAGCTTTGTCCTGGGGATTACCGCGGTGGGTGCCATCATGCTGGCCATCGGCGGCTCGTCCGGCGCCTCCACCAGCCACCACCCGGCCACCTGGGTCGGCGGCTTGAAACTCGCCATCGGCGTGCTACTGGCCCTCTTCGCGGTCCGGCTATGGAGCAGGCGTCCCAAAGACCCTGGGCAGGAACAATTGCCGAAATGGATGGCCGTGATCGACCGCTTCACCCCGCCTAAGATCATCGGGCTTGGACTGCTGTTCTCCGCAGGCAACGTCAAGAACGCCCTCATAACGATCGCTGCGGGCGCTTCAATCAGCTCGGCCGGAATCTCTGTTCCGCAACAGATCGCGACGCTCGCCATATTCGTGATCATCGGCTCGCTGGGGCTGCTCGTCCCGCTGGCCGTCTACCTGATCATGGGCGAGCGGGCGAAGAAGATACTGGGTAGCTGGCGAGACTGGACGGCACAACACAATCTCGCTGTGATGGCCGTTCTGTTCTTCGTCATCGGCGCCAAGCTCATCGGAGACGGCATCAGCATCCTCGCCGGATAGGACGCGCCGCGTCTCCATGTTCCGTCGTATGAGTTCCTCCCGGCCGGGAAGACCGGGGGACATGAGGACCGCGGGTAGAGGACGTGACGAGCCCCGCAGAAACCTGACCAAAAGCTCCCTTGCTGCCTTGGTGGCGGCGCATGTCCCGCCGGCGTGGCGGCAACCGCACCGGCTGATACTGGTGGGCGCGTCGATCGCGGCCGTCATCGCCTTGATCATCGGCACAACGTCGACCGGGCCGAGCCATCGGGCACCTGGGACGACGGTATTTCAGGTCGGTGACCGTGTGGTGCTGCGGTTCGTCCACTCGACGGGAAGCGTGCGCATGACGCCTGGACCCGGTGGTCAAGTCAGCGTCGCGGAGCACCGGAACGGCATTACCAGCGCCATTCACACGCACTACCAGCAGCAAGGAGACGTGATCACGGTCACCGTCTCCACTGAAACCGGCCTGTTCACGGCCACGTGGGTGGATTTCACCGTGGCGGTGCCACAGGACTTCAGCACGACTGTCGCGACCTCGGCGGGCACGCTCACGGCAGCCGGCCTCACCGGCAGCTTCGTGCTGACCGACACGAACGGGTCGATCTGGGCGAACCATGTAGACGGCGCCATCGCCATGCGAACAGCGAGTGGCTCTATCAACACCGCCAAGGTCAACGGCCAGGTCAGCGCCAGCACAGACAACGGGACTATCACGACCATCTCGACACGCCTCCGCGGGCACTCGCTGATGCAGGCGCAGAACGGCACGATCAACTTCCACGGCAGCCTGAGCCCGGGCTGCTACGCCGTATTCAAGAACACCAATGGCGCAATCGGGGTCACGTTGCCCAGCGCCTCGTCGGTCCTGGTGCACGCACGGACGCCCTTTGGGTCGATCAACACCCAGTTCTCGTCTGTGCACGTCGTGTCTAGCTCAGCGGGACGGGTCGCCGTTGGCCGCGTTGGGCGGGACGCTCCGGCGCACCTTCGCCTAGAGACCGCTCATGGCTCGATCGATCTCAACCGCTAGAGCTCGGCCAATTTGCGGGCACGTTCAATACCGACGTGTCCGTGAATACCCTCCATGGCTGAGATCGCCGACCTGACGGCCGCAAGAATATTAATGCGGCTGTCTTGGGCGGGATAATACATAAGGTTTAGCGGCCAGCGAGCATCACGCGACGTCGCAGCTCAAATGTAATGACCTGGTATTGGGACGCTACAGCTTGGTCAAACGAAAATCGAGCAAGTTACGCCCGTGGTAACCGTGGAATACTCCCATCCGTGGCTTGGCTTCCGCGGCTCAGTCGGAAAATGGTGGCCATGATCGCGGCGGTTGCGTTCCTCGCGATCGTCGTCGTGGGGTCACTGCTCCTCGTGCACGCTGGTCAGAACCAGCCGTTCAGCAAGGACGAGCAGGCGTACGAGAAGTGGGTTAACGGCTTCGCGACCGGCCTCGGTGGCCGACCCGCCGTAGTGATCCTTGAGCCAGACGCGCTCGCGCTGCAGAACAACTGCCCGGACAACGCCCAGCGGCAGGCCCGTCTGCAGATGCTGTCGTATGCCGTCAAGACCCTACAGACCAAGAACGCCCAGGTTTACCTTGATGCGGGCCACTCGAACTGGGTGCCAGCTGGCCAGATGGCGAGACGCCTCCAAGCGGCGGATATCGCTCAGGCCGCTGGGTTCGCGCTGAATGTGGCCAATTACGATCCAACCAACCGAGAGATCAGCTACGCGACCGAGTTGGATCGGGACCTGCGGATGGACAAGCGGTTCGTCGTTGACACTAGCCGCAACGGGCCGGGCAGCGCTGGTGGACATGACCCTCCCGCCGGCTCGCTCTCGCGAGCTCGGCCGGACGCCAACCGGAATGCGCTCGCGCGTCAGCTCTTCACTGACCCAAACTCGCAGGCAGCCAACTGGGTTCGCGACAATCCCGGTGACCCCCTGACCCGCGAGATCAGCCAGCGCATCGCGAACCAGCCAACAGCAAAGTGGTTCGGCCCATGGAGCGGCGACATCAGCGCTGCCGTATCGACCTACGCTAGCGCCGCGTCCAAGCAGCACAAGGCGCCAGTCCTGGTGGCTTACGACATTCCGCAACTCGACTGCTCCGGCAAGGCCACCGGATCGAAGCAATGGTGCAACCCGCCCGGCCGCCAGCTTGGTTCGGCCCCGCAAGTGCTCGATGGCGGAGGCGGCTTGGGTCTTTGGATCAAGGCACCCGGCGAATCCGACGGTGACTGCGGCACCGGTGTCGGGACCCGGCCCGGCGAGTTCTCACCCAACGTAGCCAAGGATCTAATCACCGGCAGGCCGTGAGAGCACCCGGGCGCCAAGAGAATGGACCTACCGCGCTCAGAGCTCAATAATGGCCCGGCCGAGGATCTGTCCCTCCTCCAGCGCAACGCGGGCCTCCTCGATTTGATCGAGGGGGTACCGGTCAGTCACCAGCTTCTCTAGCGGGAACTTGTCATCCCGCACCCACTCCAAGAAGAGGGGGAAATCGGCGTCAGGTTCTGTGGCTCCGAGGCTCCCGCAATAGCGGCGCTGGTACAGCAGAAGTTCTTTCATATCGATCGAGATATCTGAGACGGGAATCCCGAGGAGCACCGCCGTGCCCCCTTGGTTGTCCGCCCCTGGGCCTCCTTGCCTTACTGCCTGCAGAATCTGAAGAGAGGTCGTTGGCGCTCCGACCGCGTCGATCGCAACGTCGACTCCGCCCGGGCTGATCGCCCAGATCGCCTTTATCGGGTCTGTAGTCGAGGCATCGATGCCATGGGTAGCACCGAATTCTCGAGCGAACTGCAGCTTACGGTCGACCAAGTCCACCGCGATGATCGGATTAGCCCCAGCAATTGCAGCGGCGCCAATAGCCGACAAGCCGACACCACCAGCGCCGAACACAGCAACCGACTGGCCAAGTCCCACTTTCGCCGTATGCAGAACCGCGCCAGCCCCGGTCAGCACGGCGCAGCCAATGAGGCTGGTGATATCAGTAGGGTCCGACGGTGACATGGGAACGACCTTGTCTGCGAACGTCACCATATGCTCGCTCCAGGTATAAACGTCGCCGTCGGCGATGACGGGCCGCCCATGAAACGTAGCGCCAGTTGGTTTTGAAACAGGCAATCCAGTAATGGGGATCCGGGGGACCCATGTCGAGATAATGTGGTCGCCCTCTTTTACGTGGGTGACTTCCTTGCCCACGTGTGTGACGACGCCGCTACCCTCATGGCCGAGGCCCATTGGCCTCGGCAACGTGGGGTTGCGCAGCTGGTGGACCTGCGAATAGCAAACCCCGCTCGCGAAGTTGCGGACCGTAACCTGGTCCGGACCCGGATCCGGGATGTCGATTTCCTCGACCACCAACGGCCCGCCATGCTCTACCTGTATCGCGGCCTTGCTCTTCATGAGCGTCCCCTTCGGTGGTCACGGCAGGTGTCAGCGATCCTGGAAACCATCAACGATCCTGTTCCGGGCGCGCTTGGATGCCATCACCTGCCAGGGGTGATCCTCCGCCGGCTTGCTAGCGCGACGGCAGGCGGGCGCTCTTGGGCGAGACGCCCGCCTGCAATGGCGGCCGGGAGGGTCGTTGATCACGACCTTGGGAGCAGCCCGGCCGACATCATGACAGCTTCCAGATTCGCGAGGCTGTCGGCACCGTTGGCTGACTGGTCGCCGAAGATTCTCACGGCTGGAAGCAGGGTCGCGAAGTCGCCCCAAGGCGCGACGCCAACTGCAACGCCGGCGTCCGGCAGACCCGATCCGACGCGCAGCGGCCCGAGCTCAGGGAGCGACCGGCAAGACGCGAGGATGATCCCGAACAGCCGATCGACCCGGCTGGCGTCTCGGGCCGCGGGCGGACCTGCCGCCGACCATGCGAACTGCGGATGGTGCGCCAAGACCAGTGCGGCAACGGCCGCGACATGACCTGCCGCGATCGCAGTGCCGGACAGCGGCCCGTAGCTAGCCGGCGGGAGCCCTGACACGATCGCCACGCCGGGCGCGCAGCAATCTATCCCGGGCCCGTGACTGGCGAATCTTGGCACGAAGAACCCTTCCGGCGTCGGCGGGGCGGTCAGCTGGGTGACGAGGCCGCTGTCGGGGGGGAAAGTGCCAAGGCGCCCGATCGCCCCGACGGACAGCACGCCGGGCAGCATGGCGGGAATGCCGACTTGTGCCGACCCGTCGCCCGCCGCGGCTATGCAGGCCACGCCGCGGTTACGCGCCTCTGCAATGCGACTGGCCAGCAGCCGCGACTCCCCGGTCAGGCCCGGTGCCAACAGGGCTATGTCGATTTGCTGGTCGATGCAGAAGTCCAGCGACTCGATCAGGTCGGCACAGTGGCCGCCCGGTGCCGTGCGCAGGATGTGCAGCTCCGCCTCGGGCGCGAGGCCGACAACCCCGGTTCCGTCGTCTCGACCGCCGATCAGTACGGCAAGATGCGTTCCAGTTCCCATCCGGTCTTCCTGCCAGGTCCTGTCGTCCTGGCCGACCACGTCGCGGCCTTCGGCGAGCCGACCGACGAGATCGGGATGGCCGCCCGCCGCGCCGGAGTCGACTATCGCTATGCGCACGCCGGATCCGCGGTGAGTTGGCGGCAACCGGTTGAAGCCCATTACCTGCGCGCCCCAGGAGGGCAGCGCATGGTCGGGGAAATCGGGGAACGTAGTGGTGACCCGTTCGCAGACGACGTCCACTATTCGTCCGGCGCGCAAGCGCGGTCGGCTTAGCCGTGTGGGCCAGCATCCCCGCGCGGGCAGGACCTGTATCTCGCCAATGTCCGCGGCTGTGTCGGCGGCGACCTGCAGGTCGGCGCGGCCGTCCGCGCCGGTGAATCCTGCTGCCGGAAGACCGCGGCCGAAGATCCAGACGGCTGCGCCATCGATCGGCCTGCCACCATCGTCGAGGACTTCGACCTGCATCGGGATCGGGTTGCCAACACGGGCGGTTATAACATCGGCGCCGGTGTCTGGCACTGTTCGGGTCGGCGTGTGCCACCCAAGCGCCTCGTCTGCTTCCACGTAAATATCGGGCCGGCGAGCCAGCGCTGCCGCGCGCTCGGCCGTCGCCTCGATAACAGCGACCGACGATGCTGGCAAGGCGCTGGCCGACGTGAATTTCCGCACCACCGCGATCTCGGGCTCGGCCTTCAGCGCCTGGGTCAGCGCTTCGCCATTTGCGCCGAAGGTGCTGGCGACCAGATAGCGCTCCGGTCGTACGTCGACATGGACATGTCTGGATGCCTGGGCGCCACGCCGGTCGGGTCGGTTCGAAGAGCGCTCGCCCGCGCTGCGCGCGTTCTGTCCACCCGTACTTGAGACACCATCGCGACGATCGCTCTGCTGCGGCCGAGCCTTATCGCCGCTCGGTTGCGAAGCCGCCGTATCGGCGCGCAACTTGTCGGAGGATGCCATGTCCGCCTCACTTTCCGATTTCGATCGCTCTGCCGCGCGATGCGGCTGTCGGCGTGGCAGGCCCCATCCGGTCTGCCACGCCGACGCACCGGTTCCTGTAGCGAGCTATTGCGCGCCCGTCACAACTCAGGGAGGGCTGGGTAGACCTGGCGAGCCTGCCGCACTAGGTGCACGGCGCCACCGATCTGATTCATAGCGGCCACGTACTGGCCGGCCTCGTAGAGTTGAGCCGCGACGGTTAGTGCAGGCGCTATCTGTCCCGCTACGGGCGGAACGACCTCCGAGGCCGCTCGCGTCCACAGGTAGCTGTGCTGGAGCAGGGCCTCTACATCCTGGCGTGTGACACTCTGTCTTGCCAGGTGACCCGCCTGCATCACTGCATCCTCCATCAGGACAGGTAGGCGGAGTACGGGCGGCTGAACTGGCCGAAGATACCCGGCCCTACCATCGGCGTCAGGTACTGCTGCCACGGCAGCACGGGCTGGGCAACCACCTGCGCGACGATTTGCGGAAGGTACTGCTGCACCTGCTGGCAGGCGGCACCGATGACGTGGGGCAGGAGCGTCTGCTGCACCACGGGCGCGATCTGGGCTGCCACCTGCTGGACCACAGGCGAGAGCGCATACGGGGCGATGGCCTGCTGCCATGGCGCGGTTGCGTACGGCTGTGTCGCGTTCGGGATTGCCGTGCTCGGATACGGCATTGGCGTGAGCGGCGGGACTAGCCCGAAGATCTGCTCAGCGCCGATGGGCGGCGGGAACCCGGGGCCAAAGGCCCCCTGCGGGCCTGACATGCTCGTCGCCGTGGGCTGTCCCGTTAAGGGATGGGTCGCGGTCGTCATGTCACTCTCCTTCGCGAATGGCCGGTCAATGTGTCCGGCGATTCCAGATAACTGTTCAACGACATTGGACACTACTGGTCGCACGGCGGACTTGCAAGGGCACCGTCAGATCTATGGTTAAGATCATCGTCAGGAGGCCCGGACTACACGATGGACGCCCTGCAGCGGCTCATTCACACGCGGATGGCGGAACTGCGTCGTTCATACGGCGACGTGGCCCGCCGCGGCGAGCTACCCAGGTCCACCGTTCATCACCTCGCCACACACGCGCGCACTGGACGTCTACCCAGCCCGGTCACACTCGAGCGGCTCGCAGTCGGCCTCGACTTGCCGCTTGACACTGTCCGCGCCGCCGCAGCGCAAGCAGCGGGAGTTGTTGTCGACCGGCAGGTCATGAACGATCCGGAGATCGAATTGCTCATGGCCTCGCTCGCCAGACTCAGCCCTGCTGACCGGCGGCACGTCGCCGCACTCGTACGCTCGCTCCTAGCCCCGACGGAGCCGGCTTCCTAGTCCAAGGCCCTAGCACGTTGCCGCGACTCGGGGTTAGGTTGGAGTCGCAGAGCGAGAATGAGCGAACGCGATGTTGCGGGAGCCGTCACGCGAGTCATCAGGTGTTCAGGACCTCCGGCCGTCGTTCGGGCGAAGACCCGGACCGACGTGATCGTCGTCATCCCCGCCGCCATGTGCAGCAACGAAGTACTGAACCTGGCCAGACTCGTCCTGTCTGGTCAGGAGTACCAGGAGCTGCGGGGCAAGATCCACCCCGGGCCGGCAGGCGGGTCGACGCGCGCGCACCAGCGAAGTACCGCAAGGATGCCGCGCACATCATCCACGTCGGCTCGCCATCCTCGCCGCACGTAGGCGAGTCAGTCGGCTACTTTCACGATCAGCTCGATTTCGACGGCGATGTCGCCGGGCAGTTCAGCCATCCCTACGGCTGATCGCGCGTGCCGTCCCCGGTCGCCGAAGATCTCGACGAGGCGATCGGAGGCGCCGTTAATCACCTGCGGCTGCTTGTTGAAACCGGCGGCGGAATTGACCATGCCGAGAAGCTTCACGACCTGCTCGACCTTGTCGAGGTCACCTATCTCTGCCCGCAATGTGCTGAGGCAACTCAGAATCGTGACACCCGCAGCGCGGTAGGCGGTGTCGACGTCTATGTCGGATCCGACCTTGCCGACGAACTCGCCATTCGGGTCAGGTTTCGGGCCATGGCCGGACACGTAGATCAACTGGCCCACTCGGACGGCCGGGAGATAATTCGCGACCGGCCGTGTCGGCTCGGCGAGTTCCAGGCCTAACTCCGAGATGCGTTGCTCAATGTGCGCCATCAGCCCTCCCAGTGTTCGAGCTTTTGCTGAACGGAGTTCAAGAACCGCCCGGCATGAAGACCATCGAGTATCCGGTGGTCGAAGGAAAGTGTCACGTTCATCATGTGCCGGATCTCCACCGCGTCGCCTCGCACGACTGGCCGCCGACGGATGGACTCGGTATTGAGAATGCCGGCCTGGGGATGGTTGATGATTGACATTCCCATAACGCCGCCCAGGGCGCCCGTGTTGTTCAGGGTGAAGGTCCCGCCCTGCACGTCTTCCGGCCTGAGGTGGTTCTGTCTGGCGCGCGTGGTCAGGTCATGCAGTGCGGCCGCGAGTTCGGCACGGCTCAGGGTGTCGGCTGCCCTGATGACAGGAACCACCACCGTTTCCTCAGTCGCAATCGCGATCCCGAGATTCACATAGTGCTTCACGATGATGGCATCGTCGGTCCAGCTTGAGTTCATGAGCGGATGGGCCTGCAGAGCCTCGCAGACAACTTCGATCATGAAAGGCAAGAACGTGAGCGGAATGCCATGCTGGTCGAGGAATTCCGCCTTGTGCTCGCGGCGGTACTCGACGAGACCGGTGACATCGACCTCCCGCATTGCCCAGGCGTGCGGGATCGTGGCGCTCCTGGCTAGGTGGGCGGCCGCCTGGCGGCGCACCGCAGTAAGCGGGATCAGCTCCTCGCGAGGCACACGATCCGCGACGAGAGCGAGGACGTCCTGCCGGGTTACCCGGCCGTCGCTCCCGGTGCCGGGAATGCTGGCAAGGTCCAATCCGTAGTCGGCGGCAAGCTTTCGCACGACTGGGCTTATCAGCCCACGGCCATCCGGAATCACGCCCGGGTCCTGGCCAGCTGGCCCGCCGCCAGTCGCGTCAACGGTGACCGTAAGTCCAGCCGACGGCGCCAGGTCTGATACGTCTGCCGCAACTTCGATGTGCGCCAGCGGCTCGCCGACCCGGGTGGTCTCCCCCTCCGGCACCAGGATCTGCGCCAAGGTTCCCGCAAACGGCGACGGTATCTCGGCGGTCACCTTGTCGGTGACAACCTCAACGAGCGGCTCGTCGAGCTGAACCGCCTCGCCCTCGGCCTTCAGCCACCTTTCCACCGCGCCTTCGGTGACCGACTCACCCAAGCGCGGCATCGCTACAGCCATCATCACCATGTCGTGGTCACACCTCCACGGTCTTGCGAACGGCCGCCGCCACACGCTGCGGGAATGGAAGCCAGGCCAGCTCGAACGCGGCCGGCGGGTAGGGCGTGTCGTAAGAAGCGACCCGCTCCACCGGAGCATCCAGCGAGAAGAAACACTCGTGCTGAATCAACGCCGCGACTTCAGCACCGAACCCGGCGGTGAGGGTGGCCTCGTGTACGACAACCGCCCGACCTGTCTTCTGCACCGACGCGGTCACGGTCTCAACGTCAAGCGGAACGAGGGTCCGGAGGTCGATGAGCTCGACGCTAATCCCACGTGCAGTCAGTAGTTCGCAAGCCCGCTCGCACACTTCGACTGCTGCCGACCAAGCAATGACGGTCACGTCTGTACCGGACCTGACAATCCTGGCCGCACCGAAATCGACGACGTAATCGTCGTCGGGGACTTCCATGCGGTCGGCTCGGTAAAGGCGCTCTGGCTCGATGAAAAGGACCGGATCGGGATCGCGGATCGCCGCCAGCAACATGCCCTTGGCGTCCACAGGCGTGGCGGGCATGGCGATCTTCAGCCCAGGAGACTGCACGAACTGGGCCTCGATCGCGTCGGGATGAAATTCCGGCGTGCGGGTGCCGCCACCCATCGGTGCGCGCACGGTGACCTGAAGAGGGAACCGCCCCCTGGAGCGGTAGCGGAACCGCGCGAGCTGAGCACCTATTTGGTGGAAGGCCTGATGCGTGAAACCGAGGAACTGGATCTCAGCCACTGGCACGAGTCCGGAGACAGCGAGCCCGATCGACGATCCGATGATGGCGGCCTCAGCGAGCGGCGTATCGATCACCCGGCCAGGCCCGAAGCGGCCGAGCAGGCCGTCGCTGGCTCGGAATACCCCGCCCAGCGCGCCGACGTCGAGCCCGAGCACAACCACCCGCTCGTCACGCTCCATTTCCGATGCGAGCGCCGATCGGATCGCTTCGATGATGTTCATGCGTGACATGGCGCCTCTACTCGGTGGCCCGGTCGAGTAGTTCCTGGCGCTGCCGCTGCTGTGCCGGGGTGAGCTCAGCGAAGATGTTGTCGAACAGCTCATGCGGCTCGGGCCGGGGCGCTGCCGCAACCTTCGAAACGGCTTCCTCGATCCTGGCTTCCGCAGACGCGACAGCCTTGGCGTGGCGATCGTCGTCCCAGAGCCCTCGAAGGCGGAGGTAGCGCTCCAGGCGGTCGATCGGATCGTTGGCCTTTGCCGATTCGAGGAGATCCGGATCCTGGTAGCGGGTCGGATCGTCAGTCGTGTTGTGGAATGACAGCCGGTACGTGATTGCCTCGATCAGGGTGGGGCCCTTCCCGCTCCTTGCTCGCTCCACCGCGCGCTCGGTGACTTCGTGCACAGCGAGGAAGTCGTTCCCGTCTACGATCTCGCCGGCGAAACCGTATCCCGCTGCGCGATCGGCCAGGTATCTGGCGGCGCTCTGCAACTGACGTGGCGTGGAGATCGCCCACTGGTTGTTCTGCAGGAAGAACACGATGGGCGCTTGGGTAACACCAGCCAAATTGCAGGCCTCGTGGAAGTCGCCCTCGCTGCTCGCGCCGTCGCCGAAGTAGGCCAGGACAACTCCGTCTTTCTTCTGGATCTTCAGCCCCCAGGCCAGGCCCACGGCATGAGGCAGTTGCGCCGCGATAGCAACCTGCGTGGGCAGCATCTTCACGTGGTCCGGAATTCGCCCGAGTAGCGGCCGGCCGGTCAGATTGTGGAACACGTGCTCGAGCGGAAAGCCCCAGATGAGGTACGCCGGCAACTCCCGGTACTGCGGAACGAGCCAGTCAACACGGGGATCGAAGGCCAGGGCCGAGCCGACGACGCTCGCCTCCTGGCCCGACGCCGGGCTGACAACACCGGCTCGGCCCTGGCGCTGCAGAGCGATGGCTCGGACATCGAATGCCCGGCTGAGGAGCATCCAGTGCATCCCCTCCAACAGCACGTCGTCGCCGACCGCCTGAGCCGACGACTCCCGCAGTGTGCCGTCCGGTCGCAGCAGCTGATGTACCTGCGGGTCAGCCAGCGGGCCGAGGGAACTGCGGCGTATCGACTGCGTCATGCGTGCTCCACTTGCAGCATTTGGGAGCGCAGCCAGGCGAACGGCGCGTCGCCCGCCACCGTGCCGAGCGCGAGCTGCTCTGGGTGCCACTGAACGCACAAGATCGGTTCGTCGTCACCGAGCGCGGCTTCGATCAGGCCGTCGGGCGAGGTGGCAGCGACGCGGAGGCCGCTGGCGAGGACCCGGATTGCCTGGTGGTGCAGGCTGTTGACGGTCAGGCGGTCGCCGACCATTGACTTCAGCTCGCCGTCGACGATCTCAACGTCGTGGAAAGCCGCTGCCGGGCTGCCCGTTCCGTGCCGTAAGTACCCCTCCTCCAGGCCGACGTACTGCAGCAGCGATCCGCCCATCGCAACGTTCAGTACTTGCATCCCCCGGCATATCCCGAGGACAGGAAGTCCCTTGGCGACGGCGGACTGGGCAATGGCGAGCTCGAATTCGTCGCGCCTGCGGATGCCCGCCCGCAGGCGCGGGTCCGGGTCGTCGCCGTAGAATTCCGGATCGACATCTGCGCCGCCGGTAAAGACAAGACCATCGACCACGTCGACGTAGGCAGCGGCCGTAGTCGGACTGACGGCGGGGATGGCGATCGGCAGCATGTCGAATGCAGCGACCTTATCGAAGTAGTTGAGCGCGAACACGGCGTGCTCACGCTCGTCCAGGCTGCGCCGGACCGACTCCTCGGCCGAAACCAGGTATCCGAGCACTCCGACGATCGGCTTGCTCACACTCACGAGCCTTGCTCCCGGAGAATCGCCGCCAGAACACTGGCGTCGATGTTGCCGCCCGACACCACGCAGCAGATGGGGCTGGCCTCCGACGGCCGCCGCAGAGCTGCCGCAACCGGCAGCGCTCCGGCCCCCTCGGCAACGATGGCGTTGGTTTGCGCCAGGAGCGCGACCGCTTGCCTGACCTCCGCCACCGGGATTGCCTCGCTGCCGGCGAAGAGGTCCCTGGCGAGTTCCCACATCTCCGGATACAGACGGCCAGCGCCGGCGCCATCAATGAATGTTGGCGTGTAAGAAATAGGCACAGGATGGCCAGCCCGCCAGGAATTCGCGAGCGGCGCGGCGGTCTCAGGCTCACAGGCGACGACCCTGGCATCCGGTGCTACGGTTCGCAGCGCTGAGGCTATGCCGCACGCGAGGCCGCCGCCGCCGTAGCCAACGAGAACCGTTCCCACGTCGGGAAGGTCTTCGGCGATCTCCAGCCCGATGGTTCCATTACCGGCCATCACATCGCGATCGCTGAACGGATGCACGAAAGCACCCGTCATACCGTCATAGCTACGCCTGAGGAGAATGTCGTAGAACTCCTGCCTACCTACGGGGACGACGTGCGCGCCGAGCCTCTCAACAGAAGCCACCTTGGTCGGCGATCCGTCCTCGGGGATCACGACTGTGCATGGGATGCCAAGCTTGCGAGCACACCACGCAACAGCCCGAGCCATGTTGCCTGAGCTGGCGGTCCACACTCCGCTGGCCAGCTCGTCCTTGCTCATACGCAGGATCCGGCTGGCCGCACCCCTCAACTTAAAGGCCCCGATCGGCTGCAGGCTCTCAAGCTTCAGGTAAATCTCAGTGGGAGTGTCAGATAGTTTCAGCTGGACCATCGGCGTTCGTAGCACCCAGCCGCCGATGCGCTCGCGGGCGGATGTCAGCTCGGCCTCGGTGATAGGTGCGTGCGCCGCGATGGTCATACTCCAGCCCCGGTAGTGGTGTCGACTTGCCCCATCACGTAGTCCACGGCTGCTCGTGCCAGCAACCGGGTCGAGTCGAGCACTGGCAGCGGCGAGTTGTCGTCGTTGAGGGCAAGCGGCAGCTCGGTGCAACTGAGCGCGACGGCATCGCAGCCCGCGGCCGCGAGGTTCCCCACTACGCCCAGGAGGTAGCGCAGTGACGGGTCGGTCACCATGCCGAAGACGAGTTCGGATGTGATGACGCTGTGGATGCCAATCCGTTGTTCCTCGGTCGGTACGACGCAGGCAATCCCCCGTGCCTCGAACCGGGCTGGGTAGACGGGACCTTCCATCAGCCATCGGGTGCCGGTGAGACCAACGGTCCGGTATCCACGGCGCCGCGACTCGTCGGCGACCACGTCGGCGATGTGCAGGAACGGGAGCGGCAGCCGGTCCTGAATAACGTCGATGGACTGATGGACGGTGTTGTCAGGGCAGACGAGCACGTCTGCTCCAATGCTCGCCAGCTTGTCTGCCGACACGCACATCCATTCCGCGACCTCATCCCACCGGTCCGCCGCGGTCAGTTCCATGAGCGTGCCAAGGTCGTTCGTGTGCATGCTCACCTCGGGATGGTGATGATCACCGATGCGCCGCGTGCTCTCCGCACAGAACTCCCGATAGCAAAGGGCGGCTCCCTCGTAACTGACTGCGATGATCCCCAGGTGCTTGTAACTCATGGGCTTCCTGTTTCATTGAGGCAGCGCGGCGGCGAGCCGTTGCACGTCGTCTTCGTCTATGAATAGGTGGCACGAGACACGAACTCGGCCTTCCCTGACAGAGCACATGACCCCGGCGCTCTTGAGAGCCGCTACCACATCGCGCGGCTCGCGACTGCCGCAATCCACGGACACGATTCCGGAGCGCTCCGCGGGTGCCTGTGAACTAACGACGTGGTAGCCACGAGCCTCGACCTGCTTCGCTACCAGCGCGCTCATCGCCAGAACGTGCTGGCCGATCACATCCATGCCAATACCGAGGAACAGATCGATGCTCGCTCCCATCCCGTACATGCCGGAGATGTTCTGCGCGCCAGACTCATAGCGGCGAGCTCCGCGCGCCAGCGTCAGCTGGTAGTCGAGCTGATGGGTGATGTCAGTGACGTTCTCGATCGATTTCCAGCCGGGAACGGCGACTTCGAGGTTCTCCCGAAGCCGTGGCGTGACGTAGCAGAACGAGATCCCGAAACCCGAGCACAGCGACTTGTAGCCGTGGGCAGATACCAGGTCGGCGCCCAGACCCTGCACATCGACCGGCAGGCAGCCAGCTGCTTGGACGGCATCCACGATGAGCCATATCCCCCGCGGCTGACACAGCGCAGCGATGGCTTCGATCGGCGCGCGAAAGCCGTTGCTGAAGTTGACCAGGCTCAGGCAGATCACGCGCGTGCGCGGGCTGATGAGCTCGGCTACGTCGTCGATCTCGAACCTGGCCCGGCCGCGATCGCGGATGAACTTCAGCGTGACGCCCTTGCTGGTCAGACCGAGCCACGGATACGCAGTGCTCGGGAACTCCTGGTCGTAGGTGATCACTTCGTCACCTGGCGCCCAATCCAGCCCGGT
>Ga0126373_10000410_pt1 | contig 28415 bp, 24 predicted proteins | sample PanSoiMetPlot_11_FD_92545 | JGI IMG/M metagenome (GOLD analysis project Ga0126373, IMG submission 92545) | Tropical forest soil microbial communities from Panama - MetaG Plot_11 | ecosystem: Environmental > Terrestrial > Soil > Tropical forest > Bulk soil | place: Panama | collected 2016-02-17 | reverse complement strand
TCTCTCCGCCTAAAAGCCGGTCGCCCGGCGGCCAGCTCGCCGAGTCAGTGATCCGCCTCGCAGTCAACAGCAATGGAACGCTGTCTCCGCAGGACTTCTTCAGCCCGGCCAACGCACCGTCGCTAGACGCGGCCGACAAGGACTACGGTTCCGGCGGCCCTGTTGACGTGGGCAACTTCACGGTCGCCGGTTACAACACCATGGCGCAGATCGGCAAGGACGGCCGGATCTGGTTGCTCAACCGCAACGGCCTCGGCGGACGCGAGCAGGGACCGGGCGGCGGCGACAACGACCTGTTCGTGGGCAAGGCGTACGGCGGCATGTGGGGTCATCCCGCGATCTTCGGCAATACGAACGCAACCCGGGCCAACTCCGGCACCACCGCGACGGACAATGACTTCCTGTTCTCGGTGGGCAAGGACGACGTGCTGCGCGTGTTCCGGTTCGCGGTCAACGTCTTCAACAAGCCGTGGCTGACGAACGTGGCCAACAGCTCCCTGACCTACGGATACACCTCCGGCTCGCCGGTGGTGACATCCAACGGCGCCAACCCGGGTTCGGCCGTCATCTGGGAGGTCTTCACTCCGAACACGAAGACCAAGTCCGGCGCGGGCTCCATGCTCGAGGCGTATCAACTCGGGAGTATTGCCTCGAACGGCAGCACGCCCAGCCCGTGCCTGTCGACCCACATGTGCACGCTGACGAACATCTGGCACTCGAACACGTTCACGTCGGCCAAGTTCTCCATCCCCGCGACCAGCGGCGGATGGGTTTACGTCGGCACGCGTGACGGTCACGTGCTCGCGTTCGCCGCGCCCGGGACGCCGGCGCCCGCCATCGCCAATGCGGCCACCCTGCCGACGACGCCGGTCGGCTCGAGCAGCAGCGCGCCGGTCTCGATGACCGCGACGAAGACCATCACCATCACCGGCGCAACCGCCAGCACCGGCGCGACCAACGCATCGGGGCCGACCAGCGAGTTCACCTCCGGCCAGGCCACCGTGACCAGGCAGGGCAGCGGCACCCCGGTTCCGGTGACGTTCCCGGTGACGCTGAGCCCGGGCGACAAGCTATCCGTCCAGACGAAGTTCACGCCCACGGTTGCGGGCGGGAGCAGCGGCACGCTGTCGCTCGCAACTAATTCCAGCGCCACAGCGAGCGTGGACGTGGCCCTCACCGCCGAGGGCACGCAGGAGGGGATCTACGCCCAGCCGACTTCGCAGACGTTCCCGCTGGCGCCCAACCAGAACGTCATCCCGGTGCCGATCGGGATCCAGGAGCCGGAGACCGTCACCATCTCCAACCTCGGCACCGTGACCCAGACCATCACCTCGGTGACACCGCCATCGGCTCCGTTCACCGCTAGCAACCTGCCGTTCGTGGGGACCAAGCTCAACCCGGGCGCCTCGATTGTCGTGCAGGTGACCTACACGCCGACGGCGCCCGGACCAGCGACCGGCTCGTTCACCATCGTCGGCAGCAGCGGGCAGAAGGCCGTAGTCTCCCTCTCGGCGATCGGAACACCGGCGGTGAGCCAGCTGACGCCCAATACCTCGAAGGTGAACTTCGGGAACGTCCACGTGGGCAAGAAGGCCACGGCCTACATCCAGGTCTCCAATACCGGCAACACGGCCAGTACGTTGAACGGCGTCGCGAACTTGCGCGGGCCGTTCGCGGCACCGCTCAAGCCGGCTGTCGGGCTGCCCTTCAACCCGGACTCGGACCTGCTGCTCCCGGTGACCTTCACGCCGACCAAGAAGGGAACGTTCACGACTCGCTACATACTCAGATGGCGGGACGTGAATGGCAAGCACAGGGTAGTCGTGACCATTACCGGGACCGCCGCCTGAGTCGATAACGCGACGGGGTTACAGGGAGACGGCTACCCGGCCGAGTGGCGGAACGGGGGCGCGCACCAGCGCGCCCCCGTTCCCCTGTTTATCGACACCGCGACCGATAACTCAGCGCGAATAGATAGACACAGTGTGATAACGGCGTGATCAAAGGTCTGGTGCAACGGCTCAATAGAGCGCAATCTCGTGTGCAGGAGCATCGCCTAAATCCGACTTGGACCATTATTTGGACCGAGATCGGGTAAGCGGTGACTCCTCCTTGCTGACTTTGGGGACCTCCGTGCGGATCTCGGGACACGTTCGTATTCGCTTAAGTGCCGCCCGGCGGCCAGCGTTGGCCGCGACCGGGATAGTGCTCATCGCGGGCGCGCTGCCTTTGGTCGGCGGGGTTGTGCCGGGCACGACGGGTGCCGCGCTCGCCGATGACGTCACCGCATCGCAGGGCCCGCTGCGCAATGGCTGGGACTCGAGCGAGCCGGACCTGAGCCCGGCGACAGTCAAGACGTTCTCCTCGGCGCCGCGATGGACGGCACAGGTGGACGGCGACGTGTACGCTCAGCCGCTGGTGCTTGGCTCCACCGTGGTCGTTGCGACCGAGAGCAACTGGGTGTACGGGCTCAATGCGGGAACGGGTGCGCGGATCTGGGCCACGCGGCTCGGCAGCGCGTATCCGATCGTGGCAGATCCCACGTTCATGCATCCGCCGAAGCCCGCAACCCCGTGCACCGACCTGCTGCCGAACATCGGCGTGACCGGCACCCCGGCGTTCGACCCGGTCACCGGCCACATCTTCATGTTCGCGAACATTATGACGAACAACGCGCCGGCCTACTACATGGTCGAGATGGATCCGACCACCGGGGCCATCGTCAGCAAGACTCCGATCAGCGGTCACCCGAGCAACGACCCGAACATCACCTTCAGCGCCAAGTACAACATGGAGCGCCCCGGCGTGCTGGTCCTCGATGGCGCGGTCTTCGGAGCGTTCGCCTCGCACTGCGACTTCGGGCACTACAGCGGTTACGTGGCGAGGGTCGCCATCGGCACCCACCAGGCCACGCTGTGGAGCGATGAGTCGGGGGGCACCAACGACGCGGGCGGGATCTGGCAGTCCGGCGGCGGCATCATGTCCGATGGCTCCGGGCGGATCTTCGTGACCTCTGGGAATGGGCTGTCACCCACGAAGCACGCGGGCGCGTCACCGGGCGGTCAGCTTGCCGAGTCGGTCATCCGGCTCGGGGTCAATAGCGACGGGACGTTGTCGGCGCAGGACTTCTTCAGCCCGGCCAACGCCCCTTCGCTGGACGCGAGCGATACCGACTTCGGGTCGGGCGGCCCGGTTGGGGTGCAATTTCCGGTCGGGAGCTACAACCTCACGCTCGTACAGATCGCAAAGGACGGGCGCATATTCCTCCTGAACAGGGACAACCTTGGCGGCCGTGGGCAGGCACCTCGCGGAACGGACGACGACCTGTACGTGACGAAGGCCTACGGCGGCGAGTGGGGTCATCCGGCGATCTTCGGTGACACGCCCGTGACCATCGCAAACTCTCACACGATGCGCGTCGACAACGACTTCCTGTTCTCGGTGGGCAAGGACGACGTGCTACGGGTATTCCGGTTCGTGGTCACCGCGTCGGGCAAGCCGCGGCTGAGCAACGTCGCCAACAGCTCGCTGACCTATGGCTACACCTCAGGCTCGCCGGTGGTGACCTCCAACGGCGACGCGCCGTCCTCGGCGGTTATCTGGGAGGTGTACACCCCGAACACGAAGACCAAGTCCGGGACGGGCTCGGTGCTCGAGGCATACGAACTGGGCAGCGTCGCTTCCGCTGGCGGCACGCCGAGCCCGTGCGTCTCGACGCACCTGTGCACACTCACGAACATCTGGCACTCACAGACATTCACGGCGGCTAAGTTCTCGATACCGGCAACCAGCCAGGGCTGGGTCTATGTCGGTACTCGCGACGGTCACGTCCTCGGCTTTGCCGCGCCCGGGGCGTCGGCACCGGCTGTGGCCACCTCGACCACCCTGCCGCAAACGGCAGTCGGCACGACCAGCAGCCGGGCTGTGTCGGTCACCGCGACGAGAACGGTCACCGTCACTGGCGCAACCGCGAGCACCAGTGCCAACAACACGCAAACGACGACGACTAGCGAGTTCGGCGTCGGACAGGCGACGGAGACCCGGCCGGGCAATGGCACCGCGACCCCGGTGACGTTCCCGGTGACCCTGAAGAAGGGCGACAAGCTGCACGTTCAGACGAAGTTCACGCCCACCGTTCCCGGCTCGAGCAACGGGACGCTATCCCTGAGTACCAACTCGAAGACGGTCCCCACCGTGGCAGTGCCCCTTGCTGCCGAGGGCACGAAGGAGGGCATCTACGCGCAGCCCGCCGCGCAGACGTTCCCGCTGGCGCCCGACCACGGCGTCGTGCCGGTACCGGTAGGGATCCGGAAGCCGGAGATCGTTACGGTCTCCAACCTGGGCACGGTAACCCAGACAATTACTTCGGTAACGGTGCCGTCACCGCCATTCAGCGCAAGCAACCTCCCCGCCCTCGGGGCCAAGCTCATTCCGGGAGCGTCGATCCCCGTCCAAGTGGTATTCGCGCCAACGTCGCCCGGTCCGGCGACCGGGTCGTTCATCGTCGTCGGCAGCAGCGGGCAAAAGGCAGTGGTAAGGCTCACCGGGATTGGCGCTGCGGCGATGAGCCAGCTGAAGGCGGCCACCTCGCTGGTGAGATTCGGCAAGATCCGGGCGGGCAAGAGGGCGACCCGGTACATCCACATCTCCGACACTGGCAACACCGCGATCACATTGACGAGCCTGACGGCCTTGAAAGCACCGTTCGCGGCGCCGCTCAAGAAAGTGGTGGGGTTGCCCGTCAGCCCAGGGTCCGACCTCCTGATCCCCGTGACCTTCGCACCCAGACGGAGGGGGACCTTCACAACCCGGCTGAAGCTCACCTGGACGGACGTGAACGGCCTGCACACGCTCATCGTCACCGTTATGGGAACCGCGGTCAGACGGGGCGAGCGCGAAGACGTACCCGAAGACGTGGTGTAGCGGCGAATTCGCCGCCTCGGCCCAGTGGCGAAGCGGGGGTGCACACCAGCGGCCCCGTTCCCGTTCCCGGGTTTTTGGCTGGTCACGGTCGGCCAGGTAACTAGCGCAGATCGCCTATTCTTCGCCTCGTGATCACCGAAGTGGCCGGCCTCGCCCCAGCGCCAGAACGCTCCGTCGTTGCCATCGAACCTCCTGGTGACGAGCCGGGGACCTGGGCGGGTGCTCCGAGCGCGGTCCGCGACGGCGACAAGATCTTGCTGGCGTACCGCCTGAGGCGGCCGATCGGCCGCGGCCGGGGTTACGCCGTGGTCGTTGCCTGCTCGGCTGACGGCGTGGAATTCGAAACCATCCAGGTGATCGCCAAGGCCGATATGGATGCCGAGTCGCTGGAACGGCCGACGCTGGTGCGGACCCCGGCCGGGAAATGGCGGCTCTACCTAAGCTGTGCCACGTGGGGAACCAAGCACTGGCGTGTCGAGATGCTCGAGGCTGACGCGCCGGACCGTTTCGACGTGCAGCAGCGCACGGTTGTCCTGCCTGGCGACGGCGCGAGCGGCGTCAAGGACCCGGTGATCGTCACCCAGTCGGGTGTCTGGCACCTGTGGGCGTCGGTTCACCCGCTCGCGGATGTCGACAACACGGACCGGATGACAACCGACTACGCCACCAGCGCTGATGGCATCGAGTGGACGTGGCACGGCCACGCTCTGACGCCGCGAGCCGGCGAGTGGGACTCGCGGGGCGTCCGGGTGAGCACGGTCCGGTTTACCCCGGCCGGGGTCATCGCGTTCTACGACGGCCGGGCCAGCGCGGCGGAGAACTACGAAGAGCGGACTGGCGTTGCTGCTGGCGCCTCGCCGGACGCGCTCACGGCGGTAGGCCCCGAGCCAGTGGGAGCACCGCCCGATGGTCGTCGCGGCCTGCGATACGTGAGCATCGTGGACCTCGGCGACGGGCGCGAGCGCTGGTATTACGAGGTCACCCGGCCGGACGGTCGTCACGAGCTCCGGACCGAGCTGCGCTTACCGGGCGACCGCATGGGAACTGGGGAACTGGCTGGCGTTGTGGCGTGACCGCTAAGCGCTCGAACTCCCTGGGTCGGCCGTTGCGGGCCTGCCGCTGTCCGGCCGGCCTGGCGCCGACGAGACCGCCGGAAACCTCCCGCGGTCGCAGCCAGCTCTCGTAGTTGTCGCCGGTGATCTCCGTCAGCAGCTGGATGTCAGCGTCGAAATAAGGGAGCACGGCTTGGCGCTGGTCCCACGTCAGCGGCCGACGGGGGGCGCCACCGTCCTGGAGGCTGCGTTCGAGCCGGTCGACCATGGCCTTGCCACGGTGACCCGGTAGTCGCGCCGTTGCTGCCGACGCCGCCCGCAGCAGTCTGGACATGTACAAGTGGCGGCGCGTGTATTCGGGATGAGCGGTGACGTTCTCGCGCGGCACGTGGTCGATCACTCCCGGGCGGACGCCAAGGAATCCGCAGATCCGGTCGAGGGTGCCTGGCGGGTTCTCGACGAGGTCCCGGTACCGGATGACCTGCACCTGCTCGCGCGGGAACACCGAGTACAAGTGCTGTAGCTGCTTTCCGTAGAGGCCGATCCGCTTGTAGTGCCAGAAGTCCGCCCAACCGGCCGCGACCCGCTCGTCTTCAGCCGCGCACGCCGTCACGAAGTCATCGATCGGGTCCAGCCCGGAGGACCACAAGTGCGTCCAGTTCGAGTGGGCCCGCTCCACCGGATCGCGGACCACGATGATTAGCCGTGCCGCCGGGATCAGCGACCTGATGCGCCGCAGTGCGTCGTGCCGATAGAGGTAGAACGGTGTCGACTCGCCGCGCAACGTTCCGGCCGGTGCGGCGTCGAACAGGGCTTCGTAGTCCGCCCGGCGCCAGATGTGCTCGCGGTACGTCTTCAGGTCCCCAGGTCCGCCCTGGGCCGGAGGTGGCCCATCGGTCAGGAAGAACTTGGGCTCCTTGATCGTCGACAGGTACAGCTCCGGATGCTGGGCCAGCGCTGCATGGAGCGCCGTCGTACCCGCCTTGGGCGCACCTGCCACGAAGAAGTCCGGCAGCGTCACCGCTTCCTCCCGAACGGTAAACCCACTAGATCTGTAGGAGACCGGCCATTTTCGGAGCGTTACCCGGAACCGGGCTCCCGATGCATCGGCCGGGCAAGATATCTGGGCCGTTCGCTAGGTGCTCAACCGATGCTCCGTGGCGGCGCTTCATCCATCGCCGTGGGCGTGGCCATCGCCGAGTGCGTCGGCGAACCGTCCCTCGCTGAGCACCGGCACGCATTCGCTCGTGTCCAGTTCGCCAGCAATAGCCACATCTGCAGAGAATCCGGCGTCGATGAGCTCCGCACCACTGACGCAACTGGCCAGGGCGGTGGAACGAGCTGCCTCGATCACTTGCCACGCGGCAGTGGCCGCGCGCGCCTCGGGACTAAGCCCGCTGACCCCGAGGCGCTCGAGGGCGGCGATGACGGCTCCAGCGCCCCACAGATCCTCGACGGCGGGCCGGAGTGTCTCGTCGGGCCAGTGTTCACCGGCGGCGACCACCGCGATGACCGGCGCGTGGGCCGAGTCGCGGGGCCGAGTCGCGAGCCACGCGGCCACCGCCGTGCGGTTACGCAGGCATGCCGCCACGACTGGCTGGCCTGACCGCGCTAGCGCGGCGGACAGCGCTGACCCGTTCGGCGACGGCAGGACAAGCCGATCAAGTCCGGGTGCCGCCCTGATGGACGCCGGGGACAGGCTTACGGCCGGATCGTCGCCGCTGCTGTGGCGGGATGGGACGCCTCCGAGGGCAGCATTGGTCCGCCCTGTGGCCAGGATCGCCCCGTGCCGACTGGCGAACGCGCTGGCCGATTGATCGCGGCATGGATACGGGAAGACGTCGGTGCCCTGGTCCAGTGCGACGCTCACAGCAGTCGTGAAGCTGAGGACGTCGACGACAACGGCAAAATCAGCATCCGGGACGATGTCTTCCGCGCCGCGCAGTCCCCATTCGATCCGTACGGCGAACTCGCGCTGACCAGGCCGATGAACCACGACGGCACTGTCTCACACGTGTTCGCTAACGGGTCCGCTACCCGGGGTCCGCGCCTCTATATGTCAGGCCCGCGCGCTAACGTGCAGTTCGGAGGCGGCACGGTTGCTGCCGGCAGAGACTTCGGAGGCCATGCGATGAGCACTGTCGATCGAGCACTCACAGGCGAACGGGCGGACTTGGCGGAGACCCTCGCGAAGCACCGCGAGTTCCTGCGGTTCACTACCAGGGATTTGTCGGACGAGCAGGCGGCTCAGCGCACCACGGCGAGCGAGCTGTGCCTTGGCGGAATTATCAAGCACGTCACGGCAGTCGAGCGCCGATGGGCAAGGTTCATCGCGGCGGGCCCTGCTGCGATGGGCAGGTGGGACGACCCCGGGCAGATGCAGGAATACGTCGACGGATTCCGGATGCTGCCCGGTGAGACGCTAGCTGACTTGCTTGACGACTACACGGCCGTGTCGAATGCGACGGACGAGCTGCTGGCAACGCTCCCGGACCTCGATGCGTCCCAGCCGCTGGCGGAGGCGCCTTGGAACCCGCCGGGTGCGCGCTGGTCTGCACGTCGCGTTCTGTTGCACCTCATCGCCGAGACATCTCAGCATGCTGGCCACGCGGACATCATCAGGGAAGCCCTCGACGGCGCCAAGACCATGGGCTGACAGGAGGGCATTGCGCCCAGCGGAGCCCGGCCTAGTCGCAAACCTCGCCTAGTGGCCGTCCCGTCGGGTAAAGATCGAGGTGTGAGCGCCGACCGCGTGCACAGGGAGCCTCCATCGGATCTGTCGCCGATGCTGGCCACGTCCGGCACCCTTCCGGCCAACGACGACGGCTGGGCGTACGAGATGAAGTGGGACGGCTTGCGCGCCCTCGCATTCGTGTCTGGCGGGCAGGTCCGGCTGACATCGCGTACTAGCCGTGACATCACGTTCGTCTATCCGGAGCTAGCCGGCCTTGCGACGGCTGTCGGGGTAGATCAGGCGGTCCTCGACGGCGAGATCGTTGCCTTCGGAGACAGCGCCTGGCCTGACTTCGAAGTGCTGCAGCAGCGGATGAACATCAGCACCGCAGCGCAGGCACGGGCGCTCTCGTCGCAGATCCCCGTTAGCTATCTCGCCTTCGACTTGCTGTGGCTTGAAGGCCGTTCGCTGCTCGATGAGCCCTATTCCCTGCGGCGGGAGCTGCTTGAGAGCCTCGGGCTTCATAGTGGTCGCGTGCAGGTGCCACCGTCGTTCGTCAGCGAGTCGGGCGCTGACATCCAGGCGGTATCCAAGCAGCAGCAGCTGGAAGGCATCATGGCCAAGCGGCTGAGCTCGCGGTACGAGCCTGGCCGCCGGACGTCTGCCTGGCGCAAGATCAAGAACGTCCGTCGCCAGGAGGTCGTCATCGGCGGCTGGCAGCCGGGCGAGGGCGGCCGGGCTGGCTGGATCGGCTCGCTGCTCGTGGGCGTTCACGACGAGGACGGCGACCTGATCTACTCCGGGCACGTCGGCACCGGCTTCACGCAGCAAACGCTCAAGATGCTCGGCGACCGACTTGCCTCGTTGCGTCGCGACACCTCGCCGTTCGCAGACACCGTCCCGCCAGAGGACGCGCGCTTCGCGCGCTGGGTGGAACCGGCGCTAGTTGCCGAGATATCCTTCGCCGCCTGGACGAAGTCCGGCCGCTTGCGCGCGCCTGCCTACAAGGGCCTGCGCTCTGACAAAGACCCAGCGGAGGTAGTCCGTGAGCCCTGACTCGCCCAAGGTCCAGGTCGAGGTCGACGGCAGGAAGCTGTCGCTGAGCAACCTGGACAAGGTGCTTTACCCAGAAACCGGGTTCACCAAGGCGCAAGTGATCGACTACTACCTGCATGTCGCGCCTGTCATGCTGCCGCACATCGCGTCCCGAGCTGTCACCATTAAGCGTTACCCCGAGGGCGTAGACGGCGACTTCTTCTTTCAAAAGAACGCGCCGGCGCACCGGCCCGACTGGGTACCGACAGCCAAGATTCCGTCGCCCGGCTCGACTAAGTCCCGCGAGACCATCGAGTACATCCTCGGCGGCGACCTGCCGACGCTGATCTGGGCGGCCAACCTGGCGGCCCTGGAGCTGCATACCCCCATGTGGCGATATCCGCAGATCGGCGAGCCTGATCTGCTCGTCTTCGACCTCGACCCGGGACCGCCCGCCACAGTGGTCGAATGTTGCGAGGTCGCGCTCCTGCTCCGCCCGCTGCTGACCGAGCATGGGCTCACGCCCGTGGCCAAGACATCGGGCGGCAAGGGACTCCAGCTGTACGCGAGCGTCGACGGTATGACGTCGCCGCAAACCAGCGATCTCGCCAAGGGACTGGCCGAGCGGCTAGAACAGGAGCAGCCAAAGCTCATCGTCTCCAAGATGACCAAGGCGCTGCGGTCGGGCAAGGTCCTGATCGACTGGAGCCAGAACAACGCCGCGAAGACCACCGTGGCGCCCTATTCGCTGCGAGCCAGGCCGCAGCCAACCGTGTCAACGCCGGTCACCTGGGATGAAATGCAGGCGTGCAAGCGCGCCACCGACCTGGTATTCACCGCCGACGAGGTAGCGCAGCGCGTCGACACCAAAGGCGACTTTTTTGCTGCAGCGTTGCCTGGCTAAAGCCAGCGAGTCGCCCTTGAGTTACGTCCGGCTTGCCGTGGTGTAACTCAACCACGACGCAACCTGCGCCTGCTTGCTGCACCGACGTATCGTTCTGCCGCAATTGCGGTGCTGGTTGTAACTAGCCTCTCCAACTCACGGAGCCGGTATGCATTTCAGCGTCCTTGGACCGGTCTTAGCTCAAGCCGATGACGGCACATCGCTGGTACTTTCGCGGCCTTCACAGCGCAGCACTCTGGCTGTGTTGCTGCTATACCCGTGCCAGCCGCCGACGCGGACTCAGTTGATCGACGCACTTTGGGGCGACAGCCCACCTCGCGACCCCGAGACAGCGCTTCGTGTGCGCATGCGTGATCTGCGGCGTGCGCTAGCTGGCCAGGACCGGCTGATCACGCATCAGGCCGGCTACCGGATCCTGGTCGGTAAAGGCGAGCTCGACGCTGTTAGCTTCCGCGACCTCGCAGCCCGCGGCCGAGTTGCGCTCGACAGAGGTCAGCCCGAGGACGCCGCCAGACTGCTCACCCGGGCGTGCAATTTATGGCGGGAGCCGCCGCTTGCCGACCTGCCGGATACGCCGAGCATGCGGCTGACGGCGGAAGGCCTGCTCGACCATTGGCGTGACGTGCGCGAATGGCTCCTCGACGCTCGGCTCGGCCTAGGCGAGCATCATGGCGTTCTCGAGCAGGTCCGGGCGGTCATAGCCGCCGATCCGCTGGCCGAGCATCCGTATGTGCAGCTCATGCTCGCCCTCTACCGGTGCGGTCAGAAGTCGGCAGCGCTCGCCGCCTATGCGCGACTTCGAGAACTGACGGCGCGCGAGTTCGGTCAGGATCCTGGCCCAGAAGCACAGGCGCTCTTGCGGCAGATGCTGGCAGACAGCCCAGACCTCATGTTCCAGCCGCGGTTATCACCCGGCCCTGTTGTCGCTAGCCGACCGCCGTCAGCCAGCTGCCGCCACCATCGGCCGAATTCACTTGGTGTGACATCGGCGTCGAGGCGTTCGCAAGGCCAACGTCGGCGTTTCTCGTGGGAGTGACCGAGTGCGCAAGGGCGCACGCCAGCACGCCTCCGGTCGCTAACGCCTCGCTAACCGGCTGCTTACGGACCCTTTCGTAAGGTCCAGATCGCTGGGCTACCAACCGAGCTGGCAATGGACGCTGACTTCCACGCCGGACCCTTGGAGTGCTGAGTGACACCGCAGGGACATAAGCGAGGGGCGAGCGGAAGATACCGCTGTCGCTGTCAACCACAGCAGCGGCTTGCAGCCGTCATCTTCGCCGTGACGGGCTTCTTAATCGCGAGTGCGGGGTGCGCCGGGCCTGTTGCTGATGTGCAGCTGCCTGCCAGGGGTGTGGTAAGGCCACCCTCGTTCAGCGCGCTCGCCGTGACCAGCACCCCCTCCGCGACGACACCACGGCAACAAGTTCTCGCCGCTATCGCCGGCTACACGACGGCTCTAGGACACGCCGAGGATTCTAGGAGCGGCGCTGTCGCGCGTAAGCTACTGCGGCCGTATCTCGCGGTCGGCCGGATCGAAGGTCTCGTGCAGGCGATGAACGCGATCTGGGCCCGTGGCGAGAGCTTCACCGGCCAGGACATTCGGCACGTCTTGAGCGTGACAGTAGTCGGGCGGCACGCGTTCGTTCACGACTGCGACAACACCAGTGGCATGGCAGTGGTCGACGCCGTCACGGGTCAGGTCGTGTCTGGATCTTCTGGCACATCTCATGCCAACTTCGTCACCCGCCTCGACCTGGTAGCCGGTCACTGGCTGGTGCAGTTTCAGCTCCTCGAGGCTGTGCCATGCATGCCGTGACACCGGCAGTGCGGAAACTGGCCAGCTTGCCAGCCCTGCTCGCGCTTGCAGCGAGCCTGGTGGCAATTGATTCGGCATCGGCGACGGCTAGCGTGAGTGGCAGTCAGACGGGCGGTTGCAACCCCTACGTCGATGGCACCTTGATACCGGTGCCCTGCTCTGACCACTCGACGAACGGCGGTAGCCGAGGCGGCTCCGGAACCAGCAGCGGCGGCGCCGGAACGGGTCGCAGCGGCGCCACCGTCACCAACTCGTGTGCGGCGACGGTGCTGGACATGCGTGAGGCGCAAAATCTCGGACTGTCTTGGCCGCCACCAACGGGTCACAGCTGGGCGCTTCTGGTGTGCCTGGCTGGTGTGCTGGGCGCTGGGCCGCAGGTCGTCCTGGTAAGTAATGCGACCGGTGTCCCGGCAGTTACGCCACAGGAGCTGCTGACTACGGCGCTAGGTGAGCTGCACATCCCGTATCTGAGGCCGGAGACAGCACCACCGCGCAGCCACGAGGGCCTCGTCGGCCTGCCCGAGTGGTTCTGGATAAGTGCTAACAACTGGCACACCCGAACCGTGACGGTGACGGCTGGTCACGTCTGGGCTTCCGTAACGGCAGTGCCGGTTGGCCTGACATTTCGGCCGGGCGCGGGGTTGGGCCCGGTCACGTGCACCGGGCCAGGGACGGCTTACAACCCGAATGAGCCATCGGCGGGGCAGCACACCGATTGCTCCTACACCTATTTGAGGTCCTCAACGGCCCAGCCCGGCAATGCCTACCCGGCATCGGTCACTGTGACCTGGTTGGTCACTTGGACTGGCTCTGGCGGGGCTGGCGGGGTTCTGGATGCAGCCCTGCCGGTTTCCGTCGGCTTCGCCGTTCGGGTGACACAAGGAGAGGCGCTGGTGACGAGTCCGTGAGCCACCATTCGACGGGAATCGGGACCACGTACTTCCCGGAACCTGACATCGTCCCTAACGGAGCTCCTCGTGGCGGAAGCCACGGCGTCGGCACCGGGCGGCTCCGCGGATTGCCACGGCGGCGTCGGCCTGCCATGATCGCGCTCGCCGTCGCCATGGCAGGTGCCGGAGTGGTCGTTTCCGCGGCCATATATCAACGCGCCAACCATCAGATCCCCGTGATCATGCTGACGCAGTCGGTTCCGGTCGGCGGGGTGATCACGGCGGCTGACTTGTCAACTACGAGCATCAGTGTCGGATCCGGCATCCGCGTCATCCCGGCATCTGAGATCGATGAGGTCAGCGGCGATATCGCGGCAGTAGCGCTGCGGCCGTCGACCCTGCTGGCGCCTTCGGACCTGACCACAGTACGATCTCCAGTCCCTGGGCAGGAGCTAGTCGCCGCGCCGATCAAGCCGTACGCGCTGCCGGCCAGCGGACTGCAATCGGGCGATCATGTGCTCATCGTCGCGACCCCGGGCCAGCAGGGCCAAGCAGGCTCGTCGGCGGCCGCGCCGTCGCTAAGCACACCCGCGCCAGGCGTCGTTGAGGCAGTGAGCGAAGTTCCCGACCCAGACGGGTTCGACGTGGTGGACCTGCTGGTCACCGACGGCAGCGCCGCCGCGGTCGCAAGCCAGGTTTCTACTGGCCAGTTTGCGCTCATCGTCACGAAGCGGGGTTAGCCATGGGAGAGCTCTATGCACTCGTGTCCGCAGGCGGCTCGCCAGGAGTGACGACAGCGGCAATCGCGCTAGCGCTCACGTGGCCGTCGCCAGTCATCGTCGCGGAGTGCGATCCGAGTGGCGGCGATGTCCTGGCCGGGCTGCTGACCGGTCACGTGCCTGGCAACCAAGGTCTCATGGAGCATGCGATAGAGGCCGGCCGCGACGGCCCCGCAGCCGCGCGCGCGCTCGGCGCACAGCTGATCCCCCTCGACGTCGACTCCACCAGGACGTTACTGCCGGGGCTCACTGATCCCCGCCAAGCGGCGGCGCTTGCGTCAGCATGGCCTGCTGTGACGGCAACGCTGTCAGCACAAGACGCCGACGTTATCGCGGACTGCGGACGCCTAGACGCCGGGTCCGGTCAGCCGCTAGCCGTCATGGCGGCGGCGCGCACGATCGCCATTGTGCTGCGCCCGACGTTGCGGCAAGTTTGGTCGGCCCGGCCAAGGGTCGAGATCCTCGCTCAATACGTCGACGCGAGATCCGCGCTCTCACTGCTGGTGACCGGGCAGGGCACCCACCCGCCCCGCGAGGTTTCGCGAGCGCTCGGTGTGCCGGTTGTGGCTGTGCTCCCACACGACGCGCCCAGCGCGGCGCTGCTCTCCGACGGTGTCGGGAGCTGGCACAACCTTGTCTCCGGAGCCCTGCTGCGCTCGGCTTGGGCCGCTGGCCGCGCGCTACGCGGCTATGAAGCAGCCACGACAGAGCAGACCTCGGCAGCTAGGAGTGTTGGATGACCCTGAACTGGCCACCGAATCCGTCGGCGCAGGCGGATAGCCACGAAATTACCGGCCCTGATTCATGCCCTTCAAGTGCCGCCATGCCGCTGCTCGCCGGCACTATCTCCGAGCCGCTGCTGGATCTTCCTGATCTACCTAACCTGTCACTAGCCGCGCAGGTCCATATCGGCCTTGCCGATCCCCGACTGATGAGAGGGGTCGCAGACATCACGGCCATGGTCGCGGCGCGACTCGACGACGGCGCCAGCGCGGCCGATGTGATGCCGGCTATTCGCGAGACCGCGCGGCGCTGGCTGGAACGGCAGGTTCGCGCCGGATTGCTGCCTGCATCGGCCGGCAGTGCGATGGAAGAGCTAGCGAGGGCCGTACACGATCAGCGTTACGGGCTAGGCCCGGTGACGCCTTACCTGCGCGATCCGCAGGTCGAGAACGTGGATATCAGCGGCTGCGATCGGGTTTGGATTACTTACGCGAGCGGTGAGCGGGTCGCCGGGCCACCGGTTGCGCTAAGCGATGATGCGCTAATTTCGATGATTAGGACGTGGGCAACCCGGGGTAGTCAGACTGCGCGCGACTTCTCGACAGCGGCGCCGCTGGTGAACGTGGCGCTCACTGGTAACGCCCGGCTGACCGCGACGATGTCAGTCACACCGCGGCCGTGCGTATCGCTGCGCCGCCATGGCCAGCTTGACGCGACGCTTGCGACGCTGACCGAGCTCGGCACCATCGACACGACGCTCGCGGGGTTCCTCGCCGCAGCTGTACGGAGCCGGTGCAACATCATCGTCACTGGCGGTGTCAGCTGCGGAAAGACCACAATGCTGCGCGCCCTCGCCAGCGAGATCTCACCAGGCGAACGCATAGCGACGCTTGAGAGCGAGTACGAGCTCTACTTGCATGAACTACGGCGGCATCCGGACGTGATCGCATTCGAAGCACGCGAGCCGAACTCGGAAGGTGTCGGCGGCATCAGTCTGCATGACCTGATCGCGCATGCGCTGCGTCATAACCCGCGCCGGATTCTCGTCGGCGAGGTCCGGCGCGACGAGATTATGCCGATGCTCGAGGCCATGAATTCGGGCCAGGAAGGTTCGATGTGCACGCTACACGCGAACTCGCCGACTGAAGCATTCGACCGGATCCTGATCCTCGGCTTGCGCGGTGGACTGGCCCTGGCCGAGCGCGCCATCCACATTCTCGTCGGCATGGCGATCGACCTCATCGTGCACCTAAGGCGCGGATTCGACGGTGCCAGGACCGTCCGCTATGTGTCCGAGGTCATTGAGGTGATGCCGCCCGGAGATACTGAGCGGCCAGCGGCGAACCGTTTGTTCTTGCCCGACCCGCGGACCGGTCGTGCGGTGGCAGCGCACACTCCATCCGCGGCTCTGCTCCGCCGACTGACGGGCGCCGGATTTGACGCCGGCTTGCTCGACGTACAGCGGTTGCCGCTGCACGAGTCGGCAACCAGGTGGTCCCGATGACCGTGCTCGCGGGCTTGGCCGGCGGCCTGACGATCGCAGGCCTAGCCCTTCTTGTGCTCGAACTCACCCGGCCTGCGGCGCCGCCCGGCACCCCTCCTCGCCGTCGGCTAGCCATTAGCAAGAACGCCTCGCGGCGGATGCTTGTCGCGTGCGCGACAGGCCTCATCACACTGGCGGTCACTCGATGGCCGGTCGCAATGATGGCCGCCACACTGGGGGTCCTGTACCTGCCGAGGCTCGCTTCCCACCCGAACCAGCAACACGTGGCAGTGCTGGAAGGGCTAGAGCAATGGACGCGGCGCCTGACCGACATGTTGACGGCCAGCTGGGGCATAGAGGACGCGCTCGAGGCGTCGGCCCGGCAAGCCCCTGCGGCCATCGCGCCGGCCGTCGCTGCTCTCGGCCGTCGCCTAGCCGCCAGGTCGGGCGCTGAGGCAGCCCTGCGGACTTTTGCCGCTGACGTCGCCGACCCGGCAGGCGACCGTATCGCCGCCGCGTTAATCATTGCAACGGGACGAAGGGGCGGCGCCGTTCACGACGTGCTTAAGTCGCTCGCTAGCATGCTCGCCCGTGATGTCGCGGCACGCAGGGAAATCGAGGCCGACCGAGCGCAACACCGGACGACCATGAAGTGGCTGACGCTGTTCTCGATCGGCTTCGCTGTCTTTGCGGTGGTGAACAAGACGTACTCCGCGCCGTTCGGCACCGTGCCTGGTCAAGTAGTGATGGCCCTAGTTGTGGCGTTGTACGCCGTCGGGCTCGGCTGGCTTAACCACCTCGGCTCCGTGTCGGCTCCGGGAAGGTTCCTGGCGCCCGTCGGCCCTGGCCCGTTGACGCACAGCGGCAGCCGTTCTCGTATCAGCTACACCCTGGGCGGCCTTGGCCCGCATGGCACTCGGGACGCGAATAGCCGACGGCGGAGGCGAAGGTGAGCGTCTGGCTAGCGGCCGCAGGCCTGCTCGCTGGCCTGGGCTGTTGGCTCATCATCAGTGAGCTGATCCCGACCGGCCCGAGCTTGCGGGCTGCGCTGGACCGGCTCGACTCAGCCGGCGGCCGAGCCGATGACCACGTCCCCTTCCGGGTCCGGCTCGGCCGCCATCTAACTGCGATCGCGCCTTGGCTGCCGGTACCCGCAGCCGACTTGCGCCTACTCGGAAAGGACTCGGCCCGTTGGCTGGTCACCAAGGTCGGCCTTGGTGCCATCGGATTAGCAGTCGTACCTGCGTTAGCGGCGCTCGCTGGCCTTGGCGGTCACCCTGTACCGTTGGCCATCCCCGTCGGCGGGATGCTCCTGCTGGGAGCCCTCATGTTCTTCCTGCCCGACACGGTCATACACATGAGCGCCAAGCAGCGCCGGGCTGACTTCCGGAACGCACTCGCTAGCTACCTCGACCTGGTGGCGCTGGAACGCGGCGCAGGAGCTGGTCCGACCGAAGCACTCGAGGCAGCAGCCGAGGTCGGCCACGGCTGGGCGTTCGTCCGCATCAGAGCTGCGCTCGATGAGGCCCGCAAGGCGAGTCAGCCGCCGTGGGAGGGCCTGGCAAGACTGGCGAACGAGATTGGCGTTGTCGAGATCAGTGATCTGGCCGAGATCGCCGAAGTGGCCGGCCAGGAAGGATCTCGCATTCTCCAGACCCTCAACGCGCGCTCCGAATCAATGCGGATTCAGACGCTAGCCGCCACTAGGGCACAAGCAGGTGCGCGTAGCACCACTATGGTCCTTCCCATCTCGCTTCTGGCCGGCGGCTTCCTGGTGCTGCTGATCTTTCCTGATGTCTATCGCCTATTTGGCTAGCCACCCGTGTCTTAAGGAAGGTGCCATGATGCCGACAGATTCGCGGGTTCCCGCAACGCACCGCCTGATGGCCTTGGTGCATTCGCGCTTAGATGCGATGAAGTCGAGTGACCTCGAGTCGGGCGCCTTGAGCCTGGAGTGGGTTGCGATCGCAATCGTTTTGGTTGCGGCCGCGCTTGCACTCGCCACTTTCCTGGCGGGCAAGCTCGGCGCTCTCGAGTCGCTGATTCCGAGCTGAGTCATGCCGGGGCGCGGGATGCGAGGGCGCCGATGGCGGAACGACCGCGGCGCACTGACGCTTAGTTACGTCGCAATCCTGCCATTCGTGTTCGTGCTCATCATGGTGCTGATCCAGGCTTCTTTGTGGTTCCTTGCAAGGAACGCTGCATTAGCAGCAGCTCGACAAGGCACGGACGCGGCCCGAGCGTTTCAGGCGTCTCGCAGTGCAGGTCCAGCTGCCGCTTTGGCATTCGCGCGCCAAGCTGGGCAGGGATACCTCGAGGATCCGCGGGCGACGGACGACGGGAGCACGGGCGCGACTGTCTCGATCACAGTGAGCGGCCACGTTCCAAGCTTCCTGCCAGGCCTTGTTGTGAGTGTGTCCGAGACTGCGCAGGCGCCCACAGAAGCGTTCAGGCCATGAAGGGCATACCGCGCACGGCGAGTCAGCGCTCAGGCGGAGGCTGGCTTCGCGGGGCGAATCGGAAGCGCCGGGATGGAGGGCGAGTCGGTCCCGAAGACGGCAGTGCCGCGCTGGAGCTCATAGTCCTGGCGCCGCTGCTGCTGGCCCTGCTCGGTCTTGTTATAGCCGTCGGCCGCACCACAATCGCCCAGAGCGCCGTTGACGCCGCGGCCAGAGACGCGGCTCGGCAGGCCTCGATCGTTCTCACTCCGATGGCCGCACAGGCCGCCGCGCAGACCAGCGCCCGTGCCGCTCTGCGAGAGGACGGACTCAATTGCGCACCGACCGTCGTGACTGATACCAGCCAGTTCGCGGTCCCGCCCGGTCATCCCGCAACTGTTACTGCAAGTGTCAGTTGCGCCGTTTCCTTGTGCGACCTGACGGTCCCGGGACTGCCGGGCAGCGTGCGCTTGCAGGCGACCTTCACGAGCCCGCTGGACATCTACCGCTCGCGGTGAGCGCCGTGTGGGAGTCACTCACATGTCACGCCCGTCGTACAGCTGTCAGCTCCGTGGCGGGTGATCACCGCAATTCGGAGCGGGGCGCACTTTCCCTCATGATCGTGGTTCTGTTCGCTGTACTCGTGGCGCTGGCGGGTGTCGTCGTCGACGGAGGCGCCAAGCTCACCGCGGACGAGAACGCGGTATCGGTTGCCCAAGAAGCCGCACGTGCTGGCGCCGCCATGGTGGACAGGTCAAGCGCGTACGCGTCCGGCTCGTTCGTGATCGACCAGGGGCGTGCGCTCGAGGCAGCCGGTCGGTATCTCACCGAGGCCGGTTACGACCACTTCACCCTGTCAGCGGACGGCTCGCGGGCCATCCGCGTCAGCGTGACGATCACCGAGCCAACGAAGTTCCTTTCGCTGGTCGGAATTGACTCCTTCACCTGTACGGGCACGGCCACGGCGTCACTGGTGACGGGTGTGACAGGAGGGACATGATTGCTCGCGCTGTCTCGATTCTCACCGCGCTGACGGCCTTCGGCGCGCTGGTGCTCTTGGTCGTGGGATTACCCGCGGTGCTCTACCGGTTCGGCGGGTCGCCGCTGCCGAGTCACGTGTCCGCGTGGCCGCACATCGCGACCTTCCTGTCCAGCCGGAACGACGGGAACGCACTGCTCGCGATAATACGTGCCTGCACGTGGCTGGCGTGGTTGCTGTTCACCGCGTGCGTGCTCGCGGAAGGCCAGGCGGCTATTCGCGGTTGCCGGGCTCCGCGCCTCCGCCTCGGCGGACTGCAGGGAGCCGCTGCGTACCTCGTCGCACTCTCTGCGGTCGCGTTCACAGCTCCGCCGACCGTCACGCTAGCTGCATCGGTGACAGCCGCGAGCCCGCCTGCCGCCATCGACGCCGGGAGTCAGCACGGCGCAGCCGAAGAGCCCAGTAGGCCCGGACAATCGAAAGACATCACTGCCGAAAACGTTGTTCGGCAGTCCGCTTCGGTGCCGACTGGGGGATGGCCAGCTACCGCGGCTCGTTTCTCGGCCGTGCGGGATTCGCGAGCTGCTCCGGCGACCAGACTGGTCACCGTGCGCCCAGGCGATTGCCTCTGGTCGCTGGCACAGCGGTATCTCGGTGCGGGCGACCGGTACCCCGAAATTGTCAGCCTCAACTACGGTCAGCAGATGGAGGGCGGCCAGGTCTTCCGTGACCCATCACTCATCGAGCCGGGCTGGCAGCTACTGGTACCTGTCAGCGCGATCTTAGGCCCCAGTGAGCGGCCTACGGTCGGCCATCATCCAGGCCACTCGACCCCCGATCAGCACTACCGTCGTCGCCACGCCGCCGCGCCGACGCAGCGGACGGAGACGTCAGCAGATCATCGGTCCCAGGAGCAGAGGGCCGCCGAACCCGTGTTCGCCAGGTCCGCGAAGGCCGGGTCGGCGACAGGCATGAACGACAAAGCCGCCACACGGACGAGCATCACCACTGGCTCGGCCGGCTTCCAAGCCTCGCCGGGAGCCGATCAGGCCGATTCACTACTGACGAGCGCCGCGGTTTTCATCGCCGGGGCCCTAGCCGGCGCAGTATTGACAAGCCTTGGCCGACTCCGGCTGAAGCAGCGACAGCACCGCCGACGTGGTCGTCGAATTGCCCTGCCCGCCGATGCTGAAGCACTGCGGACCGAGCAGCGACTACGCGCCGCTGCGCCGACCGAGCAGTTAGAGACGCTGCGCGACGCGCTTGCATGCCTGGGAACCAGCGTCCTCAAGTCCGAGCAACAATTGCCAGACATTGTCGGCCTCCACGTCACCCCCGACATGCTCGAGGTACTGCTGGCCGCGCCGGCGGCCGATGCGCCGCCGGCCCCGTTCGTAGTCAGCCCCGGCCGCCAAGGCATGTGCTGGCACCTCGACTTGCCCGCCATATTGGCCTTGCCAGAAAGCCAGGATGCGCCTGGCGGCGGTCAGCTAGCCGACCTCGAGTGTCACATGCTGCCCGGCCTGATCACAGCTGGCTCGACCAGTGACGGCTACCTGCTGCTCGATCTAGAGGCCATGCAAGTTGCCGGCTGCGATGGACCGCAGCACCTGGTCGACCGGTTCGTCACCACGATCGCCACTGAACTGGCGACCGGACAGTGGAGCGGCTGGTATGACCTGATCCTCGTAGGTTGCAACGAACTATCTGACCTCCGCTGCGCTGAGGGTTGCCCGACATTCGACGAAGCTCTCGACATGCTCGCAACCCGGCAGGCGACACTGGTACATCGGATCGCCGATCGCGTGCCGATTGACGTGCGCGAGCTGCGGCTAGCCGACCCCCATAACGAGGACTGGGGGCTCAGCGTGCTCGTGAGTCGGGCGGAGCCCTCCGCCGAGCAGATGACCAGACTGTTACAGCTTGCTGAGGACGGCCCCGGCGGAATCGCCGCTCTCGTGGCGGGTGATCCGGAATCAGATGATGGCCGAATGGCGCCATCCGTCTTTCAGCTGGCCCCTGATCCCGAGCGCCCGGACGGCATCATCGCGAATGTAGTCCCGCTCCAGATCATGGTGCGGCCGCATGCGCTGTCCGCAGCGGAATACGACGCGATCGGCTCATTGCTCGCCACTGCCGCCGACCTGGGCGACGTTGGCAAGGATGAGGAGCCATACGCCGCTTACCGAGCCCCGGCGGGGATCCCGCAGGCCGCTGACCTCGAAGCGCAGCCGGGCGCCAGCACTCCGCCGTGGGCGGACAGCGCCGATGAACCTGCCAACGCGGCGCCGCGGCAGATCCGGGCCCCATGGCGTGAGCCGACCTTCGAGAACAGTTTGGTGCCCGGGCACGGCTGGGACATGCTGCGCACCTTGGTGCCGGGACAGACCGCGGTGCCGACGGATGGCTGGAAGACGGAGGCCAACTGGGCGCCGGCTGACTGGGCGCCGCAGCATGCGGAGGTCCGAGGGCGTGCCGCGTCGTCTCAGTTGGAAGTAAGAATCCTCGGGCCTTTCGCCATAACTGGCACTGCCGAACCACTTCAGCCCAAGCAGGCGGAGCTGGTCCTGGCGCTCTCGTTGGCGGCTCCTGCAGGGCTGTCGAACTCGGCCCTGTGCGGCATGCTCGGTGCTGATCCGGATCACCCCAAGCCCGCCGATGCCGTCCGGCAGACCATCACCCGGACGAGGCGGCGGCTGGGACTTGCCGCCGACGGACAGGAGTACATCATCCACGCGGGCAACGGTCAGTACGTACTGCATCCGGACGTGACTCTCGACTGGTCGAGGTTCCGCGAACTTGTAACGTCTGGACGTGCCGATGACCTTCGCACGGCCGTGTCGCTTATCAACGGTCAGCCGTTCACGGGCAGCTACTTCTGGTGGATCGACATTCCGCTGGCGGAGACCGTACGTGCCGAGTGTGTCGACGCAGCCGAGACGCTAGCTGAGCTGGAGTTCGGGATTGGCTCGCCACGGGCGGCTGCGAAGGCCGCTCGCGCCGGCCTGATAGCCGAACCATCGGCTGAGCAGCTCTGGCGCGCAGTCATGCGAGCCGAGCACGCCACCGGGAATCTCGCTGGCGTCGCCGAGGCTTGGCGCCGGTGCTTGAGCGCCATCGAGGACATCGCACCGGATGGGGAGCCACACTCCGATACCGCGACTCTCTACAGACAACTCACCCAGAACCGGCGTCAGGAGGTCCCGGCTCGTTAGCAACAGACGCTAGAAGCGCTGTACCTCCCATGGTTACAAGAGTTACGCTGGTAACACTTGCAATCAGGGAGACAACGTGGAGAAGGCGGCGCTGGACCAGGTCCGGCAGAAGATCGAGGACGAGATCAGGACCCGCATCCCCGATGGGGGCATCGAGCGGGTGACGGTTCTCCAGTACGGCGATGATCCTGTCGTCGAACCAGGAGAACTAGCGATACAGGTCTTCGTAGCTGCGGGGGATGAGGAGAACGAACGCGAGCGGGTCGCGGAGGACTTCGGCCGCACGTACCGCAAGCAGCTGAAGGACTTGCGCGAGGAACTGAATAGGAACGCACCAGAGGTCAGGCGCCTAGACGTCCGTTTCGGTTCCGACGGCCGAGGCCCTGGCATCTTTCTCGCTACCTCGGGGCGCGCTCTAGAGGCACGTGCCCTGGCAGGCGGCGACCTGACGCCAGTCATGGCCCGGCTTGGGCCTGTGGACCTGGAGACGCTCGACGCGCTCATTACGGCCGGCATCGCGAGCAATCGCGCGGACGCTGTGCGCTGGGCGCTGGCACGAATCAGGGAACGCCCGGCTTATGAGCAGCTGCGAGCTAAGGCGCGCGAGATTGAGGAGCTGAAGGCGCAGTTCTGAGCAACCCAGCTTGTCGGGCCGAGCAGACCAGCCGGAGTGGGTAAAGACCGAGCGTGAGTTCTCAACCGAGTTTGGCAAACGGCGGGCCCGCCATCCAGATCGGCCTGCACGCGCTCGGTATCGGCAGTGGCGGTAAACCCGAGGTCATCGGCGCGGTGGCGGCGGCCGCCGATGAACAAGGCTTCACGACGTTGTGGTGCGGCGAGCACGTCGTCCTAGTCGACAACCCGCGATCGCGCTACCCGTATTCGGCCGATGGCAGGATCGCCGTCCCGCCCGACGCAGACTGGCTGGACCCGATGCTTGCGCTCACCTTCATGGCCGCGCGCACCCGTTGGATCACGCTAGCGACGGGAGTCTTGCTGCTGCCTGAGCACAATCCGCTCGTCGTCGCCAAGCAGGCCGCGACGCTCGATGTCTTGTCGGAAGGCAGATTTGCGCTCGGCGTTGGCATCGGCTGGTCCGCGGAGGAGTTTGAGGCGTTGGGCGTGCCGTTCGCTCGGCGAGGTGCCCGCACCACGGAGTACATCGCCGCGATGCGGCGCGCGTGGGCTTCCGACGTCGCGAGCTTCTTCGGAGAGTTCGTCCGGTTCGAGGCGGTCCGGGTCTATCCGAAGCCAGTACGGCGGCGGAAGATCCCGGTCATCATCGGCGGCACCACCGACACGGCATTGCGCCGGGCCGCCACGATCGGCGATGGCTGGTATGGGTTCAACCTGGCCGCAGGCGAGGTCCTGGATCGGGTGGCGGCGCTCGCCGCTTACTGCCGCGAGCACGGCCGGGATCTGCACAGCCTGCATGTCGCAGTTTCCCTGAGCGACAGCCGCCCGGAACTGCTGCCTGAACTAGCTGCGAGTGGAGTCACCGAACTTGTCGTCGTCGCTGAGCCGCCAGCCGAGCCAGACGCGGCTGCCGATTGGGTGGCCGAGCTTGCCGAGCGCTGGATACGCGAGCCAGCTCGCCGCGACAGCGGCTGATCAGGACCAACAGGCGAGAAAGCTGTCGTGCCGCGCGGACTCTGTCGGCCCCGTTCCCCTTTATGACGGTTGTTGTGCTGACCTGTCGCAGATGCGCACCGGCATGCCGTCGGCAAGCGCCTGACCGCTAGATTGGGCAGCGATCTCGCCGAAGGGAACGCGCGCATGTTGTCACCAGCTGGGCCCGCAGCGCCCGTCATGTGGAATCCGTTCGCCAGCATGGCCGCCGTAGCCGGTCACGCCGTCACGATTGTGGGCGGCGAAGGCGCGACGGTCTTTGACGCGGACGGCCGCTCTTACCTGGACGCCATCGGCAGCCTCTGGTACTGCAACGTTGGTCACGGGCGAGCCGAGCTCGCCGAGGCGGCCGCCGCGCAGATGCGCGAACTTGCGTGTTACCAGACGTTCGAGGTCTTCTCGAACAAGCCGGCCGAAGCACTGGCGCAGCGGATCGCCGCGCTCGTGCCGATGACCAGCGCAAAGGTGTTTTTCACGCCCGGTGGCGGGTCCGACGCCATCGACACTGCGGGGAAGCTGACGCGTGCGTACTGGCGTGCGGTCGGCCAGCCGGGCAAGCAGATCATCGTGGCGCGCTCGCACGCCTATCACGGCATGAACGCATACGGGACATCGCTGGGCGGGATTCCGGCGAACGCTGATGCGTTCGGCGAGCTGGTGACACTCGTCGAGCATGTGCAGTGGGACGATCCGTCGGCACTCGCGAAGGTGATCGAGCAGGCCGGCGCTGACCGTATTGGCGCGTTCTTCTGCGAGCCGGTGATCGGGGCAGGCGGCGTGTACTTCCCGCCCGACGGCTACCTGGCCGAGGTCCAGCGGATCTGCCGGGACAACGACGTGCTGTTCGTGGCGGACGAAGTCATCACCGGTTTCGGCCGGACCGGGGAGTGGTTCGGCAGCATCCGCTACGGACTCGAACCCGATCTGATGATCGTGGCAAAGGGCCTGACGTCCGGCTATCTTCCCCTCGGCGCCGTGGTAGCCGGCCCGCGCGTCTGCGACCCGTTCTGGCGGCCTGGGTCGACCGAGGTGTTCCGGCACGGGTACACCTACTCGGCTCACCCGGCTGCATGCGCGGTCGGCCTGGCCAACCTCGACATCATTGAGCGCGAGCAGCTGGTGCGGCGGGTCCGGGAGCTCGAGCCGGCACTCGCGGCCGCCCTGGCTCCGCTTGCCCGCCACGAGCTCGTCAGCCAGGTGCGGACCGGGGCAGGCTTGCTGGGCGCAGTCGAGCTGAGCCAGTCTGCCAGGGAAGCCGACCCTGGTCTTGGCGCCCGCGTCGTGGCTGGGGCGCGTCGGCGTGGCGTCATCACGAGGCTGCTGCGCGGCGTCGCTCTGCAGATCTCGCCACCGTTCGTCATCTCCGCCGCTGAGCTGCACCAGATCGCCGCGGGACTGACAGCGGCGCTCGACGCCGAGGTGCGCTGACCCAACCCGCGGACTAATCGCACTAATTGAGCGGGTTGGTCGCGCTCATGTCACCCAGGCTCGCTGCAGGCGCCGACACTTCACGGTTTTCGTATGACACATCCCGGTTTTAGGCGATCTTGAGTCCACGTTTGGGATGGTTTGCGGTCAACGAAAGGATGAAACGTCAGGTCCACCGCCCGCCGAACTGTAGCGAGGCGTCGTGGCTCAGTACGAGTCGTGTCGTCGTAGCCACGCCATCGTCCAGGGCAGGTCCTGCTCGTCCCGGCCCTTGGGGGTGACGTCGAGCAGTTGGTATGCGGTGTTGATCGGGTCAAGCCCGCGGCTGTAGGTGGAGTACGTGTGGTAGATCTCGCCGACGTCGTCCCTGGCGAAGACGCTCAGCCCCGGCGACTCCGGCATCGCCTCGTCCACGTGCCGGAAGTTGTACTCGCTCCCGGTCGCCCGGTGCTCGGGGGTGGAGGAGACGCCGAAGTCGAAGTTGAAGTCGCTAGGCGCTGATGACACCCACCGGAAGGACCAGCCCATCCGCTGCCGGTATGCCTCGATCTCCTCGAACGGAGCTCGTGATACAACCACCAGCGCCGCGTCGCGATGGGCCAGGTGCACCTGCGTGCCGTCGAAGCTGTCCGCCCAGAACGAGCAGATCGGGCAGCCCTCCACCCAGCCCGGTCCCATCATGAAGTGGTAGACGATCAGCTGGCTGTTGTGGCCGAACAGGTCCAGCATCGAGAGCCTGCCGCCGGGCCCGTCGAACTCGTAGCTCTTATCCAGGCGCACCCACGGCAGCCGCCGCCGCTCCGCGGCGATCTGGTCGCGGAGCCGGCTCAGCTCCTTCTCCCGGGCCAGCAGCTCAAGGCGTGCGGCCCGGTGCTCTTCGCGGCTAGCAGCCACCTGACTGGCGGATGACTGGGTGAATGCGCTCATCGGTCACTCGCCTCGGTTACTGAAACCAGGGTCGGCGCCGGAACAGTGTCGTAGGCCGCGACGCTCTGCCGCCGTCGGCTGACTGCCAGCGCGGACAGCGCGCCCAGCAGGGATAGCCCAGCCGATGTCGCGAGCGCCGGGCGAACACCTGCGACGACGCCCGCGGTCGAGCCCAGGTGGCCGCTGGCCGAGAACACTGCAGCGACGATGGCGACCCCGAACACCGAGCCGAATCGCTGAAGGGTGTTGAGCACGCCCGACGCCGTGCCTATGTCGCCAGGCGGTACGGCGCCGAGGGCCGCCGTCGGCGTCGTCGGGATCGCCATCGAGATGCCGACGCCGGCGATCACGAGTGGGATCACGAGCCCGCGGTAGGAGACGCCGGCCGTGATGTCAACCGCGACCCAGGCGAGGCCGCCAGCCTGCATCGCCATCCCGAGCGCCATGAGCGGCCTGGCCCCGATCCTGTCGGCCAGCCGGCCGGCAATCGGCGCCACCACTAGAGGCGTCGCCGTCCACGGAAGGAACCGCAGCCCCGTACCGAACGGCGTGTAACCAAGTCCGAGCTGGAAGAACTGGGACATCAGGAATGCAGCCGACGTGATCGCCGCCATGCTCATGAACCCGGTCGCGTTCGCCGCGGTGAAGGACCCGATGCGCAGCAGGCGCAGGGGAAGCATTGGCTCTGCCACGCGTCGCTCCCAGCCGATGAAGGCAGCGATCAGGACTGCGCCGGCGCACAACGCGCCGATCACCTGCACGTTGCCCCAACCGACGGCTGTGGTGCGCACTAGGCCCCAGGCGAGGGCCAGGGCACCGGCGGCCACCAGCAGCAGGCCGCCGACGTCGAGTCGGCGCGCTTGACCGCGGCTTTCCGGAAGTCGAATCGTCGAGAGGAATGCAGCTACCAGGCCGATCGGCACGTTGATCCAGAAGATCCAGTGCCAGTCCAGGCCCTGCACCACCGCGCCGCCGACGAGCGGTCCGCCGGCTACGGCCAGACCACCGATCGCGCCCCAGATCCCGACGATCGTGCCACGGCGTTCTGGCGGGAAGACCGCGGCCAGGATGGTCAGGCTGAGAGGTGTTACCAGCGCGGCCCCGAGACCTTGGAAGGCGCGCGCGGTGATCAGCGCGCCCGCAGTCGGTGCGACCGCGCACGCGGCCGAAGCGACCGTGAACAAGAGCAGCCCGGTCACGTACATGCGCCGTCTGCCGAACTTGTCGCCGATCGCCGCCGCTGTGATGATGCCGGCCGCGAAAGGCAGGGTGTAGGCGTTGACCGTCCACTCCAGCGTCCCGACGCTGCCGCCCAGGCTCGCGTGGATAGCCGGCAGCGCGGTGACGACTACCAGTGCGTCGAGTGCGGTCATGAAGAAGGCCACTGACGTGAGTACCAGGGCCCAGCTCCGCTGGCCGCGCGCTGCTGTGGCGGCGGCGGTTCCGGTGAGCTGCATGTTCCCCACCTCCGGGGACCGGGCAGCGGCGCCGGTCGGCGCCGTCCAACTACCCGCATTCAC
>Ga0126373_10000409_pt1 | contig 28461 bp, 30 predicted proteins | sample PanSoiMetPlot_11_FD_92545 | JGI IMG/M metagenome (GOLD analysis project Ga0126373, IMG submission 92545) | Tropical forest soil microbial communities from Panama - MetaG Plot_11 | ecosystem: Environmental > Terrestrial > Soil > Tropical forest > Bulk soil | place: Panama | collected 2016-02-17 | reverse complement strand
GTCAAGAGCTTTCGACTCTCCAAACTGGCAGGTCACGCACCGTCAATCTGAGTGATGCTCTTCTCGCCGACGGATCGGTTCCGCAGTCGCAGAAAAACGCGGATACCGTTGACTCAGCAACCTCGCTTTAAAGGGCGATGCAATTTCAAGAGGCGCTAGCCTCAGGCTTCTGAATCCAATCGGCTCACACGATCATCAATATCATCCGTTCTCAGCAAAGCCGCTCCGTCCGCATCGCAATTCAACCCAATGGAGCGCGGACAGCCGAGAGCCACGGCCCAACGGCCGACTGATGCGCGGAATGACCCCTCCGAGCGCATGGTAAACAACCTCGACTCAGGGAGTCGTTTGCCATGTCCGCTCTCACCGAACCAGCCAAGACCAAACCAGGTTCGTCACAGTCTGTCATCACAAAGCCCAGCCTCGCTAAACGTCTGTTACGTGTCCGCGAGGCCGCCGAATACCTGTCTCTATCGCCCTGGAAACTCAGAAGGCTGATCCAAGACGGCCTCTTGCCCATCGTTCAAGCGAGCGAGGGTGGAGCCTGGCGCGTCGATGTGCGCGACCTCGACAGCTTCATTGAGCAGAACAAGCGAACCGAGCTGCTCTAGTAACTTCCTCGTTATCTAAGCCGCTTGGATAATGACGAGCGAGGTACTTTGCATATCTAAGCGGCTTAGATAGAATGTGCGTAGCATCTGAACGGATGCGGAAAGGGATGTATGCCAGAGCGAAAACTAGAACCTATCACCAACGAGCAGCTTTCTGCCTATTTCGCCAAGATTGGGCGCAAGGGCGGCAAGGCTAGACTCCAGACTATGACTGTCGCTGAACGCAAGGCCGTTGCCAAGAAGGCCGTGGCCGCACGCGAAGCCAAGAGAAAGGACAAGAACCGATGAATCACCTAACGAACGAAACTCAATCCAACGCAACAAACAGGGAAGCCAAACATCAACGTCCGCGAGGAACTGGCTCCATCTATCAGCAACGAGGGAGCGGCAACTGGTGGCTTCAGTACTACCGAAATGGCAAAGTCTACCGCCAGAGCGCGGGCACAACCAATCGCCGCAAAGCCGAACGACTGCTCCAGCGCAAAATCGGGGAGACTGCAACCGGCAATTTTCTGGAGCCAGCAGCGGAGAAAACCCTCGTCAAAGAACTTGCGGCCGATCTGCTGACCGAGTACGAAGCGAACGCAAGGCATAGCCTAGTGAACGTTCGCCGCAATTGGGACAAGCATCTAGCCCCACGCTTCGAGAATCTGAAGGCGCGGGACGTGCGGACAGATGCGCTCAATCAATACATAACCGAGCGCCAGGCGGAAGCTGCGTCGAACGCCAGCATCAACCGAGAACTGGCGGCCCTGAAGCGAGCGTTCAAGCTCGGCATGATCGCGGGCAAGGTGGCCAAGATGCCGATCTTCCCTCACCTCGCAGAGCGTAATGTTCGCCAGGGCTTCCTCGAAGATGCGGCCTACACCAAGCTAGCAAAAGCCTCTGCAAGCGAAGGGCTGTGGCTTCGTGCGATGTTGGAGGTTGGCTGCGCCTTCGGCTGGAGAGTCAACGAACTGCGACAGCTCAGGGTCGCACAGATTGACCTCGCAGCCCGCACGATTCGCCTAGAGCCTGGAACCACAAAGAACTCCGAGGGCCGCACTGTCATCATGACAGAACTTGTCTATCAACTCTTGGCGCAGTGCATCAGCGGAAAGAAGCCAGATGAACGAGTGTTCACGCGTAACGAAGGTAAGGTCCAGGTATCGATAGGTGATTTTCGCAAAGTCTGGGCGAAGGTCTGCTGCGCGGCTGGAGTCGGGAAGATGCTCTGTCGATCTTGTGCGCGCGAGGTAACGAAGGATGCCAAGGGCAAGGCAAAGTGCGGTCACTGCTCGAAGCAATGGAAGAACAAGGAACTCAACTTCAGCGGACTACTCTTCCACGACCTTCGCCGCACGGCCGTTCGCAACATGGTTCGTCGCGGGATTCCTGAGCGAGTGGCAATGACGATCAGCGGCCATAAGACGAGAGCTGTCTTTGATCGCTACAACACCGTCAACGAAGCGGACCTTCGAGAAGCTGCAAAGAAGCTCGAAGTGAGAGTAGAACCTGCGATTGACCCAGCGGTGATTTCGCAGCGTCAGCCCGACTATAGCTATAGTTCAGACATAGTCGGCCCACTTTCCGCGTCGATTGCGAACTCTGGCGAGATGAACTAGTGTAGTTATGTCAGCGACTTAGCTTCCATTCGGGCCCATAGCTCAACGGTTAGAGCAGCAGACTCATAATCTGTTGGTTCCAGGTTCGAATCCTGGTGGGCCCACCAATAGAATCAAAGGCTTCCGAAGAAATTTCGTTACTGCTGGCCGTCTGATTTGCCTTTGGTTGCGGCTCTGACGGGTTGCGTTTTTCCCGCCGTAGCGTCAAGGTTCCATGCTAGAAGGGTGGCGGCTAATGCTGTAGCGCTGCTGCTAATCGACAAGGCGAACATTAGGGCTGGACGCCGCTTCGAGGCGCAGTGCTGAGTCCAGATACCGATCAGGAGCGGCCGACCATCGCCAGACAGCGTCCTCGGTTAACTCGGCGTTAGATTGCTGGCCCAGCACGTGGCGGCCAATGTGTTCGCGTGCTTGTGTGCCGAGCAACCGGACTGAAATGGCGTTGGGAGCCTTGGTCACTTGCGTTGGTGGGTAGAGCAGTTGGGGCTCGAGCAGTTGCGGTTCGATCATGCGACTGGGTGTCGTATTCGGACGGCGCAGTTGGCAGCCGCTTGTCCCCAAGCAGATCATCGTAGCGAGCAGACATGTACCTGGTCGAGGTAGAGGAATCATCGGTGTTTTCCCTGTGGTGGTCGGACCATAGACCAGTCAGCTCGGTTCTCATTTGCGCCGCCGTCCATTAGCGGGTGAGGCGGCTTTTCCTTTCCTAGACCAACACAAATCAAGTTCTTCTATTAGGCCGTGATTTTTGACAGGTCACGACGCAATAAGGCTGTGTGATGCTTCTTTCGTTGTCTCTCTCCGATGAGGCCGCCCCGCCCTCCAAAAACCTCGACCAAAGGGCCTCGCCTATTTCGTTGCGAAACTCGGATTCACCAGCCGTCAAAGACCCATTGGCGATTGATGTACTGTTGGGTTCTGACAGTGAACGATCAGAAACCTATCCCATACTTTATCTAAGCCGGATTTGGCATCTTGCATTGGCAGATGTCCATGATCCCCTTGGTTTCTGGCAAGGTGAAGGTCTGTTGGGCCCATCTCCTTCTTGACACTACGCGTAACGGAGTCAAACAACGATGCCCTTCAAAACGGGTGTGCTAACCGTTTTCCTTCTCTGGTTGATGACGTCCCCACCGGCACGTGCGCAGGATGGTCAGGATTTGGATGTTTACAGGTGGCGGTTGACGGGGGTCTGGTGGTTCTCCAGTCCAACTGGTTCCTTCAACGGCGGTGGCTCGGGAACGTTTGACTTGACTCGGGATTTCGGCTTCGGCAACTACTCGACCTTTACCGGGACAGCCGATTGGAGATTCAAGAGAAAGCACCATCTCCTGTTCAGCGTCAGCCCTGTTACGAATTCCCGAAGGACCACTCTCAGCAAAACCATCGAGTTTCAGGGCGTAACCTACGACGTGGGGACATCTGTTGGCGCCGAGATCAAATCCTTAGCCTTCGCTCCCGGCTACCAGTACGACATCATTCGGTGAAACCGCATCTCGCTTTCGATCTCCACGCAGGTGTACCTGATGAATACATCGGCCGATCTGACCGGAACAGTGTTCATCAATAATAAATCCGAAACCCGAACCGCTTCGGGATCAATACTTGCCCCTCTACCCGTACTCGGCCCTCGTGTCCGGTGGTACCCCCTGCATAGAGGGCGATTAGCGGTGGATGGTGCCTTTCAAGGAATGTCTTTCTTTGGATACGGCTATTTCATGTCGGCACGAGGTACGGGCATGGTAGCACTGAGCCGCCATTGGCGAGCGAGCTTTGGATACCAGATGGGCACGCGGTTAAAAATCAACGACGACAAGAACCGGATCGGAGTACACCTTACCCAGAAGGGACCGATTGCGGGTTTCGAGGTGTCTTGGTGAGGTCAGGCAGTCGCACGCGTTGTGCTCAGGCTACGAGAGCTTCGTGATTGGGATCGGCGGCACTCGTTTACAAGCTGAAAAAAATCGGAGCAGACCGTCGGTATCTTTACCACCGTTTCCCAACCCATGAGAACTGCCATGCCACTTGCACATTCTGGTAAGAGCCACCGAAACGGCTGTAACTGCCCGCGCTGTACCCAACCTTGATGGACTGATGTTTGGAGTATGGCACAGAGACCGTGCCACCGATCCTCGAACTGGTCTGCTCCGTCTTGGGGTTCGGTATGCCGAACACCGAAGCGATTCCTCCCCACCAGAAGTTCCCATCCAGTGACAGCCAGGCCCGCGTCTTGCGTCCCATTAGCTTGCCGAGGTCACGGCTGAAGTGGCCCTCGAAACTACCCACTGGCTTCTGCGTTTGCGGCACAGGAAATGGAACGTGGAAGCTCTGAGGGTTTTCGGTGTAGAACCAAACTCCGCCATAAGCATCGAGCACCCAATTCCCCCATCGCTGGGAATATCCGAGTTCCGGTTTGAAGGCCCAGCGGTTGATTCCCCAGTTGATCAGCTTGGTCGGGTCGTACTGTCCCGTAGGGGCGACAATTTTCAAACTCGCACCCAGAATTCTCTTCTGCTTCCATTTTGCGAACTGTTGCAGTTCCATGGCAGGACCACCCAATAAATTGACTGAAAAACGAGCGGAGAAATCCATGAGTCCCGAACGGTAGACGGATATCCCGTTGCCCAGCACGTTGCCGCTGAAGTTCCCCATTGCATACGGCAGCGAGGCTGTGATATTCGCAGAATGTCCGAAGAAGTTAATTGAATGGTAATAACTTACGACGGGAACATGGTACGTACCCGTTGCTCCGGTGATGGGAACCGTTCCGTTGAAGTTCAATCCGCCATCATAGAACGACCAAGTGAGAGTAATAGCGTTCGTATGCAGCGGCGTAATTCCATATGCCCGCGGTGCTAGGTCTTGTGCCGTAGCGAATGCACTCCACCAGACAACGATCAAGGCAAACGCCAAGGGCGTGGTCTGTGCATTAAAGCTGGCTTCCTTCACCAACCAGTTCGTGCCCATGGCTAACAAACTGCGCCGTGTTCGGTTCAACAAGCACCAAACGACGGCAGGATTCAGCGGTGGTTTATGGCGTGCGTTATTAATTGCCGTTACCCCAAGCGTAGCTGTACTTGACGGCAAAGCCGGTCGAAGCGGGACCGTTCTTGTGCACGAGCGCCTTGCCGATCTCGAAAACCAGCGAGTTCCGACGATTAAGAGACACGGTTACCTCGCTGCCCAGAATGAAATTCTGTTGCGAATTGTTCTGGTTCTCGCCATTTACGAGGGTAGAACCGCGAAAGGAGTAGCGCGTATCAAGCGAGGCCCAGACACTGTTGCTGAAAGAGTAGCTCATGTGTCCTTCGATTCCGGGAAGCGGCTCTTGTCGGAGAATTTCTGCTCCGTGGTATGACGTATTGTCCGTGAAAAAATAGACGTTGGCGTACGCATCGAACTGCCACTTCTGCTCGGGCCCGAATGGATGCGAAACAGCAATTTCCGGCTTGAACGACCATCGATCAGAACCCAGATTGAGGATCTTGTTGGAGTCGTATAGGCCGGTTGGCGCGGTGATGCCGAGGCTCACGCCCACAGTGGTGATTGGCTTGTAGTTTTCAAATTGCTCTAGGCTCAAGGCTGGGCCGCCTTTGAGCAGCATCGACGCTGTGTAGCTGGAATCGGCGACGCCTGCGACGGAGCCTTGGACCATCGTCCCGCTCACTGATCCGCCGAGGCCTGCAATGGGGAGACTGGCTTCCACCCAGACCAATCGGTGAACGAAGCCAAAATAGCGCGTGTAGGAAATGTTCCCCTGATTCACGTTAAAGTTTGCGCCCTGTACAACCAGAGAGGTATCAAGCGACGCGTTTGCATGGGCATAGGAATACGCAAGCTCGATTTGATTCATTCCGACAGGCGTGTTGTCGTAATTGTGCGCCTCTGTGAATTGGGCGAAGGCGGGCTGGGAACAGCTTAGAACAGCCAGTGCAAAGCAGACGAAAAGTAGCCATTTGGGCATCGTAGCAATTTGAAACTCGACATTATGGCAGCGGTTCGCCACTGATCGACGGATCAAGGACTATGGCCACGCTTATCAAAATTATCCATATTGGAGACACGAGCGGAGCCCACCCCATGAATCCGATGGCTAAGGAAGCGCGATTGGCCGGGATCGAAACCCAGATGAGAATGTAACGAGCGATGAGCAATACAGAAAAGCCGGCGAGCGCAGCAGCTCTTGGTGCCCTCAATCCTTGGTGGATTGTGAGGTCCTGTTCATCCATCTCGCACCCCTGTCTTCGATTCGGGCCAATCTTAGCCATCGTGAGTAAAGCACCAATTGCAAGGCGGCCTGAACTGGCACAATTGTCAGCAGCCGGACTAACTGCTGTGAACAGACATTCTCTTAATGCCGGCGCACCTTCTCCGGTCGCGCGTATTCGCTTCTGAAGTCGAAGCTCAGAATACGACCTTGAGGACTCGCATGATGACTTCCTCAGGTGACCAGGCTAGCAATAAGAGAGGCACCAACAGGGCCGCAGTCGCAGCGGCCAGACGAGAAATGTCCTTTAGCCCGAAAGGAACTAGGCGCATTTCCAGTACTACGCCGTAGCTGTTGCCAAGATCTGCGAGCGACTGAATATCACCCGTTCCGAGCAGTTCCTTCGAGTCGGGTCTCCTGCCATCAATCCACTTTTCCTGGAAATCAGCGACATACTCGGCGGCGAGCAAGCCGTATTCGGCTAATCCTTTTCTTCTTGCACGGCCCATCTGGGGGATGAACATCAGAAGAGGTCCAAAGATTACACACACGAAGAAAGCCACAAAGCTCCCAGCCTGAAGCCTGAATGAAGGCAATTTGCCGCCGTGATAGAGAACGTTACTGGCAATCAGACCTGCGAGCATCGCACCTTGACCGAACAGAATAGGACCGAAGACATAGGAGAGGGCTCCGAGGAAGCCAAGACCCCCAGATCGATCCGGGTGTGTCGGAATCAAGTTCAGAGGGATTCTGGAGACCTGCCAGAGGAAGCGATACCAGCTTATGAATCTCACGTACCAGCGAAGGAGAATGAACTGCAGGATTGGAATGCTGATAAAAACATACCAGATGCCTGCTGGCGTAAGATTCCACCGCCCTCCTGTCATGGCATACCACGTAGCCGCTTCGATCCCGAAACGCCCATGCCAGAATAACAGTCCAAAAATGTATACAGCGGCGAATAAGGCAAGCTCAAGTGGAACAGAATTTCGCAAACGAAATGCCGATTCAACCGTGCGATAAAAACGGGGAAGGTCCTCCAACAAGATGATGCGCCGTTCGACGAAGCGCCGCGCCACCGGCAGCATACGCGCATGAACGACCAACTCAGCCGCAATGAAAGCCGGAAGAGCCACCAGGAATCGCGCATGAACTTCAATTTCGCGTAGAAAATCGAGACGGCCCACGCTACCGGCAAAGGGCCCAACCATGGCCATCAGGAAGAGCGGAAGCCATGTAACTGCCAGAAAAACAATCAGCCTACGATATAGCAGCTCAAGATGATCTCCTTCGAGACGTACTCGGCGAAGGAGTTGAAAAAGTGGTCCACCGAGCACAATTGAGAAATCAGGGGGGTCGTCGAGAATGTTAATTTTTACCGTCGCCATACCAGTCTCGTAATCTCCAGACCTACGACACGAACGAGCCGCTCTGTCGATGGAAGACGAGTGGCAGAATGCGGATGTTCAATCCCTTTGTACGACCGCGGGCTGGGCCTGGACTTCGAGCAATCTTGGTAAGAATCGGGCTATTTTCTCTACCCGTTTCTCGCCCTGGAAATGCTGATCCGCCGCGCCTTTGCCGCGATAGGGCGCAAGCGAATCGAATTCCTCTACAAGATAACGCGCCTTTACTCGCAGCTCTTCTGGAACCGCCGAATTCTCGGCCAGCTTCTGGCAAATTGCAGCTAAGTCGATGAGTACCCCCACTAACATTTCATTCTTCGCTTCGTTGGAGTTCATCGTTGTCCCCCACAGCCTGATGTGTCGCTGCTCATTCACACACTTTTCCGATGTTTGGGGAACTGTAAGAATGTGCAGGTAGATTCGCCGTGTTAGCGGTTCGTTTTGTGCTCGCCAATGCTGAGCACATAGCTTCTGTCAACGACAGAACCAGGAAATGGCAGCGGAGGGTCAACGGGCCTTGACTCACATATGAGTGTTCGGGCTACCACTCCGAGAAGTCGGCTCGCTTCCAGCGCTCTCGAATCTGAGAATAGCTAATCACGAGTTCTGAACCTACAAATGGCAGATGCCTGATTCGGCAGTGAGTGCGATGGTTACCGGGAGGTCGTTCTCAATGCGATAGTTCCAGCATGCACGGCGAGAGCAACAACTATACCCGTAAACACCAGGCCGAAGAGGGCAATCAGAATGGCTATCACTTTTGATTCTTTATGGACTGGTCGAAGGTCACCGTAGCCCACCGTAGTTGCCGTGACGAAGGACCAGTAAAAGCTATCAAAGCTCGACCAGCCTTCTTTTCTTCCTACCGCGTACCCTAGCAGGGCTATTCCCAAGCCAAGGGTTAACAGCAGGGGAAGGGTTTGCCACACGGCAATTCCGAAATGTTTTAGGAAAGCGACCGTTATACCAAAGGAATGCAAATAACTATCCCCTCAGTTGTTGGCCCCGTTACCATCGTCCGTTTCTTCGGCAGTCACGGTTGCCATGGCGATAATGCGCTTCATATATTCTTTCGGGAACACGTACGCGAGTGGACGAAGAGTCGGCAAGTCCTCCAGGCTATGGGGTCGATCAAAGCAGCGTTGTTCGTACCGATCAACGTATCTGTCGCGTTGCACCAATTCCAAGAACGACGCCTTGTTTCGGCAAAGGTACGCGAGCGCGGCTGGGTACTTTCCGCCTACGCGATGCCGCCGGATGCGCAGGAAGTGAATAGTCTGCGCGTCGTCGTCCGGCCGCACCTGAATCACACGTTGATGGACACGCTGGCGAACGACATCATTCAAGCCTGGGAGTATCTGGCTAAGCATGGTGGAACGGCCACCCCGCCACAACTCCACGATCCACACAAATCGGCTCCGAAATGCTGATAGATAACCTGCTCGAACGGATCGGAAGAACTCCCAAGGCCGTCGATTTTCGATGGCCTTATTTGCAGGCGACCTCTAATTCGAGGCGGAGCTCAGTTTGGACCATCCGGCGAACGCAAGATGGAAGAGCAGGTTCGCAGGCACCATCAACGAAAGATAGACGATTGGGATCATATACACGTTCGTATCCGCAAAGCAGTATCGCGCTAAATACAACACAACAATTACGTTGCGCATTCCGGTGGAGGTCGCCACAATCCTTCGTATCTCGCGATCAGGTCCACCGATGAACCAACCGATCAGCATCGAGAGAAGGAGCAACAGGAACATCGCCAACACGGTCCCGGACCCGCTGATTGCATTGAATGCTTCGCGACGCATCAGGCGCGTCTCCCACATAAGAAACAAGAAGACCACAGTCGCAAGAACCCCAAGTGGCAGAACTAGTCTCCTGGCAAGTATTGGCGCATGCCGAGCAGCCCACAGACCAGCGAACATAGGCGACGCAATGTAGAGCGCGATACTGACAACCAGGGAAAGAAGCGGTTGCTCGTTGCGTTGTTCTACATGCGGCATCGTTTCAGTGGCTAGTGGTGTCATGGCGATACTGACTAGGGAAAGCACCAAGGTCATAGTGGCAGTAAAGGCTAGCCTGCTTTTGGCCATGCGCGTGAATTGCAAGGCGATTGGCGTTCCCGGAATCGCTGCCAGCAGCACTATCCCGATAGTTGCATCGGGAGTCAGTGGGAAGATTCGCACCAGGAGGAGACCGATTACGGGTATAACGATGCAATTCGCTAGCAGGGTGCGAACCAACAAGGCGCGTTCCCGCGCAATGTTAAGTAAGTCTCCTCCGCTCGTACGCAGCCTGATGGAGAACATCACGACCGCAACGAAGAAGTTGAGCAACGGAACGGGCCTAATCAGCAAGCCTTCCCCCGCGGAACGGAAGTTTATATAGGGGGGACTACTCGTTGACCTGTCGCTAATACTAGTACTTCAGCCTTTTTATCGATAGTTTTTTGCCGCTAAATCGGTTAGCGCATCTCTACGAAAACGCAGCCTCACCGCTGTTGCGATATTGCCATATGCAAAATTGGGTCGTCTGGCTCAATGCGCCAAACATGCCGGTCGATGAACTAGAAGCCATGTTGCCTGCACTGGGAGTAGTCCTTCTCCTCGGGATCGAAGTTGCAGGGAGGAAGAGTTTCCGCCGAGTTAGGATCAGCGGTCCCGATGTGTCGGCTCATTAAAACCCACGCTCACGCCAGAATGCTGCATTTCATCCCACTCCATCCGCCGACTGCCTTGGTCGCCCCCTATTTCCGGCTCCGAGCACGCACTTTTTCACTGGCCAGCCTGAGAAGAGCGGGTGCAGGCGAGTTGAGTGACCGGCGAAAGGGTAAGAACGTAGTGTCCTGAGCGGGTGTCCCGAGCTGCCGAATGAGGTCACACATGTTTCCACAGATGGTGGACGGGCTCTCTGGGGTCTACTCACATCTCAGCGTCACCATAGGATCGACCTTTGCCGAGGCAAGGCACAAGGGTCAAGTTAAAGTGCTGCCCTCGTCTTCGGGAATGGAATCACCTTGCTTTTTTGGTTGTTGATCTTCTTTGATCTCACCATCAGATTGCAGACTCATAATCTGTTGGTTCCAGGCTCAAATCCTGGTGGGCCACCAGTGGAAATGTTTCGAAGGTTCCAGGTTCAAAGCCGCAGAGTTCGAATCCTGCGGCCAGCCGCGACACATCTTTTCTGCTTGAGATTTCCTGGCTGCGATTCTTCCCTACATTAGTTACTCAAGTTACTAATGTGAGGCTTGGGGCTGTGTACCGCGTTGACACCTCCTCGCTCAGAACGTAGAGTCGCCGAAGGTTTTCAACAAGCTATTCAGAACGGGTGCGGACTCGATCAGGAGGTACGTATGGTCTCGAGGCTGTTCTGGGCAGGAGTATGCGTGTGTGTGGCTGTGGTTTCCTTGCTGGCGCAGGATCCTACCAAAGTCGAACCCCGGCACTACAAACTGGATTTCGAAAACGACAAGGTACAGGTCGTTTCCGTGCACTATGGACCGCACGAGAAGTCGGGGATGCACGAGCATCCGGGCGGAGTGGTGGTGATCCTGACGGCGGCGCATCTTCGATTTATCGATGAGAGCGGTAAGACGCGTGAGGTTTTCTCCAAGCCGGGTGAGGCACGGTGGTATCCGCCATTTCATCATCGGGTAGAGAACCTGGGGGATACGGCGTACGACGCGGTGTATGTTGGGATTAAGGGGATCACCGCCTCGAACGGTTCGAAAAACCCAATAGATGCGATGGATGAAGAGACGAGGAAAATCGTTGCGCAATTAATGGCTTCGGCGAACCAATAAGCCGAACTTTCGTAGTCACATGCGACAACTCGACAGCTCGTCGATCCAGACCTGCGTTTTCGGACGGCACCTATTTCCCACTTCTCGCAATACCGGCGAGAAGTGGGGCGCCCCTTTGTTGCTTCCGTCTACTTCCTGCTTTCGTCCTTTACTTCCTGCATTACTGAAGATTTACCGTCTGCCGTTTACAATTCCGACGAAGCATTCGCAGTGACGAGAACGCCTTCGGAGAATCCTCAATGATAGGGGCGGTCGATATTGGAGGAACGAAAATCGCGGTGGGCGTCGTGGATAACGGTGGGAAAGTGCTCGCTCGCGCTCAGACACCAACCGATGGACAGAATTATGCGCATGGACTCGAGGCCATTGCGCGCATGTTACAGGAGGCGTCAGCAAAGGTGGGAAAAGCTGTCACCGGCATCGGTATTGGGGCGACAGGTCCTGTGGACCCAATTCGCGGCGAATTTGGGGATGTGGATTTTCTTCCCGGATGGAGAGGGAAGAACCTGGTGCGTGATTTGGAACAAAATTTTCCGGTGCGAGTGGCGATGGAGAATGACGGCGATGCGGCTGCTCTGGCCGAGGCGGGGTGGGGCGCCGGAAGGAACCGCACTCGGCTGATTTACGTGACCGTCGGAACCGGGATCGGCGGCGGAATCGTTCTGGATGGAAAGCTTTATCGTGGAGTCGATGGGGCGCATCCGGAGCTTGGGCATCAAGTACTGGATTCCTCGGGCCCTGACTGCTCGTGCGGTTTTCGTGGATGCTGGGAATCGCTGGCGGCCGGACCGGCAATGGTGACTTGGCTGGAGCGGCATGCGCCGACGGGATATCTACATCGGCAGGACATTACGGCGAGACGCATTTGCGAACTCGCGGAACAGGGAGACGAACTAGCTCAACAGGCGGTTGAACATGAGGGCTATTATCTGGGGCTGGGCATTGCGAATTTGATTAGCATGTATACACCGGATGCGATTGTTCTCAGCGGAAGTGTGATGAAGAGTGCTCCCTTATTTATGGATCGCATTCGCGAAGTCATTCGTAGTGGATGCCGGTTTGTGCCGGCGGAGAAGACCGAACTGACGCTGGCTTCGCTGGGGGACGATACGAACCTGATTGGGGCGGCAAGGGTCTGGCTTTATCGATTCGCAGAAGCGTCACTTTAACAAATTCACCTCAGTGGCTAAAGCCGCGAAAATACAACGAAGCAGTTACCGCAGCCCGGAAACTGCTGCGCCACCGGAATCGCGGGGTTCCAGTTCAACAGACAATCTGGTACTGTTTTCAGTTCGCCGATTCCCGTGATGCAGGTCACAGATTCGGTCGGCTGATTCGTGAAAGTATTCCTGCTGGTGGCGGGGCGTTGATGCGATGCGGTCGACGGGCGCGTCGAGTTCAGGGAAAGGACGAGGAGCGAAGTGATCGTTGGAGTTCCGAAAGAAAGCTATCCCGGGGAGCGGCGCGTGGCGCTTGTGCCGGTCGCGGTTCCCAATCTCACTAAAGCAGGACTGGAAGTCATCGTAGAAGCCGGAGCCGGCGAACCGGCGGGGTATCCGGACGCTGCGTATGTAGAAAAGGGTGCCAAGATTCTGCCCGGTCGAGCCGCGGTCTTCCGCGCGGCCGATATTGTTGTCCAGGTACTCTGCTACGGGTCAAACGATGTTACTGGCAAGTCCGATCTTTCCCTGTACCGCAAAGAGCAGGCAATCATCGGATTTCTCCGACCATTCGGTTCCGCAGAAGTTATCCGGCAAATTGCGCAGTCTGGGGTAACGGCATATTCCGTGGAACTCATGCCCCGGACCACACGCGCTCAGAGCATGGACGCGCTGTCTTCAATGGCCACCGTGTGCGGCTACAAAGCGGTACTGTTGGCCGCGGAAACCTCGCCACGCATTTTCCCCATGATGACTACGGCCGCTGGCACGATTACGCCGGCGCGTGTGTTTGTGATCGGTGCCGGAGTCGCTGGCTTGCAGGCGATCTCCACCGCGCGCCGATTGGGGGCAGTGGCGTCGGCTTACGACATGCGCCCGGTGGCCAAGGAGCAGGTCCAGAGTTTAGGTGGACGCTTTGTAGAGTTGCCCATTGAAGCGCACAATGCGCAGGACGCCCGCGGGTATGGCGTTGCCCAGGACGAGAGCTTCTATGCGCGCCAGCGCGAACTGCTGACCAAGGTTGTCGCCGAGAGCGATATCGCCATCACCGCCGCCGTGATTCCCGGCAAAAAGTCGCCGGTGCTGATTACCGCCGATATGGTGAAAGGGATGGCGCCAGGATCCGTAATCGTTGATCTCGCCGCAGAGCGAGGCGGCAACTGCGAATTGACGAAGACTGGCGAGACCATCAAGGCGCATGACGTCACCATCATCGGCGCTATTAACCTCGCGAGCAGTGTCCCCTATCACGCCAGCCAGATGTATGCGCGGAATCTGACGACCTATCTGACGTACATGGTCAAAGACGGCAAATTGCAGATCAATTTGCAAGATGAGATCGTGCGCGAGACGGTGGTGACGAATGGTGGCGAGGTGGTAAACGCCCGGGTGCGGGAATTTTTCAAGTTGCCAGCCCTGGCGTCGGCGGGCTCATGATTTTGGAAACTGTCATCCTGAGCTGAGTCGAAGGATCCCTACGATGGCCACGGATGCCGGGATGCGAGTAGGGATCCTTCGATTGCGTGGCTGCTCCGCCTGGCTGCCGAGCAGTCACTCCGCTCAGGATGACACGGCGAAGTCTGGCGACTGACAACTGAGAACTGGGGTTACGATGCCTTCTAACCTGATCGACGCCTTGTTCGTATTCATGCTGGCGGCCTTTATCGGATTTGAAATCATCCGTCACGTGTCGCCATTACTGCATACCCCGCTGATGTCCCTCACGAACGCGCTGGACGCAATTGCCGTCGTGGGCGCAATCGTACTCGTGGGTGAGAGACGAGCCCCGTACGCCACCGTGATGGGTGTGATTGCCATTGTCGCCGCGACCAGCAATGTCGTGGGCGGATTCTTCATCACCGATCGCATGCTGAAGATGTTTAAAACCAGCCGTCCTACAAAACCGCAGGGGACGAAGCCTTAATATGACGCCCGAGTTTGCTGGGAGCCAGTACGTCATCGAAGTCGTATATCTCATCGCCAGCGCATTGTTCATCCTCTCGCTGAAATGGATGAGCTCTCCTGCGACGGCAAGGCATGGCATTCTCGCCGGCGAAATCGGCATGGTGCTGGCGATTGCCGGCACTCTGCTTCACCACGGCATTGTCGACTACAAGTGGATCGCCATCGCGCTGGTGCTCGGGTCTGGGATTGGTATTCCTCTGGGCATGGTACAGATGACGGCTGTTCCGCAGCGGACAGCGCTGAGCCATGCCTTCGGTGCACTCTGCGTGACACTGGTCGGTTCTGCGGAGTTCTATTTGCAGACTCCACAGATTCCGAAGTTCACGATGTCGGTGCTCTCGATGGAAGTGATTCTCGGCGGGCTGACGTTCACCGGCAGCCTTATAGCGGCCGGCAAACTGCAGGAAGTCCTACCGCAGCGGCCGATCACGTATAAAGGACAAAACCTCGTCAATCTCGGCCTGTTTGCAGTTGCTATCGCACTTGCCGTTTATCTGGTGGTTCATCCTGAGGCCAAACAGTACTTTCCCGCGATTGTCGGGATTGCTCTCGTATTCGGCGTTTTCCTCGTGATTCCGATCGGGGGCGCTGACATGCCGACGGTCATCTCGCTGTTGAACTCCTACGCAGGACTCTCGGCGGCGGCTATGGGGTTCGTGCTGAATTCCAAGCTGCTGATCATTGCTGGCGCACTCGACGGGTCTTCCGGATTCATCCTCTCCGTCATCATGTGCAAGGCCATGAATCGGTCGTTCACCAACGTTCTGTTTGGTGCATTTGGCCAGGTGCAGGCGTCTGCTGCGGCGGGACAGGAAGCAAGATCCGCTCGGAGCGCTACACCGGAAGAAGCAGCAGCGATTCTTGCAGCGGCAAATAAGGTCGTCGTCGTTCCCGGATATGGTATGGCGGTTGCACAGGCGCAACACAAAGTCCGCGAGCTCTATGATCTGCTCACAAAAAAGGGTGTGGATGTGCGCTTTGCAATCCATCCCGTCGCCGGACGCATGCCGGGGCACATGAACGTGCTGCTGGCCGAAGCTGATATCCCGTATGACCGTCTCATTGAGATGGATGAAATCAACGGCGACTTTCCGCAGACCGATGTCGCTCTGGTCATCGGAGCCAATGATGTGACCAATCCGGCGGCGCGTACGGATCAATCAAGCCCGATTTTCGGCATGCCGATCCTTGATGTCGATAAAGCGCATACTGTGATGGTGATCAAGCGCAGCATGAGTCCCGGATTCGCCGGCATCGACAATCCGCTCTACTATCTCGATAACAATCTGATGTTGTTTGGCGATGCGAAGCAGTTCGTAGGCGCAATCGTCAAAGCGCTGGGCGGACACTGACAAACCGCAATCCCAGCGTCGCGAAATAGGGTAGGGCTTGGCCGCGGTATTAAAACGATTTATCGAAATGGTTCATTTGCGGTTCAAAGGGGACTCTATGCGTACTCTTGCGTTTGCGATTCTACTTTCTGTTCTCAACGGTTTCTTAGTCGCGCAGTCTCAACCCCCGGTCAATTTGATGCCTGTACCGGCCAGCGTTCAGCCTGGCACCGGGTCGCTTCCAATCGCTCAGGCGTTCTCCGTCAGCGTGACGGGTGCTCATGATCCCGCGCTTGAGGCGGGTGTGCAGCGGTTTATTGCGCAGCTTTCCCTTCAAACTGGTATTCCATTCCGGCCGAAGATCGGCGCGTCCGCAACATTGACTGTGCACGCCGAGAAGGGCCTCGAAGCCGTGCAGAAGCTCGGCGAGGACGAATCGTACCAACTCACGATTACGGAGTCGGGCGCGCAGCTTACGGCTCCCACAACCCTCGGTGCGCTTCACGGCCTGCAGACTTTTCTGCAGCTGGTCACGATTACTGCAAAGGGATTCGTTGCGTCCGCGGTCACGATCAAAGACCAGCCGCGCTTTCCGTGGCGTGGCTTGCTGATTGATGTCAGCCGGCATTTCATTCCGATTGATGTGCTAAAGCGCAATCTCGATGGCATGGCGGCTGTGAAGATGAACGTACTTCACTGGCACCTTTCCGACGACGAGGGATTCCGAGCGGAGAGCAAGGTTTTTCCCAAACTCACTGGAATGGGCTCAGACGGACTGTTCTACACGCAGGCGGAAGTTCGCGATCTGATTCAGTACGCGCACGATCGCGGCATTCGGGTTTTACCCGAGTTCGATATGCCGGGGCACAGCCGATCCTGGGTGATTGGGTATCCCGAACTGGCCAGCGGTCCGGGGCCGTTCACGCTTGAAGAAGGCGATCCGATCCTCGATCCAACGCGAGAGGAAACGTACAAGTTCCTGGAAAAGTTTATCGCAGAGATGGCGAAGCTCTTTCCGGATGCTTATTTCCATATTGGCGGCGACGAGGTCGACGGCAAGCAGTGGAACGCCAATCCGAAGATTCAGGAGTTCATTCATGCCCATGACATGAAGAACAACCAGGATTTGCAGGCATACTTCAACAAGCGGCTGGAGAAGATTGTCTCCAAGAATCACAAGACGATGGTCGGATGGGATGAGATTCTGCATCCGGATCTGCCAAAGGACATTGTGGTGCAGTCCTGGCGCGGGCAGCAGTCGTTGGCCGCGGCCGCACAGCAGGGTTATCGCGGCCTGCTCTCGTACGGGTACTACCTCGATTTGATGTGGCCAACAGCCAAGCACTATGCCATCGAGCCCATGAGCGGGGTGGCCGCGTCGTTGACTCCGGAGCAGAAGGCTCTCATCCTTGGTGGGGAGTCATGCCAGTGGGCGGAGTGGGTCACGCCGGAGAATGTGGATTCGCATATCTGGCCTCGGAATGCCGCCATTGCGGAGCGGCTATGGTCTCCGCAGGACGTGACGGATGTGGACTCGATGTATGCGCGCATGCGAGCCGTTAGCCTGGAGTTGGAGTATCTGGGCTTGACCCACAATGCGGCGCGCGACCGGATGCTGCAGCGAATGGCTGGCACTGCCGATGTGGCTTCGCTCCGGATATTGGCGGACGTTGTCGAGCCTGTCAAGGACTATAACCGGTGGGATGACTCGAAAGGGCCGATCGACTTTCATGCCCCTTTGACGCACATGATCGATGCCGTCTATCCCGAGAGCGATAGCGCACGAGAGTTCAGCGCTCTCGTGCAGCAGTTCATCCAGAGCGGATTTAAGGATCAGGTGGCGGAGGCGCAGATTCGGAGCTGGTTGACGCTGTGGCGGAACAATGATGCAAAATTGCAGCCCTTGCTCAGGCAATCGGCACTGCTGCAGGAGAATGTCCCGGTCTCGCAGAACCTTGCGATGGTGGCGGCGGCTGGCCTGCAAGCGCTCGATTATCTGGATCGCGGACAACCGGAGCCGGAACTTTGGAAGACGCAGCAACTCGCGGTGGTCGAGCAGGCGAAGAAGCCAGTGGCGGGCCTGCTGCTATCGGTTCTGGCGCCGGTGCAGCAGTTGGTCGAGGCCGCGGGAACGTCGCCGCACCAGTAATCTAGTGCTCCGTGGTCAACATTAAAAGTGCCCGTTTGTCGGCAAATCTCAGCGCGTTGCGTCAGACGAAGGGACGCGCCGGCGACGCGTGATTGCATGATCGCCGGAATCGTCCTGGCTCATCACGCAACATTGGCAACCCGACACGTGACTTACTTCTCCGACATCGCGACAAAAGTCGTTAACCCTTGGGTCGCATAAGGGAAATTAGCGTCATCGTGCTATGCTAATAACACCAGCTGCATACCGTCTTGGCGGATTTTCCCCGCGGTTCCTGAAGCAATTCAGAGAGGTCAGCAAGAGAGAAGCCACAACCATGCTTTCAGCGAGTAACGTGTCCATGCGCTACGGCGCCAAAATCCTGTTCGAGGAAGTCTCCACTACGTTTTCGCCGGGGAAGCGCTACGGCCTCTCCGGGCCGAACGGCGCCGGCAAGTCCACGTTCATGAAGTTGCTAAGCGGGGAAATGGCCCCCCAGAAGGGGACGGTGGTCCGTCCGCGCAAGCTTGGAGTGCTGAGCCAGGATCAGTTCGCGTTTGATACCTACACGGTGCTCGATACCGTCATCATGGGAAACAAACGCTTGTGGGCGGCGATGCAGGAGCGCGATGCGATCTACTCGAAATCCGACATGAGCGACGAAGACGGCATGAAGCTCGGCGAACTGGAAGGAATCGTAGGCGAGGAAGACGGATACTCCGCCGAGAGCGATGCCGCGATTCTGCTGCAGGGCCTCGATATCCCCGAGGAATTGCACACGCGCAAGATGGCCGAGCTGCAGGGTGGACAGAAAGTTCGTGTGCTGCTGGCGCAAGCGCTGTTTGGGCATCCGCAGGCGCTGCTGCTCGACGAGCCTACGAACCACCTGGACCTCGACTCAATTCACTGGCTGCAGGGATTTCTCAACTCCTACGATGGAGTTCTCATCACCATCTCGCACGATCGGCATTTTCTGAACAGCATCTGCACCCATATTGCAGACATCGATTACGAGACGATCATCACTTACACGGGAACATATGACGACATGGTGGTGGCGAAGACGCAGATCCGGTCGCAGATCGAGGCGCAGAATGCGCAACGCGAGAAGAAGATTTCGCAGTTGAACGAATTCATCGCCCGTTTCGCGGCGGGGACTCGGTCGAGCCAGGTGCAATCGCGGCGCAAGGAAGTCGAACGTCTGCAGGTGACCGAGTTGGCGAAATCGAACATTCAGCGGCCGTTCATTAAGTTTGAGCAGAAACGGCCGTCGGGTAAACACATTTTAGAGCTCGAGCATATCGAAAAGAGCTATGGCGATAATCGCGTGGTTCGCGACTTTACTGTCAGCATCGGGCGCGGAGAGAAGATTGCGCTGATGGGCCGAAATGGGGCGGGGAAGACGACACTGCTGAATGCCTTGCTGGCAAATTCTCCTACGACTCCAGAATCCGAACTGCGCAAGACCAGCGGATACGACGGCCCGTTTGTCGATTCCGGCAAGGTGATCTGGGGACACGAGGCCTCGATCGGTTACTTTGCGCAGGACCACCGCAGCTTGATCGAGGCCGGCATGACGGCGATCGAATGGCTGCATCAGTGGGATCCGTCGGCGGTCAACGAAGAGCTCCGCGGGATATTGGGGCAGATGCTGTTTGCACGCGAGGAAGCGACCAAGTCCACCAACGTGCTCTCGGGCGGAGAAGCGGCCCGGTTGCTCTTCTGCAAGCTGATGCTACAAAAGCCGAACGTGCTTGTGCTCGACGAGCCGACGAACCACCTCGATCTTGAGTCCATCAACGCTCTGAACATCGCGTTACAGCGATACCAAGGGACGGTGCTGCTGGTCACGCACGACCACGATCTGATTGACGAGGTGGCAACCCGCATCTGGCACTTCGAACCCGATCACAAGATCACAGATTTCAAGGGAACCTACGAGGAGTATCAGGCGGCTCTGGTCGCAGTGTAACGGAGCAATACGCACGCTAGACATGCAAAATGATTCGGAAGGAAGTCCTCCGCGGCTCCTGTCTTGGTGGTGAACGAGCGCCCTTTCACCTGCACCATTTTCGCGGCATGTAAATTAATCAGGTTCTCCACAGACTTTCACAGGGTTAACAGTTGCGTTAACGGTGTAAGTTGAAGATAATAAGCGCGAACGCCTGTTTGGAGGGTAGTTGGCGTTTGGTGTCTGTTCCGTGTACAGCCGAGCCGATCTCATTAGGATTTTGCACATTACTCCGCGCCAGTTGGCGAACTGGGAGCGGAATGGGCTGGTAATGTCCGCCGAATCCTACTCGTTCTCGAATCTCCTGGAAATCAAGAAAGTTCGTGATCTGTGCGCGATGAGCGTGCGTCCGAATGTGATCCGTGAATCGCTCGAGGCCATGCGGAAGCAGGCGGCGGGTCTGGAGAAACCCCTTTTGGAGGCCGCGGCATGGTCGACGGCGAAACGTCGTGTGGCTTTCCGTCACGAGGGCAAACTGCTGGAACCCATCGCCGGGCAATTCCTGATGGATTTTTCCGAGCGTGAGAAGGTGGTGACCAGTGCCCCGCCTCCGAAGCCTGAGCCGGTCTCAAATGAGAACGAGATCGCGTCATGGTTCGCGCGCGGGATTGCTCTGGAAGAAGATCCTGGTACGCACAGCGAGGCAATTGTCGCGTATCACCGAGTGCTCGATCTTGCTCCTAACCACGCTGCGGCTCACATCAACCTGGGGACGCTTTATTACAATCGCCAGGAGTTTGGCCTGGCCGAACGCCACTATCGCGAGGCGATCGAGGTGGATTCCCGGTATGCACTCGCCTACTTCGATCTTGGAAATGTGCTCGATGAAACCGGGCGCGTGCATGAAGCTGTCGAGACTTACAAAACGGCATTGCAGTTGGCTCCTACCTACGCTGACGCGCACTACAATCTCGCCCTTGCCTATGAGAAACTGCGCGAGCCTCGCAAAGCGCTCAAGCACTGGCAGGCTTATGTGAAGCTGGACACCTCCGGGCCGTGGTCGGTGCATGCCCGCAGCCAGATCAAACGGATCCTGCAGGCGGATGGGCTCCGACTGGTTTATAAGCGCGGCTAAGCCCTCACCCCCTCAAGCAGTGCTACCATAAGAGCTCTGCCCAATTTCACCGTGAAGGTTTCCCCATGCCTGAGACTCTGCAATTGCCTTCTCCTACCCCGCTTACCACGCTTACCGAAGACGAGGTCCTGTTTCGCGACAACATACGCCAGTTTGCCGATGAGAAGGTTCGCCCATTAGTGAAGGAGATGGACGAGAAGGGTATTTTCGAAAAGGACCTCATCCATGACTTTTTCCAGCTCGGACTGATGGGCATCGAGATCCCCCAGCAATATGGCGGTGGGGGCGGTAAGTTTTTCGAGGCGATTTTGGCAGTCGAAGAGCTTTCGCGCGTCGACGCGTCCTCGGGGGTAATCGTTGACGTTCAGAATACGCTCGTAAACAACGCCTTGCTGCGCTGGGGAAATGAAGATCAAAAGCAGCGTTACTTGCCGAAGATGGCTAGCGAAACGGTCGGAGCTTATGCCTTAAGCGAGGCTGGTTCCGGATCCGACGCCTTTGCGCTCCAAACCCGCGCTACCCTCCAAGGCTCTGAGTATGTGCTGAACGGACGCAAGCTCTGGATCACCAACGGTAAGGAAGCCGGACTATTCGTGTTATTTGCCACCCTCGACCCATCGGCGGGGTACAAAGCAATCACAGCATTTCTGATCGATAAAGAACTCCCAGGATTCACGATCGGCAAGAAGGAAGACAAGCTGGGAATTCGGGCTTCGTCGACCTGTGAACTAATTCTCGAAGATTGCCGTCTTCCCAAGGAAAGCGTGTTGGGAGAGCCCGGCAAGGGTTACAAGATTGCAATCGAGACGTTAAACGAAGGCCGCATCGGCATTGGTGCTCAGATGATCGGGTTGGCGCGGGGTGCTTGGGAGTTCGCGTGTAAATACGCCGTAGAACGGAAGCAATTCGGCAAGCCGATCGCTGATTTCCAGGGAATTCAGTTCCAAATCGCGCAGATGGCCACCGAACTCGAGGCTGCTCGCTTGATGGTCTATAACTGCGCCCGAATGAAAGACGCCGGGGTAAATTTCGTGAAAGAAGCGGCAATGACCAAGCTTTTCGCCTCACAGGTTGCCGAGCGCGTCACCTCCTTGGCCATTGAAATCTACGGCGGCTATGGATTTACCAGGGATTACCCCGTCGAGAAGTACTGGCGTGACGCCAAGATCGGCAAGATCTACGAGGGGACGTCTAACATGCAGTTAGCGACCATTGCCAAGCTGGTGTTAGGAAAGTAAGGCCCCCTTCCCGGCATTCCCTTCCCGGGAGTAGATCTCACCCGACCGTAGACAAAGCCGAGGGCCCGAAAGCCCTGTCCAATCCTGCTTGCTTATCTGTCCAATCCTGCTTGCTTATAATGTGCAGCGAGTTGCACTTGGGGAATTCCGAGTAGCCTTCCGTCAACACCTTAAATGTATATATATCAATAACTTGCCGACGTTCTGCGCTTTGGTGTTCCGGGTGCAATCCTCACAGCGCCCGCAAGCTTGGGGCTAACAATCGGAGTGCACCTTGACGACGCTATTCGGCACAATCGAATACAAGGAAGTCTCGGAAGAGCCTGCAACTCCCCGCAAGAAATATGGCTGGCTGCCGATTCTGACCGTTCTGTTCATGATCTCTTACGCGCTGATGACCATGCTCATCGTTGAGCAGGGACAGACGATCGAGTCGCAGCGCGCTTTGATTCGCGAACTGTTCCGCGACAGCACGGAGCTGTCGGCCGTCAAAATGAAGGCCCAGGAAGAAAAGAATCAGGCATTAGTTCAAAACCCGTCATCCCCGAACCCGTCGACCCATGTTCCGATGAAACAGGCCCCGTCATCCCAGGCAGGACCGCAGCAGCACGCTCAGAATCATGCGAAAGCGAAACCAGAATTCCAGATGCCCTCGAAACCGGCAGCGGATCTGGCGGACCATCGCCGGGCTCTGATCACGATTTAGTCAAAAAAGAGAAGCACCATTGCAGTACCCGACTCTGTGGTGAAGCAGTAAGCGCGAATAAAGCGGAAAACAATGAAGGTTCTAACCCTAGCCTTGTTGTTGAGTTTCAATGTGGGGACCCTAACCCCACAGAAACCCTTACGCCAACCCACGACCCAGTTGAGCAGGCGGTCCAAAGGCGGACGTTGGTACTTTGCTGCCAGCGGTCACGCCGTCTACTGTTACGGTCCGGTAATGACAGTTCCCCGCCCTAACGGGGACCTGCAAAAAGTAGCGACGTTTTGCCGGGACGGCAGCTCGATTGTTCCCCTCAAAGACTAGACCTGTCTCCTCGCACTCGGTCCAAGTCCAACGTAAGGCAAGGTCCGCCACACCGACCGCTCTGGCCAGCCTCTGAACGCTTCTTCTGCCCACGCTGTGGTTTTGTCCTTGTGGCAGGAAGGGCATGGATTTGGCATCCCGTATTTGTCGGTCCTCTCCGGAGTGATGAACCGGACTGTGTGGGGATGCACGAACCTTGCCGGAACGCCCTCAGTTTCGCTCGCCGGCATGTCAGCGAGCGAGCCCGCCCTTGTCAAATCGTGGTATGGCAGCTTGCGTCCAACCGAGGGCACGCCGCATCAATATGTCCTCGTGTACAGTGAGTGAATCGAGGTTGGGGTGCATCCATGTCTATTCGACCCGTAAAGCGGCTGATTAAGTCCAAACCTACGCTGGAAGGAGCGGGGGTCCACTTGCGGCGCGCGTTTGGCTTTGGCGGCACGCACGAGTTCGATCCATTTTTGCTGCTGGACGACTTCCGCAACGACGTGCCCCAAGATTATCTGGCGGGATTCCCGTGGCATCCACATCGCGGGATTGAGACGATCACCTACGTTCTTGCCGGGACCGTCGATCATGGCGACAGCATGGGTAATCAAGGCACCATTGCAGCAGGGGACGTGCAGTGGATGACGGCGGGGAGCGGCATCATCCATCAGGAAATGCCCAAGGGCGATCCGACGGGGCGCATGCATGGCTTCCAGCTTTGGGCAAACCTTCCTTCCGCACTGAAGATGACGGCACCACGTTATCAGGAAGTGAAGACGGGCGAAATACCCGATGTAACGGATGACGACGGGACGCATGTACGTGTTGTGTGCGGAAGTTTCTGGGGTAAGAAGGGGCCAGTTGAGGGAGTTGCGGCGGACCCGATTTATCTCGATGTCTCCGTTCCTCCTGGGAAGCGCAAGACATTACCGGTTGAAACCACGCGGCATGCCTTTGCCTACGTCTTTGCAGGAGACGGCAAGTTCTGCAATGCTTCTGGCCCGCTTGCGGTGCCGACTGAGAGTGTAGGGTGGTTAGATACGCAACCTCCTTCCGACGCAGCGAATCGCTCCCTCGTTGTCTTTGATCGCGGCGATGAAGTTGCGGTGCAGGCCGGGGAAGACGGCATTCGATTTCTGTTGGTGTCCGGCAAGCCATTGGAAGAGCCTGTCGCATGGTATGGTCCCATCGTGATGAATACGCAGGAGGAACTGCAGCAAGCGTTTCGCGAGTTGCAGCAGGGAACGTTCTTGAAGAAGTAAAAGGAACCAACACAGGGACACCGTGGAATACCGAGGAACCTGCGTGTCCGTTGTGGTTTTATGATTTTCTCTTATCCATGCCTGAACTGCCTGAAGTCGAAACCATTGCCCGCGGGCTGGCCAAGCGCGTCACTGGAGACGTAATCGAATCCGTGTGGCTAGGGCAAAAGAAAGAGCCGCTGAAATCGCCAGCTGCGGAGATCGCTCTCGTCCTGGAACACAGCCGCATCGCGGACGTGCGGCGCATGGGAAAACATATCGTTTTCGAACTGGACCGTGTCGGGCGGGTCATCTCGTCTGGGAATGGCCACAAGTTGAAAAAGGCGGGCGCGCACGCCCGCCCCACATCGGCGATGCCAGCCAAGGCGCAATGGATTGTTCACCTGGGCATGACTGGGCGACTGCAGGTCTGCGATCCTCAAACGGAAACCCCCAAGCACACGCATGCGATCCTGAAGCTGTCCTCGGGCAGGGAACTGCGGTTTATCGATCCACGTCGTTTCGGGCGACTGAGCGTCGCCAGTTCCGGAGATTTCGACGCGGCCGGCGTTGAGCCACTGGAGGTCGATCTCGAGCGATTCGTCGAATTGTTCCGCGGCCGCAAGACCCCGATCAAGAGCGCTCTGCTGAATCAGAAACTTCTGCGTGGCGTGGGCAACATTTATGCCGACGAATCTTTGTTTCGCGCCGGGATCCGTCCACGGCGCCGAGCTGCATCCATCACCCATGAACAATTGAGGAAACTCTATCTATCCATACCGGAAGTGCTGAAGGAAGCGATCGCCTTGGGCGGGTCGTCTGTCTCTGATTATGTGAATGCCGACGGCGAAGAAGGATTGTTTCAACTCCAGCACCGTGTTTACGGCCGCGAGAGCGAGCCCTGTCTCGTCTGCAAGACTCCCATCAAGCGCGTTGTGATTGCCGGCCGCAGCAGTCATTACTGCCCGAAGTGCCAGAAGTAAGTTGTCGAGTTTCAATTGGAGAATGAATTTCAGTAAGGTCTTCCGGCATTCGTCGATCGGCATTGAACACCGCTTTTCTGTTACCCTCTTCCGTTATGCCTGACTACTCAATCGGTGTAGATATGGGCGGCACCAACCTGCGGATCGCGGCGATCGGCACGGACGGGCAGTTGCTCGAGAAGATTACTCTCGGCGTGAAGGTTGCAATGGGCCGGGACTACGTCATTGGTGAGATGTGCGACGCCATTCACCGCTTAACGGAACAGTACCGTGGGACCGGCCGCTTCGTAGGGGCCGGAATCGGTGTGCCGGGTATCATCGACATGGAAACTGGCATGATGCGGAAGTCGGCGAATCTGCCGGGATGGTCCGATTATCCGGTTCGCGATGTGATTGAGCGCCGCTTGGGCGCCAAGGTTTTTTTGGATAATGATGCGAACGTTGCCGCACTCGGTGAGAAATGGTTCGGCGCCGGACGCGACGTCGACAATATGGCGATGCTCACCCTCGGTACTGGCATCGGCGGCGCGATCGTTTTGGGCGGCAAACTCTTTTACGGGATGAGCGGTATGGCCGGAGAATTCGGGCATGTTACCGTCGAACCGAACGGGGTGCTCTGCGGATGCGGCAATCGCGGATGCGCGGAGCGCTACGCTTCTGCGACGGCTATTGTGCGCATGGCACAAGAGGCGATCGAGTCCGGTCAAGCGCCGGAACTCGCGAAAGCGGCGAGTTCCGATCTGGAGTTCAGCGCGAAATCCATTTATAACCTCGCCATTCAAGGAGACTCGGCTGCACAGCGCATCTTTGAGCGCTTCGGCGAGGTATTGGGTATTCTGCTCGCGGACCTGGTGAATGTTCTTGATCTGGAGATGTTCGTGATTGGCGGCGGTGTGGTCAGCGCGTGGGATGCGTTTGCTCCGAAGATGTTCGCGGAGTTACGGGAACGCTCGCTGGTGTACGCGGCGTCGGCGCCGGACGATCCAATGGCCAAAAAAAAAGGAGCATCGGCGCAAATTGCCAATTACACACGGAAAAAGACGATCATTACACGAGCCCTGCTGGGCAGCGATGCGGGGTTGTATGGAGCGGCGCGCATTCCGCTGGCGTAATAATCGCGCCCATGAGATGTGCGTGTCCCTATCCTTGCGAACTAGAGGAGACCGACAACCTTCCCATCGCCTCGAGAAACCTCTCATTCTGTTCGGCTGTTCCAATGCTTACACGGATGCACGTAGGAGCCCCCCACGCGCCTAACGGTCGTACGCGGATGCCCTTCTCAAGCAGACGACCGCAGAGCGCTCCTGCATCGTCCCCAAGGTCGCAATAGACGAAATTTGCCCAGGTCGGGACCGTGCGAAACCCGAGTTTGGAGAGTCCCGCTTCGAGCACTTGTGCTTGTTCAGCATTATGCGAGACCGAACGGCTGACATGATCCGCATCGTCGAGAGCCGCACCGGCAGCGGCCTGCGCGATTGACGATACGGAGTACGTCTCCTGAATACGCTTACCGTAAGCCATCAATTCCGCCGGACCGACCCCATAGCCGATGCGCAGCCCGGCGAGGCCATGTGCTTTTGAAAACGTCCGCAGCACCACCACGCCTGCCCCTTGATGCACATAAGCGAGCGATCGCGAATACTCCATCCCGCGGCGCTCGGCAAAGTGTGACGCGAACTCGTGGTAGGCCTCGTCAAGTACCACGACGACATGCTGCGGAACCCGCCTGAGAAGTTGCTCGAGTTCGGTGGTGTTAAGCATCGTGCCTGTCGGGTTGTTGGGATTGGCTAAGAGCACGAGTCGCGTGCGATCGTTGATGGCCTTGAGAATTGCGGTGAGATCGAAACCATCGTCGCGGGCTGGCGCTTCGATCAGTCCCGCTCCGGTTGAGCGCACCGCCATTCCGTAAACAATAAAAGATTTTTCGCTGGTAACCGCATTCAGACCTGGCGCAAGCAGCGTGTGACAGAGCAGCGTCAGCATGCCCGTTGAGCCCACGGTCACAAGAATATGGTCCGCCGGTATCTCGTGAATGGCCGAGAGCTTCGCGGCAAGTGCGCCGCAGTCGTTGTCGGGGTAGAGATGGGAGCCCGCGAGAGTGTGCTGGATGGCTTCTAGCGCGTGCGGAGAGGGGCCGAGCGGATTTTCGTTGGAGTCGAGGCGAATGAGATCGCGGTCCTGAACTGATCGGCTTCCGCGAGGCGCTGGTATGTAGCACCCCAGCTCGCGGACCGGCTTCGTCACAAGGTCAAGAAATCGGTTCATAGAGTGTCGAGTGGAGCGTTCCCGAGTGCAATATAGTGCTCAACGCTTCTTCTCGCCACCGGTCGCGGATTTCAAGCGCTGCACTTCCTTCAACGTGAGCGTGCGGTACTGCCCCGGCGGAACATCGAGTGTGAGGGGTCCATAACGGACACGCTTGATCTTCTCGACATGATGGCCGACGGCTTCAAACATGCGGCGGATCTGGCGATTCCGGCCCTCGATGAGTGTCACCTCATACCACGGATTCGCGGCTTGCTTAACAACGCGGATGGCGGCTGCAGCGGTCTTGACGCGCTTGTGACCATCGGTGGCAATCGAAACCCCGGCACGCAATTTGGCGATCGCGTCCTCTGTCGGCGGGCCCGCCACTTTCACCAGGTAAGTCTTGGGAACGTGCGACGCGGCTTTCATCAGCC
>Ga0126373_10000408_pt1 | contig 28461 bp, 25 predicted proteins | sample PanSoiMetPlot_11_FD_92545 | JGI IMG/M metagenome (GOLD analysis project Ga0126373, IMG submission 92545) | Tropical forest soil microbial communities from Panama - MetaG Plot_11 | ecosystem: Environmental > Terrestrial > Soil > Tropical forest > Bulk soil | place: Panama | collected 2016-02-17 | reverse complement strand
GCGCGCGTCGCGCCCGTTCGACAAGGGCCGTGACGGCTTCGTCCTTGGCGAGGGCGCCGGGATGCTCGTGCTGGAGTCGCAGGAGCATGCTTCCGCGCGCGGCGCGACGGTCCACGCGATCGCGGCAGGCGTCGGATACTCATCGGACGCTCATCACATAGCCCAGCCGGAGCCAGAAGGCAATGGCCTGAAGCTCGTACTCAGTCGCGTTATGGCGGACGCCGGCGTGCAGGCCGAGCAGGTCGTGCACGTCAACGCGCACGCGACGTCGACGCCGGCCGGCGACGTCGTTGAGGCGCAGTCCATCGCGGCCGCGCTCGGCGAGGCCTCGTCGGGTGTTGTCGTGTCGGCTACCAAGTCGATGACAGGTCACCTGCTGGGCGGCGCCGGTGCCGTCGAGTCAATCGCTGCCATCCTGGCGCTGCGTGAGCGCGTCGCACCGCCGACCATCAACCTGGAAGACCCGGACGACGACGCGGGTCTCACGATCTCGACGGAGCCACTGCAGCTCGCGCCGCGCGGCGACGGCCCCATGGCCGTCATCAACAACTCATTCGGTTTCGGCGGCGCCAACGTTGCCCTCGCTTTCACCGCGGCGTAAGCCGTTGTCTCCGCCTACAAGTGTGCCGAGCGTACCTCCCGAGCAGGACGCCCCCGTTCCCCCTGAGGAGATCGACGTGACCATAGTGGACTCAAGAACTCCGACGCGCGTGCGTCAGCATTCAGGTAACGGCGCGCGCGTCGCGGTAGCTACGGCAGCTCCGACGGCTAACGCAGCACCTGCGGCCCCGGCTGCACCTGCGACTGGCCCACGGCGCGACCCGCAGTCGCGCCTGGAGGCGCTCTTCGACGAGGGGACGCTTGAGCTCCTCCTGCCCGCCGACGAAAGCGGCATGCTGGCGGGAACGGGGAGCATCGACGGCGTCACCACCGTCGCGTTCGCCAGCGATCCGCGCTTCCAGGGCGGTGCCATGGGCATCGACGGCTGCCAGGTGGTCGTGGCGGCTTATGACCACGCGGTCGAGATCGGTGCGCCCATCGTCGGTTTGTGGCACTCAGGTGGCGCCCGGATTCTCGAGGGCGTCGAGAGCCTGCACGCGGTCGGCCTGGTGTTCGCGGCCATGACGAAGGCTTCGGGCAAGGTGCCTCAGATCTCAGTCGTCCTGGGCGCGGCGGCTGGCGGCGCGGCCTACGGCCCGGCGCTGACCGATCTGGTCATCTTGTCCGAGCAGGGCCGCATCTTCGTCACCGGCCCTGACGTCGTGCGCAGCGTGACCGGCGAGGACGTCGACATGGAACGTCTCGGCGGTCCAGAGCCGCACAGCCGCCGGTCGGGCGTGGTGCACATCGTCACGCCGACAGACGCCGACGCAATCGGCAAGGCCCGCGAGCTGGTGCTGCTGCTCTGTGAGCAGGTCACGACGCCGGTCGAGAGCCTGCCCGACACCGATCTTGGCAGCCTGCTGCCCGAGTCGCCGAAGCGCGCCTACGACGTGCACCCGCTGATTGGCGGCCTGCTAGATGACCCAGGGGTCGAACTGCACCCGCGCTGGGCGCCGAACGTCGTCACGACGCTAGGCCGCCTCGGCGGGCGGACTGTCGGTGTTATCGCCAACAATCCGCTCCGTCTCGGCGGATGCCTGGATGCGACGTCCGCGGAGAAGGCGGCGAGGTTCGTCCGGATGTGCGACGCGTTCGGCGTGCCACTGGTCGTGCTGGTCGACGTGCCCGGCTACTTGCCCGGCGTGGGACAGGAGTGGGACGGCGTCGTGCGCCGCGGCGCCAAGCTTCTGCACGCGTTCGCCGAGGCCGTCGTTCCGCGCGTCACGCTGGTGACCCGTAAGGCATTCGGCGGCGCCTACATCGCGATGAACTCGCGCGCTCTCGGCGCGACGAGGGTCTTCGCGTGGCCGGGCGCTGAGATCGCGGTCATGGGCTCTGTCGCCGCGGTGCGCATCCTGCACCGTCGCGCACTAGCCGCCGCGTCGGCAGACGAACGACACGAGGTGGAGGCACGGCTTGCCGCCGAGCACGAGGAGATTGTCGGCGGGCTGCCGCGCGCGCTTTCTGTCGGCGTCATCGACGAGGTGATCGAGCCGGACAAGACCCGTCAGGCAATACTGGACGCGATCGTGCACGCGCCATATGAGCGCGGCCAGCACGGCAACATCCCGCTGTAGCCGCTGCGCGCCTGTCTGCGGAGATCGCGCGTCAGCTGGTGTCCTTGTTCGCGCCCTGGGCGCGGGCACGCAGGTGGGCGCGTTCGCCTTGACGGCCGAAGAGGCTCAGCACCTCGACGGCGCTCCGGCCAGTGCTGCCGAACCAGTGCGGGACCTGCGTACCGAACTCGGCGGCCTCGCCGGGTTGCAAGACCAGGTCCTGGTCGCCCAGCACAAGCCTGAGCTGCCCGTCCAGGACGTAGAGCCACTCGTGACCCTCATGCGTCTTCAGCGTCGGCGTGTCACGACGCGCGGGGATGATCAGCTTGTAGGCCTGCACACCGCCTGGCCGTCGGCTGAGCGGGATCATGGTCATGTCATTCCGCGTTACCGGGCGCATGTGCACGCGCGGATCGCCGGTCAGCGGGGCACCGACCAGGTCGTCGAGCTGCACGCCATGGGCACGGGCCAACGGCAGCAGCAGTTCCAGCGTGGGCCGTCGCTGACCGCTCTCGAGGCGCGACAGCGTGCTGACCGAAATCCCGGTAGTAGCTGAGAGCGCGCCCAGCGTTGTCTCGCGTTGGCGCCGCAGCGCCCGCAGACGCGTACCGACGCCGGCCAGCGCCACGCTCAGATCTTCGTCCACACCGCCAGCCTGATGATCACGTCGCTTGTTGCCATGGCGGCAAGTCTATTTGCAAGTATGGCTAATCGATTGGCATGGTGGGCGAGGAGGTTAGGGATGACGACGCAGCACGAGCACCACGCCGAGCACGGCGACACCGAGTACACGCAGGAGTTCTGGGACGAGCGGTACGGATCAGCGGACAGGATCTGGAGCGGCCGGCCAAACGTCCAGCTCGTCGTGCAAGTCACCGACCTGCCGCCTGGCGACGCCCTGGACGTGGGTTCCGGCGAGGGCGCCGACGCCATCTGGCTGGCGTCGCGCGGCTGGCGAGTGACTGCTGTTGACGTGTCGGCCGTGGCGCTCGAGCGGGCCGCCCGCGCGGCCGAGGCTGAGGGGGTGCAAGCAATGATCACGTGGGAACAGCGCGACCTGCTGTCGTGGGATCCGGAACCGGAGCGCTTCGACCTCGTTTCGGCGCAGTTCATGCACCTGCCAAGGCCTGCTCAGGACTCGATGCACACCCGGCTCGCGGCCGCCGTGCGACCAGGCGGCACGCTACTGATCGTCGGCCACCTCCACGATGAGCTGCACGCGCATATTGCGCCGAGGTTCAGGCCTGCGGAAGAGATCGCGGCGACGCTTGACCCTGTCGCTTGGGACGTCCTCGCTGCAACCAGCGTGGAGCGATGTGGAACTGGCCCGGACGGCGAACCTGCCACGCTGAGCGACAGCGTCTTGCGAGCCGTACGCCGTCCGGGTGCGAGTTGACTAACCCAGCTATCTGTTGACGGTTCTCATATCGGCGTAGCGGTCGCCGGCCGCCCGGCCGATGTTCTCGTCAAGCCACGCGATGTCCGCGGCCGTGAGCTGCACGTCGAGAGCTCCCAGGTTTTCCTCCAGGTAAGTGCGCCGCTTCGTGCCCGGGATTGGTACGACGTCATCGCCTCGGGCGAGCACCCAGGCCAGCGCCAGCTGGCCAGGCGTGCAGCCTTTCGTGGCCGCGAGTTGCTCGACATTGCCGACGAGGGCTGCGTTCTTCGCCAGGTTGTCCGCCGCGAAGCGGGGGAAGCGGGCGGCCCGCGAGTCGCTCTCAGAAAGGTCGGCCGCGTGCTTGATCGAACCGGTCAAGATGCCGCGCCCGAGCGGGCTGTAAGCGACGAAGCCGATGCCCAGCTCGCGGACCGTCGGCAAGATCTCAGCTTCGACGTCGCGAGTGAACAGGCTGTACTCCGTCTGCAGCGCGCTGATCGGGTGAATTGCCTGGGCCCGCCGGACCGTCTGCGCACCGGCTTCCGACAAGCCCAGGTGACGAACTTTGCCTGCCTGCACCAACTCGGCCATGGCGCCGACGGTGTCCTCGATCGGCACTGTGGTGTCCACGCGGTGCTGGTAGTAGAGGTCGATGTAATCGGTACCCAGCCGTGCCAGCGACGCGTCGCAGGCGGCCCGGACGTACTCCGGCCGCCCGTTGATGCCGATCCAGGAGCCGTCCGGGCGTCGCTCGTTCCCGAATTTGGTGGCGAGCACGACCTCGTCTCGCCGGCCGGCGACCGCCTTCCCGACAAGCACCTCATTCGTGAACGGGCCATACATGTCCGCGCTGTCGAGGAAGTTGCAACCCAGTTCGAGGGCACGGTGGATGGTCGCGATCGATGCAGCTTCGTCGCCAGGGCCGTAGAACTCCGACATGCCCATGCAACCCAGGCCCATGGCGGAGACAGTGAGGGATCCGAGGTGTCGTGTTTGCATAATCGGCAGCATACCGGAGGAGCCTCCGGATGATGCCTGGCCTCGTTCCCTGCCTGGGAATGCTCTTCGCCAACTATGCGCTGACCCTAGCCATGGAACCTGAGCACGTTGCCGCGCCAGCTGATAAAGCTTTGCCGCTGGCAGTGCTGGACTTCGTCGGGATTGAGCACGGCGAGGGCGCATCATCCGCGCTAGCGGGAGCCGTCGGTATCGCGCAGGCGGTAGAGGCCGTCGGCTATCGGCGCTACTGGGTCTCTGAGCATCACAACATGAAGAGCTTGGCGTGCACCGCTCCCGAGCTGCTTATCGCGCACATCGGCGCATTCACGTCTTCGATCAGAGTCGGCGCCGCCGGGATCATGCTCCCGAACCACTCGTCGCTGAAGGTCGCCGAGATGTTCCGTACGCTGCTGGCGATGTATCCCGGCCGCATTGATCTCGCGCTTGGCCGCGCGCCGGGGACCGACCCGCTCACCGCGCACGTGCTACGCCGCGGGATGGTCGCCGATGCGGCGGCCGAGTTCCCGGCTCAGGTCGGAGAACTGCTGGCTTTCCTCGGTGACGGCGTCCCTGATGATCATCCGTACAAGCCGCTCGTCGCCGCTCCGGTGATCGAGGAAAGGCCGGAGTTGTTCGTGCTCGGCTCAAGTCCGTACGGGCCGCGATTCGCGGCCGTGAACGGCTTCCCGGCTGTGTTTGCCCACCACATGAGTCCCGACCTGGCATTTGAAGCGCTGCGCGATTACCGGCGCCGGTTCCAGCCGCGGACCGACGGCGCGGCGGCTTACTCGGCGATGTCGGTGCTGGCATTCGCGAGTGACGACCCGCATGCAGTGATCGACTTCGAGGCGGCATGGACTCTTACCATCCAGAACATCCGGCGCGGTGTCCGCGAGCCGTTGCCGCCGGAGAAGGTCAAGGAGCTGGCCGCCTCCCCCAACTTTAAGTCCAGCCGGAACGAAGACGGACGCATGGTGACCGGCGAGCCGAAGACTGTCGTCGAGCGCTTGCTGGAGATGAAGCAGCAGGCACAAGCGGATGAGCTCGTCATCGTCACGCCCAGCCTGGATCGCGAGCGTCGTAAGGCTAGCTACGCGGCGATTGCCGACGCCTGGCGCCAAGCAACATGATCCGCGCCTGACACACCGCGCAGACGCCAACAAACTGTCGGCTGCCCTTGGTATCATCGAATATAGATTCGCACTAAGAATCCATTAATGCCTTAGATGCGAAAAGGTGATCGGATCCGTGTGCCTGGCTGACGCCGTTCCTGATGGTCGTTACGCCGTTGCTCGCTCCGTCGGTGCAGCGCCGGCGAATGCGGTCGAGGCTCTGGCGGCCGTCCGGGCAGGCTTGGAGTATCTCGCCACGGCCGATCCCACCGAACTGTCAAGCGACGAGCAAGCCGATTGCATCCGTGGTCTCGCAGCGGCCGAGTCGATCCACGTGGCGGCTTCGTCGCGGCTGTTAGGCGCTTTCGACGCCGCGAATGGCTGCGCGGCCTACGGACAGCTATCTAGTCGGCAATGGCTGCGATGGCAGACGCGGGTAACAAGAGCTGCAGCCGCGGCTGGCACGGCATGGATGCGACGGTTGGCCGTTCACCCGGCTGTCGGTGAGGCGCTGGCCGCGGCCAGGTTGTCGCCGTCCTGGGCTCGAGCGATCTGTGGCTGGTCGGATCTACTGCCCGAGGAGCACCGGGCCGACGCTGACGAGATTCTGGTCGAGGCCGGGGCCGCCTGCTCCTCCATATCGGACGTGAGGCTCGCATTCGAGCGCATCCGGGCGCTCTGCGCGCAGCCTGACGGCGACAATGATGACGACAGGTTCGCCCAGCGACGCCTTAGCCTGCAGCCACATTTCCAGGGCAATGCTCAGCTTGACGGCGATCTGACGCCGACGGCAGCTGCCGCTCTCCAGGCCGTACTGGACAGCCTGGGCAAGCGCACCGGACCCGAGGACATTCGCACGCGTGCACAGCGCGACCACGATGCGCTGGAGGAAGCATGCCGGCGTCTCATCGCATCTGACGGCCTGCCAGGTCGGGCTGGACAGCCCGTCCAGATCCAGCTCAACATGACGTTGAGCCAGCTCGCCGGCCAACCCGAAGCGGACCAAGAGGCCGCCGCCTGGATCGCAGCGCACGGTACACCCGCCCCTCCCGGCGCTGACTGCGATGCGAAGATCGTGCCGATAGTGACGGGCAGCATCGACGAAGACGTGCTTGACCGGCTCGCCGCCGGGCTCATATCTGGGCGCGGGCTCTTCGGCGTGCCAGATTGTCCGCATGCCGAAGACGACTTGCCAGGCCGAGGGCTGACGTTCGCGGGCCAAATCACCTCGATGGATCTGGCTGACCGTCTGGAGCTTGCCTCGCGCGCCGCCCGGCAGGTAATCGTCGCGCAAGCAGTCCGGCTGCTGTCGGGGCCAACCGGCCTAGCGGCCTGGCTCCGTCGGCGTCAACCGTCCGGTCTGGCCGCTTCGGTGAGCCTGCCGCTGGACATCGGCATTCCGACCGAGACGATCCCGCCGCACATCCGCCGCGCGACGGCGCGACGTGATCGGCACTGTCGCTTTCCCGGCTGCCAGCGGCCACCAGCCGCATGCCACGTACACCACCTGGTCGCCAGAGCGGACGGCGGTCCGACGAGCCTCGCTAACTGCGCCCTGCTGTGTCCGTTCCACCATCTGGTCGCGATTCACCGCTGGGGCTGGACCTTGATCCTGAATCCCGACGGCACCAGCACAGCAACGTCGCCCGATGGTCAGCGGACGCTGCATAGCCATGCGCCACCTGTCGCCGCATGACCAGTAGGGTCAAACATGTGAGCGTTGTCGTTGACCAGATCTGGCGGTACCCCATCAAGTCGATGGGCGGGGAGCAACTCGAACTGAGCTATGCCGACGAACGCGGCCTGCTCGGCGACCGGGTCTGGGCCGTGCAAGACGACGCTGGGAAGCTAGGCTCCGGAAAGGACAGCCGCCGGTTCACGCGGATACTCGGCCTGCTCCACCTGAGCGCGTCCTACCTCGACGAAGCGGAGCCGCCTATCGTCACGACAGAGGACGGCAGCCAGTACCCGGTCGCGACGGGTGCTGCGGACGCTTACTTGCGGGCCCTGACGGGCCGCTCGCTTCACGTCTGCCGCGATACCGGCATCATGCATTTTGACGAGGTGCCGTTTAGTCTCGTCGGCACCGCCACCCTGGACTGGCTGGCACAACAGGTCGACGTCCCGGTGGACGCGCGGCGGCTGCGGCCAAACATTGTCGTGCGGACGGACGAGCCTTTCGCCGAGGAAGCGTGGGTCGGTCGCACCGTGCGCATCGGCGACGTGGAAGCGGTCTTCGACCGTGTCTTCATGCGGTGCGTCATGGTGAACATGTCACGGCCAGGCATGGCTGCCGGAAGCGTCCTGAAGCAGATTGGCCAGCGTGGCGAGCCGTGCATAGCGATCGGCGGGCATGTCGGGCAGTCTGGCAAGTTCCGGCTCGGAGACGACATCTTGGCCTAACGGGTCTGCTGCGCATCGCCCGCGTGATTCGCTACTCCCGTGATGACACAGTCCGTGATGACACAGAAGGACGACGTCCTGGCTGCCTTACGCCTCTTACACCGACCTCGTCGCCAGGGCGGTGGAGACCGCACCGCCAGGGCCGAGGAAGTCCGCGGTACAGGCAGCCATCAGGCGTCGCACGCTGACGACCGCCACCCCCAACTAGCGCCGCATGCCGTTGTCGTGCGCGATGGCGGCTGCTTCGGTGCGGCTGGCAGCGCCGAGCTTGCCCAGGATGTTCGAGACGTGCACGCTCACTGTCTTATCGGAGATGAACAGCTCCGACGCGATCTCCCGGTTGCTTCGGCCGCTCGCCAGGGACTGGAGTACCTCAAGCTCGCGGCTGGTGAGAATGCTCAACGGGCTGCCCGCGACCGCTCGCGAACCCGGTCCAAGACGTGCGCGCCTGCCGAGGTCAGCTAGGGCAGCCCGTAGTCGCGTCGCGCCGAGCCTGTCGGCCGCTGCCGCGGCGAGCTGCCACTGATGCTGCGCCTCGTCCCGATCGCCTGCCTCGGCCAGCGCTTCCGACAATCGCCACTGCGACCTCGCGGCTTCATACATAAACCCGGGGCCGAACGTGTCGACGACGGCGCGCCAGTTGTCCGGCGCGTTGTCGCCGGCGGCGCGTCGCAGCTCGGCCTCGGCTCGGGCCAGCCAACCGCGGCCATCGACGCCGATCGAGGCCGCCACCCGGCGCTGGCCATCCAGGGTCAGACGCGCGATCCGAGCCAGCTCCGTCGCTTCTTCGATGATTCCGTCCGCGGTCTGCCCTGCCGCGCGGGCCAGCCGGGCCTGATCGGCCAGGGCTGCAATACCGATCGCCGCCGGGCGTATTACTTGCGGGCCGTACTCCTCGCCACCCCAAGCGGTCGCGGCTCCGATCGTCGCCTTCACGGCAGTGAGTGCGCCGGCGAGATCGCCGGACCAGTAGGCGTCCTCGGCGAACAGGCCTTCGGCGATGTACTCGGCGAGTGAGTCGAGTGCCATGTAGGGCTCGAGCCAGCCCCGGCGCTCAGCGACCCGCGCGCTCCCCCTGGCGACATCGATGAACAGCGCCATGGCTGACAGGCGGGCCTCGGAAATGTTTGTCACCCGGACCGGGAAGCCGTCGGCAATCTCCTGCGCGTGATCCCAGTTCCCGTCGTTGTAGTGCGCCAGGTAGTGCAGATACTGCAGGTCAGTCCCGTACGGCGCCATGCTCAGACCGGTCTGGATGGCGCGCTGGACTCCCAGGTGCGCGGTCTTACCTGCGGCGGCGAGGTCACCGGACTCGAGCTCGATGCGTGCGATCAGCGTTCTGACCCGCAGTTCGGCGCCGGCCATGTCGGACGAACTGGCCAGCTCCAAAGCCCGCGCGCCGGTGGTCTTCGCCTCGGCGATGAGACCGGCACGCTCGCTCAACGAGCTAAGCGTCGCCAGGGCGTCGGCTTCGATCCAGGGCGCTCCGGCCGCGGCAGCGGCGGCCTCCGCCTCGATGGCGCGTGCCCGAGCAGGCTCGGTGTCAGTGAGGCTCAGCAGCGTCCTCGCGTGTGTTGCCAGTGCTTGCGCCCGCTCCCACCTCGGCGGCTGGGCAGGCAGCACGTCGACGGCGGCGCTCGCGCTAGAGACAGCCTCAGCGTCTTCGTCGATGTCCAGCAGGAAGAAAGCCAGCCGCTCTCGCGCGCGGCACAGCAATACAAGGTCCTGCTCACCCTGATCGCCCAGGAAGCTCACGAGCCGGCGCAGTTGCTTAACCGCCAGCGATACCTGGCCGCTGTCGGCAGCGCTCAGAGCCGACTTGAACGCCAGCTTGCCGCGGCTCATGTCGGCGAGCTTCTCCGGCTCTGGCACTCGCTCCCAGAGCGACAGCGCCTGATCAAAGTGCCGGTGAGCCTCTGCTGGCGCCGCCATGCGCCACTCTTCCTCCGCTGCCACCACGGACGCCGAGAACGCTGTGGGTATGTCGTGGGAGGCCAGGGAGTGGACCGCAAGCTCGGCGGCTGAGTGCGGTCGGCCTGTCAGCAGCTCAGCGAACCGGGCATGCAGCCTGCTGCGCTCGCCTGGCAGCAAATCGTTGTAGATCGCCTCGCGTAGCAGTGCGTGCCTGAAGGCCAGCCCCTGGTCGCCATCCGGAACGAGCAGCTGATGGGCGACGGCCTCCCGGACGGCCGACTCATAATCTGCCGTCGGCAGCTCCGCGGCGTCCATGACCAGGTCGTCGTCGATCCGGCGGCCGGTAACCGACGCGACGCGCAGCACCTGCTGCGTCGCCGGCGACAAATCGACGATGCGGGCCACTAGGAGATCGGCCAGACCTGTTGGCAGGTCGTTCGCAGCGGACGGCGAGGCCATCAATTCCTCGGCGAAGTACGGGTTGCCCTCCGCGCGCTCGATGACCCGGTGAATGGAGGCCGCGTCACTTACGCCGCCTGCCAGGCTGGTCAGGTGCAGCCACATAGCCTCGGGCTCAAGTGGCCCGACGAAGATAGCGGTAACACTGGGCAACCGGAGCAGCTCGCCCACAACCGGCCGCAGCGGATGGGCCCTATGGATGTCGTCGGTTCGGTAGCTCAAAACCAGCGCGATCCGTTCGTGGCGCAGCACCCGGCTCAGGAACGTGACGAGGTCGCGCGTCGATCGGTCGGCCCAGTGCAGATCCTCAAGCATCAGCAGGACCGGCTGGGTCTCGGCGAGCTCGGTCAGCATGCCCACGACCGCGCCGAATAGCTGCTGCTGCGCGAGGCCAGGCAGATCGCCCGGCTGGCGGGTGATCTCGCGGTCTGGCAGCAAGCGCGTCAGCACCGGCCGGGTAGCGAGTGCGTCGGCAAGACCACTTGAAGACGCGGATCGCAATGCGTCGGCCAGCGGGAGATACGGAACGGTCTCGGCGAGCTCGGCGCATCGACCGGACAGGATAGTGAAACCACGCTGCGCGGCTTCGGCGGCAAGCTCCGTCAGCAGCCTGGTCTTGCCCACGCCTGCATCGCCACTGACCAGCAGCACAACGGGCTGGCCCGCCTCGGCATCGCCCAACAGCTCCCGCATCCGCCTGAGCTCGGCGGACCTGCCGACAAGCGCGCAGCCCGGCGACTCGGAGCGCCCGGACTCTAGGCTCGCGGTGTCAAGCACCCTGCCATTATCCCAGCTAGCTCGGACAGTCCTACCAAATAAAACGGCGCGCGAAGGTGCGGGACTAGCGCGGGTGCGCCGCGTTCCCTGTCCTTGATGCGATGTGGGCGGGCGGCGGGAGTTCGTCCGGAACAGCAGAGTCGCTGACGGGGATGCCCCAGCGCGTCTCGAGCGGCAGCTGACCAGCCCATAGGCCCAGTTCCACATCGGGACTGTCGCCGTCGTCGGGCGGTCCGGTGCGGATCTTCACCGACGCCTCTGTCAGCGGAAGAGCCAGCAGCCGGGTGGCGGCCAGTTCTTTTCGGCTTGGCCGACGTACGTAGTCCCACTGGCCGGGAGCCAGGTGCTCGGACACGAGCCGGAGACCCGCCAGCTTCCAGGCCGGATCGTCGACGACTGTCGGGCGGGCGTAGATCATCGCGCTGCGGTAGTTCACCCCATGCTCGAAGACCGACCGGGCGAGGACAAGCCCGTCGACGATCGTTACCGTCAGCGTGAGCTCGCTGTCGGCAGCCAGGCTCTGGCTCGCCACCGATCCATGCACGTAAGCGTGCTCCTTATCGAATCCGTAGGCGGTCGGCACGACCATGACGCCCTGGCTAGTCGGCACGCCCAAATGCGCGATGAAGCCCGCGCGCAGAATCGCCATCAGCTCGGCCCGCTCGCTGCGCCCCTGCTCGCGTAGCCTCCGGTGCTTTGTCCTCGGCGTCGCCGACAGCCCGTCGTCGTAATCGGACACGAATCACGTCCTTTAGCGCGGATTCCGTTGTCAACAGTCTATCTAGCGACGGATTCGACAGCCAAGTCCCTAATGCGCAACGGCTTCAGCCGGTGGCCTCGTCGAACGCCGGCACGCCCTGCCCGCGCAGATCTCTGTGGTTAGCTCGCAGCGACCCGTTCGGCGCCCCGCGTGTTGATGACACGGTCGGGGTCGATGCCCATGGCCTCGGCCCGCAGGCAGCCGCTGTCGAGCCAGTCGAGCTGACCGGGCGCGTGGGCGTCGGTGTCGATGGCGAACTGGCAGCCGATCTCCGCCGCGAGCCGGAGCAGCCGATCGGGCGGATCCTGGCGCTCTGGCCGGCAGTTGATCTCGACGGCGACACCATGATCTCGGCACGCGCTGAAGACGGCTTCGGCGTCGAACTGCGACTCGGGCCGGTCGCGGCGCCCGGTCACCATCCGGCCAGTGCAGTGGCCGAGCACGTCGACGTGTGGATTGGCGACCGCGGCCAGCATTCGCGCGGTCATTGGTTCGGCGGGCATGCGCAGTTGGGAGTGCACGCTGGCGACGACGACATCGAGCCGGGTGAGCAGGTCCTTGCGCTGGTCAAGGGCGCCGTCCTCGAGGATGTCCACCTCGATCCCGGTCAGGATCCGGAACGGGGCCAACTCAGCATTCAGCCGGGCGACCAGTTCCAGCTGCTGCTCGAGACGGCTGGCGGACAGCCCGTTCGCCACCGTCAGCCGCGGTGAGTGATCGGTCAGCGCGATCCACTCGTGGCCAAGCGCACGAGCGGCGGCGGCCATCTCGTCGGGCGGGCTGCCGCCGTCCGACCAGTCTGAGTGGCTATGGCAGTCGCCACGCAGCGCTGCTCGCATCGCGGTAGCCGGAGTGGCCGCACGTTCGCTGAGGAGCTTGGCCAGGTACTCGGGTTCTTCTCCGGCGGCGGCTTGCGTCATCGCCGCCGCGGTGGCCGGGCCGATGCCAGACAGCTCCTGGAGTGTGCCCGCCGATAGTCGCCGGGCCAGGTCAGCAGGCGGCAGGCCAGCGGCGACGCGGGCTGCCCGCCGGAACGCCTGGACCCGAAACGTCGGTGCGCTTGCGCGCTCTAGCTCGAACGCGATCTGGTGCAGCGCCTGGACTGGATCCATCAGCTCACGGTAATGCAGAGCACCGGGGTGACAGGCTATCCCGGTATGCCTGCACCGCGACGACGTCGGAGGCGAACATGAGCAGCTGGAGCCGGATCGGCCTGCCACCACGCAGCGTGCTGGCCGGCTACACATTGACCCGGCGCGACGCAGGCCGGACGGCGTTGTTCGAGGCGTTTTTCGCGGCCGCATGGTTCGGCTGGGGGCAGGCAGCACCGCCGCCCTGGCTGCGCGGCTGGCTCGGCGCGGGCTTAGTAGCCGCATTGCTCATGGCGGTGGCCGGTGGTGTCACCTCAATACGACACCGGACGCAAACTGTGGCCGTTAGCGATGCGGTCGTGGGTCAGCGCTACGGCATCGTGGTCGGCATCGAATTCGGTATTGCGGCTCTCGGCTGGGTCGTGCTAGCCGTGGCCGGGCAGCCTGTCTTCATTCCGGCCTTTGTATGCGCCGTCGTTGGACTGCACTTCTTTCCACTGGCTCCGATCCTGCACGATCCGTGGTTGCCGATGCTCGGCACCTTGGTGACTGCCGTTGCCGTCCTCGCGGTCGTTCTTCACGCCACTGCCGACGTGGCTCCGAGCACGGTCACCGGGGCCGGGGCCGGCTTCCTGCTGAGCGCGTCAGCACTAGTTAAGCTGTTGCGCCGTGGCCGGGAGAGTCTCGCCGCGGCCGCGGCTGGCTAGCGAGCGGCTTCACGGGTTGGCCGCCGCGAGTTCGCCCGACACTTGGAGTTATAGCGGCGGTCGGCCCGGGGATACGGTGCTCATGCCCACGATCACCAGCAGTGTGCTCACTGACACGGTGGCTCTGGTCACCGGCTCCAGCAGCGGCATCGGCGCCGCGACCGCCCGACGCCTCGCGGCGGAGGGAGCAGCCGTCGTCCTGGTAGCTCGCCGCCACGACCGGCTGGACGAGGTGGCGTCCGCCATCCGCCAGGACGGCGGCACTGCCCTGGTCGTCGAGGCGGACGTGACCCGGCAGCCGGAGGCGATCGGCGCAGTCGACAGGGCCGTCAAAGAACTGGGCAGGCTCGACACCGTCGTGAACAATGCGGGCGTCATGCTGCTCGGGCCAGCGCTCGACGCGCCAACCGACGAATGGGACCGGATGGTCGACATCAACGTCAACGGCGCGCTCTACGTCACGCACGCCGCGCTCCCGCACCTCATGAAGGCTGCGGCGGATTCACCACGGCGCGTCGCGGACCTGGTCAATATCACGTCGACTGCCGGGCGGGTAGCCCGGCCCGGAGGCAGCGTCTACGCGCTCACCAAGTTTGGCATCAGCGGGTTCTCCGAAGCGCTGCGCCAGGAGATGCTCGGCCATCGGGTCCGGGTCAGCGTTGTCGAGCCAGGTACGGTGCAGACCGAGTTGGTCAGCCACGTGCGCGAAGGCATACGCCAGGCTGCAAGGCAACAGGCCGAGTCAATCGTGGCGATGCAGCCCGAGGACATTGCCGACGCTGTCGCGTACATCGTTACGCGCGACAGGCGCGTCGCGGTCAACGAACTCCTCGTCCGCGCGAGCGAGCAAACCTGGTAACAGGGGCCTGGTGTCCGAGCTAAGTGAAGTGAGGAGCTACGGATTCGGTCGATCGAGGGCCAAAAGTAAACCGGATCCGTGGGTCGCAATCTCTGCCAAAAGGGAACTCGCGACCTACGCGTAGGCAGCCAGCCGCTTCCTCAGCATGGCTCGGGCCCTGTGCAGCCGCGACATGACGGTCCCGATGGGTATTCCCAGCATCTCGGAGATGTCCCGGTAGGGATAGCCCTGGATGTCTGCCAGGTACACGGTTGCCCGGAAGCACTCAGGCAGCTCCGCCAGCGCCTCCCGGACCTCGGAGTTAGCGAACTGGCCCAGGACGGCGTCTTCAGCTGACGGCGCGCACCGGGAGGGGCCCGCGTCCGCCGCGGACAGCGTGTCAAACTCAGCGCCTAGCACTTGTACTGGCTCACGCTGACGCTTGCGATAGCCGGTCACAAAGGTGTTCGACAAGATCCGGAACAGCCAGGCCTTGGAGTTCGTGCCGGGCGTGAAGCTCCGAATCCCGGCATATGCCCTGGCCATGCTTTCCTGAACCAGGTCCTCGGCGTCGCTGGGGTTCCGGGTCATGCGGAGGGCGGCGGGGTACAGGTCACGTCGATGACCTGCTATTTCGTTCTCGTAGACGAGATGATCATCAGATGCGTGCGCGCTCATTGGCATGAGAGCTATCGCCTCCTCATGAGGAGGCGGCCAGCGCCGACCCAGCACTCAACGAGCCGCGCAAGGGTCAATGGCGCGGGACGGGGGGTGCCCCACAGGTGTTACAACAAGCTGGGCGTCGCGGTTTCGGGGGTCAGCGCGCCGCCACCACTTACGATGTGAACCTGAAGTATTTAATTCGCTACGCAGGGTTATGTCAACAGGCATCACTCGAGCAACACCATTCACACGACGGAATCCGCAGACTGGTCAGCCGGTAGCGTTCAGCCACCGTACCGGCGCACCGTCCCCCGCCCGCCGGAACGGCTCAAGCTCGGCATCCCACGGCTCACCAAGGAGCAGCGATAGCTCGTCGGCGAGAGAGCCGCCGAGGGCCGGATGTCGCGGCCCGTGCAGATCTCGCAGGCTGCCGACCTTGCTATCGCCCGTCTGGGCGGCCGCAGCGAGCGCCATCGCTGCGCGCAGCCGGTTTTCCGGAATCACGATGTCGCCGTTGGCGGCCACCACCGCAGAGAATGTGCCGAGCGTCGGCGTACTGCTGTACCGGACCGCATCACAGCCTGGACTGGCGTCTTCGGTGAGCTCGAACCGGATGAGGTTCCAGCTCGCCAAGGCCGACGTGATCGCCCCGGCGGCGCCAGGACTACCTTGCCAGAGCAGCTCGGCGCGCATAGATCCGGGCGATGCCGGCTGATCCACCCACGTCATGCTGACGGGCACGCCAAGAACCCCGGCCACTGCCCACTCGATGTGCGGACATAGCGCCGGGGGGGCGCAGTGCACCTGCAGCACGCCACGTACGGACACCCAGACCTCCCTGTGACAGACGAGGATGCGTCTTCCCCAACGACCTCGTTTGCCAGCAGCTTTAGGTGCCGTTCTGGCGATCTTCCGCGACTCATTGTGCACTACAGCCAGCGCGGGCACCAGCACCACCCATGCGTGCCGCGCCGCCCGTGCGCCTGCAGCGTGGCTGCCTCAGCGGCGGCACTGCGCAGCCCGGGCCCAGTCAGCGGGCGAAATGCCGTGACTGTCCTTCGCGCTCTGTGCATGTTCTGATGAAAGTGTGCGGGGAACAGCGGATCAGTCCCTCGCCAGCCAGGACGTCGCGGGGCTTACGTTCACAGCCGAGATGTACGGGCTCCAGCTCGATCAGCTCGCGGCGTTACTGGGCCTGACGGGGCCGCAGTCGCGCGCCCTTGTTATCCGCTGGCGCAACCGCGCGCTCGCGGAAACCGCCACCTTAGGTCCAGGACCCGCGTGGGTGTGGCTTACTAGGAGCGGGCTGGCCGCCTGTGGCGTCCGGTACACGTCAGCGCCGCCCGCGCTCGCGCGGCTGGCGCATATCCGCGCGGTCACTGCCGTCCGGCTCTCGTTCGAGGGTGCCCCCGCTTACCAGGAGGCTGACGCGCACTGGCGCAGCGAACGGCGCCTGCGTGCTCGCCTCGGCGCGCGCACACGCGACCACGTTCCCGATGGCGAGGTGCACTGGCCCGACAGTGCAGGCGTAGCCTGGGCCGGCGAGTGCTGGGCAATCGAGGCCGAGCGCACCGCCAAGACGGTTGCCCGCACCGCGGCGATCATGCGCGAGCTGCTCACCCGGACTGGCGACTACGGCAGCGCTGTCGCCGAGACGCGAGTACCGGGCGCCCCGTACAGGCACGCAAGAGTTGTCTATCTCTGTTCATCAGCAGCCGTCGGGACCGTGACCCGAGCGCGAGAGGCACTCGGTGGCCTCAGCGCGCGGATCGAGATCCGTGACTTACCTGCGAGTGCGGAGGTTATGCGGTGAGCCGCCATGTCATGAGGAGGGTTCTGCGCACACTCGCCCCGATCCTGCTCGCTGTTGCGCTCGCGCCCGTCACGCTGGTGGCAGCCATCAGCATCGCCGTCGCCTGGAGTCAGGGCTGGCAGCCTGGTCGCCTGTACCGTGCTGCTGCCTGGTGCTTGCCCATCGCTGTGGTCTGGCTGATCGTTACGCTCATCGCGGTCCGGAACGCCAACTACGTGGCAGCGGCAGTCTTGCTGATCCCAGTCGCGGCGCCTGTCGGCCTGCTCGCCGGCGGCTGGGCCTGGTCGATCCGGCTGGCCTCAATGGCGGCGCGAGCAGGTGGCCGCTCGCCGGCCGGCGCGATCAGCTTTGATCTCCGGCAGTGGCGCCACCAGGTTCGCGCCGCCCGGGCCAGGATTGCTGGCTCCCTACCGCTGCTGACGGCTAACGGCGATGTCGTGGTCGGCGCGGTGATCCGGGCCGTCGGTCATGCCGACCGCGCGCTGGCCCGGTTACCCGCGAGCCGCCTCCGCGTACATCAAGTCGTCCTCGGCGGCACTGGCGTGGGGAAGACAACACTATTGCTCAGGCTCTGGGCCGCGTTCATCGCGACCGGCGTGCGGCAGCACGCGGCCGGCGAGGCTGGAGCGCCGCTGCTGGTGATACTCGACTGCAAGGGCGGTGCCGACGCTCGTCGCACAGCTGATCGTTGCGGCCGCGTACTGCGGGAGTGCGGCGCCAGGAACGTGGCCGTCTGGCCCGATGACGCCAGCCTGTCGCTGTGGTCGTTGCCGGCCCGGCAACTCGTGACGACGCTGGTCGATCTCATCGAGCACGGCACCGGCGGCGCCGCCTACTACGCCGACGTGATGGAAGCAGTTGTCGCGCTGGCGGTCGAGCCTCCCGCCGGGCCGCCGGCGAGTACCGCCGACTTCCTGGCCCGGCTGGACCCGGCGTGGCTCGCAGGGGCGTGGTTGGGCGACGAGGACCGGGTCGCGCTCGTACGGTCGTCGGCCAGGCAGGTTCCTGACGTCGCGCTGCGCTTCCGCACGCTGTTTCGGCGCCTCGGTGTCGGTCTCGACGGGCCAGGGGGGTTCGCCGACGCCGACGCCTGGTACTGCATGCTCGAGGGAACTGCCGAGATCGCCGTCGCGGAAGCGCAGGCCAGGGCTCTGGTCGATCTACTCGCGAGCTACGTCGCCGGTGCGCGCCGCCAGGTGCTGCTGGCGGTCGACGAGTTCAGCGCGGTATCTCGTCGCCTGCCGATCTGGCAGCTCTATGAGCGCGCCAGATCGCTCGGGCTTGCCGTGCAGGTGTCGGCGCAATCGTGGCACGGGCTGGCCGCTCGCGAGGATGACAGGTACCGGCTGGCGGCCACCGCCGAGGGCGGCATCTGGCTCATGCGGACGCCGCACCCGGACCCGGTAACCGCCCTGGCCGGGCAGCGTCTGCGCCTGGATAGCACCCGTCAGCTCACCGGATGGCTTCGCTGGAGCCGCACTGGAACTACCCGGATTTCGCCGGCACCGGTCGCCGAGCCCGACCGCATCCGAAGCCTCGACGTCGGCCAAGCCGCCTACCTGTATCGCGGCGGCGTTACCTACGTCCAGGTCAAGCGTTTGGCCGCCCGCCGTGCGGCGCCTTCCCCTCCATGTGAGCAGCCAACCGAAACCCAGGCAGCGCAGGTGGCGCCAGCGGAACGACGGATGCCGCGCGCGATTCAGCCGCGGCCGGATAGCGCGCCGACTGACCTGGCCGTTTCGGCGTTTCTGGACGAGGCTTTCGGTCCGCAGCGCTGACCTGGCTACTCCGTACCGCCTCGAGTAGGCGCTGACCGATGCCTTGTCCGCGAGCGCCTGTCTGCCGCGGGCGCGGGTACAAGGACTCAATGCCCGAGGAATAAGGGGGGGACGTTATGAAAACGAATGGGCAAATCAAGAATGTCGTACTTGTGCATGGCGGGTTCGTCGACGGATCTGGCTGGCAGGGCGTCTACAACATCCTGAGCAACGACGGCTACAACGTCAGCGTGGTGCAGAATCCCACGCTCTCACTCGAAGGCGACGTCGCCGCAACCCGGCAGATCATCGATGAGCAGCCAGGCCCGGTCGTCCTGGTCGGCCACTCCTACGGCGGCGCGGTGATCACCGAGGCTGGTAAGCACGAGAAGGTGGCCGCGCTGGGCTACATCTCCGCGTTCGCGCCAGATGCCGGCGAGTCGGTGAACACCCTGCTCGGCGGTTTCCCGTCCGACGTTCCTGGGCCGCCCATCCTGCCGCCGAAGGACGGCTTCCTGTTCCTGGATCGCGAGAAGTTTCATGTCGCGTTCGCTGGCGATCTGCCAGCCGATCAGGCCGCGTTCATGGCTGACTCGCAGGTCCCCTGGGGCGCGGACGCCCTCGGCGGGACAATCAGCCAGCCGGCGTGGCGGACGAAGCCGACCTGGTACCTCCTCACCACGGAAGACAAGATGATCCCGGCGTCGGCACAGCGAGCTATGTCGCAGCGGGCTGGCGCCAACGTCACTGAGGTGGCAGCCAGCCATTCTGTTTACGTCTCGCAACCGGCCGTCGTGGCGAATCTCATCGAGCAGGCTGCCGCTGCATAACCAGCCGATAACCCTAGGTCGGGAGGATCTTCGACATGCCTACGTCAAGTCCTGTGGTGCTCGAGCCTGCTGCGCAGCAGGTCGCCGACGCCTTCTCGAAGCCACCATTCCTCTACGAGAGATCACCTGCCGACGCGCGGAGAGTTCTGGAAAACGCCCAGGCCAGCGTCCAGGTAGCCAAGCCCGCCATCGACGAGGAGTGGATCTCGGTCCCGTCTCCGGCAGGCGACGTTCGGGTCCGCCTCATCAAGCCCCCGGGCACTGCCGGCATGTTGCCGGTCATCGTCTACATGCACGGCGGCGGCTGGATCCTCGGCAACGCCAGTACGCACGACCGGCTCGTGCGGGAACTCGCTGTCGGCGCCGGCGCGGCGCTGGCCTTCGTCGAATACCCGAACGCGCCAGAAGCCCAGTACCCAACTCAAATCGAACAGGGCTACGCGGTAGCCCAGTGGATCACCCGCAACGGTGCTTCCAAGGGACTGGACGCCAGCCGCATGGCGGTCGCTGGCGAATCGGTAGGCGGCAACATGACGGCCGCTCTAGCCCTGATGGCCAAGCAACGCGGAGACGTCAAATTCGTGCAGCAGTCGATGTACTACCCGGTCACCGACGGCGCGATGAACACCGCCACGTACGACCGGTTCGCCACCGGCTACTACCTGACCCGCAAGGGGATGGAATGGTTTTGGGACGCTTACGCACCCAATGCCCGGCAGCGGCACGAGATTACGGCGTCGCCGAATCAGGCCAGCGAAGATCAAGTCGCCGGGCTGCCGCCCACCTACCTTTGCGTTGACGAAGCCGACGTGCTGCGCGACGAGGGCGAAGCCTACGCGGCCAAGCTCCGCTCAGCCGGCGTTCCGGTTACTACCGTTCGCTATGACGGCAGCATCCACGACTTCATGCTGCTCAACGCGCTGAGCGACACGCGCGCGACGCGAGCGGCCATCGGCCAGGCAACCGCATTTCTGCGGTCCGCACTGCAGTCGACTGGGAGTTGACGCTGTGCCGGGCCGGATCATCTTGTACGGCGCCACTGGGTATATGGGCGGCCGCGTTGCGCGCGCGATGGTCGCTCGCGGCGCCCGCCCGGTCCTCGCCGGACGTAACAAGGACCGGCTGAACGCGGTGGCCTCGAGCCTTGCGCACACGGGCGACGGGATCGAGCTGGAGACTGCCGTAGCCGATACCGAGAAACCTGAGCAGCTGCGCAAGCTGATCCGGTCGGGCGACGTCCTTGTGTCGACCGCTGGACCATTCTTGAAGGTCGGTCGGCCCGTCGTGGCGGCCGCTGCGGACGCAGGCGCCATTTACCTGGACTCGAGCGGCGAGCCACCGTTCATCCGCCAGATCTTCGAGGAGTTCGGCCCACGCGCGGAACGCACCGGGGCGGCGCTCGTGACGGCGATGGGCTACGACTACGTGCCTGGTAACTTGGCAGGCGCGCTCGCGCTTGGCGCCGCGGGGCCGACGGCGACCGAGGTACAGGTCGGCTACTTCCTCCGCGGGAACATCAAAAAGGGGACCAGCGCCGGGACACGCGCGTCGGCGGCCGGAGTCCTGCTTGAGCCTGGGTACGCATTCCACGGCGGCCGGGTAGTCGGCGAGCGGACTGGCGCGCACCTCGTGTCATTCAAGATCGACGGGACGAACTGCGACGGATTTTCGATCGGCTCATCGGAGCATTTCGCGCTGCCCAGACTGCGGCCCGGAATCGCGGGAGCTGGCGACATCCCCGCGCAAGCACCACTCAGAGAGGTAGGTGTCTACCTTGGCTGGTTTGGCGCCGCCACCAGGCTGGTGCATTATCTATCTGGGCTCACTAGCGCGTTTGAACGGCTCAAAGGCGTCCGGCGCGCGCTGGACAAAGAAGTCAGCCGGATTCAGCGAAGTCGGTCTGAGCCTGCGGCTGAGCGGGCCATCCGTTCGGACGTTGTGGCTGTGACGGGCGATGCGGGCGGCGCCAAGCTTTCGGTGGCACACCTGACGGGCGGAGATCCCTACTCGTTCACCGCGCCGATGCTCGCGTGGGCGGCGGGCCAAGCTGCCGCGCAGGGTGTGCAGTCGGCGGGCGCGCTTGGTCCGGTTGAGGCCTTCGGGCTCGACAGCCTTGAGACGGCGTGTGCCGATGCGGGGTTTCATCGTGAGCCGGCTGTGCTTGCCTCGCGTTGACGCGATAGGCGCCGACCGCATGCGGTCAACGAGGGTCCAGGTCGACGCGCACCGTGAGGGGATCGGTGTCCATCGCTGCCGAGGCTTGCACGCAAAGGCGGCGTGCCAGGTCGCCCTGGCTCATGAGCCGCTGCCGCTCGCGCGGGTCATCATCGCCTAGGACGTGCGCGGTTCCAGTCCGCCAGGCCACACCCGACGTGGTGCGGACCTTGACCCGGACCCGCGGATGGACCCGGATGTTCTTGACCCAGTCGGCCCGCTCCCCGCGCTGGGCCACCAGCCAGAACCTGTCCCCGTCCATCCCGTCGCACACCGGCGTATGTCGCGGGAGGCCGGTCCGCCGCCCGGTCGTCTCGAGCAAAGCGTCGCCGGGCGGCGGGAATCCTAGGTTGTGCGCAAGCATGACGACCGGGTTCACGACCCACTTCTCGATTGGGTAGACGATGTGATCCTTGACGGCTGAACCTGCCATTCAAGGACTATGCCCGCCCAGAGCGTGCTGACGCCGACCAGGCGCCGCCGCGATCACGGCGGCGCTGACCTGGCTGCCAGGTACAGGATCGACCGGGCTTAGGCCTGGGCGCTGGTGGATGCGTCGCTCCTAAGCTGGGCGCCGAGGCCGACCATTCCGGATCCTGTCGGCCAGCCGGACTGCGCCAACGGCTGGGCGGTCTGGCCCTGCTGACCTTGCTGATCCTGCTGGACGGGCGGCGGCGAGACTGACTGGACGCAAGTACTCGCAGCCCTGGAAGTCGGGCGCCAGCGGGTAGTTCGGGTAGTAACTGCCGTCGGTGGCCAGGTAGACCATATCGTTGCGCCCGTCCGCACCGGGCAGCCTCAGGAAGTGGTCGAACGACCGGTTCTCCATCATGAGCACGACCACGTGCTCGATTCCGTTGGAACCGTTAGGAGATAAGGCGGGGCGGCGTTGGCCGCGGTCTGGCCGAGCGCCTCTGTACCAGTGATGGCCAGACCGGTGGAGGCCGCCATAAGCTGCAGAACGGTGCGTCGAGCCAGCATGACCTCCGGTCTGGATAGGTGGTCGACATCGCCGCCAGGGTGCCGGCACGGCGGCCGGATGACAGGGCGGGAAACAAGCGGCGAACGTCACTCAAGCCGCCAAGCCGGGCCGAGGCCCCTTCCACAGCTCTGCCACAATGGCGCAGGTGGCAGGCCAGATCGCAGTGGTGCTGGCCATGCTGGCTGTCGTCGTGCTCACGCGGCTGATCTCAGACCGGCTTGGCGTGCCGTACACGATCATCCTGACGATCTGCGGGCTCATTTATGCGGTGCTGCCGGGTCCGAATCTGCAGCTTGAGCCCGACATCGTCTTGTTCCTGGTGATCCCGCCGCTGCTGTATGCCGCCGCGCTGCGATCGAGCCTCCTCGCGATCAGAGCCGACTGGCAGTCGATCACCAGCCTGTCCGTTGTGCTTGTGCTCATCACGGCATTCGCCGTCGGCGCACTCGTGGCGTGGGTTGTGCCGCAGCTCACGCTCGCCGCGGCCGTGGTGCTCGGCTCGGCCGTTGCGCCGACTGACCCGGTCGCGTCGCTGTCCATCGGGCGCCGAGCAGGACTGCCGTCGCGACTGCTCACCTTGATCGGCGGCGAGGGCCTGCTCAATGATGGCACCGCGCTGACCACCTACCAGGTCGCTGTAGCCGCCACGGTAGGCGGCGGATTCTCCCTCGCGGTGGCGGCCGGAAAGTTCGTCCTGGCGGTCGGTGGCGGCCTGCTGATCGGTGCCGCGGTTGGTTACCTGCAGCGCCTCATCCGGCCAGTGCTCCGCGATCCCTTGCTCGCCAATGCCGTGTCGCTGGGCGTGCCATTCGCAGCCTACGTGGCAGGCGAAGCCGCGCACGTATCCGGTGTCCTCGCCGTTGTCATCGCCGGGCTCATCGCCGGTCACGACCCCCCGCCAGGTGAGTCCGGCGCCAGCAGGCTGCAAACGGGCGCGGTCTGGTACTTCGTCGAGTTCCTGCTTGAGGGCTTTGTTTTCCTCCTCATCGGCGAGCAACTTCCGGCAGTGCTGGCCGGCCTGAAGGACGAGCCGCCAGGTGTGACCGCAGCGGCGATCGTGGTGACGATGGCGGCGGTCCTGCTCGTCCGGCCGATGTGGCTTTTCTTGACCCAGGTCTTGCCGCGCTTCTTCGGCTGGGAGCTCGGCTACCGCAACCCGCCACTCAGCTGGCGCGAGGCGCTGGCGCTGACCTGGGCCGGCAGCCGCGGAGTGATTACGATCGCGGCAGTTTTCGCGATCCCGCTGACGACCAACAGCCATCGACCGTTCCCCGACCGCGATCTGCTGCTCCTGTGCGCCTACCTCGTGGTACTCGTCACGCTCGTCGGGCAGGGCGTCACGTTCGGCCCGCTGCTGCACTGGCTGGGTCTGCGGGCTAACGAGACCGAAGACGCGCAGATCCGTCACGACGCGCGGCTGGCTGCCATCGGCGCCGGACGCTCCGCTGTCAACGACATGCAGGCCAGCGGGGACATACCGGCGACCGTCGCCGACTCGATGCGCACCGCCTTGGCGCGCTGGGCTGAGAGGTCTCAGACCTCCCTCAGCATGCTGACGGGCTCTGACGACGAGGGCGGTTGGTCTCCTGAACTGGAGGCAGCCATTCGCGCTCAGCATGCGGTCATTGCCGCTCAGCGCGAAGAGCTGCTGCGATGGCGTGACAGCGGGCGGATGTCTGACGGCTGCCTGCGGACGCTTCAGCACGAACTCGACCTCGAGGAACGCACGCTCCCTGGCGGCTAGTCGCGCCAGAGGTCGGTGATCGTGATGCCGACCTCCGCCAGCATTCGCCGCAGTAGTGGCAGCGACAAGCCGATGACGTTGCTCGCGTCGCCGTCGATTCCGTCCACGAACGGTGCCGCCAGCCCGTCGATGCTGAACCCGCCCGCTAGCGAGAGCGGCTCGTCGGTAGCCGCGTACGCGGTGATCTCTGCGTCGGTCGGCCTGCCGAACCTGATCGTGGTGGCGGCGACCCCGCCCACGCTTATCCCGGCGCCGCCGACGATGAGCCGGTGACCGGTATAGAGCGTGCCCGTCCGGCCGCTCAGCCGGCGCCACAACTCGATTACCTCGTGCGCCGTGGCCGGCTTGCCGACCGCCGCGCCGTCGATGTCCAGCATGGAGTCGCAGCCCAGGACCAGTGCGTCAGGCCGAAGGCCGGCCACCGCCGCGGCCTTGCGCTCGGCCAGAACGGCAACGAGATCCGCGGTCGGCAGGTCGTCCGGGTCGGCTTCGTCCGCGCCGCTGACGAGAACCTCGGGATCGATCCCGGCTCCGCGCAGGATGCGCAGCCGACCTGTCGATCCGGACGCTAGCACAAGCACCGGCCGGCTCGGCGCGCTCAATCGGCGCATACCTTTCAGTCTCGGCCGGGCTGCGGCCCGGTGGCGACCGGCCGGTCCCGATCGGCGATCCAATTCGACCACGACCCGACGTAGAGCGCAGCCTGGACGCCAGCCAGGTCAAGCGCTAGCACCTCATGCGCGGCGGTGACGCCAGAGCCGCAGTAGACGCCAACCATCGAAGCTCCGGCCTTGATGCCCAGGTTCGCAAACCGGGCCTGCAGTTCGGCGACTGGGCGGAAGAACCCGGCCGAGGTTACGTTCTCCGCCGTTGGCGCGCTGAGCGCTCCCGGAATGTGGCCTGCGACCGCGTCGACCGGCTCGGTTTCGCCGCGGTATCTGGCCGGCGCCCGTGCATCCAGCAGGACCCCTGAGCGGGCGGCCTCGGCAGCGCCGCCTGCGTCCAGCGCCGGCAGGTGGCCTGGCTCAGCCGCGAAGTCACCGGGCGCCGCGGTCACATCCTTAGTGCTGACTAGTTCACCCGCCGCCTGCCACGCGCCGAACCCGCCGTTCAGGACGCGCACCCGGTCATGACCGAAGTACCGCAGGAGCCACCACGCCCGCGCGGCGATCGTCGAATCGCCATCGTCGTACACCACGACAGATCCATGGGCACTGACGCCTGCCGTCCCCATGGCGGCAGCGAAGTCCGCGGTCGCGGGCAGCGGATGACGGCCGCTGGAGCCGGGCGGGCCAGCCAAATCGGCATCCAGGTCGACATAGACCGCGCCTGGTAGGTGCCCTGCGCGGTATCTGTCGATGCCGGGCGGACCGCCCAGCCGCCAGCGAACATCGATGAGCGTCGGCGATGCGCCGTCGGCCAAGGCTGACTTCAGTTCGGCGACGGTTATCAGCGGACCGCCGGCTTCCGCGTCGGCTGGCATGCATACCCCATGTTTCTGCTTGTGGATAACTCCGCGAATCCTGTGCACAAGTAGCCGCGGGCCGGTGCGATTCCCCCGTGGACCTGTGGATAACACCATTCGCTCATCACGCTACGTGAGTGAGCAAAGGCACCCGTTGTTCGCTTGGCGTTAGCGATCCGTGCATCCCGATGAGCCTCGACTCGCGCGGCTCGGCGACGGTCGCGACCACGGCCGACGGGCCGCGGGCGGCAGCAACGATGTCCCCGATGCGGGCGGCAGCATCGAGCTCGACCGGGCCAAACCAGCCGGCCGCGATGGCCTCGTCCCGGCTGACCGTCCAGGCACTGTCACCGAGCGTAGCCTGCCACGCGGCGAGCACGTCCCCGGCCGCGCCTGGCACCGCGTAGACGTGCCGTGCGCGCCCCTCGCCGCCGAGGACGGCTACCCCCGCGCGCAGCGCCGGAATCAAGTCCGCGTCAATTCGCCGCGACGGCGGCACGTCGACCATGCCGTGATCGGCTGTGACGTACATCGCTGTCCCGGCGGGCAACGCCCGGGCCAGTTGCTCAGCCAGCCGGTCCACGTGCCCAAGCTGATATCGCCACGCTGGTGAGGTGCAGCCCCAGGCGTGGCCAGTGGCGTCTAGGTCGCCGGTGTACGCCATGACGAGCCCGCGCGGCACCGATCCGATCGCCGCCGCGCTCGAGGCGACGAGCGCGCCGGGCGTATTAGCCGAGTGATAGTCGGCACCGCGCATGGCCGCCGTGGAGAGCCCGCTTTGGCGGAACGCCCCGGCCGCGACCCGGAAGGCCGCGATCCCCGCTGCTGTGGCCCGCTCGAAGATCGTCGACGCCGGTTGCCACCCGACAGGATCGACGGCCTTGTCCCATCGCAGCCCGTTCAGGAGCTGCCCGGACGAAGGGACGCGCACCTGGTAGCCAAGCAGGCCGTGCTGGCCCGGCGGGCGGCCGGTGCCGAGCGAGCCCAGGCTCGTGACCGTCGTCGACGGGAAGCCAGCTGTCAGCCAGCAGCCAGTCTCCATCAGCCCGGTCAGAAATGGTGCAGCGGACCGGTGAGAGCGCAGCAGGTCCCAGCCAAGGCCGTCGACGACGAGGAGGCAAGCCCGGCGAACTGCCGGCAGGCCGAGAGCGTTTTCTTCGCCAGGCACGCCGAGCGACGCCAGCACCGACTGGCTTAGGTCAGCCAGGCTGCTGCGCCCGTAACCCGGCAGCTGCGGCTGTCCGTCGTTCTCCCCGTCGGTCACGGACGGCTAGTGGCGTCCGTCAGGGCACGAGCGAACAACACCACCTGCTCGACTGCTTCCGGACCGTCGGCCGCTTCGCTGACACGCACCGTCAGATCGTCGGCCGTCATGGTGCCGGTGAACCCGTGGTCGGCTTCACAGTTCTCATCCCCGCAGTGGGCTGGCTCGATCTCGATATGCGACAGCACATTCCAGCCGATGGTCAGCACGACCTCGCTCGGAGCCGTTACGCCAGGAACATACGATGCGGGATCCGGTATCACGCGGGTCAGCGCGACCGACGAGATCCGGGAATGCCGGACCGCCTCGGTGCTGGTTTCAGCTTGTGCGCGGGACTCTGGATCGGCGTCGTCCGCCGGGTACTCATCGGTGTGCGAGTAGACGAGCCGAGTGGGCGTCAGCGCCATCACCGTGACGTGACGGCGCACCTCCATGCCGGGGTCGAAGTGAGCGTCGTGGACGACGACGTAGGAGACGACGGATTCTGGGCCTACCGCCGACGACACTGCGTCGTAGACCAGGCCTGGATAGTAGCCGCTTCGCTCGATTGCGGCCTGCATGCCGCTCGAAGCCGCCTTCGTATCGCTCATCCCCCCATACTGCACCGTCCGCGGCCTTTCCTTCACCACACGGGCTGACTTCACCTCGTTCCCGGCAGATACCTGAGGACCGTCATGCGCCCGACCTGGGTGACGCCTGTCAGGCCCAGCCGGGCGGTGGGCAACGGCCTGGACAATCGCGGCGCAGTCGGATCGGCTACGTAGACCGGGGCAATTGCGAGCCGCAACTCATCGGCGAGACCTTCGCGCAGGAACTGCTCCAGTAGCTTGGCTCCGCCCTCGACCATGAGCCGGCCGATTCCCCGGCCGGCCAGATCCGCCAGTATCCACTGAAGATCGATGCGATCCAGACCGGGAACGGCGACGATTTCGGCCGCCCTGTCCAGCCGTGCGCGGAGCTGAGCGGCCACCGTGGCGTCCGCATAGACGAGCGGCGGGCGGTCGGCCTCAGCGAAGAACTTGCGGTCAGGACCGAGGTCGCCGGTGCCGGTGATCGTTACCTTCAGGGGATTCGCTGGCCGACCGCTGGCCACGCGCTGCTGCCGTCGCGCCGCGGACTTCACCGTCAGCCG